>OJDK01000011.1_pt1 | contig 174293 bp, 146 predicted proteins | sample 1592791 | NCBI WGS metagenome assembly OJDK01 (sample SAMN05416878, study PRJEB24817) | seawater metagenome | isolation source: Sea water | place: Canada:Atlantic | collected 2013-11
AAAGGGAGAATCTATCTCTCTTTTATTTTGTAAGTCACTGAAAAAAATGAGAGTTCCGAAAGAATAAGTGCGGATGCACTTTGCCGCGCCCGGAGGTTCGACTAGCTCGCAAGTCTTTCAACGTCCTGTGGATTTAGATCAGGTGCAGGGAGTTTCGAATCGTTCACAGCTGTTTCGCGGAAGCTGTCTGCCTGCGGTAGGGAGGCGTTGCCGGGGAGTTTAAACCAAAAGACCGAGCCCTTTCCAAGTACGCTTTTGACGCCCAGACTTCCGCCCATCAATTCGACCAAATCTCTTGAAATGGATAAACCTAATCCCGTACCGCCATGTTTTCTGGTGATGGATCCGTCTGCTTGGGTGAAGGGTTTGAAAATTTCTTCCTGCTTTTCATTCGGAATACCGGGGCCGGAATCTATGACGTAAAACTCCAGCCCGCCATACGGCTCGGATTTCAAAAGTAACTTCACAATCCCATTTTCTGTAAATTTCAGGGCGTTGCCGAGGAAATTGATCAAAACCTGACGGATTCTAAGCTCGTCCCCTTGATAATCATGGGCAAGTTCGCCTCTTATTTCATGCGTCAGGGAGAGATTTTTTTGCAGCGCAATACCTGACACGCTGGCAAGCGCATCTTTTACGACGGTTTCCGGATCATAGGCTGTGTTGTGAATTTCCAAAAGGCCAGACTCTATCCGGGAGATGTCCAAAATATCACTGATGATAGACAGAAGGGAGTTTCCAGAGGCGAGGAGAATATCGACGAGTTGTCTCTGTTTCTCATCAAGGTTCGTATTTTCGAGGATCTGCGCCATTCCAAGGACACCATTCATAGGGGTTCTAAGCTCATGGCTCATTGTAGCAAGAAACTCTGATTTCAATTTATTTGCGTGATCGGCCTCCTCTAAAGCGGTCGCGAGTTTCTTGCGCTCAATTTTATTTGCCGTAACATCCTGATAAGCGCCTATAAGCTTGGTCGCGACGCCATTTTCAATAATGGGTTCACAGACCACTCTCATCCAAACTTCTTGATCGTCAGAGGATTTATACAACCATTCCCGATCAAATCCTATTCCGGTATGGGATGCGAGATCAATCGACGTTAAAAACTCCTGAACTGCATTGCCCTCAAAATAGGAAGCCACACTTTCCAGCGTAATTTCGTCTGCATTATCCAAATTATGAATTTCTAAAAGCTGATTGCTCCATGAGGGTTTTTGGTTTTGAATATCAAAACTCCAAGTTCCCATTTTAACTAGATTGGCGATACTGCCGAGAAGCATGTCTGCTTCTATGTTGCGTCTTTCGTCTTCACCCCGTTTTCGCCAAATCCAAGAGTCCATGACAGACACTATGATGCCAATCTGTAAAAGGACAATCGCCATTGCGCCGATCAAGGCGCCTAAAACCATCGGAGAAATTCCCGCTTCTACCGCATCTGCTTCGTTCAGAGGTAAGAGTGTCAGGGCGCTCATTCCAAAGAAATGATCGGCACATATCGCCAATGTGAATAAGAGTGAAAAAGCAAATTGGCCTTTATGGCCTTTCAGTTTTCGGTGAGCCTCTATCGCGGCGATTGTGAAAATGACGCCCAACCCAACAGAAATAGCGACGTAATTGAAATCCCATATCATAAAGCCTGACGGCAATAGACCGTACATGCCTGTATAATGCATGGCTGAAATACCAAGCCCCAATAAAGCAGCGCCGCAAATTCGCGCGAGGCGGTGACCGGTCAGTACCATCAGCGCAAAGGCGGGAATACCGATACCCGTTATGACCAAAAGGGATATAAGCGTTTGCGCTAGATCAAAACTGAACCCAACGCTGGGTTCATACGCTAACATAGCCACGAAATGCGTTGCCCAAATGCCGAAACCTACAATAATTGAAAGTAAGATAATCCACGGCAATCTAGCAAAACCTGTGCGGCTTTCTGTTCGGACCAGCTTAATACTCGTGGCATAAGCGGAAACTAAACAAATTAACGCAGCAATAATGACCAACCGCCAATCATGCTCATGTCTTAAACATTCATATAAGCGGATCATATTTACTCTTTTGGCTTCAAACGAATGCGATTAACGAGCCAAGAAATATGGGAAATACACTTAAAAAGACCTTAATTTCAATGAATTACATCTTATGGTAGAAATATTTAAATGGGTTGAACTGTCAATTTGTGGCAGGGGGAGGCCTGCCTGTAACAGGCCTTGAAATTAGCCGAGACATTCAGGACGTGGCGGCAAAGGCTAATCCATTTAATTAAATTTTATGAGGCCACCGCCACCCCGTAAAGGGAGAGATTACCGCTTCATTCTGGGAGGTCCGTCATGGATTATGACAATATTTTTTCCAAAGCCGCGTTAAATGGCTTGGCTTCACTCATCATGATAAAATGGCATGAGTCTTCTATCTCGGTGATATTTACTGCGTCGCCATAGGTTTTTTTAAATTCTGGCAAATCCTCATTATCAGCCGCGACGATGGCAGAAACGGGGCCGGGATAAGCGTCTAAAAACCGCCGGAGATCGGATTGAAAGAAGTTTTCGAGGATTTCCAAACTACTGTTTTTCGGCACTGACTTCATTATGGCGGTCACTGTTTCGATAATCTGGGGAGGGGTGTGAGCGGCAAAAAAAGTCTGCGTTAACAGAGTCACACTCGCGTCGAAATCATCGTGAAAGGACTTCATAACAGCTTCCGTGATTGCCTGCGGTTGCGGCGGGTAGGCGTTCAAATAAATGAAGGATTCTGCGCCTATCACTGAGGTTATTTGGTCAGGCTCCTGCGCTCCCATAGCCAAGGCGACCATGCCCCCCAGGGAATGCCCAATGACGGCTGCCTTATTGACGTTTTCCTGTCGGAGAACCGCCAGCATCTGCGCGGCGAGATAATCCAAGGACAGAACGGGTTTTTCTGACTTATCTTCTGACGCAATTTCTTGAGACGTCTTCAACTCAGATCGGCCCCATCCCGGTAGGTCGATAACAATGACGTGATAAGCATTAGAGAAATGTAAGGCCTGCGCTTTCCAAAACCGTGCGTCTCCGGCCCATCCCGGAAGAAAGACGAGAGCCGGGTTGCGGCTCTCTCCGGCGACGAGATAATTCAACCGAGCGGACGCCGTTTCAAGCTGGAACCAGTTGAAATTATCGGTCTGGGTCATGTGGCAGGGTCTGGCATAGTTTTCAGAGGTCAACACGACTTTTAAAGCGGCTTAAAACGCTCCGCCTTCATATTCTTCTGGCGCAAGATTGCCGAATTTCGTCAGGTCTGCGTTAAAGGAGAGCTTTACAGTGCCGATGGGGCCGTGTCTTTGTTTGCCGATGATGACTTCGGCTTTCCCCATGAGCTTGTCCATATCCTCTTGCCATTGCATGTGCTCTTCCGTGCCTTCGGACGGCTCTGTCCGCGCGAGGTAATATTCTTCGCGGAAGACGAACATAACGACATCGGCGTCTTGTTCGATCGAGCCGGATTCGCGCAGGTCAGAGAGCTGGGGGCGTTTATCGTCACGCTGCTCCACCTGCCGCGAGAGCTGCGCCAGTGCAAGGACGGGAATGTCGAGTTCTTTGGCGAGGGCTTTCAGCCCCTGCGTAATCATCGAGACTTCCTGCACTCGGTTGGCTTGATTATTCATGGCGTTGCCGCCGGTCAGGAGTTGTAGATAGTCCACAACAATCATATCAAGGCCGACCATACGTTTCAGGCGGCGGGCGCGGGCAGACAAAGCGCCGATGGAAATACCGCCCGTATCATCAATATGAAGCGGGATGCGGCTAATCTCGTCGGCGCTGTCGCGAATATGTTCATATTGTTCGGTATTGATATCGCCGCGGCGAATGCGGTGAGACGGAACGCCTGAATGTTCGGCCAATAGACGCGTGGCGAGCTGTTCACTGCTCATTTCGAGGGAGAAGAAGCCGACAATGCCGCCATCCGTGGTTTTCTCCACACCGTTTTCGTCACGTTCACGTCGGAACTTTTTGGCGATGTTAAAGGCGATATTGGTGGCGAGAGAGGTTTTGCCCATAGAAGGGCGACCCGCCAGAATAATGAGGTCAGAGCGGTGCATCCCGCCGAGTTGCCGGTCCAGATCCACCAATCCTGTCGAGGTGCCGGAGAGATTTCCGTCTCGGGTAAAGGCAGCGCTCGCCATATCAATGGAGTGGATGAGGGCTGTTTCAAATGTGACAAAGCCGCTCTGCGTGCCGCCAATTTCCGCGAGATTAAAGAGCTGGCTCTCGGCCTGCGTGATTTGCTGGCGCGCATCCATCTCGCTTTCCGGATTTGTTGCGCCTTGCCGGATTTCATCCCCAAGCCGGATAAGCTCGCGCCGCATGGCCAGATCAAAAATCAGTTTGGCATATTCGGGCGCGGTTGCGCCGGGCGGGGCGGAGTCGAGCAGCAGCGCCAAATATTCCACGCCGCCAATATCGATCAGCGTTTCATCCTGACTAAATCGGTTTTTAAGGACAATCGCATCGGCAAGCTTGCCATGCTCAATCAGGGTTGAGATTGAGTCAAAAATCCTGACGTGGATGGGGTTGTAGAAATGTTTCGCCTGCACAATGCCGCTGACGCGGTGATAAATTTCATTGTCATAAAGCAGGGCGCCCAACAGCGCTTGCTCGGCCTCGCTGCTATGCGGGGTGGTGTCGAGCGAGGTGTCTTCGTTATTCTGTTCTTCTGCAAATACCATTGCTCACCCCTAGGCCGATTCTACCGGGTCGGCACTAGAACAGATATAGAACAACAGCCCCTAGAGCAAATGAGTTATACATGGGGATAAGTAATGGGGATAACGGGGATAAGTTTAGGACTCCCGCCTTGATAAAAACGCCAACCGTTCGAATAAATGGACATCTTGCTCATTTTTAAGCAGAGCGCCGTGGAGCGGCGGTATCATCTTTGTTTTGTCGGTTTCGCGTAAAGTCTCCGGATCAATATCTTCGACGAGTAGCAATTTCAGCCAATCGAGCAATTCACTCGTACTTGGCTTTTTCTTGAGGCCCGGCATGTCGCGGACTTCGAAAAATCGTTTGAGGGCGGCAGAGAGCATCCGGGTTTTGATGTCCGGGAAGTGAACTTGCACAATTTCTTTCATCGTCTGCTCGTCCGGGAACTGGATGTAATGGAAGAAACAACGGCGCAAAAACGCGTCCGGCAGGTCTTTTTCATTATTAGATGTAATAATGATGATCGGACGTTGTTTGGCTGTGACGGTCTCTCCGGTCTCATAAACATGAAAGCTCATTTTATCGAGTTCATGCAAGAGGTCATTCGGAAATTCGATGTCGGCCTTATCGATTTCGTCGATCAAAAGTATAGGGCGCTTTTCACTAATGAAGGACTCCCAGACCTGACCACGTTTAATGTAGTTTTCAATGTGATGCACCCGGTCATCGCCAAGCTGCGAATCCCGCAACCGCGCGACTGCGTCATATTCATACAGACCTTGTTGCGCTTTGGTCGTGGATTTGATGTTCCATTCCAAGAGCGGTGTCTCCAGCGCTTGGGCAATTTCATGGGCGAGAACAGTTTTGCCTGTTCCGGGTTCGCCTTTGATGAGGAGGGGCCGTTCAAGCGTAATGGCCGCATTCACCGCCATTTTCAGATCCTGTGTGGCGACATAATCCTTTGTGCCTTCAAATTTCATAATCGTCTCTTACATGGGCTGACTTAAAAGAGTCTTTTACGTCTCACATATCGTGACGCAAGCATCAAATAATTGTCATGAATATTTCTGTATTGTTAGATTGCGCGTCTGAATGACTCACTCTATATCCAGCGCGACGACGGAAATCGTCTCACAGAAAGGCGCGTTGTCAGGGGTGTTTGTGGATAATGTCATAGGGGGTTTCAATATGACAAAGACAACCAAAAAACCGGTAACTGTTCCGGCCAATTACGAACCATCGGATGATGAAGAGTTCATGAACCCGGTTCAAAAAGAGTATTTTCGTCAAAAATTGCTGGCTTGGAAAGCTGATATTGTTGCGGAAACGCGTAATACGGTCGAATATCTTCGCGGCGAGAATGTGTCCCATCCGGACCCGGCGGATACGGCGGCGGCCAATGCTGATCGTCAGCTGGAACTCCGGACCAAAGACCGTCTGCGAAAGCTGACAAACAAAATTGAAAAAGCTCTGCGCCGCATCGAAAACGGCACTTACGGCATCTGCGAAGAAACGGGTGATCCGATCGAACTGCGCCGTCTGGATGCTCGTCCGATTGCGACCCTGTCCTTGGAAGCTCAGGAAATGCATGAACGCGGAGAACGTCTGCGCGCGGGTTAGCTCCCGATGTAAATTATCGATTCGAGGCGGGCTTTGTCCCGTCTTTTTTTTGGTTGTTAGGGAACAGATATCAGTAGATTAAGCTGGTTTAAATTCAAAATTTCTGATTTTCTTCAAGGATATAACCTTTTTCAATAAATTATTATTGAAAAACAATAATAATTGACCTATGCAGTCTCTAGAGACCGATGTGCCAGTCGGTAAGGAGACGATATGACTGATTCAAACAATACCCTTAATCCGTCCGGACATAAGGCGACCCCCTACACGTCCAGCGGGGACGTTCCGCGAAAGAAGTTATGGGTTTGGCGCGTCATCGTGTTCGTCCTCCCCTTGCTGGTTCTGATGGCGGCAATCGTTGGTTTTATCGCCATGGGGGCGCTAAAGCCGACGCCAGAGGAAAAAGAAGAGGTGGTTAAGGCGATTCCTGTCTTGACGGCCAAAGCCGAGCAGCAGGATGTAACGCTCAGTGTGGACGTGCAGGGCGAGGTTCAGCCGCGCACCAAAATCAATCTGGTGCCGCAGGTCAGTGGTCTTATCACCTATATGTCACCAAAATTTATTGAGGGCGGGCAGTTTAAAAAAGGCGATCTTTTGGTGCGTATAGAGCCAACAGAGTTTGCTTTACGTGTGACTCAGGCAAGGGCGGAGGTGGCCCAATCCGAAACGCTGGTTAGTCGAGAAACTTCAGAATCCCTGATTGCGCGTCAGGATTGGGACGAACTTGGCAGAAGCGGCGACCCGACGCCCCTGAGTATTCGGGAGCCGCAAATGGCCGAGGCCAAAGCCAAGCTTGCCTCTGCCAAAGCACGTTTGGCCGAAGCCGAATTGCAATTGGCGCGAACATCGCTTTACGCGCCGTTTACGGGCCGCGTGACGACGCGCCAAGTTGATCAGGGCGAATTTATTACAATGGGAACGCGGCTGGGAGAGATATATTCGACAGATGTTGTCGATGTGCGCCTTCCCATGACAAATGAGGATTTACGCCGGGCCGGACTTAAACTTGGTTTTGAGGCCACAAAAGACAGGCCGGGACTGCCGGTCACTCTGTCAGCTAATGTTGCAGGGGCCGATAGTCATTGGTTGGGCGAAATTGTTCGGACTGATAGTCATTTTGATGCCAAGAGCCGCGTCCTTTACGCTTACGCCGAAGTTCGGGACCCGTTCGGAAAAGGCGCCGATAATGGCACCCCGCTTGCGCCGGGAATATTCGTTAACGCCGCTGTCGCAGGCCAAAAACTCAGCGGCGCATTGGTGATCCCCCGCACCGCCTTGCGCGGAGACGACAAAGTCTATGTTGCTAATTCCGATGAGACGCTGAGCATCAAAACGGTCTCTGTTATGTCCTCTAATCGCAAGCAGGCTATTTTGGCCGGCGGGCTGGCGTCCGGCGACACAGTGGTAACGTCGCCCATAAGAGGGGTGGCAGACGGAATGAAGATAGAAGTCGTGGAGCCCATAAAAACCGCTGCCTTGGAGAAATCTTTCGAGGGAGGCGAATAATGAACAAGATTATCAAATGGTGGGCAAGTAACCCGGTCGCGGCAAACCTCCTCATGGTGGCCTTGCTCCTCGCCGGTACAGTTAGCTATTTTCAAATCGAGCGTGAGCTTGATCCCTATGTCGAATTTCCGGGCGCCTGGACTTATGTGTCTTGGCCGGGAGCGTCTCCACAAGATGTTGAAGAGCAAATTATTGTTCGCATGGAAGAAGCCCTTTCCGAAGTAGAAGGGGTTAACCGGATGTGGGCCTTCGCCGGAGAAGGCGGCGGGTCTGTCACAGTTGTGGGTAAGAATGGCGTTGATGAGGCCAAGCTGATGGCCGATGTGAAGCGCGCAGTGGACGCGATAAATGCTTTCCCCCCGGCGGCAGAAGAACCGCAAATCAATGTTTTCAGAAACCGCGACGAAATTATTCGGTTAGCCGTTTCGGGGGATGAAACGGTTTCCGAAAGAGAGCTAAAGCGTTTTTCCGAAAAGACGCGCCGGGAGATTGCGCTGTTAGAAAATGTTCCGGCTGTCGAATTATTTGGCGTCAGAGGGGAAGAGGTTTCTATCGAAGTGTCAGAAGACGCCTTGCGGCAATATGGACTGACATTAGGGGAGGTGGCTCAAGCCGTTCGCGGGACCTCTGTTAATGCCTCGTCAGGAACCGTTCGGACCGATCTGGGGAATATGCAGCTGCGCACGCGTAATCAAGCCGATACGCAAGAGGATTTTGAAAACATTATTGTGCGCCAGGATCCGGGGGGAGCGCTCATCCGTGTCAAAGATGTTGCGACTGTGATTGACGGATTTGAACAGGTCAATCTTATGGCGACCGTCAATGGCAAGCGGACTGTTTTAGTGCAAATCCAGAGCGGGCCGAACATGGACATCGTCAAAATGTCTGAAAATGTGAAGGCTTATCTGGAAAAGAAAGCGGATTCTCTTCCGCCGGGAATCTCTATCACAACCTGGGAAGATGACGCGGACCAATATAATGGACGTATTTCGACCATTGCAAAAAACTTCTTGATGGGTTTGCTGCTTGTCGGAGCGACTTTATTCCTCTTTTTACGGCCAATGATTGCCTTCTGGGTGAGCGCGGGGATAGCGGCGGCTTTCGCCGGTGGGTTGGCCTTGCTTCCGCTTTTCGATGTGTCGTTTAATATGATTTCGACCTTTGCATTCCTCTTGGTGATTGGTGTGATTGTTGATGACGCGATTATTGTCGGCGAAGCTATTCATTTCAAAACCGAAGAAGGCGAAACGGGACTGGACGCGGCGGTGAACGGCACGCAAATGGTTATAAAGCCTGTTATATTTGCGGTTCTCACGACGATGATTTTCTTTGCGCCGTGGATGTATTTGTCCGGCGGCACGAGTGAGTTTACCCGCGCGATTTCTCTGGTGGTGATTTTTGCTCTTTTCTTCTCTTTGATTGAATCGCTCCTTATCCTGCCGGCGCATTTGGCGCATTTGAAACCCGTCAATCCGCAAAGCCGGATTATGAAAATTCAGGGAAAAATATCAGATAGCCTGATGACATTTGCGCAGAAGGTCTATCGGCCGACCATTACGGCGGCCTTGCGGCACAGATATCTGACCGCATCGCTTTTTCTGGGCATGATGATTTTGACGATTGGCGTGGTGGCCAATGGTTTGGTGAAGTCGTCTTTCTTTCCGGAAGGCGAGTCGGATCAGGTCGAAATTTCTGTGGAACTACCTGAGGGCACGCCTTATGCCCGTACTCTCGAAGTCCTGGCTCAACTCCAGACGGCCGAGGAAGCTCTGAAAGAAGAGATTGAGGCTGAAAATGGAGACCTTATCGAGAACTGGTACACGCGGTCTCGGGACAATAATGTACTCGCGCTTGTCAAACTTGTGCCGCCGGAAACGCGCGCCTTGTCTGCGAAGGAAACTGCGGAACGCCTTCGCGCTTTGATCGGGGAGGTGCCGGACGCTGAAACAATCAATGTGAATTATCAGAATGGAAATAACGGCCCGCCTATTGAGTATGTGCTCAATGCGAAAGAATTTGATGACCTCGAAGCCGCCGCAAATGATCTTATGGCCCGTCTGCGCAGCTATGAAGGTGTGTTCAACGTCGTCAATGATATGGAGAGCGCGACCGAAGAGGTTCAGTTCGACCTGAAACCGGGCGCAGAAAGCCTCGGCGTGACGGCGGCGGATGTTGCCCGTCAGATACGTCAGGGGTTTTTCGGCGAAGAAGTTCAGCGTCTGCCGCGCGATGGCGAAGATGTACGAGTTTATGTTCGCTATCCCCGCATGGACAGGAAGTCGCTGGACTTCTTGAGATCTATTCGTATCCGGACGGCTGACGGGAGAGAATTACCGCTCGATGCTGTCGCGGATCTACGCTTTGAAAAAGGTACGAACCAGATTTTGCGGCGGGAGCGACAAAGGGCGATTATTGTCTCGGCAGAAGTCGTGTCCGAACGAATTGATGAAATCCGTAAGGAGCTAAATGAAGGCTTTTTTGACGACTTTGATACGCTGCACCCCAATGTAACCCGTGGGAATATTGGCCGGGCGCAAGGGGAAGCGGAGTTCCAGCAAGAGCTCATGATCTTTATGCTCATTGCGATTGGCGTGGCCTATTTCCTTGTGGCGGTGTCGTTCAAATCTTACGCGGAACCCATTCTTATCCTGTTTGCGGCGATTCCGTTTTGTTATTGCGGAATGATAATCGGTCATCTGACTTTGGGCGCGACGATGTCCCTGCTGTCCCTCCTGGGGATGTTCGCGGCCGCAGGCGTGGCGGTGAACGACAATCTGGTCTTGCTGGATTACGTTCACCGTCTTCGCGAAAAAGGTATGGACGGCGCGCAGGCTTTGGTCGAAGCCGGAACCCGGCGCTTTCGTCCTATCCTTCTGACATCATTGACGACTTTTGTCGGACTGCTGCCGTTAATGATGGAAAGATCCTTGCAAGCGCAATGGCTCATCCCGATCGGTATTAGTCTGGCCTTCGGGGTTATCTTTGCCTTGTTTGTAACGCTGTTTTTTGTCCCGGCGCTATACGGGATTGGAGCCGATATAAGACGGTTTTTTGTCTATCTTATAAATGGCCAAGAGTATGAGAAATTTACAGACTCTCTCAAAGCGGCGGAGGATCCTGTTGAGCTTCCGCCAATGGTCGCGGCGGAGTAGAAAGACTAATGAATTTCCCTCTCATTTTGCGGTGACGTACAAAAAGAGAGGGACGCCAGCTAAATTTTAAACGCCAGCGCGACCAAGTCCTCTTTCAAATCGTTCAGAGAGCTTCCCGACATCACCTCATCCACTTGGTCATGCGTTTCACGCCATATCGGGACGGCGAGGGCCAGAAGGTCTAAGCCCGCTTCGGTGAGGGTGAGGCGGCGCTTGCGCTTGTCGGCCGGATCTTTGGTGACGCTTAACAGGCCGCGCTTTTCCAAAGGTTTTAAATTGGCCGTAAGAGTCGTTCTGTCCATCGCCAAAAGATAAGCGACGTCGCTTATCCGGGGCGGCTCAGGCCGGTTAAGCGAGATAAGAAGAGAGAATTGCCCTTGTTTCAAATTGAGGGGGCGGAGCGCCTCGTCAAATCGTCTGGCCAGCGACCGTGCGGCGCGCTGCGCATGTAAACACAAACAGCGGTCTCGCACTTCGTGGGTCACGGAAAGGGGAAGGTTGTCTCTCATAAAACCAATGTATGTTGACATCAACGTAATGTCAAAGTAATAGGCTGAAACCCTCAGTAATAAGAGAGGCATAAAAGAGAAGAAAAACGGGGGCTCATTTCAGGGAGACCATACGTCATGAGCGGATTACAGAAAAAAGTCAGAACCTGCCTCTGGTTTGAGGGAAAGGGACGGGAAGCAGCCGAGTTTTATGTCTCTTTGCTGCCGGATAGTCATATTGATGATAAATTCTCGGCTTATGAGGACGAACCGCTTGTCGTGGAATTTACGCTCGCAGGGGCGCCAATGATGACGTTGAATGGCGGACCGATGTTCAAACATACCGGAGCCGCGTCAATAAGTGTCCTGACAGAAAATCAGGCAGAAACGGACAGGCTCTGGAACGCGCTGACTGAAGGCGGCGAGGAGAGTATGTGCGGCTGGCTTAAGGATCGCTATGATGTGTCTTGGCAGATTACGCCGAAACGCATGGTCGACCTTATCAACCATGAAAACCAAGCGGCAGCAACACGTGCCCGCGAGGCCATGTTCAAGATGAAAAAAATCGACATCGCGGTGCTGGAAGCCGCATTTCTAGGAGAGTAAAATGACTTATGTAGATGTTATGATTTGTGCGGTTCCTGAAAAGAACAAAGAGGAATTTATACAGCATTCAAACAACATTATCGGGCTTTTCAAGAAGCATGGCGCGCTTGCGGCTGCCGACTTTTGGCAAGATGACGTTCCCGATGGAAAATTAACGTCTTTGCCGCTGGCCGTGAAAAAGGAAGAGGGCGAGGTTGTCGTCTATTCTCACATCATCTGGCCGTCCAAAAAGGTTCGAAATGAAGGGATGCCCAAAGCAATGCAAGACATGGAGGGATCAGAAGAGGCACACAAAATGCCTTTTGATGGTAAGCGGATGATTTTTGGCGGTTTTGATATGATCGTCGAGGGATAGAGATTTGTTCAAGACGCTCTGTCACTTTTATTGGAAAAAGAAATGGTTTCGGTAGCAAAGCACATAAAAATTGATTCTCTCATCAAGGCTGATCGTGAAAAAGTATGGCGCTTTTGGACGGAGCCGGCACACATAAAAAAATGGAATTTTGCCTCTGATGATTGGTGCTGCCCGAGCGCAGAAAACGATCTTAAAGAGATGGCTGGCAAGCCATCTTAGATAATTTTAAAAAATATATAGAGACCAACTGAGGGGGGCATGAAGGCGGCGCGATAGCCGCCTTCGTTCTAATACTTATATTTCAGGGCGACCCCGTAGGTACGGGGTTGGCCGCGGAAGGTGTTATAGCCAATAAAGCCATATCCGGAGACCGCATAATCAGAGTTGGACAGATTACGGCCCCAGACGCCCACCTCAATTCCATTTTTCAGCAATAAGTCGGCCGAGGCGTCAATCGTCTCATAGCCCTCTTGTTTGCGAGCCTCTAAGCCTTCGGCATCAAGAAAAAACTCGCTCTGATATTTCCCGCTCCCACTAATCCTGCCCGACATATTACTGCTGATGGGCCATTCATAGCTGGCAGATAAGGTCGCGGAAAATTCGGAGGCAAAAGGCAGCGGGTTCCCATCGAAAATATCGGCGTTTTGAGGGACATTCGGGTCTTCGTCTTGCTGGATTTCCGTTTGCAACCAGGTGACGCCGCCATTTAGGTCTAATCCGTCAACCGGCGTCCAGCTTCCTTCGGCTTCCACACCGTATGAGGTGGCTTTGTCGAGATTGGAAAGGGAGTTAGATGTAAAACTTCCGCCCGTATCTAAATCAAACGGCACAAAGATACGCGCCTGCGGGCTGTCGTAAAATTGGTAAAATCCCGCAAGATTAAAGGTGAGGGTCTGCCGCGTGAACTTTGTCCCGACCTCAAAAGCATTTACCGTTTCTGCGCCGAATAGACCTTCATCGGCAAAATGGGTCGCGTTATTGATAACTTCGCCATTAAATCCGCCGCTCTTATATCCATTGGCAAAGGAGGCGTAGAGCAGTGTTTCATCCGAAACATGGTAATTTATACCGAGATTTCCGGACAGACGCGTATCGTCAATTTCGTTCTCTCCGAGGGCCAAACCGAGGCCGTCACGGTTGTTAAAACCGAGTGTACCATCGTCAAAATAATGACGGCCTTCCCCGCGGCCCTGAATATTTTCATAAGACAGGCGCCCCCCGATTACAGCTTCCAATCGATCTGTTATATTGAAACTATTATAGGTAAAGAGGGCGGCCGTTTTCCGGGATTGAGCTATTAAAGACTGGAGCGAAAAGGCTGTTCCGTCTGAGGCAGGAGAGGGGCCAACCCGCCCCGGCGCGCCGACATAGGAACAGGTGCCGATAGGCGCTTCCGTACTGAGCGGGCCGCAATAAATCAGATATTCCTGATCGAAATCTTCGGACTCCAGATATGTCCCGACCATCCATTCCGTTTTTTCGCCGACATGACTAAGGCGAAATTCCTGGCTGACTTGCGTGAAGTTTCGGTCATAGCGCAGATTGGAATTTAAGGTTGGGGAGCCAAACGGCGCGGGCGTTCCGTCAAAGTCAAATCCGTAATTTTGGGAATATCCCGTATAGGCTGTGTGCGAGACAAAATCGAGAGTTCCAAAACTCTGACTGACCTGTGCCGACGCCCCGTAAAAGGCGTTGTCGGTCTCCTGAATGCCGTCTGGCCCCACCGAAAGTTCATGCTTGCCAAGATCCAGACTGTCATTGAGCGGCGCGGCATTAATGCCGTTATCCTCTGCGTAATGCACATTCAGCAAAACTTCGGTCTGATCCGTAGGTGTGAGGCGGCCTATGGCGCGTAAGCCAAACTCGTTCTTTTCTCCGCCGCCCGCTTCGGGAGCAGTGACCGAGGGGGTGGTAACGACATTGTCCAACGCTGCATCTTGGGACAAATACCGTCCGGAGAGACGAAGTGAGAAGATGTCGCTGACCGGCAGAGTCGCGCCGGCATTCAGGTTAACCCGCTGGAAATTTCCAAACTCCGAAGAAAGATATCCCGTCTTTTCCTGACCCGGTAAAACGGAATTGAAATTGATCGCGCCGCTGGAAGCATTGCGGCCATAAAGAGAGCCTTGCGGTCCTTTCAGAATTTCAGCGCGCTCTATGTCGAATAAAAGCGGGCTCGTCTGGACATTTGTGGCTTGATAAACCCCGTCAACATATACGGCGGCAGCGGTGGGGGTTAGCGCCTGATGATCCACGGCGCCGATACCGCGTATTTGAAATGCGACCTGACTGCCATTTGCAACGGCCGCTTGAAGGCCGGGAACTTTTTGCGACAGCTCTTCTGCGCCGTTCAGCTCGGACAGGTTTTCTCCGTCTAAAACGGTCACACTCAATCCGAGATCTTGGACGGATTTTTCAATCTTCGTGGCTGTTACAATGATCTCATCACCCGGCGTCTGGGCGTAAGCGGAAGGGGCCGCCAACATGAGCAAGGCAAGGGAGAGAGGGGCGGGATAATTACGTTTATGGAGTTTTGGCATGAGGTCTCACTTTTGGGTCGTCCGGATATCCAACAGCCCGCGGCGTTATAGATATTGGAAGCCATAGGGAACCCCAAGAGGGTAGAAATTCCAAAGAAAAAGGCGGTTTCGTGGAAAACCGCCTTTTAAAATCTCCGTTTTGCAACTGTATTTTGTAATGTGCTTTATTGCGCTAGAGTTTCCTCAATATAGTCATCGACGAGCTGTTCGAGAATATTGAGAGGAACAGACCCATTTCTGAGCACGACATCATGGTATTTCCGGATGTCAAAGTCCTCGCCCAGCGCTTCTTCGGCGCGGCCACGAAGATCCTGAATTTTCAGCATCCCGATTTTATAGGCGGTCGCTTGACCCGGCATGACGATATAGCGTTCAATGGCATTAATAGCGTCCCCTTTTGGGTTAGGCGTGTTCTCAACGAGCCAGTCAATCGCCTCCTGCCGTGTCCACTGCTTATCATGTAGTCCGGTATCAACGACCAGTCGTCCCGCGCGCCAAAGTTCCATCGCAAGGCGGCCAAAATCGGAATAAGGGTCTTCATAAAACCCCATTTCTTTGGGCAGGTATTCTGAATAGAGGCCCCATCCTTCGGTGTAAGGCGTATATCCCCCAAACCTCCGGAAGTCGGGAATGCCGTCGAGCTCTTGGGCGATGGCAATCTGCATGTGATGACCCGGAATGCCCTCATGGTAAGCGAGCGCTTCCATTTGATAGGTGGGCATATCCTTCATCTCGTAGAGGTTAGCGTAGTAATACCCCGGACGAGACCCGTCCGCAGCTGGACGAGAATAGAAGGCTTTGCCCGCGCTTTGTTCGCGGAAAGGTTCTACGGCGCGCACTTCGAGTTCTGCAACCGGCTTTTTTAGAAAGACAGAGTCGAGCTCGCCTTTCATAATATTAATCAAATCAGTCGCTTCATTGATGTAGCGCTCTTTACCCTCTTCTCCTGCGTAGTAAAATTGCTCATCCGTACGCATGAATTCGAAAAATTCATTCAACGTGCCATCAAACTCCACTTTATCCATGATAGCGCGCATTTCTTCGTGAATACGGTCGGTTTCAGATAGGCCCAAATCATGAATTTCAGTTGGCGTCATATCCGTTGTCGTCATCTGGCTCAGGCGATAGGCGTAATAAGCCCCTCCATCAGGGAGCTTCCAAGCGCCGTCATCTTCTGTAGCCATTTCCTGCTGACGAAGAAGTTCTGTTTTCAGAGCCGCATAGGCGGGCTGCACATAATCTTGCAGAGCAGTGATAGCGTCAGAATAAAGAGCTTCACGGTTTTCAGCGTCTAAATCGAGTTCATCGGTTTTTTTCTTGAAATCGGCGAGCATCAGATTGAGCTCTTCTGTGTCTTCAAAAGGCGCGCCGGAGACAATATTATCTATATCCCGCAAGAGATGGGTATAAACAAATTTAGGCGGCATAATACCTTTCTCGGCGCTTTTTTTAGAGTTTTCAACGACTTGGCCGAGCTTTGTTTCAATTCCTCTCAACCGGGCAATATAAGCTTGCGCGTCTTCGACGGTGTCGATTTTATGCTGGTTTAGCAGGAAAGTCGGTATATTGGCGTGAGCCCCGAACATCTGGTTGAATCGGTATTGGTAATCGAACCATTCCTGTCCGGCCAAAGCGCGCTCTACTGTATCAATATAAAGGTCGTAAGAAAGCTGATGGGATGTGTCGAGATCAGCGCGGGGGAAATTTGCTTTCATTTCTTCCATCGCCCGGCGGCGGCGATCGAGTTCATTCAAATAAAAGGTTTTGGACTCATCATTCCATTGATCCATCTTGTCCTTACGGCCAAGCTGGGCGAGCATTTCAGGGCGCTTGCTCAGATAGATTTCAAAATCTTCTGCAAACCAGTTGTCCAACTGCTCATTGATCTGGCTTTCTGACTTAACTGTTTCAACTGTTTCAGCCGCAGGGGCCGTGTTTGACGCGTCTTGAGGCGTGGTTTCGCCCTGACAGGCAGAAAGTGCCAAGAGACTCGCGCCCATTATAAAAGTGTGTTTGAAAGTCATGCTTTGTCCTCTTTTTATTTTTCTCGTTACGTCTCGTTTTTATCTGAAATCCAGTTGTCGACATTTTTTTCTAAAATATCCAAGGGCACAGATCCGTTTGCCAATATAACATCATGAAACTCGGCGAGGTTAAAGGCTTCATCTAGAGCCTCTTCTGCGCGCTGCCTCAGAGCCTGAATTTTCAACTTCCCGATCATGTATGCCGTAGCCTGTCCAGGCCAGACAATATAGCGGTCTATCTCGGCGCGAATATCACCTTCAGGGTTTGGAATATTCTCGAGATAATATTGAACCGCCTCCTCGCGGGTCCATTTTTTGGCATGAATGCCGGTATCAACAACCAGACGCGCTGCCCGGAAAATCTCCATAGAAAGCTGACCAAATTTTGAATAGGGATCGGTATAAAGACCAAGCTCATCCGGCACGCCTTCGGCATAAAGTCCCCAGCCTTCTATATAGGCCGTATGTCCGTCTAAAGTTCGAAAGCGGGGAAGACCGCTTAGTTCCTGAGCGAGAGCGATTTGCATATGATGGCCGGGAATGCCTTCATGGTAAGCCAAAGCCTGTTGGAGATAGGTCGGCTGATCAGCCATATCTTTCAAATTTACATAATAGGTGCCGGGGCGGGAGCCGTCCAAAGCCGGACTGTCGTAAAAAGCGCCAAAGGCTGTATCTTCGCGAAAAGGTTCAACCCGTTTGACAACCAGATCCGCTTTTGGCTGGGTTATAAAAAGCTGATCCAATTGGCTTTTCATCTCATTGATGATTTCTGCGGCGTCGGTGATATAGTTCGCTCGGCCTTCTTCGGTGTTTGGATAAACAAACAACTCGTCGGTGCGAAGATAGGCGAAAAACTCTTTCAGCGTTCCCTCATAACCAAGCCGATCCATGATGGCTTTCATTTCGGTCTGAATACGGCTCACCTCTGTAAGTCCGATGTCATGTATCTCGTCCGCCGTCAGGTCTGTCGTTGTGTAGTGTTTGAGGCGCGCGGCGTAATAAGCGTTTCCATTGGGGAGTTTCCATGCGCCGTCATTGCTGCTTGCGAGTTTTTCTTGCGCGTTAAACATCGCAATCAATCGGTCATAAGCGGGTTTCACTGACTTGCCCATTGCCATCTCGGCTTGCTCATAAAGCCTGTTCTTGGCCTCGTCGCTCAAATCCAAAGCCGCGACTTTTTCCTGAAAGTCGGCGTAAAGCGGGCTGTTATCGCCGTCGTCAAAGGGATAGCCTGTTATGATGTTTTCAGACGCGGTTCGGATGTTCTCATAAACAAATTTCGGCAGACGAACGCCTGCCTCGAATTGGGCCTCGGCGCGGTCAGCGGCCTGACCCAAATATCTGTCAAATGCGGTCAATCTCGCAATATAGGCTTTGGCATCCGCTTCGCTCTCAATGGAGTGGAAATTTATCAAAAAAGTAGGCAGATCCGTTTGCGGTCCGTTCATATGTTGAAAAACATAGTTGTGACCGGCAAATTCATGTTGGGCGAGATTGTCTTCAGCGCTATATTCATAAAGCCGGTAAGAAAGTCGCGTTTGCGGGTCAAGCCGGTCAATATCAAAATTTCGCCGCATATCCGCTAGCCATGATTTGCGTAGCGCTGCTTCCTCGTCTAGCGCCATGGTTGATATGTCGTCTAATTTGTCCTGGCTTGATGATATTCCAAGATAGGTCTGGGTTTGGGGCGAGCGGGCCAATTCATCTTCGTAGCGAGCTTCAAACCAGTCATTCAGCGCCGCGCTTTCTTGGCGCAGAATTGTTTCGCGCGATGGAGCCTCAGAGCTTGGCAGGCAGGCATTTAATGAAAGGGCGGAGAGGGAGAGCCCCAGAGCAAAGGGAAGGGCGCGGGGAAGTTTGCGAAATATAGGAGCGGGGCAGTTCATTGAGCAGGGAATATCACACTCTTTCCTATAAGACAGGCTTGATAATCTAAATATATTCGATGCGTAGCGACTATTCACAGGATTTAAGGTGAGCCTTGCCTCTAAATCTTGTTAAGTCATAAGACTAACAGAGTGATTCGTGATGAAATATCCTGACGTAAAATCTTACTGTCCGATATATCTTCGGACCTCCGCCTTATGAGGACAGGAGCCGAAGGACAGATGGTTCCGCCTAAGCGCAAGGCCGGTCTAAACTGGTTCTGGATTTCCATTGCCATTTTGTCGCTCATTGTCTTGGTCTGCGCGGTTCTGGCCGGAGTGAACGCGGCGGCTCTTGGCTGGCTGGGCATCAGCTTCATGACCGGCTTGGCTGTAACCGCTGCGGTGGCTGTGATTGGACTTCTGGCGGCGCAGCGCGCCTCTGGGCCAGGCTCTGCGGGGGACCGGCGTCAATCTGTTCGCGGAAACATATACTCTCAGGCTTTTTTCGATAGTTCTGAACCGGCGCTCATAACCCAGAACGGAAAGCCGATTCACGCAAATCAGGCCTATTTTGATTTTGCCCGCGCCTTGGGCGGGCCCTCGACCGAGGCAGAGACGTATTCCGAAACGGCCACGAACCGAGCCGGCCCGCCCGGCATTGACCGGATTTTTTCTTCTACAGGCGATGAAATGGCGTCGGCTATTTTTCGCCTGCACCATATCAGCCCTGACAGTTTAGGGGCCGAAGAAATGATTGATTATCTGAGCCCGGAGCTTGGATTGCGGCGCTATAAATTCAGCGTCCGACGGTTAAACGGATCACTAGGGCCGTCCGGAGGAGAAAGCTTTCTCTGGCAGATATCCGATATGACCGAAATTGAACGTGTCGGGGACAGCCTTTTGTCTCACGCGCCTGTTGGATTATTCTCCATCCGCGCGGATGGAAGTATTATCGCGATGAATAAGGTTTTATCGCTATGGCTGGGCGTCGAAGACGATCCGCCGCCGTCCCATATTCGCGATTTTATCGAAAAGCCGGAGAGCCTTTTGCAAAGCACGATTGTGGCGGGACGCACGGTGCGAGCGGATACGCGGCTAATAACGCGAAAAAATATTGTTACGCCGACAATTATGGTCGGAAACTGGGAGGCGCTGGACGGCGGAAAGCTGATTTGCAATGTGGCGCTTTACGGCCATTCCACATTGGCACACCCAAATCCCGGACAAGGGGGGGGAGGCTCTGCCGCCCTCAGCCAGACTTCGGCATCTTCGGGCGCCATGGCCTCCCATGAGAGCGGGCATGAGCCGTCTCTGGCAGGGTTTGCCTCTGCGCCTGTCGGTATGTTGGAACTTAGTCTTCCTGATCTTTCCAGGGCTTTGGCAGAGGCTAAGTTGGTGAAGGTCAATCCGGCCTTTGACCGTATGAGCGAAGGGCTGGACCGGTCTGACAAAACCTTTGGCCAATTATTTGCGCCAAATAGTACCGAGCACCGCTTTCTTGAACTTAGTCCGGAGCAAACCGATGCGGATAAGCCTTTTGACGCTATCTTGCTTGGAGCGCAGTCTCTGCCTGTCAGCGTCTATATCGTGCCGGATAAGCGGCAAATGGCGCCGCAGACCGACCTTTTATCCGATCCTTCCTCTGATCACACAAAAAGCCACACTATCTGGGTTTTTCTGGTCGATGTTAGCGCCCGTAAATCGCTTGAGGATCAGTTGGTTCAAAGCCAGAAGATGCAGGCGATTGGCCAGCTCGCCGCCGGTGTGGCGCATGATTTTAATAATCTTTTGACCGCAATAAGGTTGAATACGGATGAGCTCCTGCAACGTCATCCTGTCGGCGACCCATCCTACCCTGAGCTTCAGAATATCAATTCCACCGGCCTTCGCGCCGGAGCCTTGGTGAAGAAGCTGCTGGCATTTTCGCGTAAACAAACCCGGCGAATGGAAATGCTCTCAGTCACGGATACGCTCTCGGATATGGTGGTGACATTACGCCAGACCTTGGGCGAGAAAGCCAAGCTGGTCATGGTGCATGGACGCAATCTTCCGCCCGTTATCGCGGATAAGAGCCAAATTGATACAGTGTTGATGAATCTTTGCGTGAATGCGCGCGACGCTATGGCCGAGCAGGGCGGGGGGACCATTACGGTTAAAAGCGCCGAGTTGATACGCAGCGAGATTAAAGATCCGGTTTTGGCCGGATCCCTGCGAGGGCTTCCGGGCGATCATTTTGTTACGATTGAAGTTTCCGATACCGGCACCGGCATGAGCGATGAGGTGAAAGCCAAGATTTTCGAGCCTTTCTTTACCACGAAAGAGCAGGGAAAAGGGACAGGCCTCGGCCTTGCCACAGTTTACGGTATCGTCCAGCAAACTGGCGGGCATCTGGACGTTCAAAGCGAGCTTGGCAAAGGCACGACATTCCGGATTACCCTCCCTGTCGCTGACCCGTCCAAGCTCCCGGTAGATGTGGAGCTGTCCAAACCTGCCGCGCCGCCCGAGCCAAGAAAACCCGCTGATCTGGCCGGGCAGGGGACGATTTTATTCGTTGAAGACGAAGCCAGCGTACGAGTTATCGCCGCCAAAACGCTACGTAAACGAGGCTATACGGTTATTGAGGCTGAAGACGGCGAAGAAGCGCTTGAGATTTTGGAGGACGGAGATCATACATTTGACATGATGATTTCCGACGTCGTCATGCCGGGAATGGACGGGCCGACTTTATTGAAAGAGGGCAGAGCCCTTTTAGGCGAGGCAAGAATCGTGTTTATCTCCGGATATGCCGAAGAGCACTTCTCTGATTTATTATCCGAAGAACCTGATGTGACCTTCCTGCCGAAGCCGTTTACTTTGGTACAATTGGCCGAGAAAGTGAAATCAGAGATTGGCGAGGCTCAATAAAGCTGATGAAAATCAAAGGCTTCGCATAAAAGTAAATATGTTCTGTTTTTGTTCTTGCGTCATGAGAACAAATGTGAAACATAACGAGTATACCCATCACGGCAGTCCGAAGCAGCCGTAACTTTATCAGACCCGTCGAAGGGCTCCGACGGATCGCACTGGAGTTTATAACATGGCCAGAAATTCAACCCCTCTTAAAGTCGTCGGTAAAGCGGACGACAAAAATAAATCTGCCGCACTCGACGCGGCTTTGTCTCAGATCGACCGCGCCTTTGGTAAAGGCTCCGTCATGAAACTGGGCCAAAAAACGACAATGGATGTCGCCGCGGTCTCTACCGGCTCTCTCGGCCTTGATATTGCTCTGGGCATAGGCGGCTTGCCCAAAGGGCGGGTTATTGAGATTTACGGACCTGAAAGCTCCGGTAAAACGACTCTGTCGCTCCACGCTGTGGCGGAAATGCAAAAAGAAGGTGGCGTTGCGGCCTTTATTGACGCGGAACATGCGCTGGATCCGGTCTATGCCGGAAAGCTCGGTGTGGACGTAAATGAACTTTTGATTGCTCAGCCTGATACGGGTGAGCAGGGGCTTGAAATTGCCGATACGCTGGTTCGCTCCGGCGCGATTGATATTCTTGTTATCGACTCAGTGGCGGCATTGACCCCGCGTGCTGAACTTGAAGGCGATATGGGCGACTCACTTCCCGGTCTTCAGGCGCGTTTGATGAGTCAGGCGCTTCGTAAACTGACAGGCTCTATTTCAAAATCCGGTTGTATGGTAATTTTTATCAACCAGATCCGGATGAAAATTGGTGTTATGTATGGCTCCCCTGAAACAACAACAGGCGGAAATGCGCTGAAATTCTATTCTTCCGTGCGTCTGGATATCCGCCGTATCGGCGCGATCAAATATCGCGACGAAGTCATTGGCAACCAGACCCGCGTTAAAATCGTCAAAAACAAAGTCGCGCCGCCTTTCCGTCAAGTTGAATTTGATATCATGTATGGCGAAGGTATTTCCAAAACCGGCGAGCTGATTGACCTCGGCGTGAAAGCCGAAGTGATTGAAAAATCCGGCTCTTGGTACTCTTATGGAGATGAGCGGATTGGACAGGGCCGCGAAAATGTACGGACCTTCCTAAAAGATAATCCGGACATTGCTGCTGATATTGAACGCCGCATCCGCACTAATGAGGGCCTTATTGACGAAGAGCTTCTCATGCCGAAAGAAGAACGGATTGAAGATGACGGAGAGGCCAGCGCGTCAGCTTAGTCCATTTGGCGGCTTTAGATAAAGAATAGCCGATAGCTCTTCCCCTTATACAGAGCTTTCGGTGCGAAGCCTGCCTTATAAACCACTTTGGCCCTTATTGTGGTTTTGACTGAGGATGTCTCTTTGGTCTGACGGCAGATTTGCATAAAAGAGCGCTTGGCACTGCCAAGCGCTCTTTCTATAGGGGCGGGTAGTTCACTTAATAAGATTTTACCCCCGGTGGTTTCATGACCAGTTTGAATGACATTCGATCGCAGTTTCTGAATTATTACGGGACGCATGACCATGCGATCTGGCCGTCTGCCCCGCTTGTACCGGATAACGATCCGACTCTCCTCTTTGTAAATGCGGGCATGGTGCCGTTTAAGGACTATTTTACAGGCGCCCTAAAGCCGGATTCCAAGCGGGCTACGACTTCGCAGAAATGCGTGCGAGCCGGGGGCAAGCATAATGATCTGGATAATGTAGGCTATACGGCGCGTCATCATACATTCTTTGAAATGCTCGGAAATTTCTCTTTCGGGGACTATTTTAAAGAGCAAGCCATCATTCATGCGTGGAATATGGTGACGAAAGAATTCGGCCTGCCTAAAGAGAAACTTCTGGTTACTGTTTTTCACACAGACGATGAAGCTTTTGATCTCTGGAAAAAGATCGCGGGCCTGCCCGATGACCGGATTATCCGTATTGCGACTTCCGATAATTTCTGGGCTATGGGCGATACCGGACCGTGCGGTCCTTGTTCGGAAATCTTTTATGACCACGGCGAACATATTCCCGGGGGGCCTCCGGGTACGCCCGAAGAAGACGGCGATCGTTTCATCGAAATCTGGAACCTTGTCTTTATGCAATATGAGCGTTTTGCGGATGGACGCGAGCAAGCTTTGCCCAAACCCTCTATTGATACAGGTATGGGACTGGAACGGATTACGACCATCCTTCAGGGCGTTCACGACAATTATGATATTGACCTGTTCAAAACGCTCATTGGGGCCTCTGTTGATTTGACGGGCGTAAAAGCCGAAGGCAATGCAAAGTTTTCGCATCGTGTGATCGCCGATCACTTACGTTCTTGTTCCTTTCTGATGGCGGATGGAGTTTCCCCGTCAAATGAGGGCAGGGGTTATGTGCTTCGCCGCATCATGCGCCGCGCCATGCGTCACGCCCATTTGCTGGGTGCAAAAGACCCGCTCATGCACCGCCTTGTCCCGACTTTAGTCGCGGAAATGGGCGGGGCCTATGACGAGCTTAACCGCGCGAAAGCCTCTATTACTGCGACATTCGAGCAAGAAGAAGAACGGTTCCGCCGTACTCTTGGCCGCGGCACAAGCCTATTGGAAGGCGCGGTCGCAGATTTGAAAAAAGGGGATAAGCTGGACGGCGAGACGGCGTTTAAGCTCTATGATACTTACGGTTTTCCGATTGATCTGACGCAAGACGCGCTTCGCGCCAAAGGCTTGGGGGTTGATCTGGAGGGTTTTGACGCCGCCATGGAACGGCAGAAAACGCAATCCCGGGAAGGCGGATTTGCCTCCGGCGACCAAGCGACAGATGATGTCTGGAATAAAGCGAAAGACGAAGCAGGCGATAGCGTCTTTACAGGCTATGACTCTTTAACCTCAAACCAAGATGTAAAAGTGCTTGTTCAAGACGGCGTCAGAGTAAAAACCGCACAGCCCGGGCCAGTTATGTTCCTTACTTCCGAGACACCTTTTTACGCGGAAAGCGGCGGACAAGCCGGAGATAAGGGAGTCGCGTCATTTAAAAACGGGGCAAAGATAAAAATTAAAGATGTGCAGAAGAAAGCCGGCGGTCTTCATGTCCATATTGGCGATCTTGAAGGAACGGTTGATGTCGGGCAGAGCGCTGAAATCTCAGTGGATTCCCGAAACCGCGAAACGACCAAACATAATCACTCGGCTACCCATCTCTTGCACGAAGCTTTACGCCGCGTACTCGGCGATCATGTTGCGCAAAAAGGCCAAATGGTGGACGGCGAGCGTATCCGCTTCGACATTTCGCATGGTCAGGCCATTACGCGCGAAGAACTCGCAAAAGTCGAGGATCAGGTGAATGAAATCATTCAGCAAAACTCTCCTGCAAAAACCCAGTTGATGAGCCCGGACGAAGCCATTCAAGCGGGGGCTTTGGCCTTATTCGGAGAGAAGTATGGCGACGAAGTGCGGGTTTTGAGCCTTGGCGAGGACCCGGATGGCGGCGAGAAGGCGTATTCTGTCGAACTTTGCGGCGGCACGCATGTGGCGCGAACAGGCGACATTGCTCTGTTTAAAATCGTCAATGAAGGCGCGGTTGCCGCCGGCATTCGCCGCGTTGAAGCCGTCACAGGCGAAGTTGCGCGTCAATATTTGGAAGAGCAAGCCGGATTGACCCGTAAAGCGGCGGATACGCTGAAAACGCGTCCAGAAGACGTGCCGGAGAGAATTGAGACGCTGCTTGCGGATCGCAAACGTCTTGAATCTGATCTGGCCGAGGCGAAGAAACAAATAGCCCTCGGCGGCGGAGGCAGTGCGGCAAGCACAGAAGAGATAAACGGGGTGAAAGTTATGGCCAAGGTTCTGGACGGTGTCTCCGGGAAAGACCTTCGCTCTATGATGAATGAACAACTCGCCGCGCTGGGATCGGGCATTGTCGCCTTTGTCGCAAAGGACTCAGGAAAAGTCGCGGTCGGCGTGGCCGTCAGCGACGATCTAGTCGGGAAATACTCCGCCTCTGATTTGGTCAATGTCGGAGCGCCTCTTGTGGACGGCCGCGGCGGCGGCAAGCCGGGTATGGCGCAAGCGGGCGGATCCAAGCCTGAGGGCGCAGAGGACGCGCTCGCCTCTATAAAGGCTGCTATTTAAGGGGTGGCGGACGCGCTTTATATCACGCCGCGTCTTTCTATCCCTATGAGCGAGATAGAGCTGACCGCGATCCGCGCTTCCGGGCCGGGCGGTCAGCACGTGAATAAAACCTCTTCCGCCATCCAGCTGCGCTTTTATATTCCTGCCTCAGAGACGCTCTCACGTGAGGAGAAATCTCGCCTTTTCGCCTTTTCGGATAATCATATTTCTGAAAATGGAGTCGTGATTATCAAGGCACAAAATCACCGGTCTCAAGCCCGCAATCAGGAGGAGGCGCTAACACGGTTTAAAGACCTGTTGAAAGCGGCCTTTAAAAAAGAGAAAAAAAGAAAGCCCACCCGTCCGACTCGCGGTTCTGTCCGGCGGCGGATAAAGGCGAAAAAGATACGCGGCGAGAAAAAGGCTTTGCGCGGCAAAGTTAGCCGCGACGCAAAGTGGTAATTCATCCGCCCATATAGCCGCGTAACACCCCGGCTGTGTTATCCCCGATTTCCGGCACGCCGTAACCGCCCTCCATAATGAAACTGGTGGGCAAACCAATCTTGGCGATTTCAGCTCCGTAAGCCGGATAGTCTTGGACCTTTAACTTAAAGCTGCTGATCGGGTCCTGCTCAAAAGTGTCTACCCCGAGAGACACCACGAGGGCGTCGGGTTTGAAGGCCCGTATCTTGGCAATCGCGTCCAATAGGGCGTCTCGCCATGCGGCATAATGCGTTCCGGCGGGGAGCGGGTAATTGAAGGTATAGCCATCGCCATCGCCCGCGCCTTTTTCATCCCTATAACCCCAAAAATAAGGGAAGTGGTGGTCGGGCTCTCCGTGAAGTGAGGCAAAGAGCACATCATCCCGGTCATAAAAAATGTCCTGCGTGCCATTGCCGTGATGAAAGTCCACATCCAAGACGGCGACCCTTTCCATGCCTCTGTTTAAAAGGGCCTGAGCCGCGATGGCTGCATTGTTAAATATACAATAGCCGGACATGTATTTCGCGCCCGCGTGATGGCCAGGCGGACGGATAAGAGCGAAAGCCGACTCGCCGTGAGTAATCGAATCGACGGTGCCCACGGCGCAGGCGGCGGTAGAGGCAAGAGCGGTCCAAGTCGTTTCTGTAATCATTGTGTCCGCGGAGCTACAGAAATAACCTGCCGCGCCGTCGATTTCTATGGGCGGTTTGGATCTCCGCGGATTATATGGAAAGCTCATCGGCAGGACATCTCCGGCATAACCGGCGTCTTTCCATCTGGCCCAGGCCGTCTGGACAAAATGAATATAGTCTTGGGTGTGTATGCCGTTCAAACAGGCGGTATCAAAGGCCGGAGGCGTGGCGAAATCGGTAAACCCGGCGCGTTTCATACCAGCTATGAGAAGGTCCATACGATGCGGCCCTTCATGGGGCGTCACCATCTTTCCACGGTGGAGTTCCGCTTTGGGGTGATGGGCAAAATGGTCGTCAGTATAGTAGATTTTCATAGTCGCTGCCGTGCCGATTGTGTATTACAGCCTATAATGCCTACATATTGCGCTTGAAGTCGCAAGGCTAATCGGCTAATTGCGCGTTCAAATCAGCGGCTCACATAGGTGAGGCCGCTTTGTTATTGGTTTAATGGAGGCCCTGATGGCTGTCCCTAAGAGTAAAATTTCAAATTCACGTCGTGGCATGCGCCGCGCTCATGACGCTTTGACGGCTGTAAATTATGTCGAAGACAAAGATAGCGGCGAGCTTCGTCGTCAACACCATATCGATTTGAAATCCGGTATGTATAAGGGCCGTCAGGTTCTGACCCCAAAAGACTAAGACTTACTGATAATTTATAAGCTGCCGGGAGATACCCATGGTCGAGATCGAAACAGTTTTCGCCAGGGAAATCCTGGATAGTCGTGGCAATCCTACGCTCGAAGTTGACGTTACATTAAGTGACGGATCTTTTGGCCGTGCGGCGGTGCCGAGCGGAGCCTCCACAGGGGCCCATGAAGCGGTCGAGCTTCGCGATGGCGACAAGAATCGCTATGGCGGCAAAGGCGTTCAAAAAGCCGTTGAAAACGTCAATACAGAAATCGCCGATACGCTGTTCGCTCTAGAAGCTGAAAACCAGCGCGGCATTGACCAAATTCTGATAGAGCTGGACGGAACAGACAATAAAGCCCGTCTCGGCGCAAATGCAACATTGGGCGTGTCTCTCGCCGTTGCCAAAGCGGCGGCCAATTCCCAGCAGACGCCTTTATACCGTTATGTGGGCGGCGCCAATGCGCGCGTCTTGCCGGTTCCTATGATGAACATCATCAATGGCGGCGAACATGCCGATAATCCTATTGATGTTCAAGAATTTATGGTCATGCCGGTGGGCGCAAAAAACTTTCCAGAGGCTTTGCGGACAGGCGCAGAAATTTTCCATAGCTTGAAGTCCAAACTCAAAGCTGACGGTCATAACACAAATGTCGGTGATGAAGGCGGCTTTGCGCCCAATTTGGCCTCCACCCGCTCTGCGCTGGACTATATTATGTCAGCTGTAGAAGACGCCGGATTTAAGCCGGGCGATGATGTCATGCTGGCTCTGGATGTGGCCTCGACCGAATTTTACGAAAACAATAAGTATAATCTGAAGGGCGAGGGCGCGACGCTTTCATCCGCAGATTTTGTTGAATATCTTGCTAAGCTGACCCATGACTATCCTATTATCTCTATCGAAGACGGCATGGCCGAAGATGATTGGGAGGGCTGGGTTAACCTGAACGACCGAATCGGGAAAAAGGTTCAATTGGTCGGGGACGATTTATTCGTGACCAATCCGAAGCGCCTTCGCACTGGAATTGAGATGGGCGCGGCAAATTCAATTCTTGTAAAGGTCAACCAAATTGGCACGCTTTCCGAAACCCTTGACGCTGTTGATATGGCACATCGGGCCGGTTTCACGGCTGTTATGAGTCATCGCTCAGGCGAAACCTCTGACACAACGATTGCGGATTTGGCTGTGGCCACAAATTGCGGCCAGATCAAAACCGGCTCGCTGGCGCGGTCTGACCGGCTTGCAAAATATAATCAGCTCTTGCGGATCAATGAGGGCTTGGGCGAAATGGCGGAATATGCCGGACGTTCCATTCTAAAGATTTAACAGCGCTTTTTAAATTGCGTATAAGCTCCTGATTCTTTGAGAGTCTTAAGTCTGTCTTAACTCTGTTCCGTAATATCGGGGTATGCGTTACGTTCCGCCCATTTCATCAGAAGAGACTCCGGGCTTTGCCTCTTTGGCGGCCCTTCAGGGCTTTACGCGCGGCGTGCGATGGCCCGTTATGGCGATCATGATTCTCTATGCTTATTTGGCATTTCACACTTTATCCGGGTCCCAAGGATTGATGAATTGGATGAACAATGAAGATGAAGCCATTGAGCTAGAATCTCGTTTGGAAAATATCGAAGAAAAACGCAAAGGGCTGGAAGCGCGTGTGAATGCGCTGGATGCGGCTCATCTCGATTTGGATGTGTTAAACGCTCTTTCCCGTGAAAAATTATATTATTCGCATCCGAAGGATATTACGATTTGGCTTGACCCAGAGCGCTGATTTTGTTGATTATACAGGAAGTTAGACGGTGTAAGCCGTTTTTTAGTTCGTATCTAAACTATCGAGATTTCTATGGCGACCAAATCAGGTAAAACTGCCTCTAAAAAGTCAGCATCGAAAAAGCCTGCCGCGAAAAAAACGGCTCAAAAATCCACCTCGAAAACCACGGCGAAAAAACAAACTCACAAGACAAATGCGGATGAGCTTCTGGCTTATTACCGCGACATGCTGTTGATCCGGCGTTTCGAGGAAAAGGCAGGCCAGCTTTACGGCATGGGACAGATTGCCGGGTTCTGCCATCTCTATATTGGGCAAGAAGCTGTTGTTGTTGGCTGCCGCGCCGCGATGGAAGATGGCGACCAAATGATCACCGGCTATCGTGATCATGGACATATGCTCGCTTGCGGGATGGAGAGTAAAGGCGTCATGGCCGAACTGACTGGCCGGGAGGGCGGCTATTCGCGAGGTAAGGGCGGCTCTATGCATATGTTTTCGACAGATAAGAAATTTTACGGCGGTCACGGCATTGTCGGCGCTCAGGTTCCGATCGGAGCGGGTATTGGATTTGCCAATAAATATATGGATAACGGTGCGGTTAGCCTCGCTTTCTTTGGCGACGGCGCCTCAAACCAAGGCCAAGTCTATGAGACGTTCAACATGGCCAAGCTTTGGGACCTTCCGGTTGTCTTTGTCATCGAGAATAATCAATATGCGATGGGTACCTCTGTCGAGCGCTCCTCGGCGGAGACCGAGCTGTTTAAACGCGGAAGCAGTTTCGAGATTGAAGGCATTCAGGTGGATGGGATGAACATCCTCGAAGTGCGGGACGCGGCCGCCAAGGCTTTGGAACATGCGCGTTCCGGTAAAGGTCCGATGATCCTCGAAATGAAGACATATCGTTATCGCGGACATTCCATGTCCGATCCGGCGAAATACCGCTCTCGCGATGAGGTGACAAAAACGCGGACAGAACGGGATCCCATTGATGCAGTGCGCAAGCAATTACTTGATAAAAAATGGGCCGACGAAGACTCGCTCAAGGCATTAGACAAGGAAATCAAGGCTATAGTCGCGGACGCCGCAGAATTTGCCCAATCCTCACCAGAGCCTGACCCGTCAGAACTTTGGACAGATGTGTTGCTGGAAGCTTAGATAAACTTTGACTGCCTTTATTGAAAAGGACTACGCCTGATGTCTCTTCTGGATTACATTGTTTTGACCGTCGCGGTCTATTTTATTATGATTATGGTTCAGGTGGTTGCCGCGTGGCGGAGCCAGTCTTTGTCAGAGCTGGCCGGTCCGCGTGATAATATGACAGATAAAGGCGTTTTTATCGGGCGGTGCCGCCGGGCCAATCACAATATGGTGGAAGGCATGCTAATGTTTTTCCCGCTCGCTTTCGTCGCATTGCATATAAACCCTGTCGGAGCATTGGCTTTAACCGGGGCGGCGCTTTTTGTTTTTGCCCGCATTGTTTATGCATTTTTGTATTGGTTCGGAGTGCCTTATCTACGCACTTTGGCCTGGATCGTCTCTCTCTTGGGATTGATCCTTATTTTCCTTCAAGTTTTACCCGTTTAGAGGCTCCGACCTATGGCAATCGATATTAAAATGCCGGCGCTTTCTCCGACTATGGAAGAAGGCACGCTGTCAAAGTGGCTCGTCAAAGAAGGCGATAGCGTTACCTCCGGTGATATTCTGGCCGAGATTGAAACCGACAAAGCGACAATGGAAGTCGAGTCGATTGACGAAGGTACGGTCGGTAAAATTGTTATTGCCGCTGGAACGGATAATGTGAAAGTCGGCGAAGTGATTTTACAGCTCTTGGAAGAGGGTGACAGCGAGGACGATTTATCTGACCCGTCCGCGTCAAAAGATAAGAGCGAGAAAAAAGACGATAAAGATAAGGACGAAAAGAAAGAGGGGAATAAAGACAAGTCTCCTGCGAAAAATACTGAACGGGAAGGTGCAAAGGCCGCCCCCGACGAAAGACCCGGCAAGCCCAAGCTCGCCGAAATTATTCAAAAAGACCCGGACGTTCCGTCCAATATTAAAATGGTCGAAACCACCGTGCGTGACGCGCTTCGTGATGCGATGGCCGAAGAAATGCGCCGCGATGAAAAAGTCTTCGTCATGGGCGAGGAGGTCGCGGAATATCAGGGCGCTTATAAAGTGACGCGCGAGCTTTTACAGGAATTCTCCGCGCGCCGCGTGGTCGATACACCGATTACGGAATATGGTTTTGCCGGTATCGGGGTCGGCGCGGCGATGGGCGGTCTCAAGCCGATTGTCGAATTCATGACGTTTAACTTTGCTATGCAAGCTATTGATCATATTATCAATTCTGCGGCGAAAACGCTTTATATGTCCGGCGGACAGATGCGTTGCCCGATTGTTTTCCGTGGCCCGAACGGCGCGGCGAGCCGCGTTGGCGCGCAGCATTCTCAGGATTATTCCAGCTGGTACGCGCATGTGCCGGGGCTGAAAGTCATTGCGCCTTATGACTCCGCGGACGCCAAAGGCCTTTTGAAAGCGGCTATTCGCGACCCGAACCCCGTTGTCTTCCTCGAGCACGAACTCATGTATGGCGAGACATTCGACGTGCCGGATATGGATGATTTCCTTATCCCGATTGGCAAAGCGAAAATCCGCCGCGAAGGCGCAGACGTCACGCTCGTTGCTCACTCCCGCATGGTCGGACGCTGTCTCGAAGCCGCCGAGAAATTGGCTGAGGAGGGTATCGACGCGGAGGTCATTGACCTGCGAACGCTTCGTCCTCTGGATACAGCGACGGTGATTGAGAGCGTTAAGAAAACCAACCGTCTGGTCTGCGCCGAAGAAGGCTGGGGACAACACGGCGTCGGCGCAGAAATTGCGGCTGTTGTTGTGAAAGAGGCGTTCGATTATCTCGACGCCCCGCCGGAACGTGTGCATCAAGCGGATGTGCCGCTGCCATATGCGGCGAACCTGGAAGCCTTGAGCCTGCCGGGAACAGAGGATGTCGTGAAAGCGGCGAAGAAGGTTTGTTATGTGGACTAACGGTCAAGAATGCACCGTTTGATTTTAGAGATTTTAAAGTCAGAGGTTCTGACTCCCGGAGAGAAAAATGCCTGTTGAAATTCTCATGCCCGCCTTATCCCCCACTATGGAAGAGGGGACTTTGTCTAAATGGTTGATGAAAGAAGGCGATACGGTGTCATCCGGCGATCTCTTGGCGGAAATTGAAACCGACAAGGCGACGATGGAGGTCGAAGCCGTCGAAGAAGGAACGCTCGCGAAAATCCTTGTGGAAGCCGGAACGGAGGGGGTGAAAGTCAATTCGCCTATAGCGCTGCTGCTCGAGGAGGACGAGGATGAAAGCGCGCTAGACGGATATGAGCCGACAGGAGCGGATGTCTCCAAGCCAGATGAGGACAAAGACGAAGCTAAAGAGCCTAAAAGGGAAGAGAAAGCAGACACCAAAAAAGAAGATAGCTCTTCGAAATCTTCCGAGACTAAAACGAAGAGGCAGGATAGAAGCAATGAAAAGGACGGCGAGCGTTTGAGGGCTTCGCCTCTGGCCAAACGCCTCGCGAAAGAGGCCGGGATTGATTTGGAGTCAGTTAAAGGCTCCGGCCCAAAAGGCCGCATTATTAAAGCCGATATTGAAAATTACGAAGCGCCTAAAGCTGAAGAGAAAAAGTCCGAAGCGCCTAAAGAGTCCAAAGAAGAGTCCAAAGAGGTCGGCGCGGTTCGCAGCGGCGGCGCGGATTATCTGTCCAAAATGGGCATTGAGGCCGGCTCTTATGATCTAGAACCTCTCAATGGAATGATGAAAACAATCGCCAAGCGTCTCTCTGCGTCAAACAATAATGTGCCGGACTTCCCGTTGCTCATAGATTGCGAAATCGACGCATTGCTTAAACTCCGCAAAGAGTTGAATGCGCAGGCCCCGGAAGGCGTGAAAGTGAGCGTCAATGATATGCTTATCCGGGCTTGTGCTTTGTCTCTGAAATTTGTGCCGAAAGCCAATGCGAGCTATACGCCGGACGGAATTGCCTATCACAAACACGCCGATGTCGCCGTGGCTGTCGCTATTGATGGCGGGTTAATCACGCCGATTATACGCGAAGCCGAAAATAAAGGCCTGTCGACCATCTCGACTGAAATGGTGGACCTGGCCAGCCGCGCCCGTGATATGAAACTCAAGCCAAATGAATATCAGGGCGGGACATTTTCAATTTCTAACCTTGGTATGATGGGAATTAAATCTTTCGGCTCCATCATTAACGAGCCACATGGCATGATCCTGTCAGTCGGAGCAGGCGCGCCGCGCGCCGTTGTCAAAGATGGGGAGCTTGCCGTTGCGACCGTTATGACCGTGACACTAACCTGCGATCACCGCGTTGTGGACGGAGCGATGGGCGCGAAATGGCTTCAGCACTTCAAGCGTTATATCGAGCAGCCCATTACAATGATGTTGTAATAGCTGAACAAAGTTTCTCCCTACAGGGGAGGAGCATTGCCCTTCGGCAGCCCCGCGTTATACTTAATCAAACCTTAAGGACGCGGAGCGACTCATGCTTTGGAAATCATTACTCACCGGAACTCTTCTTGCAGGACTTGCAGGCGCGGTTGTCTATTTTGGCACAGGCGGCGAATTTGCGACTGCCAGTGTCAAAGCTGATTTCCGTCAGGCGGCGACGGAAACCAAAGCGGCGACTAAATCTGTCGCGGAAGACGTCTCTGAGACAGCGTCTGCAACAATAGAGAAAATGACAAATGCCTCCGATTCTCTTGAGGCATCGCTCAAGGATAAATTGGCTTCGGGTGAGAACGTTGAGCCGCCCAAAACCGAGATACAAACCAAAGACAGCCAAAAAACGGAAAAAGAGAAGAGCGAAAAGAAATGGCTGGACCGTTACCTGAACAAGAAGTCAGGTGATGAAGCGCTGGAGGCAGATAGCCCGGATCAAGAGCCGGTTAATGTCGATGATATGGACAGCGAAGACGTGGATGGAGCTGTGAGAGACATCCTTAGAAAAGACCGTGAAAATACGGCTGAGGAAAAGGCGGGAGAAAATAGAGATCTTGAAGAGGCCCCCAAGCTTGACCCCGTGCCGCGTTTGGAAATGAGCTCAACTGAAAACGAAACTGATACGGTCATTAAGTCAGAGACTGAAATAAAAGCTGTTTACGAGACGGCCTTGGACGAAACAAAAGACATTAAAATCGTGGAACTACGCGATCGCGCCTATCTTAGCCTAATTGATTACACGATCCGCAAAAAGGATTTTGAACGATCCAAGGCTGTCATTACGGAAATTAGCCAGCCAGAGCTTCGCGATACTGCGCGAAGCAATATTGCCGTAGGTCTGGCCCGCCTCGGAGAACGCGAACCAGCCTTTGCTATTCTGGAAGATGTCGAAACAGACGCGCTCTCAGATGTGCTGCGTTTGCAAGTCATAGAAGCTATGACGGCCCCCTCTCAAAATCAGGCTAATTCCGCCATTCCGACAAATTAGATATTCCTAATTATGGGTTCTAATGGGCCCTGAAATCTGTCATAGACTTGCGAGAATTAATTCCCGCAAAAAGGGCCAAAAATATGGCTGAGACAGCTTTTGACGTTATCATAATCGGATCAGGACCGGGGGGGTATGTGACCGCCATTCGGGCGTCTCAACTCGGGTTTAAAACTGCGATTGTTGAGAAAGACGATCTGGGTGGGGTTTGTCTGAACTGGGGGTGTATTCCAACTAAAGCGTTGCTGCGATCTGCTGAAGTTTATCACAATATGAAACATGCGGATGAATATGGCCTTTCCGCCGAGCCGAGCTTTGACCTTGAAAAAATCGTCAAACGGTCCCGGAAGATTGCCGGGCAGCTTTCCGGCGGCATTAAACACCTTATGAAGAAAAACAAAGTCACCGTAATTAACGGCTTTGCGACGTTGAAAAAGGGAAAAGACGCCCCGACAGTGGTCGTAGACGGAACAGATTACACGGCAAAGCACGTCATTCTGGGCACAGGGGCCCGCGCCCGTCATATCCCGCAGGCGGGTTTGGAACCGGACGGAAAATATATCTGGACAGCCCGTGAAGCGATGGTGCCGGACAGCATACCGAAAAAGCTTCTTGTGGTGGGCTCCGGCGCAATCGGTATGGAGTTCGCCTCTTTTTTTGACGCCTTCGGGGCGGATGTAACGGTTGTCGAAATGGTGGATCGTATTTTGCCGGCTGAAGACGAAGAAATTTCAAAAATGGCCCGCAAAGCGTTTGAAAAGCGCGGCGTGACCATCAAGACTGAGACGCAAGCCTCTGTAAAACTAGGCAAAAATGGTGTCACAGCGACGCTGACCAAGGGCGATGAATCTGAAGAAATTGAGTTTGATCGCGTCGTTCTGGCTATCGGCATTGTCGGCAATACCGAAGATATGGGTCTTGAAGAGCTGGGCGTTAAAATTGAGAAAACTCATATTGAAGTTGACGAATATTCTTTCACAGGTGTGAAAGGGCTTTACGCTATTGGCGACGTTACAACGCCGCCTTGGCTCGCACATAAAGCGTCCCATGAAGGCATTATTTGTGTCGAGAAAATAGCCGGCGAAAATCCTCATCCACTTGACGCGAATGCTATTCCGGGGTGCACTTACTGCCATCCGCAAATTGCGTCTGTCGGACACACCGAAGCGCAAGCAAAAGAGGCGGGCTATGACGTAAAGGTCGGCCGTTTCCCATTTATCGGCAATGGCAAGGCAATTGCCTTAGGCGAACCGGAAGGTCTGGTTAAAACTGTTTTTGATGCCAAAACCGGAGAGCTGCTCGGCGCGCATATGATTGGCGCGGAAGTGACTGAGCTTATTCAGGGCTATACGGTTGCACAAAAACTGGAAACGACAGAGCATGAGCTGATGGAAACCGTATTCCCGCATCCGACTTTATCAGAAATGATGCATGAAGCTGTTCTGGACGCCTATGACAGGACGATCCATTATTAAGACTTAGTCCCGTAACAGTTTACGGCCTTCAATCTTTGAAGGCTTTCGCCCAAACCTTAAATGTTCTGCAAAGCGCTTTTTTGCCTTGAGAGCCGGTTTTTCGACGAAATGCCATGAAGCATAGGCAATAGCGTAAGAAAGCGGCGCTATAAGCGCAAAAAGCGTCAAAGGGTTGAGGTGCGGCCACCAATAAAAGGCGAGCTGTAATAAGCCCCAATGATAAATATAAATTCCGTAAGAAACATCAGAGAGCTTTTGCAAGCCTTCGAAGCGGGGGGCTTTGGCAAAGGCAACCAGCATAAGACCATAGGCCAGCATCACATTCACAGCAATTTCCATCGCGTTAATTCGATTGCATAATACTGCCAACAGAATTATGCAGATGAACCCGAAAATATGGAAATTCAGACGGTCTCGATAGGCAAAAATGGCGGCGCCCAATCCATAAGCTATGGCGAAACGTAGGGCGTTTTGAGCCGTCGCGGGAAGATGGTCATACAGTCCGGTCTCTTTGCAAAGCAGCCATGCCAAACCCGGCAGAATAAATTGCGCCAAAATCATCCATTTACGCCTCATCAAACCCAAAGAGAAGGCAAGGGCTGTGACTAAATAGGCCATGAGTTCATAGCGCAGTGTCCAGAGCGGCGCCGCGGCGAGCTGCTCATGATTTGTGAGAAATGCTCCGGGTAATATCATGTCCGAGTTGATGAAACTCAGCACGAGAAAGGGCTGTTTCCAAACATCCGGATGGGTGAGGTAGTCCCAAAGGGGCAATGTGGTCGCGAGCGGCCCGATTAAAAAGAGCACAAAAGCCACATGAATAATCAGGGCCGGATAAATTCGAAGGATGCGGGCAGAGCTGTATTCCGGCAAATCTGCTCGGTAAGTCATGCTTTTTGTGACCAAAAAACCTGAAGTAATGAAAAACAAATTCACGGCGAGATAGCTTAAACCATATCCGAAAAAGATATAGGCTCCGGCAGTAATGTCGTTCATTCCGACAATCATGGCGTGTTCTGTCACGACCAAGAGTGCCATCATGACACGCAAAGGCGTGAAAAAGTTATCATGGCCTTCCCGAATCCGCACAGGCTTCATCCATCGCTGAAGCCGCGAAGAATGCAGTCTGGTTGTATTTTTTGTCTCGGACAGAGTGCGTTACCCTCATTAAAGCCAGTGTTTTTAACCTTATCCCGTTAATATAAGCAAAAAATGCGCCAATTAACTTCATTTGCAAATATGCGCCGACTGCCATGCAGTGAAAGCCTGAAATTAGACTTGCCCCAAGCGGTTAAAACCCCCATCTAACGTGCATGGCTACGCTTATTGATACTGCGCAGAATATTCGTCCCAAGCCCGCATTGCGGCATCCGGAAAAGGCCAATCGGCCCGATACCGAAGTACTTCGCAAACCATCTTGGATTCGAGTGAAGGCTCCGACCTCTAAGGGGTATGCCGAAACCCGTAAAATCGTGAAAGATAAAGGCCTTGTGACCGTCTGCGAAGAAGCCGGCTGTCCAAATATTGGTGAATGCTGGGAAAAGTCCCATGCGACCTTTATGATTCTCGGCGAAATTTGTACGCGGGCTTGCGCCTTTTGCAATGTGGCGACTGGCTTGCCGCAAGAGGTTGATGCGTATGAGCCTAAAAAGATCGCGGAAGCGGTAGAAGAAATGGGACTGAAACATGTCGTGATTACGTCTGTGGACCGAGATGATTTGTCGGATGGCGGGGCTCAGCACTTTGTGGATGTGATAGAAGCAATTCGCGCTCGATCCCCAAAAACAACGATTGAAATTTTGACCCCGGATTTCTTACGCAAAGACGGCGCCGCCGAAACCGTTATTGACGCACGTCCTGATGTTTTTAACCATAATTTGGAAACTGTCCCTCGCCTTTATTTATCCATTCGGCCCGGCGCGCGTTATTTCCATTCTCTTCGCCTGTTGGAGCGCGTCAAGGAACGCGATCCGTCTCAATTTACCAAATCCGGACTAATGGTGGGTTTGGGCGAAACCAAAGAAGAGGTTATGCAGGTGATGGATGATATGCGCTCTGCCGGAATCGATTTTTTGACAATTGGTCAGTATTTACAACCGACCCGGAAACATGCCGCGGTGAAACGCTTCGTGACCCCTGAGGAGTTTAAAGCTTATGAGACGATCGCCCGGGCTAAAGGGTTTCTTGTCGTCTCGTCCAGTCCCTTGACCCGATCAAGCTATCATGCCGATAGCGATTTTGCGAAATTGCAAGCCGCCAGACAAGCTCAGCACGCCTAATGCCGTCCGCCAGTTTTACGAAACGCATTAAACATAGTGCGGATGACCTATTAAATATGGTCGCCAATGTCGAAGAATATCCGACTTTTATAGATCTCATTTCGAGCTTACGCATTACCAAACAGGTAAGCGAGACGGATTTTGAAGCGGAAGCCGTTGCGGCCTATAAATCTATTCGTCAGAGTTTTAAATCTCTTGTCCATGTTGATCGAGAAAAAAGGTTAATTCGGGTCACAAAAGCCGAAAAGGGCGGGGCGGTGAAAAATCTGGAGAATCGATGGGTATTTCACGAATTACCGGACGGCACGACTTTGGTTGATTTTTATGTCGATGTAACCCTAAAGGCTTTTCCGCTTAATCTGTTGATTAAAGATAAGTTTGATAAAGCGAGCCGGCATATCATGAACGTCTTTGAAAAAAGAGCCGCAGAAGTGTGTCAGCCTGTCAAAGCTGACCCTGAGCTTAATTTGGAAAAACAAAAAGAGTTATTAGGACTCGCTTAGAGCTGTTTTTAAAGATTTCAGCGCTTCATAGCATGTTATGTCTCGAACTTTATTGCGCCCTATATCCCCAAAATTATAGAGTGTCGCTTTAGGGGGCTGATGATTTTGGGCCAGTCCAATCCAGACCGTTCCAACGGGTTTTTCAGCCGATCCGCCGCCGGGCCCGGCAATCCCGGTCACGGATATAGCAAGGTCGATTTCCAAAACATTGAGAGCGCCCTGCGCCATAGCTTTGGCAACCTGCTCACTGACGGCTCCGTGGATTTTTAAATTATCCTCCGAGACGCCGAGCTGCGCCCTTTTAACGGCATTGTCATAAGCAATAATGCCGCCTTTAAACGGTGTTGATGAACCGGGTATAGAGGTTATAGCCGCTCCAATTAGTCCGCCTGTACAGCTTTCGGCTGTGCCGATTCTCAGCTTCTTTGTCGTGGCGAGCGAAACGACCTCTTGGGCCATTGAAAAAATTTCTTTGAGGCTTACTTGGCTCATGTCGGAAGCTTGACCGTGGCCGTGGCCTGCGCCGCCAAACCTTCCCCGCGCCCCGTAAAGCCGAGTTTCTCGGTGGTTGTGGCTTTCACGCTCACGCGGGTTAAGGGGAGCTGGCAAAGCGCCGCAATTCGCTCTCGCATTTTTTCGCGATGGGGTTTTATTTTGGGCTTCTCACAGATCAGCGTTACATCGACATGTTGGAGGGTGCCGCCCCGTTCGGCGAGCTTTTCCAACGCAAATAGCAAGAATTTATCAGACGCCGCCCCTTTCCATTTTGGGTCGGAAGGCGGAAAGTGATCTCCAATATCGCCAAAAGCCAACGCTCCGAGCAAGGCGTCCGTCAAGGCGTGAAGGCCTGCATCGGCGTCTGAATGTCCTTTTAAGGTAAACCCGCATTCTATCGGGACGCCGCACAGCCATAAAGGGCCGCCCTGTTCGAATTGATGAACATCAAACCCGGATCCGGTTGCGATATATGTTTCTGTCTGCATCATTTTTTCCGCCTTAGCGAAATCTTCGGAGTAGGTCAGTTTAAAATTACGTTGATCGCCTTCGGTAAAAGCAATCTCAAGGCCGTATTCCTTTGCTACGGCGATGTCATCTGCCCGGCTTGCCCCTTTCTGTAAGGCTTTAAAGGCTTGAGATATTTTTGAAAAATGAAATGCTTGCGGGGTTTGAACGCGGCGCAAATTCTCGCGATCTACCGCGTCGCCTTTCAGCGTTTTCAAAGCGTCTGGAATAGGCAGCGCCGGCGCTGCGGCCGGACAGGATTGAAGGGCCTGAAAAAGGCCAGACAGAAGTTTCGGGGAAACAAAGGGACGGGCGGCATCATGGATAAAAACGAGGTCTATTTCGGAATCCTCTAATGCTTTAAGACCGTTACGCACAGATTCTGTGCGGCTTTCCCCGCCTACGACTATCCTCGCATCAAGAGGAAAATTGGCCAGAACAGATTGCACTTTATTATCTTCGGGGCTGACCACCACGCAAAAAACGTCGAAATTATAGGCTTTCTGTAAATTGGCAAGCGTGTGTAGAAGAAGGGGTTTCCCCGATAGGAGCCTATATTGTTTCGGAATATTTCCGCCCGCCCGTTCGCCCTTGCCGGCGGCGACTAAAATTAAGGCGGTGCGGAGCATAGGTCCTCAAAACGTGCGGTGAATTATTGTGCGAGCGGATTGCCCGCATTAAGAGAAGACAATGGCAAATCCTCTTCATATCGGCAAGTTCGAACTGTGCTCCCGCGTTCTTGTCGCGCCCATGTCAGGTGTGACGGATTTACCTTTTCGCAAAGTATTGGCAAAATTTCGTCCGGGACTTGTTGTGTCCGAGATGGTGGCAGGCGACCGTCTGGCCAGCGGGGATCCGGAGAATTTAGCCAGGGCCGCAGGTTCGTCGGAGATCCATCCTCTGGCGGTGCAGCTCGTGGGTCATGATCCGAACTGGATGGGAATAGGGGCGAAGCTCTGCGAGGAAGCAGGCGCGCATATTATAGACATCAATATGGGGTGTCCGGCCCGAAAAGTCGTTGGCGGGCAATCCGGCTCTGCGCTGATGCGCGATTTGGATCATGCTTTGGCAATGATTGAAGAAACGCTCGCGGCGACGTCCCTTCCTGTCACGCTCAAGATGCGTTTGGGCTGGGATGAGCAGAGTCTGAATGCGGCGGAGCTTGCCCAACGGGCCGAAGTCGCCGGGATCAAAATGATTGTGGTCCACGGACGAACGCGATGTCAATTTTACGAAGGCCGCGCGGATTGGACTGCTGTGAAAGCTGTGAAAGAGGCGGTTTCTATTCCGGTCATTGTCAATGGCGATATTGATACGGGCGAGACGGCCCGGCAAGCGATGAACCTCTCCGGAGCTGACGGGGTGATGATTGGACGTGCACTGACCGGGCGGCCTTGGCTGATTTCCGAAATCACCGAGGCAGTTGATCAAATTCCAGCGCGCAGACTCTCCTTTTCTGAAAAGTCTAAGATTGCGATCGATCATTACAAAAATATTCTCGAGTTTTACGGAGTCGGCAAGGGCCTTCGTGTCGCGCGCAAGCATGTTGCCGCCTATTTGGAACACGCGCCGATAAAAGTCTCCGAAGCGCAGCGCCGCTTAGCGCTCTCGAGTAAAGCGCCCGATGACGTGTTATCGGTTATGGCGGTGGCCTTTCAGGATATAGAGGAGACGGCGGCATGAGCTCTCCCGCGCTTGGTACTTCAGTCGGCGAAGATGCGCCCTATCCGTGTTTTCTTATCGATCCGGACTCACAAAAGGTCGCTTGGGCAAACGACGCCGCTCAAAGTTGGACGGGTTTATCCATCAAAGGGATGAATAAACAGGAGATCTGGTCAATCTTGAATATTCAGGACTTACCCAAAGAACGCATTATACAGTCTTTCAAAGAAGGGAGTGCGGTGACGGTCCGCGATTGCGAAATAAAGTTTGAACATCGCGAAGACGCGGTTGTGCAACTTTCCCATTTAACAGCTTTCCCAAGTCAAGACCATATTGGTATTGGCATCCGATTTGCGAAAGCCCAACCGCGCAATAATCGAATGGGCGGCCAGGTTGTCTCCGGCATGGGCCGATTAATTGCCCATGAGCTTAAAAACCCTCTCGCCGGGATTAAAGGCGCGGCGCAGCTTCTGCGCGAAGATGTAGAAAGCGAAGAAGGGCAATCCCTGATCGATCTCATTTCGTCGGAAATTGACCGCATTCGCCGCTTAGCCGACCGCATGGAAACGCTGGGGGACAGTGACCCCGAGATTGAAGAACAGGTGAATATCCATGAAATATTACGGCGAGCGCGGAAAATCATTCAATCTGCCGATAAAAATCTGGTCTTTACCGAACATTATGATCCATCCCTGCCGCATGCCGCTGGTGACCCGGATACGCTGATGCAGGCGGTACTTAATCTGATTAAAAACGCTTCAGAAGCCGGTACTGAGATTACCTTGCAAACCAAATTCAGAAGCGGCGTTTCGGCCACAGGGGAGGGCGAGGAAAAAGCGCAGAGCCTGCCTATTGAAATTCAAATTATCGATAACGGCCCTGGCATCCCTGCCGATTTGGTTGATCAGGTGTTTCAGCCCTTTATGTCGACCAAGCAAGACGGGCAGGGGCTAGGTCTCGCGCTCGTCTCGAAAGTGGCTGCGGCGCATGGCGGCGTCGTCGAGGTTCGTTCTCACCCCGGTCACACCGCCTTTTCTCTCCTTCTTCCTGCACCGCGCCAACCGTCACCCGCCCGTACGAAAACAGAAAGTCTAGACCATGAAATATGAAGTTCTTCTTGCCGATGATGATGATAGCGTTCGGCTTGTTTTGTCCAAAGCGCTGACCCGCGCCGGTCATAATGTCAAAGCCACCGACAATGCCCAAACTCTTTTGAAATGGGCGCAGGCCGGGCAAGGCGATATAATCGTGACGGATGTCATGATGGGCGGGCGGGAAGTTTTTGAAACCTTGCCGGAAATTTCACAAGCCAGACCCAGAATGCCAATTGTTGTAATCAGTGCGAATAATACGGTCAATACGGCGCTGAAAGCCGGACAACAAAAAGTCTTTGAATATGTACCTAAGCCGTTCGACCTTGAAGATGTTACCAATGCAGTGACGCGGGCAGGGCAATCCGTAAATCCGCGGCGAGGGAAGGTAAACCCCAAAACAAAGCGCCTCCCAATTATTGGCCGAAGCCCGGCCATGCAACCCGTTTACCGTGCGGTCTCACGTTTCTCTTCAAGCGATTTGCCAGTTCTTATTCAAGGCGCTGTTGGGACAGGGAAAGATCTGGTGGCGCAACTCCTACATGATGGAGGCCCCCGTTCCGATCGCCCGTTTTTGCGCACAAACGATTTTTCAAACACCTCCCTAACCCTTCAAAAGGTAAATGGAGGGGATATTTATCTGGATGAAATCGCCGAGCTTAGTCTGACGCAGCAAGAAGGTCTGATGTCGCTTATGACCGAGGCCGAATTGATACCGGCATCAAAACGTCCGCGTATTCTCTCCGCCACCCGAAAAGATTTACGGAAGCTGGCCGATAGCGGCGCTTTTCGCGATGATTTGCTGTTTCGGATTAATGTTGCGGAAATACGGATTCCACCTCTGTCAGGACGGGATAAGGACGCCTATGAATTGGCTGAAAGCTTTTTGTCTCATGCCTCGCCCGGACAGCCCCGACGATTTGAATCTGACGCGCTGGATATATTACACCGCCATAGCTGGACCGGAAATGTGCGGGAATTGGAAAACCTCGTCAGGCGTCTTTCAGTTCTTTATTCGGACGACATCATAACCGCAGATATGGTGTTGCAGGAATTTTCCAAAGATATTCCTACGCGTAATGCCGAAGGCGAGACAAAGGAAAAACTCGACAAAAAGCTCGAAGAAGCCTGTCGTATTCTCTTAAATGACGACCAAGGTGATCTTGACGAAACGATATATCAAACTGCTCTCTCTTGGGTTGAAAAGCCCTTAATTGTCGAGGCTTTGCGTTTGACGGGGGGCAATCGGGCAAAGGCGGCAGAACGGCTTGGCATTCATCGGAATACCCTTCGGACGCGATTGAAATCTCTCGATATTTCTTAAATTAGCCAAGACTAAGGAGAGCATAAGGATAGAGTTTCTTGTGTTGATTTTGTGCAACACTGCGATAAAAGAGTGACACTAGCGCCTTTATGAGGCGCGCAACACTCGGATAGCGTGACTGTAACGACACATATTCAGGCCCCGTCGCCAAAACACCCCTCATCCAGAAGTTCGGATGGCTCTCAGGCCGAGTCTGAAGAGGCGACAGAACTTGACCTTAACCCGTCTGATTATCCGGTTCAGCCTTTCATAAAGCGCGCGCCGCGAATTGCGCGTTCAGCGCTGTTTGGCGTTTTATTTATGACCGCCATCTTCGTCACCATTTTAGGGGCGATGTTTTCATTTTCCGAGCAAGCGGAACAGATTGACCGCTCTTTTGACGTCTTGCGCGCCAATCTCATCCTTATTATTCTGCTCGCGATTTATTTGGGCTATCGGGTTTGGAGCACCTTATTTACAAAGGCCAGACGCCGCTCGGCACCCCTCCTGCATCGCCGTTTTGTTTTTATCTTCAGTCTCGCAGCCTTGGTTCCGGCGATCATTGTCGGTGTGTTTTCATTGTCCTTCATCAGCCAGAATATCAATGATATTTTCGGGGCGGATGTCCGCAAGAATATGGAACAAGCCCGATCTATTTTGGATGACTATGTTGATCAGGAACTGGCCGATTTGGGAAAAGACATCAATATTTTATCCGCTGCGATTGATGCTGACCCAACCAGGATAGAACAGCGTATCTCGCTCACGGCAGATTTGCAGATACAAGCGCGGGTCCGTGATCTCGATTCTGTTTATATTCTAAGTGATAAGGGGGATGTGCTTTCACGTGTTGAAACGGCTTTTGCTCCGGACTTTCGTGTTCCTGCCGATAGCGTCTTTCAAAGTATACACAATGGCGGGATTGCTTATCAAAAAAGAGACGATCTGGATTACCTCATAGCGTTGTCGCCATTGCCGGGTTTTGCAAATGTCTATCTTTATGTAGGCCGCGTCCTCAGATCCGACAGCCAGATTTTATCAAGTATTTCAGGCATTGAGGGGGCGACACAATCCTTGGCTAATTTTAATCGAAAACAGGCCAAGACCCGAAATATTTTTGTTTTAACCCTTATGGAAACGGCTTTGCTTATTCTCATGGCCGCTATCTGGTTGGGCCTTATGTTGGGGAATAGAATTATCGAGCCGCTGGGACGGTTGATCACCGCGGCGGAACGGGTCAGGGCAGGTGATTTAAGCGCGCGGGTGAATGTGAGCGAAGATTGGGGAGAGATTTCCGATTTGGGGAGTGCGTTTAACCGAATGACCCAACAGCTCGATTCTCAGCGGGACGCCTTGGTTAAAGAACATGATATTTCTGAACAAAGGCGTCAGTTTTCCGAAGCGGTGCTCTCCGGCGTTCGGGCCGGCGTTATTGGTTTGGCGCAGAGCGGCCGCATAACGCTGATCAATAAATCGGCCGAGCAACTTTTAGGATTTGACGGAGAAAGTCTATTGGGGCGTCCGATTGACCAGGTTTTATCTCCATTTGCACCCGCCTTTAAAAAAGGGCGCGAGAGTATTCAGGCGTCTGCCGAAGATCAGGTCAGTTTCGAAATTGATGGTCAGGTCCGGAATTTTGATCTGCGGGTTTCTGCCTATGAGGGGGCACGCAAAGATACCGGCTGGGTTTTGACCTTTGACGATATGACCCGACTTGTTTCTGCCCAAAGACATTCCGCTTGGCGCGAAGTTGCCCGCCGGATTGCGCATGAGATTAAAAATCCGCTAACGCCCATACAGCTCTCGGCGGAACGGTTGGAAAGAAAATATAGCAAAGAAATCAAGAGTGACCCCCAAACCTTTGCGAATTGTACTCAAACAATTATTCGGCAAGTTGCGAGCTTAGAGCAAATGGTGAATGAGTTCTCTGCCTTTGCTCGTATGCCCGCCCCGGAATTTGCCAATGTCAAATTACAGTCTCTTCTGTCGGAAGTTTTGTTTGAGCAAGGCGTTGCCTTTCCGGATATAAAATTTGTCCAAATCGCAAAAGACAAAAGCTCTCATGTGATTTGGGGTGATGAACGCCTTATCACTCAGGCGCTGACAAACATTTTCAAAAATGCCGGTGAAGCCGTGTTGCGGGTTTATGAACATTCAGGCGAAGAAAAGGGCAAAGGAAGAATTGAAGCCGAGCTAATATCCGAAGAAGAGTTTGTCCTGATCCGGGTCGTTGATAACGGCCCTGGATGGCCCGCAACGGACAGATCGCGCCTGCTGGAGCCCTATGTCACGACACGCGAAAGCGGAACGGGCCTCGGATTGGCTATCGTCAACCGAATTGCCGAAGATCACGGAGGCAGTCTGATACTGGCAGAGCCGCCTGTGGGAAAAAGCGGGGCCTGTGTGGAAATTCGCTTTGCCAGAAAGAAAGTTTCGATCGCGCCCGGAGCCGTAGAGGCCGCCTTAAAGAAGACAACCCCCAAAAAGCCGAAGCCAAAAAAGACGAATCCTCAAAGGACCTAACATGAAAAATGATATTTTGATTGTCGAAGACGAGAGTGACATCCGAGAAATGATAGCGGGCATTCTTGACGATGAAGGCCACGTGACCCGCCAAGCCGGGACGAGCGATGCGGCGCTGGAATCAGTGAAAACGCGGCAGCCCTCCCTCGTGGTCCTTGACGTCTGGCTGAAGGGGAGTGGTATGGACGGGATTGAACTTCTCGACAGCCTGAAAGCCTCTTACCCAAATTTGCCTGTTATTGTTATAAGTGGTCACGGTACAGTGGAGACGGCTGTTTCCGCTATTCGTAAAGGCGCCTATGATTACATCGTCAAACCCTTTAAGTCGGAGAAGCTGATCGTTACTGTGTCGCGGGCGCTGGAAAACGCCAGATTGAGGCAGGAAAATGAGGAATTAAAAGGCCGCGCCCAGACGGATACAACTTTAGTCGGGACATCCACTATTGTGCAGCAACTGCGTTCGAAAATCGAACGGATTGCCGCGACAAATTCCCGGGTTTTAATTACGGGGCCTTCCGGGTCAGGAAAAGAGCTGATTGCGAGACTTCTGCATGCTCAATCAAAGCGAGCCGATGGGCCTTTTAAGGCGGTTAATGCGGCGTCAATGGTGCCTGAACGAGTCGAAGAAGAATTATTCGGTGTGGAAGACGCCAACGGGACTGTAGCCAAAACCGGATTGTTGGAATCGGCCCATAATGGCACGCTTTACGTGGACGAAGTAGCAGATATGCCTTCTGAGACACAGGGAAAATTGCTCCGCCTCTTGGTCGAGCAGCGTTTTCACAGACTGGGGGGGAGTCAAGATGTTCAGGTTGATGTCCGGGTAATTACGTCCAGTTCCCATGACTTGTTAAGCGTTGTAGAAGCCGGACATTTTCGCGAAGATCTGTTTCACCGCTTGAACGTCATGCCTTTGGAGGCTTCGCCGCTCAGTGATCGGCGCGAAGATATCCCCTTATTGGTGGAGCATTTTATTGCTCAACTCGCAGCTTCAACGGGCCTCCCGGCGCGCGAGATTGGCCCTGACGCTATGGCGGCGCTACAAGCTCATGATTGGCCCGGAAATGTTAGACAATTACGTAATAATGTTGAACGGCTGCTGATTTTAGCAACAGGCGAGCCGGGGCAGCCCATTACATTGGCAACATTGCCTCCGGAAGTGTCTGTTGTCCGGCCTTCGGGCGGGCCCGCAGAGTCGGAGAAAATGATATCCATGCCGTTACGTGATGCGAGGGAGCATTTCGAACGCGAATATCTACAAGCGCAAATTGACCGCTTTGATGGAAACATTTCGCGCACAGCAAGTTTTGTCGGTATGGAGCGTTCAGCCTTGCACCGAAAGCTAAAGTCGCTAGGTTTGGGCGCAAATGGGCGTGATGACGCCTCCTGATAAATGCCGGGGCTTTTGTGGCCCCGATCACAATGTGAGGGCTCATGCGGGTCATAATTTGCGGTGCAGGACGAGTTGGTTATGGGCTCGCTGCGCGTCTTGCCGCTGAAAACAATACGGTTACGGTCATCGAACTTTCGCCTGAGCTAATCCGTCAGATCACAACAGATTTGGACGTAAGGGGCGTCATTGGCAACGGCGCGCATCCGGATGTGCTCGTGCGGGCCGGTATCCGGAATACGGATATGATTATTGCCGTTACCCACGCCGATGAGGTCAATATGGTCTCGTGTCAGGTGGCGCATTCTCTCTTTGATGTTCCCACAAAAATTGCCCGGGTAAGAGCGCAGAGCTACCTTAACAGTCAGTGGAATGACCTTTACAGCCGGGAAAACATGCCGATTGATATTATTATTTCTCCGGAAATAGAGATCGGGAAAGCTATTGTCCGACGATTGAATACTCCGGGGGCGTTTAATGTCGTGCCATTCGGGAATGGGCAGGTTCTTTTGCTGGGAGTGAAAATTCACGAAGATTGCCCCATCGTGGATACCCCTATTCGCCAAATTCCGGATTTATTCGAGGGGCTTCACGCCGCGATTGTAGGCATAAAACGAGATGGCCTGGTCTTTGCCCCTACCTCTGACGACCCGCTCAATGTGGGAGATGATGCTTATTTCATCACGAAATCCGAGCATGCCTCCCGTCTGTTGGAAGTAATCGGAAATCACGAGGCCAAAGCCCGTCACGTTGTTATTATCGGGGCCGGAAATGTCGGGACCTATGTGGCGCGTGAGCTAGAGGCCATTTCCGGTATGCGGGTGCGTATGATTGAATATAATAAAGAGCGCGCGGAAAAGGCCGCGGATGAACTTTCAAAGACGGTTGTTCTGAACGGGGACGCTATGGACGCCAATATTCAGGATGAAGCGGGCGTATCAAATTCGGAAATGGTCATTTGTCTGACCAATGATGATAAAATAAACATTCTTTCTGCTGTTCTGGCCAAAAAGCTCGGAGCCAACCACACGATCAGCCTTATAAATGAAGTGTCGATGCAGGATATGCAGAAAGAACTCGGAATCGACATGGTCATTGACCCGCGGGCAAGTACAATTTCGTCCATTTTGCGCCATGTGCGCCGCGGGCGGATTCTAGATGTTTACTCGCTTGAGCAGGGGGGCGCTGAAGTTATGGAAGGCGAAGTGCTCGAAACGTCGCCCCTTGCCGGAAAAACACTACGCGAAGCCGAATTGCCGGATGACATTACGATTGGCGCTGTCATTCATGATGGAAACGTCCTTTTCCCCACGCCGGATTTGCTTGTGCGTCAGGGCGACAAAGTAATCCTTTTGGCGGAACGCTCTGCGATGAAAGCGATTGAAGCCATGTTCCGGGTCAGTACGGATTATTTTTAAAATGATGTTTTTCCGGATTGTTTCCAATCAAACAATGTTTTGGCGCCTAAAGCTGCGGGCCTGATATATGGCCGTTACCCGGATTATCTACTGGCTTGGATGTGCGGTTATTTTAATCGCCGTTATGATGGCTGCAACAGCTCTCGCAGCCTTAATTATGGCCGACCTGAAAATGGTGGCCGTAATGGGTGTAACAGCCGTCGGCTTGGGCGTATTAGGCTCTCTTTTCGTTCTCACAACTTCAAAAACGCCTTCGCGGGAAACCAATAGTGACGCGCTTGTTTTCCTTTTATTATTCTGGGGCCTTATACCCATAAGCGCTGCGGTGCCGTTTTGGCTCACATTTCCTGATCTTGGTTTTTTACGAGGGTATTTTACGGCCGTTAGCGCCATAACTACAACCGGTGCCAATGGTTATATCGTTGAAACTTTGCCGCCTACTTTGATATTTTGGCAATCCTTCCTCCAGTTTTTAGGGGGGATATGTGTAGCAACTTTTGCGGTAGTTATACTCGCGGCACTAAATTTGACAGGAACGGGCGTTCATCGTTCCGCTTTGTTTACACTCAAAAAGGGAGAGCTTTTCGCCCGTTTAATCGGGATTGGGCGGGTGGTGGCAGGTATTTATGCCCTAATTGCATTTGTCTGTTTCATTTTGATGTCTTTGGGCGGCGCTCCGGTTTTTGAGGCGCTATGTCTGTCCTTAAGCGGTATATCGACCGGTGGAATGACGCCCCGTTCAGAAGATCTATCGCTTTATATTCCGCGCTTTTCCGCATTTACACTCGCTTTGGCCTGCGGTTTCGGGGCGATGAATGTATCGGTGATTTGGGACGTGCTTCGTATTCGAAATTGGACAAATGTAAAGCGGCTGGCAACAAATATCGAGCACAGAACTTTAATATCAATGGGCTTAGCGCTCACTTTGTTTGGTTTGTTTTACGCCGGCTTGCAAAACCTCTTTCCCCTTTTCATTGAAGCCATCTTTTTTGTCAGTACGGCAGGGTTTGTCTATGACCCTATCAGCTTAGAACAAATCCCCAGCGTTGTTTTGATTTCTATTGCCTTAGTGGGCGGCTCGGCCTTATCGACGGCCGGAGGTCTTAAAATCATCCGTATCATCTTATTGTTTAAGCAGCTTGCCACGGATATCAGTCGTTCCTCTCATCCATCCCGCGTATTGCCTGTGCAGTTTAAACACCGGCGCGTCCCGGAGAGGGCCTTTTTATCTATCTGGCTGTATTTCTTTGGTTATACACTTGTCTTCGGGGCCGGCATTGTTTGGCTAGGGGCCGCCGGAATGAACTTTACCGATTCCACGACAATAAGCGTCGCCTCACTGGCCAATATTGGTCCTCTTCTGCCTTCCACTCTGCCGGATACAGGGCTGACTTGGCCTGACCTGACACAGATGCAAATGTTCGTTTCTTCAGCCCTTATGCTCATAGGGCGTGTTGAAGTCTTGGCCGTTCTGGTCCTCTTGACGCCTTCATTCTGGCGGCAATAATGTTTACAGAACTGTCATAGAGAAAATACTTGCCTCATAGGCTTTAATCCCGATAAAGCCCCTATACGTTGTGCGCAATCAACGATTTAAAAAGAACAATAAGGGACAATTTCAATGTCATCCGATCGTAAACAAAATTTACAAGACACCTTTCTTAACTCCGTGCGTAAGTCCAAGACGACCCTGACGATTTTCCTCGTTAATGGCGTCAAGCTACAAGGCGTTGTCACCTGGTTTGACAGTTTCTGTGTTTTGCTGCGCCGTGACGGACAAGTACAACTGGTTTATAAACATGCGATCTCTACCATTATGCCCTCTGGCCCGGTTCAGCTCTTCGATCCCGAAGTCGTTGATGACGAAGACGAAGATTAAGCAAACCCGACCTATTACTGACATTTTTATGAAAGCTACTCATGCTTGAGCGCGAGATACCTCGCGAAAAAGCGCTTGTCCTGCATCCGCGTTTTGCCAATGAACGGGCCGGAGACGCGGATTATGATTTGGAGGAGGCGATTGGCCTGACGGAAGCTCTGGACGCCGAATGCGTCGAATCCCAGATCATCCCGATACGCGAATTACGGGCTTCCAATTTCTTTGGTAAAGGTCAAATAGAAGAAATTTCCGCTGTTATTCAGGCCAGCGAAGCAACGCTGACCATTGTAAATGCGGCTTTGTCCCCTATTCAGCAACGTAATTTGGAAAGAGACTGGAAGTGCAAAGTAATTGACCGCACAGGCCTCATCCTTGAAATTTTCGGACTTCGCGCGGCGACCAAAGAGGGGCGTTTGCAGGTCGAACTGGCACGTCTCGGATATGAGCGATCCCGGCTTGTACGCACCTGGACCCATTTGGAACGTCAACGCGGCGGGCAGGGCTTCTTGGCTGGGCCGGGCGAAACGCAAATTGAGAGTGACCGCCGTATCCTGAACGATAAAATTACGAAACTGCGCCGTGATCTAGAAAATGTTCGCCGCACGCGAGGGCTTCAGCGTAAAAAGCGCGAGCGCGCGCCGGAACGTGTCGTGGCTTTGGTGGGATATACGAATGCCGGCAAATCGACGCTGTTTAATGCGCTGACGACAGGCGGGGTGATGGCGAAGGACATGCTCTTTGCAACGCTGGATACAACGCATCGCGTCTTGCCTTTGCCGTCTGGACAATCCGCGATTTTATCGGACACTGTTGGTTTCATATCAGATTTGCCCACAGATTTGATAACGGCCTTCCGGGCAACGCTGGAAGAAGTCAAAGATGCCGACGTCCTTTTGCATGTGCGCGATATTTCTGACCCTTTAACAGAGCGTCGCCGCGACGAAGTGCTTGATGTTTTAGAGCAAATTGAAGCGGGCCCTGAACATGGTCAGGAGGTCATCGAGGTTTGGAACAAGGCAGATTTAGTAATGGGAGCCGAGCGTGCGGCGCTCAATGAACGTGCTGCTGCAACGCTTGATTTTGAAGATATGATGAATGCTTATCTTGTCAGTTGTTTAAGTGGTGAAGGTCTTTCAGATTTGCTTCACGGCGTAGAGGCGGCGCTCAGTGTGAACGATCATACACTGACTGTTACGATCGATCCGGCCAATTTTTCAGCCCGGGCTTGGTTGCATTCTCACGGAAATGTTTTGATGGAAGACATGCGAAAGTCCGGAAATGTCGATATGAGAGTTCGCCTTTCCGAATCAGATAGCGGAAAGTTTCGGTCCAATCATCCAGATTTGATAAACGATTAGGGCTTAGCCTTTAAGGCTTAGTCTCTTCGGCCTTTGCCTCTTGCCAATAGGCTTCCAGAGTCGCCAAACCCAAGTCTTGAATGGCTGCCCCTGAGCGCTTTTCAACCCCCCTAAACCGCCGGGAGAACTTTGCATTCGTGCCGCGCAGAGCGACTTCGGAGTCCACGCCTAGCTTTCGCGAGAGATTGACGACGCTAAAGAGAAGGTCGCCCATTTCTTCTTCTATATCTACGGGGTTTCCCTGTTCAACCGCCTCTTTAACTTCGCTGATCTCTTCCTCGATTTTGTCCCAGACACCTGTGAGGTCTGGCCAGTCAAAGCCTGATTTTGCTGCGCGTTTCTGGAGTTTTTGCGCGCGCATTAACGCCGGGAGGCTTAACGCAACACCGTCAAGGCGGCTGGTTTGACCTTTGGCTGTCCGTTCCGCTTCTTTCAGTTTTTCCCAATTATCTGGTACGGAATCTACATTTTTATCGCCAAAAACATGGGGGTGACGGCGCACCATTTTTTCAACGAGATCGTCTGTTACGTCGTCAAGGTTGAAAGCGCCTTTTTCATCGGCTAATTTCGAATGAAAGACGACTTGCAGCAGGAGGTCCCCCAATTCTTCGCGCAACGCGCTCATATCATTTTGGTCTATGGCATCGGCAACTTCATAGGCTTCTTCGATCGTATAAGGCGCAATAGATTCAAAACTTTGCTCGCGATCCCAGGGACATTCTGCGCGCAATCGCTCCATCAGATCTTTGACGCGTTCATAAGGTGTTTCGCCTTTTATCCCGGTCATAATTTCGGCTTTCTGATTGTCCAAATGACGAGGGCGAAGAGGCCGATAAAACTTATACCATAGGCGGCCAAAATAAACGGTGTTGTCGCTCCGTAATCCATCTTATCCCTCTCTTAATTCAATCTCGGCGGGCATGGTTTTGGGCGCGCGGCGGTTTTTCAATTTCACTAAGTCCGCTTCGATGCCTCGCAGAGCACACCACGCCAGTAACGCGGTGTACCCCGTCATCATGATGAATAGCGGAATGAAAAACTCAGCCGGCATACCCGGAGCGCCCGGTTGAGACACAGATGCCGGTTGATGCAATGTGTTCCACCAGTCGACAGAGAATTTGATAATTGGAATATTGATAAAGCCGACCATAGCTACAATGGAAGCAAGGCGCGCGGCTTTTCGCTTATCTTCGATCACGCCCCAAAGCAGAAGATAGCCCGCATAAATAAAAGCGAGAACCAAAACAGACGTCATGCGCGCATCCCATTGCCACCACGTTCCCCAGGCTGGACGTCCCCAAAGGCTTCCGGTCGCTAGACAAAGGAGAGCAAAAACGAGGCCGGGAATTGCCAGACTGCGCGCGGCGCTATCGGCTAAAGGGTGGCGCCAGACAAAACTAATCAAGCTACAAATGGCGAGGCCAGTATAAGCGGCAAGCGCGCACCACGCTGCCGGGACGTGGACATAAAGCATGCGGACGCCTTCGCCGTGAAGGTCCGCAGACGGCGACGATATAAGTCCTATATATGTTCCTACCAACAGACACAGGGCAGCAAGCCCGCCGCAAATGGGCGTGAGCCATTTCGAAATCTTCGCAAAGCGGGCAGGGTTGGCAAGATAGGAAATCATGAAGGCTCCAAATTCACGCGAAGCGCCGCTGCAGACGCGGGTAGTCCTATCGCGATTGAGAGTAAGCTTAAACCGGCGAGAAGCCGTATTTCAACCGCTGCCCAGCCTTCTGTCTGAAATGCCGTGCCCGCCTCCAGTCCAAAAATCAGTAGAGGCACAAGGAAGGGGGTAACGAGAAGAACGGCGAGAAAACCCGCCCCTGTTCGACTGCAAAATATTGCGCCCGCCAGCGTTACATAGGCGGCCAAAGCCGGAGCGGCGAGGGCGAGGGCGAGCAGTGTAGCCAGAAGGGACTGCCCGCTTAGGCCTAGAAAAGTCCCAATTATTGGCGTGACGAAAAACAGGGGGAGAAAACCCAGGCAGAGAAAGGCCGCCCATTTCGCTAACGCTAAAGTCAAAGTCGATGTGCCGCTTAGCGCTATCTGCGTCAGAGTTCCTTGACGGTAATCTGACTGAAAAATGGTTGTGAAAGACAAAAGCATTGAGAACACGATCGCCAGCCAAAGAAGGGGTGCCGCAAGACGGCGAAGTTCTGCCATTTGCCCGCCAAGCGCGATGGCGCAAAGGCTGATAAAGATAGCCATGAAAACAGACCCTAAAACCCAGCTGCCGCCGGTACGGAATGCTAATCGAATATCCCGCATTAGAATGGCGTTGAAGGCCCTCATTTCGCGGCTCTTAGGCGCAGGGTCTTTGCAGAGTGATTAGGAACGTCAGTCGGCTGGTGGGTAGCTATCACCGCAATACCGCCCCGGCCAAGATGGGCCGCAATCTCTTGGCTGAAAAGGGTGCGCCCAGAGGTGTCTAGCGCGGAAAAGGGCTCATCCAGCAACCAGAGAGAGCGGCGGGCAATGAGAAGCTTGGCCAAGCTAAGTCGTTTTCTTTGCCCCAGGGATAGGGTTTCTGTCCGATTGTGCGCCAAATCGGTTAAGCCTACTTTTTTGAGTAAGAGATCAAAATCCGGTCTGGACGTATAGAGCTTTGAGGCAAAATCTAGGTTTTCCGCGACGCTTAATCCGCGACTGGCGCCATCAGGCTGGATAATTAAAGATGTGGAAAGGTGGGGCGATGCCCCTTCGGGAAAAACAATCTGGCCCTGATGGGGCTTGAGAAGTCCTGCGAGAGCAAGCAGCAGGCTCGTCTTTCCTATTCCATTTTCCCCTAAAACATAAAGGAGGTTTCCGGGTTCTAAAGTTAGAGAGAGGTTTTCCAATAAGACCCTTTCCCCCCGTCGGAGGGAAACTGATTGGAGGCTCACCCCAATAGGCTCCATATCTATCTTATCAGGCAAGAAAGTCATCTGGCGGCTTATGGCCAAATTGACGCGTCATGTCACGCCGCATTGCGCAGGGTTGGGGCTGTGGTAAAAGCGCGCTGATGTCAGAGACCTTGAAACCCAAACGTATAAAACCTCCCCATCGGAATCGCCGCCTCGCGGCGATTGCTGGCTTTGGTATTTTAATTGTCGGGGGAGTTGCTCTTATCGCCTCAGCACTTGGGGATAATACGCAATTCTTTTATAATCCGAGTGATGTCGTGGCCGAGGGCTTCGTTCCGGGGTCTGACACCTTCCGAATAGGCGGAAAGGTTGTCGAAGGCTCTGTTACGCGCAAAGGCGGACTGCTAACCGAATTTAGCGTTGCCGATTTTGAAAGAGATATGCCCTCGCCAATTATGGTTTTACATGATGGCGTCTTGCCGGATTTGTTTCGGGAAGGGCAAGGCGTGGTTGTGACGGGGCAGCTCGCCCCAGACGGCAATTTCATAGCGTCCGAAGTTCTCGCAAAGCATGACGAAAACTACCAACCGAAAATCAATTACCAAGACGAAAAATAGGCGGTCGGATTAGGCCGCGATGAGGCGTTTCTTTCAAGGCCAACCCGAATTTGTGATTATCTATGAGATAAGAAAACGCAAAGGAGGCGGACAGCCAAGGCCGATGTGGGGCAACCTTGCCGCCCGCCCGCCTATCTTGCGATAGGACACTCTATCTATCGCACAGGGTTTCATGCCTGAGGAGTGATTCACTGTAATAAATTTCTTTTATAGCTGACAAAACCTTTATTTCTTGGGGATTAAAGCCAAAAAACACACCCTTTAGTTGATATTATTTCTTATTTCTTTCAATAGCTTAACAAATGCTAATATTGAATGTCGATAAGAAGGATTTGTGAGGATGTTTTTAAGTAATGGACCTATTGAGAGTTCAATGGTTGTGGTTGAGTGATTCTGTTTTAAGACGAGGGCATGGATAAAATACCGGATATGATCATTGTCGGGGCGGGGCTTTCGGGTTTGCTGACGGCTTGGCGCTGTCTGGATGTGAAACCGGATCTGACCGTTTTGGTTATTGAAGCGTCAGACCATATTGCCGGAGATCATACATGGTCATTTAACCTGACCGATGTTGATGAGAGCCTGCGGGAGTGGATAAAGCCTTTCATCGCCTATCAATGGCCGCGGTATGATGTGAAGTTTCCAAAACGCGAACGCACGCTGGAAATCCCTTATTGCACAGGAAATAGCGAAACGCTCAGGGCCTGCGTTGCGCCGCATCTAGAGAGCGGGCGATTGCAGATTATGTTGGAGACGAAGGTGACCACCCTAAATGCAGAGCGTGTCATCCTTGAAAACGAAGAAATGTTAGAAGCGGCTTGTGTGTTGGATGCGCGCGGGTTTGCGCCGAATGAAAATGTCTTTCTCGGCTATCAAAAATTTGTCGGCAAGGTCATTAAAACAAAACAGCCGCATGGACTTATCAATCCCATCATCATGGACGCGACCGTGAAGCAGCTCGGCGGATATCGGTTCGTTTATTGTTTGCCCTTCACAGAGCATGAGATTTTGGTGGAGGATACATATTATACGGACGGGTCGGAGTTGTCAGAAGGTGAAGTGTCAGCGCGGGTGGATGATTATATCGAGGCGCACGGCTGGGGTGATCATGAAGTGGTGCGGCAAGAGAAGGGAATTTTGCCGATTACTCTGGCGGTGGACGCAGAATACCCAATTTATAATAAGAAAACAATCTACTTAGATGACGTCCAACAAATCGGAATCCGAGGAGGTTTTTACCATGCCGTAACTGGGTATAGCTTTCCTAGCGCGCTTATGATGGCATATGAGATAGCGGCAGAAATTTATGACGGTGATATTGAAATGCTTCCAAGTTTTATTGCAGCGAGCCAAAACTCACATTGGGACAACGAACATTTTTTTAGACTTTTAAATAGAATGCTATTTAGAGCCGCTGAGCCAGAGAAACGGTATAAAGTCTTAGAGCGATTTTATAAACTACCAGAAGACTTGATCGAAAGGTTCTATTGGGGTGGCTTAACAGAAAATGACAAAGCGCGCATCCTTATTGGCAAACCGCCTGTGCCTGTGACAAAGGCGTTATATAATTTCAGCGAGAAAGCCTTTATCAAGCGCGAGCGCGCCCAGAGGGAGCGCAAGGTGAGAGATAAAGCATGAATGTTCAAACCAATCCCGCTGAGTTTCAGGCGGCCGCCAAGACACAAGATGGCAAAATGCCGACGGCGATTGTCGTCGGCGCCGGGTTTGGCGGCATTGCGCTTGCTATTCGCCTGCAAGCCATGGGGTTTCAGGTCACGCTCGTGGACAATCGCGACAAGCCGGGCGGGCGGGCTTATGTCTATGAAGAAGACGGGTATAAATTCGACGGCGGCCCGACGGTCATTACCGATCCGGATTGCCTGAAAGAGCTGTTCGATCTATCCGGTAAAAATATGGACGACTATGTCACCCTGATACCGGTGGATCCGTTTTACCGTCTGCAATGGGAAGACGGCGAAGTTTTTGATTACAATAATGACACGGATTTTCTGGAAAAGCAGATCGCGGAGCGAAACCCGGAGGATGTGGCAGGATACCATAAATTCCTCGCTTATTCGAAAGAGCTTTACCGTGAAGGATATGAAAAGCTCGGCACCACGGCGTTCCTGAAATTTTCGCAAATGATCGCGGCGGCCCCGCAGCTCGTGAAGCTACGTGCCGATAAATCTGTATATGATATGGTCTCGAAATTCGTAAAAGACGAAAAGGTTCGTCAGCTCTTATCTTTCCAATCGCTCCTTGTCGGCGGCAACCCGTTCAAAACGTCCTCAATCTACGCCCTCATTCATGCATTGGAACGCAAAGGCGGCGTCTGGTTTGCCAAAGGCGGGACGGGCGCGCTGGTTCAAGGTATGGTTGAACTGTTTCGGGACTTAGGAGGCGATCTGCGCCTCTCGACAGAGATCACGGAAATCCAGTCAACAGGAGACCGTGTGACGGGTGTGACGGCCTCTGATGGCTGGGCAATGAGTGCGGATCTCGTCGCGTCAAATGCCGATGTCGTCCATACTTACAGTCAACTCCTTCGCAATACGCCGCGCGGGAAAAGTTACGGCAAGGCGCTCAAGAAAAAGTCACATTCCATGTCGCTCTTTGTGATCTATTTTGGTCTCAAGACAACGCATCCAGACATGAAACATCACATCATTCTGCTGGGACAGCGCTATAAGGAATTGATTGCCGAGATTTTTGGGAAGGGCGGAAATCTACCCGATGATTTTTCGCTCTATCTACACGCGCCTTGCGTGACCGATCCGGATATGGCGCCCGAAGGCTGCTCCTCTTATTACGTTCTCTCGCCCGTTCCGCATCTCGGCCATGCCGATATTGATTGGGACGAGGTCGGGCCGAAATACACACAGACGATATTGGATTACCTCGAAGAACACGCCATCCCGAATCTGAAAGAGGATTTGACCGTTCTGAAAACGCTCACACCGTTTGGGTTTCGCGATGAAATGAACAGCCATTTGGGCAGTGCGTTTTCTATCGAGCCTGTTTTGACTCAATCGGCCTGGTTTCGGCCGCATAACCGCGATGACCATATCAAGAATTTGTATATCGTCGGAGCGGGTACGCATCCGGGGGCCGGCGTCCCCGGAGTGGTCGGGTCTGCCAAGGCCACGGCGGGCGTTATAGAAGAAGATTTCTCTCAAAAGCTGAAAGGCTAAATTATGTCTCAACTTTCCATGTACAATGCCGTCGATGCGCTGCCGCGCCTTCTTTCAAATATGGAGCATATTTTGAAGAAAGGAGAGGTGAATGCAAAGGAACGCGAAATTGACCCGGAAGTCTTTCTCAATGCGCGCCTCGCTCCCGATATGCTGCCTTTGAAGAAACAAATTCAGATTGCGGCTGAACTCGTCAAAAATGCGCCTTATCGCATCGCGGGTCTGGAGGCGCCGGATTACGACACCACGCCGGAAACATTCGAGCAGGCTTACGCTTTGCTTGCCCGCGCCCGCAAGGATTGCAAAGCGGTTAGCGAAGCAAATCTGAACGGCAAAGAAAGCCGAGAGTTCACGATGAAAATGAGAGGTAATGTTCGGGAATTTACGGGCATAACATATTTGTCCGGATTTTCTCTTCCCAATGTGCATTTCCATGTGACGACGAGTTATAATATTTTGCGCCATAATGGGGTTCCCCTCGGAAAAATAGACTATTTTGGCGGTTCTTAGCGCCTCATGGACTCCATCACGCAACACGGCCATGCGTCGATTAAAAAAGGCTCCAAGTCTTTTGCTTTGGCGAGCCGTGTACTGCCGCCTGCTTTGCGCGATGATGCGGCGATGCTTTATGCTTGGTGCCGCTATTGCGACGACGTCATTGACGGTCAGGAAATGGGTCATGGACAGATTGCCGATTACAAGGCTGGACAAAAACAAAGGCTGAGCCAACTCCGCGAAGACACGTCGAATGTTCTGGCCGGAAAACCGACAGACAACCCCGTCTTTGCGGGCCTCGCGCGGGTCGTGAAAACCCATGATATAGATCACCGTCACCCCTTTGATTTGCTCCAAGGGTTTGAAATGGATGCGGAAAACCGCGTCTATGAAACCGTCGAGGATATTCTGGATTACTCCTATCATGTCGCGGGCGTTGTCGGCGTGATGATGGCCAATATTATGGGCGTGCGCGACGCCGCCACCTTGGACAGAGCCAGTGATTTGGGATTAGCGTTTCAGCTGACCAATATTGCACGGGACGTTGTGGAGGATGCCCGGGCGGATCGGGTTTTCGTGCCGCAAGACCTGCTCCAAAAACACGGGGCGCCGATAACGGCCTCAGAGCTAGCAAAGCGAAAGAACTGGCCCGCTGCCCACGCTGCAGCCTGCGAACAGCTCGACATTGCGGAACACTATTATCAAAGCGCCAAGGTAGGTATTAAAGAGCTCGACTTTCGCTGCGCTTGGGCGATTAGTGCCGCGCATAAAGTCTATCGCGAGATCGGGGAGAACCTACGCCAAGGCGGCCCAAAGGCATGGGAGAGCCGTGTCGGGGCGAGCAAAGGGCGAAAGCTGGTTTTGGCGTTAGGAGCGGTTGGCCCTGCGATGAGCCGAAAGAGGGTGAAGATGACACCGCGCAGGGGGTTTTATGAAAGGCCTTAACGCTGAGACTTACCACCCTGACGCGAAGTGAAACTTCGCCCGGTACCTTTGCCTTGTCACTAGGCTGGCTTAAACTCCAAGTGATAAAATAACTCTACCCAAGTAGGTTTAGTAGGTTGTTAAATTTGCTCTTGCAATGTTTTTGTTTTGTTCTATTATTCAAAATTCGGAAAGGAGGTCACTATGGCCAAATTTTTGGAACCCCCTGTCTTATACTAAAGCGGCAACTTTAGGGAGCTTAGCTAATGGGATTGGAGCAAACGATGAAAAGTACACGATGACTATGATGGTTATCATACTTACCTAATATCTTTGCCGAGATGTTTGGTTTATAATTTGGAGACGCAACGCTAAGCGGTGTTGAATTTTTCGACCTTTATGGAGCCTAGTAAGGCCAACCACAAAGCCCTTGGAATTTGATGCATTTTATAAGACTGCGTCTCGCTCCTTTACTACCCCTGCTCAGCCAACCACTTCTCTAACCAGTGAATATTATAATCCCCTTTCTGAAAGTCGGGATCATCCAGCAGGGCTTCGTGTAACGGCTTGGTTGTTTCCACGCCCGTTATCACCATTTCGCCTAATGCCCGCCGCAGACGCAAAATTGCGCCTTCGCGGGTATTGCCCCAGACAATGAGCTTGCCGATGAGGCTGTCATAATAGGGCGGGATGGAATAGCCGGCATAAAGGCCGGAATCGAGACGCGTATTCATGCCGCCAGGCGCATGAAATTCTACCACTTTGCCCGGAGACGGGGCGAAGGTTTTCGGGTTCTCCGCATTGATACGGCATTCAATAGCGTGGCCTTGAAATTTAATATCTTTTTGCGTGTAATTCAGCGGTAGGCCAGAGGCGATACGGATTTGTTCGCGCACCAGATCTATGCCCGTAATCTCTTCGGTTACAGGATGTTCGACCTGTAGACGGGTGTTCATTTCGATAAAGAAAAACTCGCCTTTTTCATAGAGGAACTCAATCGTACCTGCGCCGCGATAGCCGATCTTCTTAATCGCCTTTGAGACAACATTGCCGATGTCTTCACGTTCTTTGGCGGTCAAAGTCGGGGAAGGCGCTTCTTCCAACACTTTTTGATTTCGGCGCTGTAGGGAACAATCCCGTTCGCCCAAATGCACGACATTGCCATGCGTATCGGCGAGAACCTGAATTTCAATATGACGCGGTCCGGTCAGGTAGCGCTCCAGATAAACTTCGCCGTTTCCGAACGCAGCAATCGCTTCTTGCTGTGCGGAGGAGAGAGCTTCTTTCAGCTTCTCAGGTGTTTCGGCCAGACGCATGCCGCGGCCTCCGCCGCCGGCTGCCGCTTTTACAAGAAGGGGAAAGCCAACTTGCTTGGCGACTTCTTGCGCCTCTTCATAAGTTTCAACGCTGCCTTCCGATCCGGGGACGCAGGGAATGCCGGCGTCCATAACGGTTTTCTTGGCCGTGATTTTATCGCCCATAATGCGGATATGCTCCGCTGTCGGTCCGATAAAGGCCATGCCATGCGCTTCGACAATGTCGGCGAATTTTGCGTTTTCGGACAGAAAGCCGTATCCGGGATGAACGGCATCTGCGTCAGTGATCTCGCACGCCGCGATAATGGCGGGAATATTGAGATAGCTTTCGGCCGCGCTGTTCGGGCCAATGCAGACGCTTTCATCTGCGAGACGGACATGCATCGCGTTCCGGTCGGCCTCTGAATGGATCGCCACCGTATTAATGCCCATTTCCTTACAGGCGCGGTGAATACGCAAAGCGATTTCGCCGCGATTGGCGATCAGGACTTTTTTGAACATTTCCGGCTTACCCGGCCCTTTTTCAGTCGCAGGAGACATATCGGTTAAACGATCACGAAGAGGGCTTCGCCGAATTCGACAGGCTGAGCGTCTTCGACATAGACCGCTTCGACCTTACCGGATTTGGGGGCGGTAATCGGATTGAATGTTTTCATCGCTTCCACAAGGAGGATTGTGTCGCCCTCTTCGACACTATCTCCGACTTTGACAAATGCGTCGGCGTCCGGGGAAGGACGTGTATAGGCGGTTCCCACCATAGGGGAGGGTGTAGAGTCTTTATGCGTGCCAGCCTCGGAAGGCTCAGAGCTTTCAGCTGGCGCAGAAGACGCGGCGGGCGCGGATTGAGCCGGGGGGGCGGCTTGCGGCGCAGAGTAGGCTTGAATCATTTGTCCGCCGCCTTTGGAAACGCGGATTTTTAAATCGCCTTTTTTCATTTCGATTTCATTGAGGTCGGTGTCGTTCAAAATATCCGCCAATTCGCGAATTAAATCGACATCGCTGCTTTTATTCCCGTTATCTTTTTTTTCGTTATCTTTTTTTGGCGTGGCCATTACGTCTCTCTCTTTTCGTTCAGGCTTTTAGTCGGCATTTATTTTCGCATCTGCGAGTCGCCTAATTTTTCATCTTTAACAAATTTATAACAGCTTGCAGCCCCAATTGATAAGAATTTGCACCAAACCCGCTGATGGTACCTGTTGCAGCCTCTGAAACATAAGAGCGCCGCCGGAAGCTTTCACGCTTTGCAGGTTGCGACAAGTGAATTTCCACAATTGGAATATCGAGCAGCTTCAGCGCGTCATATAGGGCTATGGAGGTGTGGGTATAGGCCGCCGGATTTATCAACAGGGCACAGGCTTGGTCTGCGGCTTCTTGAATATGCTCAACAATTTCGCCTTCGATATTGCTCTGTTTGAAGACGATATTGTGTTTCGTAGCCGCCCGGCACTCGGCTTCAATGTCGGCCAAGGTTTTAGACCCATATATTTCAGGCTCTCTTGTTCCGAGCCTATTGAGGTTTGGTCCGTTCAGGATATAGATGGCTTTCGTCATTGAGAGAGCCTTTATGCCATGGTAGCGTTCTCTGCAATGCTAAAGCCTGTAAGGAGGCCTTTGTGAAGCTGACTTTAAACGGCGAAATTCATACTTTGCCTGACGACATAACCATAACGGGTCTGATCGCGCATTTGGGCCTGCCGAATAAAAAGATTGCGGTTGAGCGTAATCTGGAAGTCGTTCCAAAATCTACATTTGGCGAAGTGAGGCTTACCGAAGGCGATAAGCTTGAAATTATCCATTTTATCGGAGGCGGCTAATGTCCCAGTCATCTGACAAACTTATCGTTGCAGGACGAGAATTTAATTCGCGCCTAATTATTGGGACTGGAAAATACAAAGACTACGCCCAAAATGCCGAAGCGCTTGAAGCGTCGGGCGCGGATATTGTGACGGTCGCTGTGCGGCGAGTGAACCTATCCGATCCAAAGGCGCCGATGCTGGCTGATTTTATTAGTCCGAAAAAGACAACTTACCTACCGAACACGGCCGGGTGTTTTACCGGCGAGGACGCCGTTCGTACTTTGCGACTTGCTCGAGAAGCCGGGGGGTGGGACCTCGTGAAACTCGAAGTTTTGTCTGATCCAAAACATCTATATCCGGATATGGAAGAAACCCTTCGCGCGGCAGAATTACTGTTAAAAGACGGGTTCGAGGTCATGGTCTATTGTTCTGACGATCCCGTTTTTGCGAAAAAGCTCGAAGAGATGGGCTGCGCGGCCATCATGCCTTTGGGCGCGCCTATTGGCTCCGGTCTGGGTATTCAGAATCCGGTCAATATTCGCTTGATTGTCGAGCAAACAAAGGTTCCTGTTATTGTCGATGCCGGAGTCGGAACGGCATCGGACGCGACAGCGGCTATGGAACTTGGCTGTGACGGGGTTTTGATGAATACCGCTATCGCCGAAGCTAAAGACCCTATTCGTATGGCGCGGGCAATGAAACACGCTGTTATTGCCGGACGAGAGGCTTATCTTGCAGGTCGTATGCCTAAGAAAATGTATGCTGATCCCAGCTCTCCGCTCGCAGGCTTAATTTAAGCCTTAGATTACCGGAAGCTATCCGATTGGCAATTTTACAAGAGGCGGGGCTAGGGCTACGCTTTAGCAATGAACCGTTATTTCTCCCTTTGCGCTATAGCCCTTATTTTGGCTGGGTGTTCGACCTCAAAAAAGGCGTTTAACCGGGTAAGTTCCCAAGCCAGCAATACAGCGAGTGTTGTGACAACTGGCGCCTCTGCCGAAGACATCGACAGCCTAGATGATTCTCGGAATTTGGGGGAGGCCGTCCTTACGCCTTTAGAGGATGTAAATCTTAGAAAGTCCGAGATTCCATATTTGCTACAGAGCATGGAAAACCCTTACCTCATGCCGGCAGATAGTTCCTGCGAAAGATTGATGTTCGACATTGATAAACTCACCCAGCTTTTGGGGAACGATGTTGAGACGGCGGAAGTTTCAAAGGGCTCAATGAGCCAAACCGCATTGAACGCTGTTTCCTCGACGGTTGGAGGTCTTATCCCGTTTCGAAGCTTGATAAGACGAGCTTCAGGGGCATCTAAATATGAAAAAGAGGTGGAGCAATCTTACCGTAAGGGCGTTGCTCGCCGTGGATATTTAAAGGGTATAGCCGCCGCTAAAAAATGTTAAGGCGGGCCTTTAAAATTCTGGACTTGTAATTCCCTCTGGCCATGCCGACCTGAATGGTCTAATCGCGCGGCAAATTCATACCGCGTCAAAATACGCTGCGAGAAAAATTCATGTCCACAGTCCTCCTTATCATCCAGCTGATTATTAGCGTTATCCTGACGGGCCTTATTCTGATTCAACGTTCAGAAGGTGGCGCGCTTGGTATTGGCGGTGGTGGTGGGGGCGGTTTGATGTCTGGACGCTCTGCGACGACCTCAATCGCTCGAATGACCGCCATTCTCGGCGTTGTGTTTATTGTTAACTGCCTAGCCCTTTCTATTGTTTTCAACATGGAAAATGCGGATTCTTCACAGTTTGATGATACAAATGCGGTTGCCCCCTTGACGCCAGCCCTCGATTCAAACGATACGACAACCCCGTTGGAAGAAGAAACTGAAACGCCCGAATCGGCTATACAGACACCGGAGCTAACACCGGAAGAGCCTGTCACCGAAACGCCGGACGCGACTTCAGATTCAGAACCCGAGGGTACGCCTGAAGACGAATAACCCGTCTTATTTCAGCCCGCGGACAGTAAAGAGAGCGGGCTATGCCACGTTATATATTTATTACAGGCGGCGTTGTGTCGTCACTCGGCAAAGGCTTGGCCTCTGCGGCTCTTGGCGCGCTTTTACAGGCGAGGGGGTATAAGGTTCGCCTGCGTAAGCTTGACCCCTATTTGAACGTCGATCCCGGCACGATGAGCCCGTATCAACACGGCGAAGTGTATGTCACCGATGACGGTGCAGAAACTGATCTGGATCTCGGCCATTATGAGCGTTTTACAGGGGTGAGTGCGGCTCAAACCGATAATATAACCACGGGCCGGATTTACTCTAACATCATTGCCGCTGAAAGACGCGGGGATTATCTTGGCGCAACGGTTCAGGTCATTCCACATGTCACGAATGAGATTAAACAGTTCGTCCTCTCCGATGCAGGCGATGTTGACTTCGTCCTTTGCGAAGTGGGCGGCACTGTCGGCGATATTGAGGGATTGCCGTTTTTCGAAGCCCTGCGCCAGCTGTCACAAGAGCTTCCACGTGGCCAGACCTGTTTTCTCCATGTGACACTCTTGCCTTATATTGGGGCCGCCGGAGAAATGAAGACAAAGCCAACTCAGCATAGTGTGAAAGAACTGCGCTCTATTGGTATTCAGCCGGATATCCTTCTCTGCCGCGCCGATCGTCCGGTTTTGGCCGGAGACCGTAAAAAAATTGCGCGTTTCTGTAATGTCCGGGAAAGCGCTGTCATTCAGGGCTTAGACGCACCCTCTATTTATGATGTTCCGCTCGCTTACCACGCTGAAGGTTTGGATATCGAAATACTTAACCACTTTGGCGTGGTAACGCCGCCGGATGCTGACCTAAGCGGCTGGTGGGACATTTCCAAAACATTGGAAAACCCCGATGCCGGTGAAGTTAACATTGCCGTTGTGGGCAAATATACTATTCTGCCAGACGCCTATAAATCTATCACCGAAGCGCTCGTTCACGGCGGAATTGCCAATCGCGTAAAGGTGAATATCAACTGGATTGAAGCTGAGGAATTTGAAAAATCCGACGATCCATACATGCTCAAAGACGCTCATGCGGTTCTCGTGCCGGGCGGCTTTGGCGGACGCGGATCAGAGGGTAAGATTAAAGCCGTGACTTTTGCGCGTACAAAAAAAGTGCCATATTTCGGTATTTGTCTCGGGATGCAAATGGCGGTTGTCGAAGCGGCTCGCAATATGGCCGGGCTTGAAAATGCCAGTAGTTCAGAATTCGGTGAAACCGGAACAAATATTGTAGGCCTCATGACGGAATGGACCAAGGGCAATGAACGGCTCTTGAGAACAAGTCAAACTGATCTCGGCGGGACAATGCGGCTTGGGGCTTATCCTGCGATTTTGAGTGAGGGCTCTCTTGTTGCGCAAGAATACGGCGAGATTGAAATCGAAGAACGTCACCGCCACCGTTACGAGGTGAATGTTGATTACAAAGAGCAACTGGAAAAAGCCGGATTACGCTTTTCCGGTATGTCGCCCGATGGGGTGCTTCCAGAAATCGTAGAACTTCCCGACCATCCTTGGTTCGTTGGCGTACAATACCATCCTGAACTCAAAAGCCGTCCCTTCGACCCGCACCCCTTGTTCAAAGGGTTTGTGAAGGCTGCTTTGGACCAAAGCCGGCTGGTTTAAGTTTTCTATCTCTGCGCGGCCGGGCGATAGGTAGCCCTGACTTAACGCTAACCGATGAATTTTACGCCGAATCTGTCACCTATCTTTCTTATCAAGTGAATGTGAAGCCCGGTCACGGCTAATATACTTGATGTCGAAAGGAAAGTTGTGTGTGAGGCGTCAGTTCAGAGTCACCTGCGCAACCAAGTCTTTCATGGAGTTTTCCCTTTGCTTAAATTAACCGCTAAAGCCGTTCTCAGCGCTGCCGCACTTTACGGTACGACCGCGCTCACCCCAGCCTTCGCCCAATCTTCGGATGAAGTCGTTGTGACAGCTCAAAAACGTCAGCAATCTCTGCAAGAGGTTCCATTGTCCGTCGAAGTCCTTCAGGATGAAAAACTGGACGTGCTTAGCTCCGGCGGCGAGGATATTCTGTTTTTAAATGCTCGCGTACCAAGCCTTTACGCAGAAACGTCTTTTGGACGCGCCTTCCCAAGGTTTTACATTCGCGGGCTCGGGAATACTGATTTCGATCTAAACGCCAATCAACCTGTCAGCCTTGTTTACGATAATGTCGTGCTCGAAAATCCAATTCTTAAAGGCTTTCCGGTTTTTGACCTAGAGCGCGTAGAAGTTCTTCGAGGGCCACAAGGTACACTCTTTGGCCGGAATACGCCGGCTGGAGTTATTACCTTTGAAAGTGCGAAGCCTACTGAAGAGATCGAAGGCTATGGGCGGTTAGCTTATGGACGTTTTGATACGTTTGACGCAGAAGGCGCCATTAGTGGAGGCCTTGTTGAGGATACACTCTCCGCTCGTTTTTCAGGCCTCTATCAGCGCCGTGATGATTATGTCGGCAATAGCGTTCCAAATGCTCCGCAGGATGGATTTGAAGAATTCGAAGAGTTTGCGGGCCGACTGCAATTTCTCTTTACGCCAAATGATGATGTCACCGCGCTTTTGAATGTTCATGGCCGCACTCTGGACGGGGGCTCGCGAGTTTTCCGTGCCAATGTAATTCAGCCGGGCAGCAATAATTTCGTTCCGGAATTTGATAGATTTGTTGCTGCGCAGGACGCTAACCAAAACCTGAATGTTGATAATTTGGGTGTGACCCTGAAAGTCGATGTTGAAAAAGGCCCGGGTGTTTTTACGTCTATCAGCTCTTATGAATGGGTTAGCGCCGATACGCGGGGCGATGTTGACGGCGGCTTTGGCGCCGACTTCGCGCCGCCATCCGGGCCGGGATTTATCCCGTTTTCCGCCGAAAGCGCCGACAACATTACCGGACACGGGCAGTATACGCAGGAACTGCGCTATAACTGGGATCACAAAGAAAACGTCAATATCACACTTGGCGCATTTGGGTTTTATGAAAATCTGGAGCTAGAAAATTTGAGTTATGACACTTTGATCGGCGGCGTAGAGAATGGACGCGCCGTTCAAAAACAGCAGACGACAGCCATAGCTTTATTCGGATCATCAGAATGGCAAGCTACTCAGGATTTGACAGTCACCGCAGGGCTTCGTCTTTCCTATGAAGATAAAGACTTCGAAGCGTCTCGGATTTTTGGCCCATTTGGAGCGCCGCCTTTGGGACCCCTTACCCGGAATCTCTCTGATACAGTTCTCTCAGGGGATTTGGCGCTCAATTATGCCGTAAATGATGACGTGAACCTATATGCCCGTTACGCTCGCGGTTTTCGCGCGCCAAACGTCCAAGGCCGTTTAGTCTTTGGAGATGTGGTCACGGTAGCAGATACGGAAACGATCGATTCGGTTGAAACAGGTGTGAAGACCAAGTTTTTCGACGGTCGCGGCACGTTTAATGTGACAGGGTTTTATTATGAAACACAAGACCAGCAGATTACGGCTGTAGGCGGGGCGGGGAATTTCAATCAACTCCTGAATGCGGACTCGGTTGTGGGATATGGCGTCGAAATAGATGCGTCCTTAAACCCATTTCGAGGCCTTGATTTGACCGCGGGTTTCAGCCTGAATGATACCGAAATCAAAGAGGAGGGTCTGGAAGTTGGCGCATGTGCTTCTGCGTGTACAGTTCTCGATCCAATCAACCCAGCGACAGGCAATGCGCTTATTAACGGCAACCCTTTGCCGCAAGCTCCTAAATATATTGCCAATGCCACAGCGCGTTACGGCCTGCCTATTTCAGACACAGGCGAAATCTTCGTTTATGGAGATGTGGCCCATCGCAGCAAGGTAAACTTCTTTCTCTATGAAAGCGTCGAGTTCTCCAGCGATTCCCTTACAGAAGTGGGTTTACGTGCGGGATATGTGCATAATGGCGGAGAATTTGAGATCGCGGCCTTTGGCCGGAATGTTTTCAACGCCACCGAGCTTGAAGGCGCTGTTGATTTCAATAATCTCACAGGATTTATCAACGAGCCGACAATTTACGGCGCGGAAATCACTAAGCGCTTTTAGACTTAATGCGGGGCGGGTTTATATTGAAAAGCTCGTCCCGCATCCACAGGCTGCAACCGCCTGAGGGTTATGGATTTTAAATGCAGAACCAATCAGCTCACGGGCGTAATCAATTTCTGAACCTTCCAGAAATCCGACACTCATTTCATCAATAAGTATTTTAGCGCCGTCGCGTTCAAGGACCAGATCGTCTTCATTCGGCGCGTCGGCAAAATCGAATTTATATTGAAACCCTGAGCAGCCTCCGCCTTCTACGGCGACGCGCAGATAACGATCCTGACCTTGCTTGGCCATAATCGCCTTAATCTGAATCGCAGCCGAAGCTGACATAGAGACGGATTGGGAAACTTGTGTAGTATTTTCACTCATGAGTTCTATATAGGCGATGAAAGCCGCTCTGACTAGTCATGCGGCTGTTTCTATCCGAGTGAGTTGTTTGTGACGTCTAACCCTGAATTGCAGTTTTCACCTTATCGTCAAACGCGGGCAATTTTTGCCTCTGACCCCGCTCAGGCAAGGGGGCGTAAAATTTTACAGCCCTCTAAATCAGAAAGGAGCCCTTTTCAGCGAGATAAGGACCGGATTATTCACTCCAGTGCTTTTCGCCGATTGAAAGGCAAAACGCAGGTGTTTGTCGCTCATGAGGGGGATTATTACCGCACCCGCCTGACTCATTCGCTAGAAGTTGCGCAAATTGCGCGCTCCATAGCGCGGGTGCTGGGATTGGATGAAGATCTGGCAGAATGTCTGGCTCTAGCACATGATATGGGCCACCCACCTTTTGGCCATTCCGGGGAAAATGCTTTGGCCGAAGCTATGGCGCCTTACGGCGGATTTGATCATAACGCCCAGACGCTGAGAATTGTCGAGCATTTGGAGAGCCGCTATGCAGAGTTTGATGGGCTAAATTTGACTTGGGAAACGCTCGAAGGAATCGCGAAACATAACGGGCCTCTTATTGTTAAAGATGGAGATGAGGACAATCTGCCTTGGGCTCTCAAGGCGCTCGATAATTGGCAAGGTCTGGAACTCAGGACTTTTGCCGGGCCTGAAGCTCAGGTCGCCGCCTTGGCGGATGATATTGCCTATAATAATCACGATATTGATGACGGCCTCCGGTCTGGTTTGATAACGGTGGAAGAGGTTGAACAAGTCCCCTTGTTGAAACAGGCCTTTTCGAGTGTGCGTCGTCGGTTTCCGGGTATTTCAGAAGACCGCATGATCCATGAAGCGGTGAGAGATCTTATCGGATATATGGTGTCAGATGTCTTGGAAGAAACCCGCAAACGATTGACTGAACATGACCCGCAAAGCGCGCAAGACATTCGCGAGCTCAACCGACCTGTTGTGGCTTTCTCTGACGGCTTCCGCGAAAAGGAAAAACCGCTTCGTAAATTCCTGTTCGATAATTTGTATCGTCATTACAAAGTCAACCGCATGATGGGGCAGGCAAGCCGGACTGTTTCAGAACTATTTGATCTGTTTATAAATGATCCCGATATTTTGCCGACAGAATTGCGCCGTCAATGTAATGGGGCGCATACGCCCGAAACCGCGCGTATAATTTGCGATCATATAGCAGGAATGACCGATAGTTTCGCTATTGCAGAACACCGAAAGCTCTTTACGGCTGCGGGTTATCTTTCGACTTACTAACGCGCATCTGCTCGTGAACGAAAATTAATTCAGTTATATCGCGTAATCCTGAGAGGTTCCGCTTGCAATTAATTGCGTGACTTCCCATTAACGTCCCATAAGGGAATGATTCCGACTTAATTCGCTCCTGTATATTATTGAATCTAATCCAACAGTTTCAATATCGGGTTAAAGTTTCGGAACACATGAGATCAAAGGCCTAAAATGTTTTCGTCACTGCTCGGCGCATTTTCATCAGATATAGCAATCGATCTTGGAACAGCCAACACGCTGATCTACGCCAAGGGGCGCGACGTTGTGCTCAATGAGCCTTCGGTCGTCGCATTTTCTATTCGCAATGGCCGCAAGGTTGTTCATGCCGTAGGCGAAGACGCTCGCAACATGTTGGGACGGACGCCGGGCCATATTGAAGCTATCCGGCCCATGAAAGACGGCGTTATCGCGGACTTCGAAGTGGCCGAAGAAATGATTGGCCACTTTATTCGGAAAGTAAATAAAGGCGGGCTCATTCGCCGCCGTCCGCATGTCGTCATTTGTGTGCCATCAGGCGCGACGGCGGTTGAACGCCGCGCCATCCACCAGTCTGCGGAGCAAGCTGGGGCCAAGCGGGTCTATCTGATTGAAGAACCTATGGCAGCGGCACTCGGCGCAGGGCTTCCTATTCATGAGCCTTCAGGGTCTATGGTTGTCGATATTGGCGGCGGTACGACCGAAGTTGCCGTGCTCTCTCTTGACGGTATTGTCTATTCTCGCTCTGTGCGCGTGGGCGGCGATAAAATGGATGACGCGATTATCCAATATGTTCGCCGCACGACCAATCTTCTTCTAGGCGAAATGTCTGCCGAGCGGGTGAAAAAAGAAATTGGCTCTGCGACTATGCCCGCGGACAATGAAGGTATGACCGTCCAGATAAAAGGCCGGGATTTGATGAACGGCGTACCGCGTGAAATCCGTGTGACCGAAGCCATGATTGCTGAAAGCCTGGCCGAACCTGTAGAACAAATTGTCGAAGCGGTTAAAATGGCGCTCGAATCTACGCCTCCTGAACTTGCTGCTGATATTGTCGATAAAGGCATTATGCTAACAGGAGGAGGTGCCTTGCTGAGAAACCTTGATACAGAGCTACGTTCAAGGACAGGCTTACCAGTCTCTATCGCAGACGATCCTTTATCTTGTGTCGTTAGAGGGTCTGGTACTGTCGTAGAGAATTTGAAAAAATGGAAAAGTGTACTGTCCAGCGGGGTCTAGTACATCACGCCCTGAAAACGGGGTAAGAGGAAAGGAGGCGGGCTATGCCTCGCACATCCTATTCTCGCGCTGACACAGAGCACAATGGACTCGTCTATTGGGTCTTGCTCGTCGGTCTTATCATTTGCATTACGCTGATGGCGACGCAGGGCCGTGAAGCCCGGATGAGACAATCTATTCAAGCTCAATCCGACGAGATAATTTCGCCTCTTACCTCACTTGTTTCAAAGCCTATTCGGGGTTTGGAAAACTTCTTTTATACTTTGTCTGACAGACAACGCGCCTTTGAGGAAAATAAAGCTCTGCGCGCAGAACTACAGCGACTAAGAGAAGAGCAAGCGAACTTTGCCGTTATTGAAAACAAGATGCAGAGATATGAGCAAATTTTAGGAGCTAGACCCGAGAGCGATATCCCCTTGCGGAAAGTGGCAGCAAGAGCTGTAAATGACTTAAAGGGCCCCTTCGTTCGAGCGCTTTTATTAGATGCGGGACGGGAAAGCGGAATTAATGTTGGACATGCAGTGATGACTCCGGACGGTCTTGTCGGTCATATCATACTTGCCGGCTCAAATTCATCCCGTGTCTTGCGCTTAGATGATTTAAACAGCCGCATACCGGTTATGAGCGAACGGAGTGAGGCCGTTGCCGTTTTGGCTGGGGATAATAGCGACTTTCCTAAACTCCTTTTTATTGATGTTGGTATGGATTGGCAGGTTGGGGATTTAATCATGACCTCCGGCGATGACGGACGCCTTCCCCGGGGGTTGGTTGTGGGCCATGTTGTCGAAACCTCGAATGGGGAGTTGAGAGCCAAATTAGCGGGCCTTCAAACGCCTGTAGATTGGGTCTGGGTCGCGCTTTTTGCTCCGATAGAGACGCCCGTCGCAGTCGACATGCCGCTCATTGAAATTGAGGAAGGTGATATTCCGCCGGTTGAAACAAGCCAGACCGTAGACGGAACTGGCCCGGCGACAGCAGAAACGCCGCCTGCGGAAGGTGTCAACCCATGAGCTTTCTTGGATCAAGTTCCGGGCTGCGCCAAGGACAGTTTATTCAAGCTTTGCTTGCGGGAGTTTTATTAACGCTGCTTGGCACGTTGAATGTAAACCTTCTGGATTTTAATGTCTCTCTCTCGTGGCTCCCCCTTTTGGCTATTGCGCTTTGGCCTCATGGGGCGCCGCCAGTGCGGTCTGTGATTGCAATCCTTCTTCTGGGACTGGCGCAGGACTGGCTTAGCATGGGTGTGCCGGGCCAATGGGGTCTAGCTTATTTGCTGTGTATTTTGTTCTTCCGGCCATTTGACCGGTTGAAACCCTTGAGTTTTATGCATGCTTTGAGGCTTTGGATTGGCGCTCTTATCATTTCGGCGTCTGTTTTGACCTTTAGTGGCCGCATTATTTATGATGACTGGCCGTATTGGGCCGCCCTTTTACAGCCTGCACTGCTTGCCACGCTTGCCTTTCCACTCATTTGGATTTTACGAAACAGAATGCAGTCTTGGTTTAGCCGACGAGAAGAGGCGCTTTAATGGCGCGTAAGTCCAAAATTACCCCAAAAAACAGCGCTGCCGAACAGGCAGAGGCAGATAGTGTTTTGTCGCGGCGTACCTTGTTTTTGGGGGCAGGGGGCCTTGTTATGTTTGGGGCGTTAGGCGCGCGTCTTTACGATCTACAAGTTCGCAAAGCCGAGAACTATATCGCTCTTTCAGAGAATAACCGTTTCAATTACAATATTCTTCTCCCCAGCCGGGGCCGAATTTTAGACCGGAATAGCGAGCCTTTGGCCGTAAACCAACCCAATTACCGGGTCGTTCTGATCCCGGAACGCTCTCAGGATATTGAAAACGTCTTGAGACACGTCGGAGAGGTTATTGAACTGGAGCCTAAAAGTCTGAAACGCATACATCAGGATATTAAAAATAGTCCGAGATTCGTGCCGATCACTATTCAAGACAATATGGACTGGAAGACCTTTGCGGCGCTAAATATGCGGATGCACGACCTCCCTGGAATTATTCCCGAAGTGGCCGAGGGACGGGCTTACCCAAATGGCGGTATTTTTGCTCATACTCTCGGATATATCGGACGGGCCGGGGATGAAGATATTGCCCAAGATAAAGACCCGCTTTTGCGTCAACCGACTTTCCGCGTCGGAAAGACGGGGGTGGAATCGGCCGTCGAGAAACGATTGAGGGGCGCTTCCGGCAAGCTGAAAGTTGAAGTTAATGCCGTGGGACGTATTGTTCGTGAGTGGCCGGACTCGAAAGACGCCGCGACCCCGGGAGAGGATGTCTATCTCACTCTAGACGCACAGCTTCAAAAGTTTGCTGCTGATCAATTCGGCGATGATTCCGGAGGTGTCTCTGTCATGGATTGCGTCACAGGAGAACTTCGTACGCTCCTGTCCATGCCGAGTTTTGACGGTAATCTCTTTGTAAATGGCCTGACCCAAGCAGACATGGACCGCATGAATAGCGACCCAAAGCGTCCGCAATTTAACAAGGTGATTGGCGGCGGATACCCGCCCGCCTCGACATTTAAAATGGTGGTAATGTTGGCGGCTTTGGAAAGCGGCCTGATTGATCCGCGTCGACCGGTTTTTTGCGTGGGCAGAATGCGTCTCGGCAATAGATTATTCCATTGCTGGAAACGTCAAGGGCATGGGCGCATGACGATGCGGGATGGGCTCAAACATTCTTGCGATACTTATTTTTATGAGATTTCACAGGTCATCGGAATTAACCGTATAGCCGAAATGGCGCGGCGTCTTGGTCTGGGGGAAAATCACGGCGTCGGCATTGCCGGAGAGAAATCCGGTATTGTTCCCGATGAAGCGTGGAAGAAAGCCCGGCTTGGGTCGGGATGGCGAATGGGCGATACGCTGAATGCTTCTATCGGGCAAGGATTCGTCCTCGCCACGCCTTTGCAGCTCTCGGTAATGGCGGCGCGTCTGGCAAATGCTCAATTTGCCTTGAAACCGTCTTTGATCATAGGGAACGGGATTCCGTCATTTGATAAATTGGATATTGATCCGGCTCATCTCGCTTTTGTGAGGGAAGCGATGCACGCCGTTTGTGAGGAGCCGGGGGGGACAGCTTATCGTTATGACAGCCTGAAATTGGGCGGTATTGAAATGGCGGGTAAAACCGGTACAGGGCAAGTTCGCGGAATTTCCACAAGCGAGCGAGCCTCAGGCGTTCGTAAGAATAATGTTGTTCCTTGGGAACTTCGCGACCATTCTATTTTTGTTGGCTTCGCTCCATATGACAAGCCGCGTTTTGCCGTTGGCACAATTGTTGAACATGGAGGGTCCGGGGCGGGCAGGGCGGCAGACATTACGCGCAATGTTTTATCCGAAGCGCTTCGTCGGGACGGAATGGGGCCTATGACATTAAAAGAAGCGGCAGCGCTTTAAATGGGGGGCCTTCTTCCCATTGACAGATCGGGGCTGAGTTTGCGCGCTAAGCTTTATGAGTTGAACTGGCTATTACCCGTCTTGATCGCGGTGACCGGGGCCATTGGCGTGGTTATGATTTTCGCGGCAACAGATGGGGTTTGGACTCACGGGGCGGCGCAACATGCCATAAGAATTGGGGTTGCCGGTGTGATCATGCTCGGAATCGCTCTGATTGACATTAAGGTCTGGTACACTCTGTCATACCCGGCCTATTTCGGGGCGTTAGCTCTGCTCATCGGGGTGGAGTTAATAGGGGTAAACGTCAACGGTTCCCAGCGCTGGCTTGATCTCGGGGTGATGCGTATCCAGCCTTCTGAAGTTATGAAACTAGCCATCGTCATGGCGCTGGCACGTTATTATCACGATCTGGCGCGGTGGCGCATTTCACATATTAGTGGGTTGATCGGCGCGCTCTTGCTCATTGCTATTCCGATGGCCCTGATTTTGCGCCAGCCTGACCTTGGAACGACGCTTCTACTTGGAGCGACGGGTGTCGCTATTGTTTTTCTAGCTGGCGTTAGTTGGCGAGTTATTGGGTTTGCGTCTCTTTTAATGGCCGTTGGTTTGCCTTTATTCGTTCAGTTTGGGCTAAAAGAATATCAGAGGGACCGAATTTGGACGTTTCTTGATCCGTCCCGCGATCCGAGCGGGGCAAGTTATCATATTACTCAGTCTAAAATTGCCCTGGGGAGCGGCGGCGTCTCCGGCAAAGGGTTCATGAACGGAACGCAAAGGCAGGGGGATTATGTTCCGGAGAACCGGACTGATTTTATCTTTACTGTTATCGGCGAGGAGTTCGGCCTGATCGGGAGCCTGATGACCATAGCCATTTACATTGCGGTTATAAGTCTAAGCATTTATCTCGCCATGAAGTGTAAATCGACTTACGCCAAATTGCTGATACTTGGGCTTATCACAACATTTACGCTCTATATTTTTATCAACCTTGGAATGGTAATGGGCTTAATGCCTGTGGTGGGCGTTCCGCTTCCGCTTATTTCTTATGGCGGAACTGTTGTAATGGCTGTCATGGCGGGGTTTGGCTTGATTTTATCAGCCCACTTGCATCGAAATAGTGAACTTCCGAGAACCCGCCTTTAGCCAAAGTTCCGGCGCTGCATAAAGTGCCACATATTTTGTAATTCGTATGCGCAACTCTCGCTCTTAGCTTGACCGCATGACGGAATTCCTTAATCACAAAGTCAGATCGGAATGCCCTCGGCAGAAGCGGCGTCCATCAGGGAACTCAGAAGGGATTTAAAATGGCTTCAATCGCGGCTCCGGGCAAGGCTCAATGGTCTTCACGTTTTGCATTTATCATGGCGGCCGTTGGTTCGTCTGTTGGATTGGGGAATCTCTGGCGTTTTTCCTCTGAAGCGGGGACAAATGGCGGCGGCGCGTTTATACTGATTTATCTTCTGGCCGTTCTTTTCGTCTGTATTCCGGTCTTGATGAGCGAATATATGGTCGGACGGTCAGGGAATGTGGCTAATGCCGTTGGGTCCGTTGATGATGTGGCTCAACGATCGGGACGGAGCCGGAACTGGCGTGGTGCAGGCTGGGTCGGCATGCTCGCCGGATTCTTCATTGTGACTTTTTATTGCGTGATTGCAGGTTGGGTTGTCCGGTATATTTTCTTTTTCTTATTTAACGGCTTTGCGGGCATGGCGCCGGATGATGTTGCTGCGCGATTTGTCGAATTTATCAGCAATCCGATAGCTGTTTTACCTTGGTTTTTAGCATTTGCACTCATCACCATCTGGCTTGTTAGCCGGGGCGTAAATGAAGGAATTGAATGGGCTGCAAAAATGCTCATGCCAGCCTTCTTTGTGCTTTTGGCGTGTTTGGCAGTGTTCGCGCTCCTGACCAATTTGAGTGATGGCGGTACTGCGGCGGCCTTGAACTTTCTCTACGTTCCGGACTGGAACGAAATGATGACTAAGAATCCGGATTTGTCAGCAGTTTCGAATATAGGTAGCGTGGCAAATGCGGCGCTCGGTCAGGCCTTTTTCTCGGTCAGTGTCGGCAGCGCGATTATGATTACCTATGGGTCTTATATTCCGAATGATGTGTCTTTGCCCAAAGCGGCGGCCACAGTTGCCATTATGGATTCACTTGTGGCTTTGATTGCCGGCCTAGCAATTTTCCCGATTGTTTTTGGCTCCGGTTTGTCAGAAAGCGCCGGACCGGCCTTGTTGTTCATCACGCTTCCAAACGCCTTTGAAGCGATGGGTGTGATTGGCCCCGTCGTTGGTGCAGCCTTCTTCTTTCTGGCGTTCTTCGCCGCGATTACGTCTTCAGTTTCTTTGTTGGAGCCGTCCGCAGCTTATGCAAGTGAGAAATTTAACATGTCCAAGGCTAAGGCGGCCTGGGTTGTGGGAGCGCTCATGATTGTTATCGGGTTGATTTCTGTCTTCGGAGTAGGAGAAGGCGGAGCAACGCCGGCTTTGGATTCTATTGACGGATTTACCGGTAAAGTCATGTTGCCACTGGCTGGCTTCCTTATTGTACTCTTTGTCGGCTGGAGAATGGATTCGCGAATAGTTCACGAGCAAATCAAAGGGGAAGGCGAGGCGCTTGGAAAAATTATCTTTTTCCTCTGCCGATGGGTTGCGCCGATTTTCGTAGGCGCCGTTATGGTTACGTCTATTCTGGCATATGTTCGCGGCTTCGTAGGTTAATTCTTGGAAGGACTGTGAATTTGCATATTGCAGCGACTATTTTGCCGCTCTATGCAAATATTAACGCTTTTGTGCGAAGGAACATTCAGAGAGTGTTCAGCTCAGATCGTTAAATGTGGGCGACAAAGTTGGAAGCCGTCACGATTGTGTCGGGGGATTGGGAACATATATGCGCCTTTACATGCGGAAATCGCACATCACGCTTCGCGCTATGGCTATCTCCGCTTGTTTATTGGGTTCTGCCTGCGCCACTGTTGATATGTCTGATATGGCGTCTGCCAAATCTTTAAATGTTGACAACACCACTGATGTGAATGTGGTTGAGCGCGCCGCCGCGAAGCTTTATTCTGTTTTTACCAATCGAGGTTTTGTCGCAAAAGACTCACGAAACAAGATGCGCTCTGCGGCTTTAACCCTGTTAAAAGGGCTGGAGAACAAGCCGTTAAACGAGGATGTGGATTACGCCCACTCCGTTAGTACGCTTGATGCCTTAGAGGCAGATATAGATCTGGCCCGCGGATATGTTGACCAAACCCGTCAGGCAGCCGAAATATATCTCGCTATGGCGCCGGGAGAGACGTCTTTACGCAAAGAATTGGTCAGTTTGGAAAAATCTTTAATTGCTTCTCATGAAGCGCAAGAAACATTTAGTAAGGCGCTTTCTCTTAAAAACCAGCCTGCCGATAACGCCGAATTCCTCCAATTCTCAGCGAGTGTTGATTTTCTTCGTCAGGCCACAGATGCGTTCGGAGATCGAGTTCGCTCTGATGCTATGGAGTCAGGCGAAGACGCAATCGGCTAGCGAGCGCCTGTTTTGAGAATTAGGATTTGGGCTTTCCTCTAAATTGGACTTTTAATTGGTCCGTTTAACCTTCGACGTTCATGCCAAGGCCCAAAATTTAAACTGACAGTTTATTGCTGGAAATAGAACCTTTGCTTGACGGGGACGTTGCTTGTTTGCAACTTGTTTGTGATGTCTGAAAACGAACAATATACTCTTACAGAGCAAGGCCAGACTTTGCTCGTGAAAGCGCGAGGCGATTGGACGTTTGAAAACGCCAAAAGCCTGTATGAGAGCCTGTCTGACGAACCGGGATCAAAAGAGCTGACAGAAGTTCGTTACGACTTTTCGGAAATGACGGAACTGGACACGTCCGGCGCTTACCTCCTGGCTCGGCTTATGGAAGGAGATGCGGGGAAAAGGCGAAACTGGAACATTGATCAAGGCACAAAAGGCCAAATGACATTGATGAAAGCGGCCTGTGAGGCGCTCCGCGGAGAACCGCCTGTTCATACACGTCAGTGGTATGACACGCTCATACGCCTTGGCGTCGCGACAGAGCGTTTTGGCAAAGAGGTTTGGGAAACTCTGGCATTTATCGGGCATTTCTTCTCGGTCATGGGACGCCTTCTTCTGACACCTTACAAAATCCGCTGGAAATCGGTGGTCGCTCTTATTGAAGAAGTTGGCCTTGATGCCGCCCCTATTGTCATGGTTCTAAGTTTTTTCATTGGAGCGGTTATCGCTTATATGGGGGCTAATTTGCTTGCGTCCTTTGGGGCAAGCGTATTTATGGTTGATTTGGTTGGCTTCGCGGTATTGAGGGAGCTAGCGCCGATTATCACCGCCATTTTGTTGGCGGGACGTTCTGATTCTGCTTTTACCGCCCAGATCGGGGCGATGAAAATGCGCCAAGAAATTGACGCCATGACGGTTATAGGTCTGAATACTTATGAAACTCTCGTTGTCCCCCGGGCAATCGCCTGTGTCGTTGTCACGCCTATTCTGACCTTCTTGGCTATGATGAGCGGTATTTTCGGGGGCATGTTGGTCGCTTGGACCGGGGGCGCGGATATCTCCCCTGTTATGTTCTTCGGCCGTTTCCGGGAGGCAATAGATTTGACCCAGTTCGGGGTTGGCCTCATCAAGACGCCTATTTTCGGATTGATCATTGCCATTATCGGATGCCGTCAGGGCCTGGCTGTGACCGGTAGTGTGGAATCTTTGGGAGCCAGGACGACAACGAGTGTGGTTCAGGCTATTTTTGCTGTGATTGCCGTGGATGCGATGTTTGCGATTCTTTTCTATCAAATAGGTGTCTGATGAAAGCGCAAATAAATAACGATGCGCCGCCTATGGAGGCGAGGGGTATTCTGACGCAATTCGGCCCAAATGTAATTCACGAAAATCTGGATTTCAGGATCAATAGAGGTGAAATCGTCGGCTTGGTTGGCGGCTCAGGCTCTGGCAAGTCTGTCTTGATGAATACAATGTTAGGACTGAAAGAGCCTGAAGGCGGCGTGGTGAAATATTTTGGAGAGAACCGCCGGGACCTCTCTTTTGAAGACCGCCAAGCCATAAACAATGAAATTGGAGTGCTATTTCAAGGAGGCGCGCTGTTTTCCTCTATGACTGTCCGTCAGAATATTATGGTGCCGCTGCGCGAGCATACGGATCTTCCCGAAGAGTTGATGCGCGAGCTTGCAGACATGAAAATTCATATGGTTGGATTGCCGCCGGAATCTGCAAAATTACACCCTTCTGATTTATCAGGGGGGATGAAAAAAAGGGCCGGTCTCGCTCGATCTCTTGCGCTTGATCCGTCCCTTTTATTTCTGGATGAGCCGACAGCAGGGCTGGACCCTATCGGGGCACACGCTTTTGATGAGCTGATTTTAGGGTTAAGAGACGCAATGAATTTGACGGTCTTGATGGTCACACATGACTTAGACAGTCTTTATGCCATTTGTGACCGTGTGGCAGTTTTAGTTGATAAACGAATTGCGATTGCCGATAAGTTAGAAGAAGTTCAGAAATATGATCACCCTTGGGTGAAAGAATATTTTGATGGGCCAAGATCCCGGGCTGCAATGGCTGCGGGCGGTAAATCCAAGACGAAGGCGGCTGACTGATTATGGAAAACAAGGCCCATTATGCCCTGATCGGAATCTTTGTACTGCTCTCTATGATCGCAGCACTGGCATTCATGGCGTGGCTCTCAAACGCTCAGTTTGATCAGAAATTCGATGAGTATGAAGTGAGTTTCAACGGGCCTGTTCGGGGCCTGACCCAAGGGAGTGAGGTTCGCTTTAATGGGTTAAAGGTCGGAGAAGTCTTGGGACTTCGATTAGACCCGAAGGATACAAATACCGTTCTGGCTGAAATCCAAGTCATTACCGACACACCCGTCGACACAAAAAGCTATGCTCGTTTGGAGCCATTAGGGCTTACAGGACTTAGCTATATTCAAATTTTCTCTGGCGGAGAAGAATTTCCGTTACTTAAAGATTTGCCCGGAAGAGGCCCTAAGAGAATTGAAGGTCAAATGAGCCAGATTGATACTTTCCTCGATGGCGGGGGGTCTGTTATTGAAAGCGCCGGAAGGGCGCTGAAGTCTGTGAATGATGTGCTATCTGAAGACGCCATTGAAGACTTTCATCAAATACTGCAAAATATTGAGAAGGTGACGGGAGATCTGGACGCTTCTGAACTCGATATGGATCAGGTAAATAATATGTTCGTCTCTGTTGCGAATGCCGCTGACAGAATTGCGATCACGGCTGATAGTATTACGGAAACTTCTTCCTCCATTACAGGTGTAGTTGACGGAGATGTGAAAGATATAATTGCTCGGGCCGAATCGACACTTGATAATCTCGATACAGCTCTGGCGTCTTATGATGAACTTGCAGGTCAAGGAAACGAATTGATTGTGGATGCAAGAGACGCCATTAACCGTCTTTCCAATTCAGGCTTAACGGACTTGGAAGAAACAGTTGATGCAATACGACGTCTTGTCGAAACCTTAGGGCGCGTGGCCGATGGTTTGGAACAGAATCCGTCCCAGTTCATTGTCGGGGCAGAACGTGAAACGGTGGACTTGCCCCAATGATTAAACCTTCGATGATAAACCCTTTCAAGCTCACTTCTGCTTCCCTGATTGGCTTTGTAACCCTGTTGTCTCTAAGCGCTTGTTCAGTGCTTCCTGATCCGGCGCCGGCTGATACGATCTATCGATTGACCACGTCGCCTGACTCTGTGACGAGTAATGCCGACGCAGCCGTTATACGGATTGACCGGCCAAGCGCGCCGATCGTATTCCAAAATCGGGATGTCGTCGTCTCTCCGGATGGCCAGCGTTTAGCCTCCGCGTCTCAGGCAAAATGGTCAGAAATAACCCCAATACTGGTACAAAATGCCTTTATTGAAGTTCTTGCAGCGAGAAAGGATATTATCGGGGTTTTGCCATCTTCCGGCGCGCGAACAGATACGCGGGTTCAACTGACGATTAAAAATTTCGAGGCGCAATTTGACCAAGGCCAGCAATCAGCCCCCAAGGCGGTCGTCCGGTATTCGGCGACCTTTGCCAATGCATCAGACCGGTCTTTGATCGGGACGTATGAAACGACAAAAATGAAAAGGGCAAATGCCGCGTCTGTCTCTTCTATTGTTGAAGCTATTTCTATGGCGAATCGAGAGGCGCTGTCAGATATTTCTGACTGGCTGGCGACAGAATCCCAAAAATTCAATGAGACGAAAACTTAAGTTTTCTCCGTTTTGGTGATTTATTCCTCTAAAAGCTCTTTTCCCTGAGCGGCTTTTCGACGCCTCCACCATATAATTCCGCCAAACACTCCGATTAAAGTGAGGGCGGCAACTGGCAATATTACTTCTAGTTTATCGCCGACCGCTTTGCCGAGGTAATGGCAGAGGGTAAAAATAATGATCGTATATAAAGTGGCTGTAAAAGCGATATAGAGGCAATACCTCAAATAGGAGACATTGAAATATCCGCAGGCCACATAGGCCGGAACTCGCGCGAGAGGCAGAAAACGAGCGCCCAATAAGGTGATAAAAAGATGTCGTTGCACTTTGTCTTGTAAATTGGCGATATGTTTCTTTTCAGCAAAGGCCCTTGCGTGGGGGTTTTTCAAGGCGGCCCATCCAATCCAGTACTTCCAGACATCGGACAGAATCAATCCAACAAGAATAACAAAAAAGATAGCCGGAAAATGTTGAGGTTTGGACGCAGATAGAGTGGCGGCGGCCAGAACCGCGGCGTCTTCCTGTACAAAGGGGCCTGTGGCGATGCCAAGATATAAGAGCCAGCTGGGTTCCATCGCAAAACTGTCTTTGGATTAAAGGGGTTAAGAAAGGTTTGAGCGTCGTTTCTTCTAACGCTGAAATTAAGCGCGTTTCAAGCGTAAGCTGCCATTGCAAGATGACAGTCTCCGTGACATAAGGCGCGAAATTTTAACCCCTGACCCGGGGCGGCGAAGCTATGTGCCTGATGGCCGGCCTATCCGCACCCGACATTGACACAGGATGGATGTCCGTCATGCAAATCAAAGAACTAAAAACCGAAGGCCTGAGCTACACCTATGCGGTGACTGTTCCCAAAGAGGACCTCTCCGCCAAGTTGGATGCAAAAATCAAGGAAATGCAGCCGCAAGTTTCCCTCAAAGGCTTCCGCCCCGGTAAAGTCCCGGCATCCCACATCAAGAAGATGTTCGGCCAGTCTATCATGAAAGACATTGTCGAAGAGACCGTCAATGAAACGTCTCAAAAAGCTATCAATGACAATAAAATCCGACCAGCCGGTCAGCCAAAAATCGATTTGCGCGCGAATGGCGAAGAAGTCACTAAAGGCACAGCAGATCTTGAGTATCAACTGACCGTCGAATCAATTCCTGAATTTGAGCCGGTTGATCCTGCAACGTTGAAATTTACCCGTTTGAAATACGAAGCCTCTGACGCCGATATGGAAGAGCGCCTCGCAGAGCTTGGTAAAGGGCAAAAGACTTACAAGAAGAAAGCCAAAACGGCGAAAGCTAAAAAAGACGATGCAGTTCTAATCGATTTCGTCGGCACGATTGACGGCGAAGCCTTTGACGGCGGCGCGATGGAAGGCCATCAGCTCGTGATTGGATCAGGCAGTTTCATCCCCGGATTTGAAGAGCAGCTTATTGGCGCCAAAGCAGGGGACGAAATGGACGTTAAAGTCACATTCCCTAAAGAATATCAGGCTGCGGATTTGGCCGGTAAAGAAGCTGTTTTCGCGACAAAGGTTCATGAAGTTCAAGGTGCGAAAGACGCCGAAATTGATGATGACTTTGCCAAAAACTTTGGGTTGGATGACCTCGACGCGCTTAAAGATGCCGTTAAAAAGCAGTATGAGTCAGAGCTGGAGATGCAGTCACGCATGAAACTCAAGCGCGCTATTCTTGACGAGCTTGACAAGAAGCATAGTTTTGATCTGCCGCCAAACATGGTGGAAGCCGAGTTTGAAAACATCTGGAATCAAGTGAAGGCCGAAAAAGAGGCTGGACAGCTTGACGAAGACGATGCCAAGAAAACCGACAAGCAGTTGGAAAAAGATTATCGCAAGATTGCTGAACGCCGCGTACGTTTGGGTCTGGTTCTCGCTGAAATGGGCCAAAAGGCAGAAATTCAAATCACTAATGAAGAGCTTCAGCAAGCCATGATTGCCGAAGCGCGTCAATATCCGGGGCAGGAGCAACAAGTGGTTGAATTTTATCAGAAAAACCCGAATGCAATCGCTCAGTTACGTGCGCCGATCTATGAAGAGAAAGTTGTCGACTTGATTATCGACAAGGCTGAAGTCAAAGACAAAAAAGTCGATAAGGAAGAACTCTTCAAAGAAGATGAAATGATCTAAACTGTCTAAACGCAGCTCCTACCGAGCTTGAGTTTACTTCTATTGTGAGAAACCCGGCCATTAGGCCGGGTTTTTTATTTTAAGACCGCGCCAATTTTTATTTTTTACGAAATCCCTTGATTAACCAGGTTTTGAAACTGAACCATTAGGCAAATGCAGGGACAACTTGGTTCCGGACTCAATGCCAGATAAGACCCCTTTATGACCAACCTCCCTTTCGAGATTTTTTTGTCGACCCCTCCGGGGTTGGAAGAGTTATTGTTACAGGAAGTCAAAGAGGCAGGATTTAAAAGCCCCGTAGTCACCGCTGGCGGAGTCACAATTTCCGGGGGATGGGGAGATGTTTGGCGGGCCAATTTGAGGTTACGGGGGGCATCGAAAGTTCTCGCCCGTATCGGGGAATTTCGTGCTTTTCATCTGGCACAGCTTGATAAGCGCGCGCGTAAATTTCCTTGGGGAGATATTCTTACGCCCGGAGTCAAGGTGAAGGTAGAGGTCAGCACGAATAAGAAGAGTAAAATCTATCATGCTGGCGCGGCCGAAGAACGTCTTGAACGGGCCATCGCGGAAGAATTCGGGGCGGAAATAGTCGCCTCAAAACAAGACGCTGATATTGTCATTAAGACCCGGATAGATCGAAATAATGTTATTTTATCAGTCAATACGTCCGGGGAGGGACTTCACAAACGCGGTTATAAACAGGCCATGGGGAAAGCTCCGATGCGGGAAACTATGGCGGCCCTTTGCCTTCGGGGGTGCGGTTTTACGGGGCAGGAGCCCGTTTTGGATCCGATGTGCGGCTCAGGGACATTTCTTATTGAAGCAGCAGAGATTTCTGCTGGCCTTATCCCAGGTCGGAGCCGCCATTTTGCTTTTGAAAAATTAGCGTCTTATGATGCAAAAGCTGTCGAAATGTTGAAGACAGCGGAGCCTAAACTGAATGTGAACTCTCACTTTTATGGTTCTGACCGGAATGTAAAAGTTATAGAATTTGCGACTGAAAATGCTGAGCGGGCAGGGGTATCGCAGGTTTGCACCTTCTCGCCCAAACCGCTTAGGGCGCTTGAGCGTCCGGACGGGCCTCCGGGGCTCGTTATAGTCAATCCCCCTTACGGGGCGCGAGTGGGTAAGAAAAAGGATTTGTTCGCCCTCTATAATAGCTTCGGGCAAGTCATGCAGGAGAAGTTTAAAGGCTGGCGCGTCGGCATGGTGACATCGGATACGAATTTGGCGCAAGCTACGAATTTGCCGTGGCTCCCCACTGATGCGCCGATTAACCACGGGGGCTTGCGCGTAAAACTATTCCGAACAGAGGCACTCGGTGATTAAACAGGCGAAAATAAAAGAGCGCCAAATAGCCAAGCGACGCCGCCTGGAACTTCAGACACCTGACGCGGCGACCGAATTGATCCGGCATTTTCCAGCTAACAAATTTCGGGGTGCGTCCATTGGAGGATTCTGGCCTTTACCCAGCGAGCTTGATGTCCGGCCTCTTTTGTCGGCGCTTTCAGAATTCGGCTTCGAGATATCTTTGCCGTGTTGTTCCGAGAAATCGCAGCCTCTTATATTTCGAGAGTGGGCGCCCGGAGATAAGCTTCAGTTAGGGCCTTTTCAGGTTCAAGAACCTCATAAAGAGAAGAAGAAATCGACACCGACGCTTGTTTTAGTTCCATTACTTGCGTTCACGCCGGAGGGACAACGGCTTGGCTATGGAGGCGGATATTATGACCGGACCCTTGCTGAGCTGAGGTCATTAGGTGACGTTTTCGCTTGCGGTGTAGCTTATGCTGGGCAAGAGGTTTCTCACTTACCGACCGATGAGCATGATCAGCGCTTGGACGGTATTTTAACGGAACAATATTTTAGGGCTTTTGCATGAGGTTTGCCTTTTTCGGAGATGTTGTCGGACGGGCCGGGCGCAATGCTGTCACGCGCCACCTCCCGCATATTCGGTCTAAGCTCGACCTCGATGCTGTCGTAATCAATGCGGAAAATGCGGCCGGAGGATTTGGAATTACACGGGCGACGGCAGATGAACTGTTCGAAGCCGGCGCAGATGTACTTACGCTCGGCAATCATAGTTTTGATCAAGCGCAGGGCATTAGCGTGATTGAGAACGAAGAGCGACTTTTACGCCCTTGCAATTATCCGGTTGGACAAGTTCCGGGCCGCGGCGCCAGACTCTTCAGTGTAAATGGGTATAATTTCCTTGTTATCAATGTGCATGGGCGTGTCTTTATGGACGCGCTGGATGATCCGTTTGTCGGGGTAGAACGTGAATTATTAGCCGCGCCATTGGGCGATGTGGCAGATGCCGTTTTAGTGGATATTCACGCAGAAGCCACATCGGAGAAGGCGGCTATGGGGTATTTTTGTGACGGCCGGGCATCGCTTGTTGTCGGGACGCACCAACATGTTCCCACTGCAGATACACGCATCTTGCCGGATGGAACGGCTTTTCAAACTGATGCCGGTATGTGCGGCGATTACAATTCCATTATTGGCATGGAAGTCGAGGAGCCGCTGCGCCGATTTACGACTCGTATCAAAGGCGGACGGTTCACACCGGCGTCAGGTGCAGGAACGCTGTGCGGAGTCTTTGTGGAAACGGAGGGAAGTGGTCTGGCAAAAACGGTCAGCCCGATACGTATTGGGGGACAACTCTCCGAAATTATGCCTTCCTAAACTATCTATTTAAAACCCGTCCCGCTTTGTTATAACGCCTTCATGACACATACCGCTAAATTCCGTACTGCCCTTTATCCCGGAACCTTTGACCCGATGACTTTAGGGCATTTGGATATTTTGAAACGGGCGAGCCGACTATGTGATCGGCTTGTAGTTGGGGTCGCAATAAACCGATCCAAGAACCCGCTTTTCCCTCTTAGTGAACGGGTTGAGATGGTGGAAAATGTCGTGGAGCCATTTCGCGATCGGATAGAAGTTGATGTTCTTCCGTTTGAAGGTTTACTGATACATTTCGTTGAAAAAGTCGGCGCTCATATGATAGTGCGCGGCTTACGCGCTGTTTCGGATTTCGAGTATGAATTTCAGATGGCGGGAATGAATGATCGTTTGAACCCGGATATTGAAACTGTATTCCTGATGGCTGACCCGCAATTTCAAACAATTGCGTCCCGCTTGGTTAAGGAAATTGCCCGCCTCGGCGGGGATGTGTCTCAGTTCGTGACTCCAGAGGTCGAACTCCGGTTGAAGGATAAATTTACATGATTAAACAGGTTACGACAGCTCTGGTTTTCTCCCTTGCAATGCCACTGGCAATGTTAGGAACAGCTTGTTCTGCCCAAGAAAACGTCGCCGAATCGAATGATGTGACCGTTCAGGAAAATAATATTCCCGCAGAAGCCTGGCGGAAAGTTGACGCCGAAAACCTATTACTGATTGATACGGCTTATGGTGTAATCGGGGTTGAACTCTACCCTGAACTTGCGCCTGCTCACGTTGAGCAAGTTAAAGCGCTCGCCCGTTCGGGCTTTTATGACAATGTCCCGTTTCACCGGGTAATCGAAGGGTTTATGAACCAGACCGGAGACGGAACGAATGGAGATGGAAGCGGAGATTCAGATCTTCCCGATTTGAAAGGGAATTTCACATTCCGGCGCGATAACTCCATGCCTGTTACCTTAATTAGCGCGCGCCAAGAGGGCGGTAAATCTATTGATGTCGGGTTTTATAAATCTTTGCCTGTCGCCTCGCAGCCGATTGCGCAAGCTATGTTGACGGCAGATGGGAAAGTCACGGCTTACGGACTACACTGTAAAGGTGTGACATCTATGGCTAGAACGAACGATCCGGATTCTGCGAACAGCCAATTTTTCCTAATGCGTGACCGCGCCTCCCATCTCGACAGAAAATATACGATTTGGGGAAATACAGTTATGGGACATAAATTCCTACGCCGTTTCAAAGTTGGAAATGCCGGAGAAGAGGGATTTGTGCCGGATCAGATGAATACCGTGAGAGTGGCTGCAGACTTGGCCGAAGAAGATCGCCCTAAGGCCTATGTTATGAAAACTAACCATCCGGCCTTTCAAACCTACCTCAAAAAAGAGGCAAAAGCTGATGGAAGCTATCCGGATATCTGCGATATTTCGGTGCCGACAAAAACTGAATAAATTCAAACTCTAAAGCTTATACTACTATAAGAAGAAAGTTCTCCTATGTCCGATAAACTCATAATGACCGTCGATGCCAATGACGGCAAACCTGGCGATGTGACAATTTTGCTCCGTCCAGATCTTGCGCCAAAACACGTGGAGCAAATCACAAGCTTGGCAAAAGAAGGCTTTTATGACGGGCTGACCTTCCACCGCGTTATTGACGGTTTTATGGCTCAAGGCGGTTGCCCAGACGGCACAGGAATGGGCGGCGCGAAAAAGAATATTCCGGCAGAATTTAATCGTCATCCCCATGTCGAAGGCGTTTGCTCCATGGCGCGGGCGCAAAATCCTAACTCAGCCTCCAGCCAGTTTTTCATCTGTCTAGATGAGGCAGGTTTTCTGGATGGTCAGTACACTGTTTGGGGGGAAGTAGAGAGCGGAATGGACCTAATCCACGCTTTACCTAAAGGCGAGCCGCCCCGCATGCCGGGCAAAATCGTTAAAATGACGGTCGTTGAAGACTAATATTTACAAGGCGATCCAATATGGACGTCTCTCTTTTTGATTTTACTCTACCGGAGGCCGCAATTGCGTTGCGGCCAGCGGTTCCGCGCGACTCGGCGAAACTGCTGCACATCGGTGCGAAAGGCGGGTTTACGGATTATCGGGTCTCTGATCTGCCGACGCTTTTACGGGCCGGCGATGTGCTGGTTTTGAATGAGACGAAAGTCTTCGCCGCCGCCCTTCGGGGTAAGCGTGCCGCGCGCGAGCATGGCGGCGGTAGCGCCGTGATGGTGGATGTGAATCTTCATACGCCCGTTGCGGACACTATCTGGCGGGCGTTTATCCGGCCGGCAAAACGAGTTCGTCCCGGAGATATCCTCACATTTTCGGAAACTCTGACAGGAACCGTGACAGATAAGCAAGATGGCGGTGATGTTGGCCTGGTGCTTGAAACGCAAGGCGACCTTATTGAGGAAATAAATGCCGCAGGAGAACCGCCTCTGCCGCCTTATATTGCGCGTAAACGCAAAGCTGATGAACAGGATGTCGAAGATTATCAAACTGTTTACGCGAATGAAACAGGGTCTGTGGCCGCCCCAACAGCAGGTCTGCATTTTACCGACAGTGTTTTCTCAGCTTTAAAGGCTAAAGGCGTACAAATTGAACGCCTTACCCTGCATGTCGGCGCGGGCACATTTTTGCCAGTCAAATCAGACGATACCTCGACCCATAAAATGCACTCCGAGCGTTATTCGATTTCTTCTGAAACGGCAGAAAACTTGAATATTGCCAAATCGGAGGGGAGGCGGATTGTTGCTGTGGGGACAACGTCTTTAAGGGCTTTGGAGAGCGCCTGCGATGAAAATGGAATTATAACGGACGGAGCAACCGAAACAGATATATTTCTTACTCCCGGTTCAGACTTTAAGGTTGTTGACGGGTTGATGACCAATTTCCATTTGCCGAAATCAACTTTATTTATGCTCGTCAGCGCGCTGGCGGGGCTTGACCGAATGCAAGAGGCGTATGCTCATGCAATAAAACGTGGTTATCGTTTTTATTCTTACGGCGACAGCAGCTTAATCTGGAAGGCTGAATAGTGGCAATTTTTCCCTTTGATATTCATGCCTCAGACGGCAAAGCCCGAACAGGTGTTTTAAAAACGCCGCGCGGAGATATCCGGACGCCTGCGTTTATGCCTGTTGGGACGGCTGGAACAGTCAAAGGCGTCTATATGGAGCAAGTAAAGGATGCTGGGGCGGATATTATATTGGGCAATACTTACCATCTGATGCTTAGGCCGGGCGCAGAACGCGTGAAAAAACTAGGAGGTTTACATAAGTTCGGAGGATGGAACGGCCCTATTTTAACTGATTCGGGTGGATTTCAGGTCTGGTCACTCTCAAAACTTCGCAAAATGAGTGAGGAGGGCGTCGAGTTTCAGAGCCATCTGGACGGAAGCCGCCATATGCTTACTCCGGAAAGGTCGATTGAAATACAGGCGGATCTGCTTGGCGCCGATATTTCTATGCAACTTGACGAATGTACTGATTTTCCCTCAACACATGCGCAAGCGGAAAAATCGATGGAACTTTCTTTGCGATGGGGGAAGCGGTCTTTGGCGGCCTTTGGTAACCGCAATGACCAAACTCTTTTTGCTATCGTGCAGGGCTCAACATTTAAAGATTTACGGTTACGTTCTGCCGAGGCCAGCTTGAATGAAACGACATCCGGCGGGTATGGCGGGTTTGCCATTGGGGGGTTAGCTGTTGGCGAAGGTCATGACGCAATGTGCGAAGTCCTGGATTTCACTGTGCCGCATTTGCCAGAGGCTCGCCCCCGCTATCTAATGGGGGTCGGAAAACCGATTGATCTTGTCGAGGCGGTTGCCAGGGGGGTCGATATGTTTGATTGCGTTATTCCCACGCGGTCTGGTCGGCATGGCCAAGTTTGGACTGATAAGGGACCTTATAATATAAAGAGAGCTGAATTTGCCGAAGATGAGTCTCCGCTTGATTCCTCGATTAAGTGTGAGGCGTCGCAAAATTACTCGAAAGCGTATCTCCATCATCTCATCCGCTCAAAAGAAATGCTGGGCTCTATGATTCTGAGTTGGCATAATATAGCTTATTTTGAAGATCTTATGGCTCGAATGCGGGCTGCTATTGTGGAACATAGCTTTGAAGACTTCGCAGAATCATTTCGGACCAATTGGAAAGACTGATTTTGACTGAATTTGACAGGTAGAACCCTCAGTTTGGGGCTTGACTGTCAAAACTGCCCCGCATAGGTAACGCCACGCTTTGGAAAGCGCCCATAGCTCAGTTGGTAGAGCGCCTCACTTTTAATGAGGATGTCCACGGTTCGAGTCCGTGTGGGCGTACCATTCCCCGTTAGATTCGATATTTTAAGCTTATATTATCTTTAGCGCGGTCAAATGCCTGTAATTAAACGCTGTTTCCCTAAAAGTGGTGCATTTTCGCAACTTTCTAGAAAAATCCTTTTAAATTGATTGAAATAGTCTTATTCCAATGTGGCCATGCGGAACCGTTTCGTGTTATGGCGATAATAGATTTGACGTCACATTAGGCGACGCAATCGTATTGTTAACAGAAATGGCTCTGACCATTGACGGAGGAATTTACTATGAAGCAGAAGCTTCTCTTTGCCGCGGCAGCCGCCGCATTGATGGCAGCCCCATCGCTAGCGACTGCTCAAGATAGCGGTTGGTACCTACGCGGAAACGCAGGGTATGGCGTCCATACAGATACAGAATTTACCGGTGATATAGTCGGCGAGAATGAAAGCGAAGGTAATGTCGCTTATTCATTAGGTCTTGGCTATGAGTTTGGTAATAACTGGCGGATGGAGTTAGACGGGACAGGTCTTTGGACTGACCTTGGTAAAATTGATTCCCTTCCACAGTCTGCTGCAAAGTTGCGGACAAATTCTTTGATGCTGAATGCAATTTATGATTTTAACGACTTTGGTCGTTGGGAGCCATATGTTGGTGCCGGTATCGGTTTCGCAAAGTCCGAGCTTTCAGCTGTTGCAAGTGATTTCCCTTCTGGTTCGGACGCTGGAGCGACATTAGTTGCATCATCGGCTTGTCCCGGTGCGCGCAACGGATCAGATTCGTTTGTATGTTCTGTAGATGATAGTGATGTTAACTTTGCTTGGCAGGTTATTGCAGGTTTAGGTTACGCTGTGACTGATAATCTAACTTGGGATACCAATTATAAATATCAGGATATTGATGTTGCAAGCTTTGAGGGTGTCCGGACTAATAATATATCCGGAGCGTCTACTCGACTCGCAGCAGACTTGGTAGATGCAGGTTCCCACACTGTTATGACGGGTTTCCGTTATCGCTTTGGCGGGTCTACACCTCCGCCGGCTCCGACACCAAGCGTGTCCTGCTGGGACGGATCTATGGTGTTTAATGCCAATCAGTGTCCACCAGAGCCACAGCCTGAGCCAGAAGTTGAGTGTTGGGATGGTTCAATGGCTTTCTCTGCCGCTGAATGTCCTGCACAGCCAGTTGTTTGTTCCGATGGATCAACCGCGCCAACGATTGAACAGTGTCCAGTTATGAACGTCTGTGAAGAAGAATATCGTCAAGAGATCATCTATTACGAATTCGACAAAGGCCAATCTGCTGAAACACGTAATACAATCAACCGCATCTTGGATGTAGGTCAGTATTGTTCCGTTCAGAACATCCGCGTTGTCGGCCATACCGATACATCCGGTTCACAAGCCTATAACCTCGGCCTTTCACAGCGCCGTGCGAAAGACGCCCGCGACGAGCTGGGCCGTCAAGGTGTTGATGCCGGAATAGTGACTTCTGAAGGCAAAGGCGAGAGCGAGCCTTTCGTTGAAACAGGTGACGGTGTTAAAGAGCAGCTTAACCGCCGGACTGAAGTCCTTGTGACACTTGGCACAATTGCTGGTGTAAACTAAGGTCTCACACCTCATATCCTATCGAAAGCCCGGCTTCGCGCCGGGCTTTTTTTATAGGTAATCAAGAAGTGTTTGAGGTTGCCCAATTCGACTGAGTCGGGGACAATGAAGTGTAACTTTAATGCTTTATTAAAAACTTGTTTGGGTTTTAATATTATTTGCTTTTTAGATGTGAGAGCCTACTGTAGCAGCCTCGTGTTTTACAGTTCACGATCTTATTCGAAAAGAGCATCAATCTTATTCGGACAGAGCATAAATTAATATGGAACAATTTCATATTACAGAAGTATTAGGTTTGTCAGCATGATAGGTGCGACATTTAAATATCAATAAAAAATGGTCTGACCATTTACGGAGGAATTTATCATGAAGCAGAAGCTTCTCTTTGCCGCGGCAGCCGCCGCATTAATGTCCGTCCCGTCACTTGCCACTGCACAGGATAGCGGTTGGTACTTGCGCGGAAACGCAGGGTATGGCGTCCATACAGACACAGATCTTAAAGGCGATGTGGTCGGATCAAATGAAAGCGAAGGTAATGTCGCTTACTCATTGGGCTTGGGTTATGAATTAGGAAATGGTTTTCGCGTAGAACTAGACGGAAGCTCCCTTTGGACGGATATGGGTAAAATCGATTCTTTACCGCAGTCTTCCTCCAAGCTTCGGACAAATTCATTGATGCTAAATGCACTATATGACTTCGACAACTTAGGTCGTTTGGAGCCGTATGTTGGTGCCGGTATCGGTTTCGCACAGTCCGAGCTTTCAGCTGTTGCCAGTGATTTCCCTTCTGGTTCGGACGCTGGAGCGACATTAGTTGCATCACCGGCTTGTCCCGGTGCGCGCAACGGATCAGATTCGTTTGTATGTTCTGTAGATGATAGTGATGTTAACTTTGCTTGGCAGGTTATTGCAGGTTTAGGTTACGCTGTGACTGATAATCTAACTTGGGATACCAATTATAAATATCAGGATATTGATGTTGCAAGCTTTGAGGGTGTCCGGACTAATAATATATCCGGAGCGTCTACTCGACTCGCAGCAGACTTGGTAGATGCAGGTTCCCACACTGTTATGACGGGTTTCCGTTATCGCTTTGGCGGGTCTACACCTCCGCCGGCTCCGACACCAAGCGTGTCCTGCTGGGACGGATCTATGGTGTTTAATGCCAATCAGTGTCCACCAGAGCCACAGCCTGAGCCAGAAGTTGAGTGTTGGGATGGTTCAATGGCTTTCTCTGCCGCTGAATGTCCTGCACAGCCAGTTGTTTGTTCCGATGGATCAACCGCGCCAACGATTGAACAGTGTCCAGTTATGAACGTCTGTGAAGAAGAATATCGTCAAGAGATCATCTATTACGAATTCGACAAAGGCCAATCTGCTGAAACACGTAATACAATCAACCGCATCTTGGATGTAGGTCAGTATTGTTCCGTTCAGAACATCCGCGTTGTCGGCCATACCGATACATCCGGTTCACAAGCCTATAACCTCGGCCTTTCACAGCGCCGTGCGAAAGACGCCCGCGACGAGCTGGGCCGTCAAGGTGTTGATGCCGGAATAGTGACTTCTGAAGGCAAAGGCGAGAGCGAGCCTTTCGTTGAAACAGGTGACGGTGTTAAAGAGCAGCTTAACCGCCGGACTGAAGTCCTTGTGACACTTGGCACGATTGCTGGTGTAAACTAAGGTCTCAGACCTCATATCCTATCGAAAGCCCGGCTTCGCGCCGGGCTTTTTTATGGAAAAATTAGGTTTGCAGAGGCCAACTATGGACAAGCCAAGACCAACAGATCTGGAGTTCCTGTAAAGCAGATCGGGTTTTAGAGACGTTTAAACTTTAAGATAAACTGGTAAGGTAAACTGGGAAGCGGAATGTTACTTGTCTGATGGTAATTTACTCTGACTATATTCCAATGTGCCTTTTTGAAGAATACTATCTGATTCTAATAAAGTTTGAGGCGTATAGCCGTCTGTGGTTTTAGAGAGCTTCTCATATAGCGGAGCGAAGTCTTGCTGCGTCGCTTCAAATAATTGCTCGAAAGAGTCTATGACAAAATAAACGTCTTGGTAGTCATCAATCTTATAATCCGTCTGCATGACGCGTATTAAATCAAAATCAATACGGTGGGGAGACGGGCTCTCAAGACTATATTGCGCTTCGCCATAAGAGGAGACAATTCCGGCGCCGTAATGGCGTAAGCCTTCAGATGTTTTAATAAGGCCGAATTCTACTGTGTACCAATAAAGACGTGCCAGATTTTTCAGGCCGCCATATTCCAAAGCGCGCAAACCGCCTTTGCCGTAGGCTTCCATATAATCGGCAAAAACAGGTTGGGTTAGCAAAGGGACATGTCCGAAAATATCATGAAAAATATCTGGTTCCTGCAAATAATCCAACTGATCTGCCTTGCGTATAAACCGTCCGGCAGGAAAGCGCCGATTGGCAAGATGGTCAAAGAACACGTCGTCAGGCACAAGGTGTGGCACCATAACAACCTTCCATCCGGTCAGAGCTTCCAATTTTGGATTTAGATTCTCTAAGTTGGGTATTCCGCCCTCACTCAAGGACAGTTTTTTTAGACCCTCTAGAAATTCTTGCGTCGTTCGGCCTTTTAAAAGCTCGCTTTGGCGCTCATAGAGTGTGTCCCAGACGCCATGCTCCTCCTTAGTATAAGCTTCCCAGACCTGCCGAATAGTGAAATCTTTGGCCGGAGTTTGAGAAGCAATAATCGGATCGTCAACCATAAGGTCTCACTTGTTGAGTTTCTTCAAAGGCTAAAAAGGAAATGGGGATAAATCATCCCGCAATTCAGACTTATGGCAGGGGGAATTTGCGCTATGCTTGTCCTTAATTTTGCAAATGAGGCAAAATTACCTGTCCCCGAAAATTGATCCCAAGGCTTTTTCCAAATCACTTTTTTTATTTTCCTCTTCTTGTTCTTGCTCCGCTTCGGGCGCTTGCTCTTCAGCTGCTTCTGAAGGATTTGGCGTCTGGGTCGCTTCGTCTTGTGAGTCTGTCTCTGAGTCTGTCTCGGGGGACGAGTCTGCGGATGTATCTTGTCCGCCTAAAACACCTCCAAGAATGCCGCCCAATGGACCTTTGACTTGGTCTTGTAGTCTGGATGTCACTTCGCTTTTGGCGCGATCCGCCACAATTTTTCCTAAAAATTCCGTATCTAGACTTGGCGACGCTTCTCCGAAATCTCCGGCGAAACGAATCGGAATGCCGAAGCTGCCGAGTTTATTCGCGTTTTCACCTGTGAGTTTTGGTCTAAATCGAAAATCCATCTTCTGATTTCCCATATCAATTGTACCGAGCCCGTTTGCGCTGACCCCGATGGCCGCCAGGTTAAACTCATTGATGCTAACCACGCCGTTTTCGATTTCAAAAAGTCCCGCCAGATCTTTAAATTTTGTGATTTGGGAGCTGCCAATACCGGAAGGAAGGCTTCTTGATTTCAAGGCATCATCCAGACCTGTTAAGAACTTGCTGGCGTCTATGCCTTGAATCTGGCCATTAAACAGTCCAAACCCGCCTTTGCCATTTAAGCCTCGCATGATTTCGGCTTGGGAACGCCCAGAGGAGGTGATGGAGAGATCGGTTTTGGCTTCTCCGGAGGCTTTGGTAAAACCGGCAATTGCGCTGAGAAAATTATTACCGTTCAGCTCATTCAACCCAGCTGTCAATGTTAGAGACGGCATAGATTTCGAAGCATCGAACTTCAAATTCATATTCCCGTTACCACCGTAAAGCGACATTCTGGGAAGGTTAGCGTTTAAGAGACCATCACTGAGGGTTACATCCATTTGCGTTTGGCCTAATTTCAACCTGTCGGTAATCACATTCGCTGTCGACACATCAAGATTTGCGTCAACGGATTTGAAAGGTGCGAGATTTAACGGAGCCTCGCTCCAAGGCTGAATTTCGCCCGTCGGATTTTGTGTGCTGTAACTGGCCATATATGGACGTAAATCAAGGCCTTGGAGTACTAACTTACCTTCGATAAGAGGGCGCGGATCGCGGAGCGTGGCTGACAAAGAGCCGCTGCCCTGAATGTCATCAAACATAATTTCTGCCCCGGATAAGGTGAGATTCTGAGCTGTCCCCGCAATATCACCTTTGATTGAAAAGGTCTCGAATATCGCCCCAGTATCCGTATCGGGGGGAAGCTCCGTGCCTCCTAAAGCGGCTAAAGCTCTGACATCCGTAACTTTTCCGGTTAGGGCGCCGTCCAAGGATAAAGCATTTTTATCATTAAGCGCATATTGCCCGCTCCCGGCAAAAGTCGCATTCAATAATCCCTCACTCAAACTTGCCTGAAGGCCGCTTAAATCAAAAGTTTCGCCCTGAGTGGTAACATTCCCGGAGGCTTTGATGGTGTTGATAGACTGGGAATAGGGCACCTCATTTGGCAAGGCTTGAGCAACTGTAGCAAAATTCGGAATGTCCAGTGTGAATTGACCATTGGCTGTGGGGCTTTCTGCCAGATTCAGATCGCCCTTATAACTCCCATTTACGGCGCCGCCTGAGGCCGTGGCGTCCATATCTGAGACTGAGATTCCATTAGGGGAATAGCTTAAACGTCCGGTCGCATTTAAAGCCGAAATGAGCGTTGCATAGGGCGTATCAATTTGGGCTGACTGAGCGAGATTCCCCGCATTTTCAATTTCGGCATCAAAGCCGCCATCGGCAGAGATACCGGCGTCCGAATACTCTGCGGCGCCGCTGAATTGAGCGGAGAAGTCAGCGCCGGTGGCATTGATTTGAAGAGATTTTGCTTCAAACCCCTCCGGCGTCCCATTCAAACTGGCTTTGCCGTCTAGTGACCGAACGAAATCGAGTGGGGGAGTGTCTTCTGGCAAATAGGGCTTAAGCGCCAGAAAATTCGTAATTTCAAATTCTGTTTCTCCGTTTAGAACCGGCGTGTCGCCGAGCGTTGCCGACCCGTTAAACCGTCCGGATAAAGCTTCACCGACGGCTTCAATGTCGGTGTTGCTTGCTTTGATGAGCCCTGCAACCTGACTGAAATCGCCGTTAGCTTTGAGAGAATTAAGAAGTCCGAGATAAGGAATTTCTTGCGGACTAAGATTTTGAATAGCTTGGGGATTATTGATCTCTGAGTTTAAGGCCACTTCAAAATCCATTTCGGAAGAGGCCAAGAATTTACCTTTTGCTGAAATATTGGCGAACCCGGTAGTGATGTCCACGTCGAAAGGCGCTTCATTTCCGTCAAGAAACGCGCGGACACTGTCCAGTGTCATGTCTATTTCCGCACGTTCACCCTGATATGTCAGGCTTAAATCCATTTTGAGGGGCTCAGATAAGCCAGGCAGGGAAAGAAACCCGTCAATGTCGGCGGCTTCGTATCGCTCTCCCCTAAGGTTGTCCTGATATATGATTTGTCCATCTATGAGGTTAAACGCCTCAATTTGTGGATCCAGCTTGGCAAAACGACCATCCCGCGAAAAAGGTTCTGCGGTTTCAGGCGCTGTAGGCGTTTCCTCATTTTCTGCCAAGCTTTCCCAATTTGTCCGTCCGTCAGAGAGCCGTTCAAGTGAAATTTCTGGCTTTATCAAGTTAAAGCCGGCAATTTCGACACGTTTGGCTAAGAGAGGGAATAGCCGGATACGTGCTTCCAGCTCCTCCACTGTCAGAAAAGGGGCGTCAGAAAAGCCTTCATAATTGTCTATGCGCACGCCATTGGTCTTAGCCCGTATAAGTGGAAATGATTGCACGCGTACGTCGCCTGAAATCGTGACGTCTCGCCCTAATTCCTGTGAGAGTTGAGACTCGATTTTTTGTTTATAGACGTCGGAGGGAATGAGGCCGGGAACGAGAATAAACGCCCCGATGAGTAGAATGACTAAAATCCCAACTCCGATTAAGACCTTGCGCATAAAATCTCCTATGTGACGGGCCTATGATGACTTGCCCGCAAATACCCTTTATCAAGGAACTGATAGCAAAGACAATGCGTTCCTATTTTAACTGCCAATGCTATATTGGTGCTTAGCTGTAAATTCAGGCAGCGTTATGAAAGACTATGATTACCCGTTAGAACATAGTCACAGGAGGATAGACTAATGTGTTTTAATCACACCCATGCACACACCGAGAACTCTGTACTGTTAAAAACAGACACACTGAGCTCTCCCCAAGGCGCAAAAGGAAAAGGTCGTCGAGGTTTCGTCAAAGCCATTGTAGGCGGCGGAGCTGTAGCGGCCCTAGCGAGTTGCACAACAAACCCAGTAACCGGCCGTTCACAATTTGTCGGGTTGGCGCCGAGCGGGGCTGAACTGGATAATATGGCCGCGGCGTCCTGGGCAGATTTGAAAAAAGAGACGCCTATCACCAATGACCCTAGATACACACAGCGCCTTAAAAATATTGGGGGTCGTATTTCAAGAGGAGCCGGTCGAGCAAATCAATCCTGGGATTATGCCGTTTTTGATGAAGACACGAAAAATGCTTTTGTTTTGCCCGGAAACCGGGTTGGCTTTTATAAAGGCATGATGGACTTTGCAGATAATGATGATCAGATCGCCGGTATTATGGGCCACGAAGTGGGTCATGTGGCCGCCTCTCATGCGCGCGAAAGAATGTCCATGCAAATGGCTTCGCAAGGGGCTGTTCTTGGGGGATCGTTAATCGGGAGTTCTGTTTTCTCTGGAAAATGCAATAATATGGCCGCGGCTCAGCGAAGCTCCTGTTTGGATGGGGCCAATCGTAACACTCAAATGCTTGTGAGTGCTTTAGGAATTGGCTCACAAATCGGGATTGTCCTGCCATATTCCCGTAAACATGAAACAGAATCGGATCTCTTGGGCGTTAACTATATGCATAAATCCGGATATGATCCGACGCAAGCCGTTCGCCTCTGGGAGAAAATGGCGGCAGACACCCCTAGTCGGCAACCGGCATTTCTTTCTACACATCCAGACCCGGCCGATCGGGCGCAGGTCTTGAGTGATTATATTCAGAGACAGGAAAGAATGGGGTCTCAGGGGTTTCGCAACATTAACACATAAATTTTCTGCTTTTCAGCGCAAAGCACTATAAAAACGACTTGAATGGCGGGGGTCCTTAAGCTAGGTGTCCCGCCACACTGTTGAGCCGCCTTAGCTCAGTTGGTTAGAGCGCCGGTTTGTGGAACCGGAGGTCCTTGGTTCGAGACCAAGAGGCGGTACCATTTTTCAAATTTTCCGAAAAACCATTTTGGTTAAACCTATCGTCAAAATAGGTCTGTAGCTGAGGTTAATTTTGAATGTCCTAACGACTGATTAACCCTGTTCAGGATAAATCAGGACATGCTTCAAGATACAGATCGCATTAAAACTGAAGACGCTCGACAGGCTGTGCAGGATAGTGATCCTGAAAAACGTAGTCACGCGACTATGCGTCTTTCTAAAGTTATCCAGAACCCTAATTTGTCAGAAGGTGAGAGGGATTACGCCAATCGCTTGATTGAAGTTATCAGCGAGGACGTGTCCGAATTGGTGCGCCGGTCTTTGGCAATTACCCTGAGAAATTCCCCCTTTCTCCCTAAATCAGTTTTGTCGCGCTTGATCAAAGATATCGACTCGATTGCTGTCCCGTTGATTACTCATTCCCCTTTATTGACAGAGGCTGACCTTGCGCTTGTGTTGAAATCCGGGATGGTGGGCAAGGTGAGGGCGGTCGCGGCGCGGAAAGATCTATCTAATCGCATTATATTGAGTTTGATTCAGACAGGAGATACGGTTTCCGGGCGCGCTCTGGCCGCGAATGACACCCTTCACTTATCTGATGAAGCTGCGCAAGCGATGATAGAGACCTATCGCGAAGATGATATTATCCGGCAAGCCATGTTAAATCGCGCCTCTATGCCCATGCCTGTCGTCGAAAAGCTAGTGGCTGCCTCTGCGGAGGACATTGCGAACAGGCTATTTCGTCGAAATACTATTTCCAAAGAAAATTCGAACCGAATCGGCCGGGAAACTCATCAAAGAACACTGGTTCGACTTACCAATGAGCATTTTTCCGAAAAGACACTCCGCGAGCTCGTATCGGCGCTGAAAACGAGTGGCCGTCTTAGTCCTGAATTGACACTTCGGGCGATGGGGCTCGGTAAGGTAAGCCTTGTCCATTACTGCCTTGCCGCCCTCGCAGAATTAAGCGTGAGAAAGGTTGTTCTGATGCTTCATGATACAGGGCCATTTGCTTTACGCGGTCTTTGCGCAAAGGCGGGGTTCAAAGAAACCCAAACTCAGTTCATGCGTGAAGCACTGAAACTCTATAGTGATATTGAAATTTCAGGCGGCAAACTTACGGCGCATGAGTTTCAGGTAAAAATGGTCGAGCGGGTTTTAACATTACCGATTGAACTTTCAGATGAGGATAGTGATTACTTTATCGGTATTCTGGATGGGCTTGAGACGAATCGCTGAAAATTTTAAGTCGAAAATTGTTCGCGCAGGATTTTTTCGTCCAGACCGTGATCCGCATCGAATAAAAGATTCAGCTTTTTTCCGCGGTCCTCATGCACCTTCACAAAAGTTACATCGCGAATTTCTTGATTGTCGGCAGACACGGACACAGGGCGGCGAAGCGGATCCAAGACTTTAAATTCCACAGTTGCATTGGCGTTAAGTAAAGCCCCGCGCCAACGTCGCGGACGAAAGGCGCTTATGGGAGTTAGCGCTAAAATTCGCGAACCTAATGGCACAACAGGGCCGTGTGCGGAAAGGTTATAGGCGGTCGACCCTGCAGGTGTGGCGACTAAAATGCCGTCGGCAATAAGCTTTTCGAGGCGTTCATGCCCGTCTACAGTTACAGATATATGCGCTGCCTGTTGCGTCTGTCGGAATAGAGAAATTTCGTTAAATGCAAGATCCTCGAACCGTCCCCCCTTGGCTTCAGTGAGCATTTTTAAAGGCCTAACTGTTGTTTTTTCGGCTATTGAAAGACGCTCGATTAGGTCGGTTTCAGAATAAGCATTCATCAGAAACCCGACAGTGCCCCGGTTCATTCCGTAAACAGGCAGCCCGCGCTGCACCAAAGTTGTATGCCGCCTTAAGGTTTCCAGCATGAAGCCATCACCCCCCAAGGCAATAATCGCCTCGGCTTCAGCGGGATCGACACTGCCATAGAGCCCCGTCAAAATCTTGAGAGACTCTTGGGCATCCGGTTTTTGGCTGGCGACGAAAGCCAGTTTTTTAAATTTTTTTTCGGCCATTGCGTTTGGGTTCAGGCCCTTTCCAGTTCATTTGATGGCTTCTTATCATTTGACCTGATGTTGTTGCAAAGATTAAAAACTTTCATAGGGGAGCAGATGTGTAAGATAATGTCTAGATTTGTTAAGAGAACTGTCATTCTGGCTTTATCTATCTTGGTGCCAGCCTTCGCAGAAGGTGAGGCGTCAGCAAGTGCATGGGCTCTGGAGCCCGGTAAAGCCCAGCTTATATTAACAGGGGCCTATAGCTCGGCTGACACGCTCATCGACAGCGATGGTGAAACCATTGACCTCCAAAATTTTACGAAGAGCGACACGCGTCTCTATCTGGAATTTGGACTGTTCAAAAATTTAATGTTTGTAGGACAGACGGGATATCAATTCATAGATTTCCAAGGCGCGGGAAGTGACGTCGACTTTACTGATTTTGAAGAAACGAAATTGGGGCTTCAATATCAGGTCAAACGGAAAGAGGGCATGGCTGCGTCTTTTCTGGTATTTTACATTGTCGATGGCGGGCTTGATGATCCCCGCCTAAATCTCGGCGGCAGCAATGATGAAGTTGAGGTAAGGGCCCTATTGGGTCAGAGCAGATCGCTCAGGCCAGAAGAAGATCCCGCATGGGTCTGGTTTTATGATGTTCAGCTGGGAAGCCGGTATGATCTCAATAGCAATGACATCGGTCGATGGCAGGTCGACCTGACGGCGGGGATGAAGCTAAAGAGTAAGTGGATGGGCTTGGCCCAGCTTTATGGAGTGAATATCAAGGAGCAAAAAAACGGTAATTTTATAATTCCGAGTACAAAACAGGCTAAGCTAGAGCTTTCTTTCGCCTATCAGATCAAGCCCGGCCAATACATCCAGCTCGGCGCGATGCGGACTCTTGCCGGACGAAATGTAGTTAGAGAAACCGGGCTGTTTACGGGGATTTGGCGGAAGTTTTAGTTTTTCATTTGTTGGTTTCAGATTTTAAATAGGTAATTACTGCGGCTCTGTCTTCTGCCTTATTCAAGCCAATAAAGCTCATTCGGTTTCCTGGCATGAAATCACTTGGCCGGATTAAAAATTTGTTGAGCGTTTCTTCGGTCCAAATGACGTCAGACGCTCCCATCGCTTTTGAATAGTTAAAATCTGTTTTTGTACCCGCAACACTCCCGAAAAGGCCATGCAGGTTCGGGCCAACTTTATGTTTTTCTTTTGACCCTAAGGTGTGACAGGAATGACAGCGTCTAAAAATAATTTGCCCTCTTTCCATCTGTGTCAGATTGGCTTGAGGGACACTTAAAGTAGAGTTAGGGGCAGATTGATCATTTGAATCTCCTCCGCAGCCGGTGAGCAACATAGAGGTCATGATGAATAAAGTACTTAGCACTAATAATTTTGATTGAGCGGTCATTGAATGGCCCTGTCTGTTCCTACATATTTCGTCCAGCCGAACAAAAACGTATATGTTATATAAGTGAATGTGACAAACAGCCCCTTATCGCCTTTGCCGCAATGTGGCATGACTTATAACACTTGGGTTGCACAAAAAATCGATATGCAGAAAAATAGAGAATAGAGAGTGTCTATGACATTTCATCCGCCAAAAAAAGCGATGCAGTTTTTACTCAATCATAGCGTAGACATGGCTGGATTGCGTGCTTTACCACAATTCGAAGATGCCAGCGAAGATTTAGTGAATGATATTCTGACAGGAGCTGCGGCCTTCGCCAGCGACGTAATCGCGCCGACAAATTGGGACGGGGACCAAAACCCGGCAAAGCTTGTCGGGGATGATGTTACAGCCTCTCCTGGTTTCAAGGAGGCGTATAAGTCTTTTGTAGAGGGCGGCTGGCAAACTTTGGCGACGCCCGAAGACATTGGCGGTATGGGCCTTCCGAGCGTGGTAAGTGTCGCGACAAATGAGATGATATACGCGTCCAACATGTCATTCGGTCTTTGTCCAATGCTGACCTCCAGTGCAGCGAAAGCAATCCACGCGCATGCCTCTGCGGAGCTTCAAGAGACCTATTTAGCCAAGATGGTGACAGGCGAGTGGAGCGGGGCAATGTGTCTGACCGAGCCGCAAGCTGGATCAGATTTGGGCCCGGTCCGTACAAAGGCGTCTGATAATGGCGATGGAACTTACAGCTTAAAAGGTCAAAAGATTTACATTACTTGGGGCGATCATGACTGCGCCGACAATATCATCCATCTCGTACTGGCGCGCTTACCTGACGCGCCTGAAGGATCACGAGGAATTTCTCTTTTCCTCTGCCCGAAATATTTCGTCAATGAAGATGGATCGTTAGGAGAACGCAATAAATTCAAACCGATAGGGCTGGAACATAAACTAGGTATTCATGGCTCTCCGACCTGCACTATGGAATTTGACGGCGCAACGGGTTGGCTTATCGGCGAGGTAAACCGGGGTCTCTCTTGTATGTTTACAATGATGAATGAGGCCCGTCTTTTTGTCGGAGTACAAGGCGTCTCTATTGGTGAAAGGGCCTACCAAGCCGCTCTTGATTATGCGAATGAACGTGTACAAGGCGTTCCGATTGACGGCAAAGCTGGGGAGCCGATTATCGGCCATCCTGATGTGCGCCGTATGCTACTCGAAATGAAAACCCGGCTTATGGGCGCGCGTGCCATCGCAATGGCCACGGCGTCGGCCTCAGATTTAGCCTCAGCCAGTCAGGATAAGGACGTTGCGGCAGCCGCTCACGCCCGCGAGGCTTTATTGACGCCTATTATCAAATCCTATGGCTCTGATACGGGTGTTCGGGTTGCCTCTATTGGCGTTCAGGTACATGGAGGAATGGGGTTTGTTGAGGAAACAGGTGCGGCGCAACATTATCGCGATGCACGTATTGCGCCGATATATGAAGGCACAAACGGTATCCAGGCTATTGATCTTATAGGACGTAAACTCCGCCGTGACGGCGGTGAGGCGATGAAAGACTTAATTGAAGAACTTAAGCAAATTCAATCTATTGCAAAGAAAAGTTCATCTCCAGAAGGTTTGGGTTTAAGTTCCTGTGCAGACTCACTCTCGAAAGGCATAGAGACGCTTTCGACGGCGACAGATATAGTTCTTGGCGCGTCTGATAAAGATGCTCTAAGCGCCGCGATGCCGTATCTGAATCTTTGCGCATCCGTCATTTCCGGTGCCCTGCTTATTAAGTCTGTTGTGAAGGGCGCTGAGGCGGGAGATGAGTTAACCGCTTCTATGGCCAGTCTCGCCCGGTATCATGCAGTTGCAATCCTGCCCGAGGCACAAGCCTCACTCTCCCAAATTCGTGCCGGCGCCTCCGCCCTATTTGATTTTCCAGAAAGTCAGCTTGCAGACCTATAGGCTTGGCGCGTATAGCGTGTCCGAATGGATAGGGCTTTTATATGTCAGCACAAAACTACGTTAAACGGATAACCGCGCCGGAAATTACGGCGCGCAAAGGCAAAGAACCGATTGTTTGTTTAACCGCTTACGACGCCCCGACGGCGTCTATTTTGGATGAGCATTGTGATCTACTCCTCGTCGGAGACAGCGTTGGGATGGTCGTTCATGGGTTAAATTCCACGGTCGGCGTGACAATGGAAATGATGATTATGCATGGTCAAGCGGTCATGCGGGGGTCTCAGTCAGCATTAGTGGTCGTCGATATGCCATTCGGGTCCTATGAAGACGGTAAGGAACGGGCGTTTCAAAATGCGTCGCGTATGATGATGGAAACTGGCTGTCAGGCCATTAAGATTGAAAGTGGCTCTTACGCTGCGGAAACCATTCGATATCTTGTTGAGCGGGGCATTCCCGTTATGAGTCATGTCGGGCTTCGTCCGCAGAGCCATCATGTGCTAGGAGGCTTTCGCGCGAGGGGCCGACGCGAATCTGTTGCCAATGAAATTGTTGAGAACGCGAAAGCCGCCGCCGAAGCGGGCTCTTTCGCGGTTGTTATCGAAGGCGTCTCAGAGGATATCGCCGATAAAGTTACTGATGCCGTTTCTATCCCGTCCATCGGAATCGGAGCGTCAGCGAAATGCGATGGGCAAATTCTGGTGACGCCTGACATGCTTGGCTTGTTTGACCGTGTGCCGAAATTTGTCCACAAATTTGCGGATCAGAAATCCTTGGTAGAAAAAGCCGCGTCTGACTATGCGGATGAGGTGAAAAACCGTCGTTTCCCCCGGGCTGAAAACGTTTATCACTTTAAAAAATAACCTTTTAATATCAAGGTTGCGGAGCTGAATAGCTTACGCCCTGTTAATGCCCTTTGGTGTTGCGGCGGACGGGGCGAAGCGATAGGTTCCGCCGGATTTTAAGAGTAAGCCGGCGTTGACTCGCGGCATTAGCAAAAGAAGCAGGTCGCCGTGGTCGATTTTATCAATGAAGTCGAGGAAGAACTCCGTAAGGATGACTATAATAAACTCCTCAAGAAATATGGCCCGGCTATTGCGGCGGTAATTGCAATTATCATCGCCGGTACGGCTTTTCTAGAGTGGCGCAAATCCAGTGATGATCGCATGGCAAGAGCGGCTTCTTCAAGCTATGTGAGCGCCTCTGATTTGGCATCAGATGGGCAAGCAGACAGAGCTGTTTCTTCTTTTGTCGCACTTTCTGAAAAAGCCCCGAGTGGATATGCTGGACTTTCTTTGATGCGGGCCGCCGCCGTTGAATTAGAAGGAGGCGACTCAGCTAAAGCGATTGACCTCTATGATCAGGCGGCTAAGAAGTTCAAACTGGCCCGCCATAAAGACCTGGCAAGTCTCAAAGCGGCTTATATTCTCTCGGATGAGGGGGCGTATGCGGATGTTCAGGCCCGTCTTGATTCTTTGACTAAAAAAGACGCACCTTATGAGTTTCTAGCGCGCGAATTAGCCGGATTTGTGGCTTACCAAACTGGCGATATGGACACAGCACGACAAGAATTTACCTATCTGGAAAGCATTCCGGGTGTCCCGCCGTCTATCGCTGAGCGGGCAGGGCAATTCCTTACGCTTGTACCTGCTTCTGAACAGGGTGAAAGTGAGAGCGACGCCGCTCTACCCCCGCCCTCAGATGACACTCAATCTGATGCATCAGAGCCTGACGCGGCTCTCTCAGAGCCAATATCAGATATCCCGACCCAAACTGAATCCGGAGACGCCCCGTGAGCTATTTGACTGCCCGGACAAAACTGTCTGCTCTTGCTTTGACTGCCCTTTTGTTGAGCGGCTGTTCAACGATTGGCAGTGTGACAGATGCGATTAACCCGTTTGATAAAACCGATGCGGAAAAACGGGCCGAGCAGGGAGACGTGGCAGGAGAAAATGAGCGTATTTCTATTCTGGAGCTTTCAGATTCACTAAACGTATCGGACACAGTCACGCCGGATCAGGTAAGTTTACCTCCGGCTTACGTAAATACTGATTGGCCACAAGTTGGCGGGAACGCCGCCCATGTTGTACAACATACGGCCGCTTCCGGATATTTGAACAAGGTCTGGTCTAAGGATATTGGCAAAGGCTCGGGGCGAAAAACTCGGGTTGTCGCTTCTCCTGTTATCGTCAACGGCGTAATATATACGATGGACGGAGATAATGAAGTCTCGGCTAGAAGTGAAACCACAGGCGATAAGCTGTGGGACTATGAGGTAAAGGTTACGGAGCGCGAGCGTACGCGTGAAGGCCGCGCAGGCGTGATTGAGCGTATCAAGAATCCGTTTGCTTTGTTCCGAGATAATTCTGGCACTGATAAGGAAAGCGTTGGTGGCGGCGTCACCTTCGATGGGGGCACTCTATTTGTAAGCTCAGGATTGGGCGCAATTGCGGCGCTTGATCCCTCTACCGGCGCTGAGAAGTGGAAATATGAAGCCCGAGTGCCAATGCATTCGGCCCCCGTCGCGAATAATGGACGGGTCTTTGTAATTTCTGATGACAATGAACTTTACGCCCTTAACGCGAATACAGGCGAAATTCTTTGGACCTATCAGGGCATTATTGAAAGCGCCCGTATGCTGACATCTCCGGCGCCGGCTGTGGTAGATGACGTTGTTCTTGCGCCGTTTTCTTCCGGTGAAATTGTTGCCTTGCGCGTTCAGAATGGCGGCGTCTTGTGGCAGGATTCCCTGAGTTCCAATGCGCGTTTAACGCCCTTGGCCTCGCTGAATGATATTTCGAGTGGCCCGGCTATCGCTGATGGCTATGTCATCGCCTCTGCGCAGAGCGGCGTGATGAGCGCGTTTGATTTCCGTACGGGGCAACGTATTTGGCGTCAGCCCGCCGGAACAATTGGCATACCTCTTATTGTTGGTGATTTTGTTTATGCCGTAACGACCGAAGGGCAAGCCGTTGGTCTTTCAAAGCTTGATGGGTCAGTTGTCTGGCTTCAACAGTTGGACGCCTTCAAGAACCCTGAAAAGCGGAAAACGCGAATTGTCTGGGCCGGCCCGATTATGGCGGGAGGGCGGCTTTTCATGGTGTCGTCGCGCGGAGAAACCGTTACGCTCAACCCTCAGAACGGGAATATTATGAGTACGGGTAAAGTGGATGGGGATGTTTTCGTTACGCCTATTATTGCTAATGAAACGATTTATGTTGTGACCGATGACGCTAAGCTCATCGCTCTACGGTAGTCAGGACCTGTTATGGTGCGCCGCGCCAAAGATGATGATTGGAAAGACGAAGATACAGGTCAGAAACGACCTGCTAAGATCGCTGTTATTGGCCGTCCTAATGTCGGAAAATCTACCTTATTCAACCGGTTAGCCGGGAAATCTCTCGCTATCGTAAATGACACTCCGGGGGTGACGCGGGACGTTCGTGAAACAAAGTCAAAAATGCGCGGACATGATCTGACGCTAATGGACACCGCCGGATTTGAAACGGCGAAAGGCGATGTTCTCGAAGCGAGAATGCGAGGACGGACAGAGGCTGCGGTTATGGACGCCGACATCTGCCTGTTCGTCTATGACGCGCGCGAAGGCGTGACGCTTTTGGACCGCACCTTCGCTCAATTCGTACGCAAGACGGGAAAGCCAGTCGTACTCGTTGCGAATAAATGCGAAAGCCGAGCCGGAGATGTTGGGGCCACTGAAGGGTATTCCTTGGGGATGGGCGATCCTATTGAGGTGGCCGCCGAGCATAACATTGGATTTGTTGATCTTGATGATGCGATTGAACTGGCCCTTCGCGACGTAAAACTTGATATGCCTGACGAAGTTATTGACGAGTCTGAGGCTCCCGTCCGGATTGCTATTGTCGGTCGTCCAAATGCGGGGAAATCCACGCTTATCAATACGCTTATCGGTGAAGACCGTTTGCTGACCGGGCCTGAGGCAGGTGTCACCCGCGATTCGATTACCATTGATTTCGTCTGGCAGGGACGCCGGGTGCAATTCCATGATACGGCCGGAATGCGTAAGAAAGCGAAAGTGCAAGAGACCTTAGAACGTCTCTCTGTGCAGGACAGTTTACGGGCGATCAAATTTGCTCAGGTTGTGGTCCTGCTCATGGACGCCGAAAAACCCTTTGATAAGCAAGACCTTCAAATCGCCGATTTGTGTGAGCGCGAAGGCCGCGCTCTTGTGATTGGCGTGACCAAATGGGATCTGGTTGAGAACAAATCAGAAATGGCCAAATATTTACGGGAGGAGGCCGCGCGTCTCTTGCCACAACTGAAGGGCGTTCCCGTTGTCATGTTCTCCGGACTGACAGGCAAAAGTGTTGATCGCCTCCTGCCAGCCATTGAGCGGGTGCAGATTGATTGGTCCGCCAAAGTCAAAACCTCAGAGCTTAATGACTGGCTTGTTGAAAAAGTGCAACGTCACCCTCCACCTGCTGTCAACGGTAAGCGGATCAAGCCGAAATATATTAGCCAGACAAAAACCCGCCCGCCGACATTTGTCTTAAAGTGCTCCCGCGCCACAAAGCTACCTGAAAGCTATAAACGCTACCTTATCAATGGGTTGCGAGAAGACTTTGAACTCGTGGGGATTCCGATCCGGCTTTATGTCAAAGCGGATGAGAACCCCTATGATAATACAGTGCGCAAACAGGGAATGGAGCCACTGAGAGAGAATAGCCGCCGCAACCGTTAGGATGGACGGCTATCATTTTTCTACTTCACCGCGTCTAATTCCGGCGCCGATTTCAGATAAGTATCGAGAAACTCGACATAGGCATTAGACGCTTCGATTCGGTTGGATTTATTCCGGAAGCCATGCCCTTCATCGTCAAAAATTATATATTCGACGGGGACATCATTTTTACGTACCGCTTCTACTAATTCATCGCTTTCGACTTGCAATACCCGCGGGTCATTAGCGCCTTGAACGACTAATAGCGGTTTGTTGATATTCTCTGCATGGAAAAGCGGAGAGATTGCGCGGTGGCGCTTTTCATCTGTCGCCGGATCCCCCATCTCATCATAAAGAGACTCCCGGAAACTCTCCCACCAGGGCGGAATGGATTTCAGGGTTCTTACCCAATTGGTGACACCAAAAATATTGATTCCCACATCAAACTCCTCAGGCTCAAAGGCGAGGGCGGCGGCGACCATATAGCCACCATAACTGCCGCCGATAATCCCGATGCGTTCTCCATCGACCCAATCATACTCGGCCATGAAATCTTTGGATGCGACCACGTCTTTGAGATCGACATCGCCATGTTTTTTGTCGTCCATATGGAAGAAAGTTTTGCCGTAACCGGAGCTGCCGCGATTGTTCATCGCATAAACCGCGTAGCCATTATTCACCAAATGCTGAATAGTCGCGCTGTAACCTTTGCGATTTTGCCCGCCGGGTCCGCCATGTACCATAATAAGAGCCGGGACCGGAGCGTCCGCGCTCGCGCCGTGGGGTTTGTAAAGAATGCCCGGAATCTCCAGTCGGTCAAAGCTTTCATACCGAACGACTTCGCCCTCGACCAGCATATCGGGCGATATTTCCGGATTGAGAGCCTTTGTGAGCCCTTTGACCTCGCCGCTGTTTAGTGACGCGATGTGAATATCGGATGGGGCTCTGTCGCCGTTCATGATGAAGGCAATTTGGTCTTCATCTGCGGAAAAACGTACAAAATTCGCATTTCCCTCTGGCAAGTTTTTCAGTTTAACGGTCTTCTTATCTATCACGTCGCGTATTGTGACCTTTGTGGATCCGTCTTCGTTAATGCCGCTGACGCGGTAACGGCCCGTCGGGGAATAAGTCACGTAAGACACGTCCCAATCCGCTTTCAGCAGGTCTGATTTCTCTTTGGTTTTTATATCGTAACGCCAAGCCTGAGTGAATTCCCCGAATTCATCTGTGGCGTAAATTAGAGACTCTCCGTCTGGAGAAAACTCGTATGAAGCGTGAGAAATATTGCCTTCATGGCCTGTTATCAGCTTAGGAGTTTTGGTCGCGCTTTCCAAATCGACGAGGTAAATATCAGAATCGGCAGAGGTGCGGTTTTGAGTTAAAGCGACATAGCGGCCATTTCTGCTGATGGCATCGACCTGCTTGCCGTCATTTTCAAAGATCATTTCCCGCGAATAATCGTCGGTCTGGTAGCGATATATATCAAAGGTTTTCGCATCGCGTTCATTGGTCATTAAAAAGAAGCTATCGCCGGACGGGGACCAGCCTATAAAACTCGCCTTGACCGGATCGCCCGGAGTCAAATCTTTCGTGCTTCCATCAAGCTCTTGAACATAAACATGATTAAGTTCATCGCCGCCGCCGTCAGATGTGTAGAGGAAACGTTCGTCTTGTGGAAACCAGCTCACGGCGGAAATTGGATTTTCCGTGGAGCTGGTAAGTTGCGTTTTTTCAGCGGTCTCAGTGTTTAGCCTGTAAGCGTTGAAAATTCCGCTCTCGTCAGATGTCACCAGCAAATCACCGCTTGAGGCCCCAAACGCCAGTCCTGCGCCGGAGGGCAGGCCGTAGCTTGTGGTTTGGAAGAAAGCCTCAGCCGAAAATACAGGAATTTCTTTCTCTGCCTTTTGTGCGATGACCGGGTCGGAAGATGTGGAGGCGTTTGATTGTTCTTGGCAAGCGCCCAGTGCCAATACCGCAGCGGTCGTCAATAAAACATATTTCATTTTCGTCTCCCAATGTGAACATCCTTAATGATAGCAGGACTGAATGATTTGAGAATGTAAAAAATACTTTACATTCGTTATGACTCTCATTATGTAAAATATATATTACATTCAGGAGGGTTGCAATATGACGCGGATAGACGAAATGACTGAGCCCCAGCGCCAGAGCTGGATAAAAATATTAGCGGATGGAACGATATTAATTTGGTTTTGGAGGGCTATGACCGGAGGGTTTGGTCTGACGCCGCATAATTTTGGTCCCGCAGAGACGAGCCTTATTTTCATAAAACTGGTCGTCATAACTATCGTCTTGCACGCCGGTATCTCTATAGCCTTTGAAATTCGTAAGAAAAAAGAGCGGTTTTTAAAAGATGAACGGGACATGGAGATCGCGCGTAAAGGCAGCCAAGCAGGATATGGTCTACTTCAGCTAGGGGTTGGTTTTGTTGTTATCACTCTCTTGGCGCAATTTGTGATTGGCGAAGCATATCAAGGGCCGATCTCCGTTATAAAGCCTGTAGAGATGATTTTTGCGCTCTGCCTAATTTCATTTCTTTCAGATTTGTATCGCCATGGAACCATTTTGTGGGCTTACAGAGGCTAATCATGGGAGGTAAGAAATCTAAAATTACGAATAAGATTAAACGTGTGCGGGTTTTAAACGGGTACTCTCAGGTCGAGTTGGCTGAAAGAGTCGGGGCGACCCGTCAGACGATTATTGCGGTGGAAGCCGAACGTTACGCCCCATCCCTTGAATTAGCCTTCCGAATTGCCCACGTTTTAAAAGAACCTATTGACGGACTTTTCATATTTGATCCGTCAGCTCTCGATTAAAATTCTCAAAGGATTATTATGACCGATATTCATGCCTATGCCGCAAAAGAAGCCGGCGCCAAACTGGAACCTTACAGCTTTGATCCAGGCGCAATAGGTGAACATGAGGTCGAGGTTAAAGTCACCGCTTGCGGCGTTTGTCACTCAGACATTTCCATGATCAATAATGATTGGGGTTTTGGGCAATATCCGATGGTCCCAGGGCATGAGGCTATTGGCGAGATTATAGAAATCGGCAGTGCCGTAAAGAATTTGAAACTTGGCCAAACAGTCGGTGTCGGCTGGAACGCCGAAAGTTGTATGCATTGCCCGCCTTGCCTTTCTGGAACGCAACAAAGGTGTGAGACAGGTGTTCCGACTATCATTTCCAAAGGCGGCTTCGCTGATCGTGTGCGTGTACAGGATATTTGGGCTGTGCCTATCCCGGACGGGATGGATGCAAAATCGGCTGGACCGCTTTTTTGCGGCGGCATCACAGTGTTTTCGCCCTTTGTCGATTATAATTTGAAACCGACTGACCGGGTGGCGGTCATCGGGATTGGGGGGTTAGGCCACTTAGCTTTGCAATTCGCGCGCGCTTGGGGCTGCGAGGTCACGGCCTTTACCACCTCCATGGAAAAAGAAGACGAATTAAAAAAGCTGGGTGCGCATCACGTGGCCAATAGCCGCGATGCCGACGCCATGAAAAAGTTGAAAGGCAAGTTTGACTTCATCCTTTCAACTGTAAATGTTAGTCTTGATTGGCCGAGTTACCTAACCACATTACGCTCCAATGGTCGCTTGATCACCGTTGGCGCCGTGGATAAACCAATGGGTATTCCGGCTTTCTCCCTCATTTCCGGCGGCAAATCCGTAGGCGGGTCGGATACGGGCTCTCCCGATCGCGTCGCTAAAATGCTCGAGTTTTGTACGCGTCATGATATTAAGCCCATGGTTGAATATTTCCCAATGGAAAAGGTCAATGATGCCTTGGAGCGCCTTGAGAGCGGGAAAGCGCGTTACCGGATCGTTCTAACGAATTGAAACCCGATGAAATCAAGCTGAATTGGCTTTTATCGCGAGGCTAAACCGTCTCGCGATAATTTATAATTTGGTCTGTCTGTGAATATTCCGGAGACAGCATTTTCACGATTTGCAGTGCAATATCTGAGGGGTTAGGCAATTTGCTCGGATCTTCGCCCGGCATGGCCTTCGCTCTCATGGCGGTGCGTGTCGCGCCGGGGTTGAGCAAATTAACTTTAAGCGACGTGACCTCAGCTTCTTTTGCGTAACATTGTACCAATGCTTCCAGCCCCGCTTTGGTCGCGGCATAAGCGCCCCAATAGGCCCGGCGGGTCGTTGCGACACCTGATGTCAGGAACAAGGCGCGCCCCGATTCAGACGCCCGCAAAAGCGGGTCCAAGGAGCGTATAAGCCTATAATTTGCTGTTAGGTTGACACTGACGAGTTTGTCCCAAGTCTTAGGGTCAAGGTGAGGGACCGGCGTAATCTCTCCCAACATTCCAGCATTAGCCAATAAGCCGTCCAATTTTCCCCATCTTTCATGGATGATTGCACCTAACCGATCAATTCCATCCGTTTGATTTAAGTCCATAGGGACGAGCGTACAGCTCTGGCCTTTGGCTTTCACGGCGTCGTCTAGAGCTTCGAGCCCGCCTTGTGTTCTGGCAAGAGCAATGATGTCGGACCCGGCGTCCGCAAGCGCTTCCGCTGCGGCATAACCAATCCCGCGAGAGGCGCCGGTGACAAGGGTGACGCGTCCTTTCAATGGTTTTGACATAATCAGTCCTACGCCACTTCAACAAGGAAAGAGAGTTGCTTGGACTCTCCACTGGCTTCGCGGTCACGATCAATCAGAGGCGTTGGGTAATCTCCGGTGAAGCAGTGATCTGTGAATTGCGGCGCATCGGCAATGCGTTCTTCTGCTCCCATCGCCCAGTAAAGTCCTTCAACAGACAGGAAGCCAAGACTGTCAACCTCCAGCATTTCGGTCATGGCTTTCAGATCATAATTTGCTGCCAAAAGTTTATCTTTGGAAGGCATATCAATCCCGTAGTGATCCGGGTGTTTTATGGGCGGGGAGGCGGACCTGAAATGAACTTCTTTGGCTCCGGCCGCTTTAATCATACGGACAATTTTTGTCGAAGTCGTCCCGCGCACAATTGAGTCGTCAACAAGGAGCACGCGCTTGCCTTCGATCATGGAGCGGTTAGCGGAGTGTTTCAGTCGGACGCCCATATCACGGATTTGCTGTGTGGGCTGAATAAATGTCCGGCCAACATAATGGTTTCGGATAATGCCAAGCTCAAACGGTATGCCGGTTTCTTGACTATAGCCAAGCGCCGCAGGGACTCCACTATCCGGGACAGGTATAATCACATCTACATCCGCAGGCGTTTCCTGAGCGAGGCGCCGGCCCATTCGTTTACGGACTTGATAAACGCTTTTGCCGCTGACAATGCTGTCAGGGCGGGCGAAATAGACAAATTCAAAAATACAAGGTCTGCATTGAGCGTTTGGAAAAGCGGTAAACGAGCGGATGCCGTCGGCATTGATGACAACAACTTCTCCGGCCTCGACTTCCCGAATGAATGTTGCGCCAATCATATCGAACGCACAGGTTTCGGAGGCCAGAATATAGCTGTCTCCGACACGGCCAATCAGAAGCGGACGAATGCCGAAACGATCCCGCGCGCCAATGAGCATATCCTGGGTCATTCCGACAAAAGCGTAGCCCCCATCTACTTGGCGGATAGCATTGACGAAACGATCAATAAATTCGCCCGATTTTTTACGCGCGATAAGGTGAATAACAACTTCGGTGTCAGAGGTAGATTGAAACAGCGCCCCCTTTTCGACCAGATGCTCTCTAATTGTATAGGCGTTTGTGATGTGGCCATTATGGGCGAGGGCAAAGCCGCCGGAATGAAGTTCAGAAAAAAGCGGCTGGACATTCCTCAAGACAGTTTGTCCGGCCGTGGAGTATCGATTGTGCCCGATTGAAATGTGGCCCGGCAAGCGTTCGGAAGGATCTTCGCCCGTGAAGTTATCTCCTACCAAACCTAGATGCCGTTCAGTGTGGAATTTTTTCCCGTCATAGCTGGCAATACCGCAGGCTTCTTGGCCGCGATGTTGCAAGGCATGCAGGCCAAGCGCCGTGAGAGAGGCGGCATTTTCCATTCCAAAAATTCCAAAGACCCCGCATTCTTCGCGGATTTTGTCTTCATTTGGATCAAATTCGCAGGATGGATTCAAAGGCCCTGTTTTAGACATATCGGTCATTCGGTAATCTCCCGGCTGATAGCGTCAATATCGCCGTCTTTAATACGGTCTGCGTAAGACTTCCACTCCGCGAATGGCAAGTTTCGGATGACATTGCCTATACGGTCTAGAAGCGGATAAAAAGTCGAGGTTTCGAGATAGTCCGGAAGCTGTTCGGGCGGAGCCTCCATTTGATCTCGCATAGATTCCGGCATTCGGGCCATGATGTCAGGGGGATAGGATGACGGGTTTTGTAAGATGTCTCTTTTAAAGTCCTGTGCTTCTATACTGGCGCGGTGACTTGCCGTCAGAACCATCACTCCAAGGGCAGCTAGAATCAGTCCGCGGAATATTCCAAAAACAGCCCCAAGTGCGCGGTTAAGAAACTGAGCGGGAGGGGCTTCCAACTTGCCAAATATTTTTGACAGAATGAAAACGGCCAAAAGGTAAACTACAGCAAATGTCCCTATGCCCAATGTGGCGTCTGCCAACCATGACGGCGAAATGAAATCTTGAACCTGATAGCGAAACTGGCCCCAGACAAAGAGTGTCAGGATGCCCGCCAGTAAAAGAGCAACAAGCGACAATACTTCGCGAAGAAAGCCTCGCTGTAAGGCGATAATCAGGGAGATGAGCAGTATGACGAGAACGACGACATCAAATCCGTTAAACGCAAACGGTCCAATACTCATACAAGGCTCGCTTTATAAGTCTACGCCGCCCAATTGGTTTCCCAATCCTTCCCGGCTTCTGCGCTGGCTTCTACACGGCGAACGAGGTCGGGCAAAGCCTTGATTGCAATTATCGGCAGTGCCGCATTTTCATTGGCTTGATCGCGTTTGGCCTGATCTGTTTTGAGCGGGCGGGGCGCGATGGCTTTTTTAAATCCTAACTTGGCAGCTTCCTTGAGCCTTGCATCTGATCGTCCAACAGCTCTCACATCACCGGAGAGGCTGATTTCGCCGAATACGACTGTATCGGCGGGCAGGGGCATATCAAAGGCTGAGGAGACAAGCGCGGCGGCTACAGCAAGATCGGCTGCGGGTTCATTTATGCGTAATCCACCCGCCACGTTAAGATAAACATCTTTTCCGGCAAAGCTTACCCCGCAACGGGCTTCCAAAACGGCCAACACCATAGCAAGTCTGCCATTATCCCAGCCTACGACAGCGCGCCTTGGCGTACCGAAGGCAGCGGGGGCGACCAGAGCCTGAATTTCTGTCAAGACGGGCCGGGTGCCTTCAAGCCCGGCAAAAACCGCAGCTCCGCTGGATAAATCTCTGCGGCCATTGAGAAAGAGTGCGGAGGGATTAGGCACTTCGCCAAGTCCGCTTTCGAGCATTTCAAATACGCCGATTTCGTCCGTGGGGCCAAATCGATTTTTATGGCCGCGTAAAATCCTGAACTGATGGGCGCGGTCTCCTTCAAAATATAGTACCGCATCAACCATATGTTCGACTACGCGCGGGCCAGCGATTTGGCCGTCTTTGGTAACATGTCCGACAAGGATGACGCAGGTTCCGCGTTTTTTCGCAAACCGCGTCAGCTCCTGTGCGCAGGCCCGGACTTGCGCCACTGTACCGGGGGCCGCGCCAAGCTGATCTGTCCAGAGGGTTTGAATCGAATCAATGATCACGACATCCGGTTTTTCAGCCATAAGGCCGTCGATAATCGGGCCAAGTGAGGTTTCCGCCGCGAGGGAGACAGGACTGTCGGCAAGCCCCAGTCGTTTCGCCCGGCGCCGCACTTGCCCGACGGATTCTTCGCCTGAAATATAAGCCGTCTTTATTCCACTTTTTGCGAGCTTACCCGTTGCCTGAAGAAGGAGAGTTGATTTGCCTATGCCGGGATCGCCGCCCACCAAAAGAGCAGATCCAGGGACGAGTCCGCCGCCGGTCACGCGGTCCAGCTCGGCAATGCCTGTGCTTAAACGGGGGACGTCGCGGCTCTCCCCGCCAAGATCTACAAAATCAACAGAGCGCCCTTTACGCCGCTTATGGGCCGGGCGCTCATTCTGCGCGGTAATTTCTTCGACTAAAGTATTCCATTCCCCGCAGGCGTCGCACCGTCCTGCCCATTTTCCATGAACGGTTCCGCAGGACTGGCACACAAATTGAGTAGTGGGTTTAGGCATAGCGTCTTGCTCCGATTCTGAGAGATAGAGCCAGACTATAAGATAAATGTCAATAAATGTTTATGTTTTGTTCCTCTTGAGGGCTTCTGAATATAAACCCTAGCTTTTCAAGAAGCCGCTTAGAGACGTGGGGGATTAGCCCTCCAGGGCTTTTTCGAGTAATTCATCTAACCGGTTTGTGTTTGCCCCTGAAACAAAGTCATTATTGACGAGGAAGAAAGGTGTGCCTGTCAGAGCCGGAATACGGCTAGACAAGAGAAGTGTATCTTCGATCTGTCGGTCCAGAGCGACATCTTTCATATCGGCATCAAATTTTTTCATATTTACGCCTTTATCTTCTACCACTTGGCGTATGCGGTCTTGGGTAAGGCTCCGTTCATCCATAAGCGCGAAATGGACTTCGGTATATTTGTCTTGGCGTCCGGCCGCGAGAGCCGCTTTGGCAGCATAGCGGGAGGTTTTAGAGCGGCTATCCAAGATAGGAAGTTCTTTAAATACAACTCGAACATCATTCGGGTAATCTTCCAGCAGGTCTTCGACCCACTGAGTTGAGTTTTTACAGAAACCACAATTATAGTCGAAGAACTCAACGACGGTAACTTTGGCGTCTTCCGGCCCAACACTTACATCACGCGAATCATTGAATATTTGATCGGAAACGGCTGCGATCGCTTCGCGGTCTTGGCGTTCATCCAGTTCTATAAGGGCGTCTCGGATGATCTCCGGGTTTTCCATCAGATAGTCTTTAATAATGCGTTCAACGTCGGCCTCATTCATGTCAGGGCCTTGACCGGCTTGAGCGCAAGCGCTGAATGAAAATGCCATAGCTGTTGCCGAAACGGCGATAAGAAAACGTTTCATGGAGTTATACCTATTCTAATTTTCGCCGCTATATCAGGGCGTGAGTCAGAAATCTTGAGAAAATTAACGGGGGAGAGAAGCCTCACCAGATTGTGAAATATTGAAAGAGAAGGGCTTTGGCCCGCTACGTCTAGCGCCGTCGCGTGCAAGCTGCGCTTCCGAAACAACAACAATATCCGAGGCTCGCCGCCATTGTGGCTCATTGCGTGGAAGGTCTTGCTGCGCACGTTGTGCAAAAGACCGCGCCCGCTGAATATCGCCAATGGCGTAGAACCGTTCCGCACTGGCATATTTCGCCAGAGCATCATTACCCTGTTGTCCATAAGCCAAGGACAGCAAATACCAGCCATGGCTATTATCCCGTTCATCTTGCAGGGCGGATTTGATAAGTGCGATGGCTTCTTCGACCTCCACATCCTGACGAGTTTCAATGAGGGACTGTGCGAGCGCAATTTTTAGCAAAGGGGCATCGGGCTTTAATTCCAAAGCGCGCCGGGCCGGGGGAAGGGCCTCTTCTCTTTGTCCGCTTTCATACAGAATTTGAGCTTTCAATTCGTAAAAATATGGATTGTTTGGTTCTTCGTCGATAAGCGAATCAACTTCCTTTATTGCATTGTTCAAGCTGGCGGAGCGAAAAAAGGCAACGGCGCGGGCATATCGCGCATATTGGCTTTTATCAGAAAGCGGGTAACGCGAAAAGACGAGCTGAGGGCCTTCAAGAAAGCCTCTTAGCTTGGCTTTCATCATATCCATTTCATGCTGATCCTCAGCCGAGTCAGTGACGGTTCGGTATTCGCTTTCGTCAACCCGCTCACGAAGGGCGTCAATCCTGTCAGAGGAAAGGGGGTGTCCACGAAAATACGGATAACGACGGGCCTGTGATAAAACTTCCTGAGCCCGGAATTTTTCAAAAAACTCGATAAGTCCAATGCCGGATTGTCCGGTCGCTTCCATGAACCTTGCGGCGTATTGATCGGCAGAAGATTCGTTGACGCGGGAGTAAGATAGGACTTCTAAAGTTCCAAATTGTGACGATCCGCCTAAAATAAGCGCTCCGGCGGAGGTTTCGCCCGCGAGAATAGCCGCAAGGCCCAATCCGGCGGCAACCAGCATGGAGCCATATGCGCTACGATTGCCGTAATCGGACCGGACAATATGACCGCCGACAATGTGACCCGTTTCATGGGCGATAACGCCTTTGAGCTGGTTGGGGTTTTCAGCTTCCAGGATAAGTCCGCTATGCAGGAAAATATTTTGCCCCCGCGTCACAAATGCGTTGAGAGACGGATCGTTTACAAGATAAATATCGACAGATGCCGGATATAATCCACCAGCTCGCAAAATTGGGTCTGTAAAATCGTTAAGCGTTTCTTCGATTTCAGTGTCGCGTAGTAACGATTGTGCATGGGCCTGCGCCACCGGAATAACCGCGCAAGTCAATGCAAGTGCACTGATTTTAAGTCCACGTATGAAGTGTTTAACAGCCACACCTTATCCTTTGAGTCCTAACGCCAGTTTTTCAAAACCGAGTGACACCGTCAAGTTACGCAGGCGTAACAAAGCAGTACCTGCAACCTCTTGCAGGCACTGAAACTTTAACGCTTTAGTCCAAACCAACCGCGCTTCTTCTTCTTAGTCGGCGCGTCAGATTTAGCCTCTGGTTTTTGAGTCTGAGCGTTCTCACCAGACGGCTTGGAGGCTGGCGTTTCTGCTAAAGGAGCCGGGGCAGGGTCAGGGTCCGGCTTAGGCTCCGACGTCTCAGTCGACGTTTTTTTGGTCGGAGCCTTTCGCGTTCTGGTAGACTTTGTGGCCGGTTCCGATGTTTTTGACGGGGCCGCGCGTCGCCTAGCCGGTTTGGTTTCCGTTGCAGAGGTGTCATCGGACTTGACTTCTAAGGCCTTTTTCGCGGGAGCGCGGCGTTTTGCAGGCGCTTTTTTTGCTTTTGGAGGTTCAGATGTCGCCCCTACATTTGACGCCGCAGCTTTCTTCTTAGGCGCGGCGCGTCTGCGGGAACTGGATTTAGGAGCCTCGGCTTTTTCAGGGGCATCCGTTTTACTGGTCGCCTCTTTAGATTCCGTTTTAGCTTCGTCTGAGGCCTTTGTTGACTTAGCGGGGGCTCTGCGTTTCCGAGCCGGTTTAGGGGACTCATCCGTTCCGTCTGCTTTTTGGGCAGAGACCTTTTTCGCGGGTGCTTTTTTCGTTGCCGCTTTTTTTACCGGAGCTTTCCGGCTGCGCTTTGGCTTTGCTTCCGTCTCAGCTTCGGTCTCGCTGCTTGCTTTTGGCTTGCGGGTCGGCGCAGCGCGGCGCCGTCCATTTGAGGAAGCTTTAGGCTTTGCTGTTGTTTTGCTCTCCGGTTCAGGGGAAGAGTCTTTGCCTGGCTCTGATTTTTGAAGATCAGTTGACGCAGCTTCCGAAGAAGGTTTCTTCGACGGGGCTTTCCGGCGGCGACTTGAGCGTGATTTGGCGTTGGGCTCGTTCTTTTTATCCGCTTCAGCTTCGCCCTTGTCCGCGTCTTTCTCCGATGAGGTCTCTTTTGATGAGTTCTCTTTTAAAGACGTATCCGCATCAGACTTTTCAGTGTCAGATTTGCGGGTCGGGGCTTTACGGGTGGCGCGGCGTCGGCGTGATTTAGGTTTGTTATCTGTATCTACCTTTGGCTCGATTACTTCCAAGCCATCAGGCGACGATTTTGATGTGTCGTCTTCAGATTTCTTATCGTCGGATTTGTTATCGTCCGAAGTGTCAGTGGCGTTATCGTTGCCGCTTTCCTCATTTTGATTTTCATTACGAGACCGAGACCGACCCCGTCCCCCACGGCGTCCGCGGCGGCTCCGGCGACGGCCGGATTTCTTATCATCAGAATTATCGGAAGACTCCTGCGCCTCATTGGACGTGTCATCAGACTCGTCTTCGTCTGAGTCATCATCCTCTTTTGATTTAGGCGTTTGCTTTTTCGGCGCGTTTTGCGCTTTTTGACGCTGACGACGAAACTCCTTTTCAATCTCGTCCAGAGGATCGGGTCCTTTACGATCCTTCTTTTCAGTAATTTCAATCTCATAATGCGGGCGGATAAGCTCATCCTCGGCGAGAACTTCTGTAAAGACGCCCATATCTTGATCCACCTGTGTCAGCAGATCGCGTTTTTCATTTACCAAGTAGAAGGCAACATCCGGAGAGACTTTGAGCCGGATACGCTCGGCTTCTCCGTGAGCGGCTGTTTCTTCCACAGCGCGAATGGCGGCCAATGCACTGCTCTCAACGGTCCGTTTACGGCCAACGCCTGCGCAATGCGGGCAAGGGGTTGTGGACCCCTCTAAAAGGCTGCGCCGGCGGCGTTGACGTGAAATTTCCATTAGGCCGAATTGTGAAATACGGCTCGTCTGGATGCGCGCGCGATCCTGAGATAGAGAATCCTTCATTCTTCTTTCGACGGAGCGGTTGTTTTTGTTCTCGTCCATATCAATGAAGTCGATAACGATAAGACCCGCCAGATCTCGCAGACGCATTTGGCGGGCAACTTCCTCTGCGGCCTCTAAATTGGTTTTGAGCGCTGTGCGTTCTACATTACGTTCTTTCGTAGACCGGCCGGAGTTAACGTCAACCGAAACGAGTGCTTCAGTCGGATGAATGACAAGATAGCCGCCGGATTTGAGCTGTACCAAAGGCGACAAGCTGTTTTCGATCTGACTTTCTGCGTTATAACGAAGGAAGAGAGGGATCTCGTCTTTATATTGTTTCACAAATTTGGCGTGGCTCGGCATCAGCATTTTGATGAAAGCTTTGGCGGTTTTATAGGCCTCTTCCCCTTCGACCAGAACTTCGTCAATGTCTTTATTGTAAAGATCTCGAATAGAGCGTTTGACCAGATTTCCTTCCTCATGAATGAGAGCCGGGGCAATGGATTTCAATGTTGTCTCGCGTATATCGCCCCAGAGACGGGATAAATATTCATAATCACGTTTGATCTCGGCTTTGGTGCGTTTGGCTCCGGCTGTTCGGACAATAACGCCCATCCCTTGCGGGACATCCAAATCGTCCATAACCGACTTAAGGCGTTTACGGTCAGAGCCGTTGGAGATTTTGCGGGAGATACCGCCGCCCCGAGGGGTGTTAGGCATCAACACGCAATAACGGCCGGCGAGGGACAAATACGTCGTCATTGCCGCGCCTTTATTGCCGCGCTCTTCTTTCACGGCTTGAACCAAAATGATCTGACCGCGCTTTATAACTTCCTGAATTTTGTAACGGCGGCGGGAGATTCGTTTGCGGCGGGTGCTGGCTACTTTAGCTTGTTCATCGGCGACTTCAGCGTCATTCTCATCGGCCGCGTCATGTGCGTCCGGATCGACATTCTCATCGCGATCGACATCGCCTGACTCGCCATTATCCGCCTCGGAGTCATCCTCATTGGAACTGTGCTCTTCTTCCTCTTCGAGAATCGCCATGCGGTCTTCATAAGGAATTTGATAATAATCCGGATGGATTTCGGAAAAGGCGAGAAAGCCGTGGCGATTCCCGCCATATTCGATAAAGGCGGCCTGAAGGGAGGGCTCTACCCGCGTAACTCGGGCGAGATAGACATTGCCGCGTAGCTGACGTTTATTGCGGCTCTCAAAATCGAGCTCCTCAACACGGTTGTGATCGACAATGACGACGCGCGTTTCTTCCGGGTGGGAGGCGTCGATTAACATTTTCTTTGACATGGAAAACTCCGTTGCGCCTCGCTCTGATAGGCCTTTTAGGCCATAAGAGGGGCTGCATATGATTAAAGGAATAGGGTGAAAAAGCGCGCAAAGACAATCCTGCCTGACCTTTTGGGTCATCTGGCCGGGAGTGCGTCATATTGAACTTACCTGCGTGCATCAAAACTCTCAATATCGCGGGTATCTGACACAAAATATGCCAACCGCGTGGACAAGATAGGGACAGGGGGAGGGCCGAAAAAAGGGGTCCGCACCTTGCGACGAATGTGTCGGTGCCGTTCTTATCTGACTTTATGTTTGCCCCATATTAAACTGGTTTGCAAAGCATATTTCATATTGATAACTGTGAAAGGTGATTTTAGCTGTGATAAACAGCTGTCACTGTAAGAGTTTATTCACTCTCCTCCGCAAATAAGGTGAGTATGGCAAATATTCGCGAATTATTAACTTTACTCAGTGTCCTTACAGCGACGGCGCTCTTCCTGCCGATGTCGGCTTGTGCCGGGCCAAATGTGACGCCGCGGGTGAAACCAACACTTACACAGACTGTGGCCGCCCCCACGCCGCGCCGCGTGCCAAGTGTTACTGCGCCGCGTTATTTTAAAAACAGCGTTCCGCACCCTCGTCTCGCGCCGCATTTAAGCGGAAAAACCATGTCATCCGGGCTGACCCGTAAGCCGGTTATATTTATTGACCCCGGTCATGGAGGCCGAGACCCAGGGGCGATTGGATCAAATGGTACCTATGAAAAAGAGATTACCACGAAGGCCTCAAACTCTCTAAAATCTTTGCTTGAAAGAACAGGACGCTATGATGTGAGAATGACTCGCGATCGGGATGTTTATGTTGATCATGATTTGCGATTGAGAGTGGCAAGAGAAGGAGGGGCAGACCTCTTTATTTCTCTTCACGCCGATAGTGCCGGAACGAAGTCCGCTCGCGGGGCGTCAGTTTACACATTAGCAGACAGGGCCAAAGGCCGGTCCAAAAAGCTGGTGAGCAGCTCGCAAAACTGGATTATGGATGTTGATTTATCAAAGCAATCCGACCCCGTGGGAGATATTTTGGTGGATCTCGCCCAGAGAAAAACCGAAAGCCAATCTGAGCAATTTGCAGATATTTTGTTATCTAACCTCTCCGGGGCAACGGATCTGGTTGGAAACTCTCATCGCCGCGCCGGATATTTCGTGCTTCTCGCGCCGGATGTACCGGCCGTTCTCTTGGAGCTCGGCTTTCTGTCAAACCCGCAAGACGAGTCACTGCTTCTTCAATCGTCCCATCGGGATAAGATGATGAGGTCTGTTGTCAGCTCCATAGACGCGTATTTTGCCGCAGAGCGATAATTCACCTAAACAGAGCGCTTTTAAGGCATAAGGCGCGCTTTTAAGGTGTAAGGCACCGCGCCTGACTGAAGAATATAATTGCGCCTTCAATCTCTCACATTAAAGTCTTACATTCGACAGAATTGGCCGCCAAACACAAGGCCGATTCGAAGGGTATCTGGCTGTCTATGACAAAATTTCTCCGTATATTGAAATGGGTAATCGCAATAGGATTCGGCTTTGCGGTTGTTCTCGCGATTTTTGCATTCGTCTATGTAATCAAAGCGACAAAAGATTTGCCAACTTTGGAGGTGTTGAAGGAATATCAGCCTCCGGTGATGTCCCGTGTCCATGCCGGGGACGGAAAACTTATTAGTGAGTTTCGAACTGAAGCGCGCGTATTCGTACCGATAGAGAGCGTTCCTCTTCAGCTCCAGCATGCTTTTGTTGCCGCTGAGGATCAGCGTTTTTATAAACATGATGGTTTTGATGAACGCGGCTTTGCCCGCGCAATGATTGCCAATGTTGGACATGTTTTAAACGACCGCCGGCTGGAGGGCGGGTCAACCTTGACCCAGCAAGTCGCCAAGAACTTCCTTGTTGGTAATCAGAGAAATATTGATCGGAAAATCCGCGAAGTTGTCATCGCCCGCCGTATCGAAAAGGCCATGACTAAGGACCAAATCCTTGAGCTCTATTTGAACGATATATACTTTGGCCGGGGGGCTTACGGCGTTGCCGCGGCATCGCTGAATTATTTCGGCAAGCCCATGAAAGATCTGACTTTGGAAGAAATGGCTTATCTGGCTGTGCTTCCCAAAGCTCCGTCAAACTACCAAATTTACGATCCGGTCAAAAAAGAACGTGCCCTGAACCGCCGGGCGTATGTTATTAGCCGAATGGTGGAGGATGGTTACGCGGACAAAGCCGAGGGCGAGGCTGCAAAAGCGACAGATATTGCTTTAACAGATCGGCTTGAGGGCGAAGAATATCTCGCGGCGGAATATTTCGTCGAGGAGGCTCGGAAACAAATTTCGCAGATGTATGGCTATGATGAACTTTACACGGGCGGTTTATCTATCCGCACGACACTGGATACATCCATGCAGCTTAATGGCCGACGAGCTTTGCGTCGGGGTCTGGAGATGTTTGATCGCCGCCACGGCTATCGTGGTCCGCTGACGCATTGGGACAGTTTAGACGATTGGGAGAGCCGTTTAAGAGAGTATAAGGGGCCTAAGGATGTCGAGGACTGGCGCGTTTCGATTGTACTTAATGTTGAAGCTGAAAAGGCAGAGCTGGGATTTGCGCCGCCGAAACTGGATGCAGTAGATATTGAAGAGGCGAATCCGGATTTAGAAACCGACTTTGATGAAGCCGCCGCCGAGGATAAAGCTCCTATTGAAAGTGCGTCAGCTGTGGACCAAGACACGTCCGGCACGATGTGGCTTAAAGATATTCGCTGGGCAGGAGAGGCGCTTCCTGATGGCCGTTACAGCAACCAACCGGGATCGGTAAAGGAAGTGGTATCTGTTGGCGACCTCATCCTTGTTCAGCGAAAGGAAGAGACGGATGAGTATAATTTGCGCCAAGTGCCCAAGGTGAATGGCGGACTAATTGCCATGGACCCACATACGGGCCGGGTCCTAGCGTTGATCGGAGGTTATAGTTTCGAACAAAGTCAGTTTAACCGCGTCACTCAGGCCCAACGTCAACCGGGTTCAGCCTTCAAACCATTCGTTTATGCGGCAGCACTGGAAAACGGATATACGCCGTCAAGTCAGGTTTTGGACGCCCCATTTGTTATCGAACGCAATGACGTCAGATGCCAGGAGGGGGCCTCCCCCGATGCGGAATGCGAGCGTTATTACAAGCCGTCCAATTATACTTCTGGAAAATTTTACGGTTTGAGTACCTTGCGCCTTGGCCTTGAAAAATCACGTAATGCTATGACGGTGCGTTTGGCAAATGACATAGGCATGGAGCCTATTATGGATATTAGCAAACGCTTCGGCATCTATGATAATCCTCGCCGCGAGCTCGCTTGGGCCTTAGGGGCAGGTGAGACTACCTTGCTTAAAATGGCGACAGCATATTCGGATATGATAAATGGCGGAAAAGCGGTCACACCGACCATTCTGGACCGGGTGCAAGATGGTACTGGAAAGACAATTTTCGTACATGGAAATGTCAGTTGTACAGACTGCCAACAAGATGAGTATGAAGGCAACCCTCCGCCGGAACTTCCTGATCTTAGAACTCAAATTATCGATCCTGTCACCGCGTATCAGATGACGTATATGATGCAGGGGGTTGTCGAGAACGGAACCGGTGGATCCGTTCGGAGCTTGGGACGGCCTTTAGGCGGAAAAACCGGCACTACGAATGATTCAGTTGATGCTTGGTTCATGGGCTTTTCACCGGATTTAGTTGTGGGTGTATATGTCGGGATGGATACACCCGAGTCGATGGGAAGAGAAACCGGCAGCTCTGCCGCGGTTCCCATTTTCAAAGACTTCATGGAAAGCGCGTTGGAGGGGACATCGCCGGTTCCTTTCCGGATTCCCGAGGGTGTGACTCTGGCGCCCGTCAATCGCAATACGGGCGCGAGTTCTTATATTGGAGCGCCTAATTTCATACTCGAAGCCTATCGTCCGGGCACCGAACCCGGAGTTGGGGCGCTGTCCTCTAATATTCGTGTGGGAAGCGGGTCTGATACCCGCTCTGATTACGGTTTAAACCGCCGCGATGAGACTGGATTGAGTGAGAGCAATAGCCCCGAGTTTCAAGCTCAGGGTTTTGGCGAGTTGGGAGAAACTGATGACGGCGTATTTGACCCGACAGGGTCACTTCAAAATATGAAGACAGAAAGCCCACCGCGTCAGCCTCCCGAAGATGAGCCCCGGGAGCCGGAAACTATTGACGACGGATTGTATTAAGGTATTTGACCGCCATGCGTGCCGATATTTCCCAGATGAAAACTGAAATTGAGCAGTCGATAGAACTGCTGAGGAGGCGTCTTTGACTGGGAGCCGTCTGAACACCGACTCGCTGAATTAAATGCCCTCGCGGAAGATCCGTCTTTCTGGGATAACCCTCAAAAAGCCCAAAGTCTAATGCAAGAACGCTCACGTCTGGAAAGTGCGTTTGAAGCGATTGGAAAGCTCCAAGCCGACCTGTCGGACAATGTCGAGCTGGCTGAATTGGCGGAAATGGATGAAGACACAGACATGCTGGAGGCCGCAGCGCAGGCACTTGTTCGAGTGCAGGAAAAAGCTGCAGAGGCTGAGCTTGAAGCTCTCCTCTCCGGCGAAGCCGACGCGAATGATTGCTTTGTCGAAATTCATCCGGGGGCAGGCGGGACCGAAGCACAGGATTGGGCCGAAATGGTCCTGCGCATGTATTCCCGGTGGGCAAACTCCCGAGACATGAAAGTCGATGTCATTGAACATGAAGACGGCGACGGCGCAGGCATAAAATCGGCCACGATTAAAGTGAGAGGCCATAATGCCTTTGGCTGGCTGAAAACCGAATCCGGCGTCCACCGTCTTGTGCGCATCTCTCCCTATGATAGCTCAGCAAGGCGTCACACGAGTTTTGCGTCAGTTTGGGTGTACCCGCAGATTGATGATTCGATTGAAATCGAAATTAATGAAAGTGATTGCCGTGTCGATACCTACCGCGCGTCAGGGGCTGGCGGCCAACACGTTAATAAAACCGATTCTGCTGTGCGGATAACTCATGAGCCAACGGGAATTGTCGTGCAGTGCCAAAATGATCGGAGTCAGCATAAAAACCGCTCGCAAGCGTGGGATATGCTTCGGGCAAGGCTCTACGAAAAAGAACTTCAGGAACGTGAGGCAGCGGCTCAGGCCGAAGCTGACAATAAGTCAGAGATTGGATGGGGACACCAGATTCGATCCTATGTATTGCAACCCTACCAGATGGTGAAAGATCTTCGTACAGGCGTAGAAACGTCTGATACATCCGGAGTTCTAGACGGCAAACTAGACCCGTTTATGGCGGCGGCTCTATCAGCGCGGGTTCATGCCGGTGAGGAAAGCTAGCTATAAAAAAAGCCCCCAAATGGCGGCTGATCTCAATATGTTTAAGGCTAAGCTTTAGCTGGCTTTTTCTCCGAACCTGCCTTTTTTTCAGGCGCTTTCGTCGCGCTCGTCGGGGTTGATTTTCGGGCGCATTTTCCATCAAAAAAGGCGCCGTTCGCGATCATCAACTGGTCTTGAACGAGGTCAGCTTGAACATTGGCTGTTTCGGCCAACTCAATTGTGCCGGCATCCACTTTACCGGTTACTTTTCCCCGTACATGCACACTTTTGGCAATAATTTTTCCGTTTATAATGCCTTGTTCGCCAATCGTGATATTTCCGGCATCGATATTGCCATCAATACGTCCGTCAATCTGAACATCGCCATCAGTCTTTACGTCGCCAGTTATAATGAGATCGCGTCCAAGAATAGAGGGACCGGACGAGGCGCGCGGCGCAGGGGCGGAAATGGACTTCTTGCTCTCTTCTAGGGTGGGGCTATTTGAATTTGTCTTATTGAACATAGAGGCCAGCTCTCAAAAAGTTTTCCGGGTCATAAACGCGTCCCTGGAAATGGACTTCATAATGAAGATGGGAGCCTGTACTGCGACCTGTGGATCCCATCCCCGCTATTTTCTCCCCCCGAGAAACTTTTTGCCCCTTTTTTACAAATGATTTTTGTAGATGGGCGTAACGGGTAATAAACCCGTGCCCATGGTCGATTTCGACAACGCGGCCATAGCCTCCATTTCGGCCCGCAAATGAGACCACGCCATCAGCCGTTGCGACGATTGGAGCATTTGTCCGTCCGCTAAAATCAGTGCCCTCATGAAAGGTTGGGCGACGTGTAAACGGGTCGTGCCGAACGCCATAGGTACTTGTTTGATAGGTATCATCATCAACTGGAAGGCCAAGTGGTAGAGAAAGAATTGCTTTGTCTAGAGCCTCCGCTTCCGAAAGCCTGGCTTGAATGCTTGCCAAACGGGAGCCAAACTTGCCATCTTCGATAGGGATATCTTCTTCGTTCAATGGAACATAAAGGCCGCCTTTACCAAATGGGCCTTCTTTCAAGACGGTATCGACCTGCATATCGGTCGCGCGAATCAGGGCGCGATTTCGTTCTATCCGATCTAGGGTATCAGCTTCTGCGGAAATCAAAATCTTGTTTTGCGTTTGGTCAATCGTGTTCAGAGATTTATCTATATTCAGACCTGTTTCAGCCATTGCATTCGGGACGATGGCTTTACGTGGGACGCGGGGACTTGCATCTCGGAGAGTCGGTGACATCAACACTCTGTTTGAGGCATATTTAATGGTCGGCAAATTTGCCTGCGAGACTGGGGCAGAGGAATGAACCAGTTGGGAAATGGCCATATGCTTTTCTTCAAAGCTCTTGGCCATGGTTTCAAAGCTCTGTTTTTGCTCTGCCAGTAGAAGTTCTGCATTAAGTTGCTTGGCCCGTTCATCCGCAAGCATTCTTTCATATTTTGCTTCTACCCGTTTAACTTCCTTTGCCGGAGCGCGAAGGGGGTTATGACCCCAAAACAGATTGATCATCGTGACCAGACACCAAAGCATCATCATAGACAGAATAGTAACTGCTATGAGTTGGAAACGGGTTGTGAAGACATAGTATTTTACTTCACCTCCAGAACGGAGATAAATTTGACGTTCCGGAAATTTTTGCAGAATGCGTTGGCGTATATCCGCCATGACGTCATTTATCATAATTCCCCATCCGCATATGAATAATTTACCTCTTAGACCAAAAGGTCATAATCAGTTCAAGAGCTTTTGCACATTAAGAACTGTTATACTCTTGTGAACCGTCGTTAAACTGTATTAACAATTTGCTAATGGGGCGTAATAATCCTCGGTGAGGCCCGCTAAAGTACGGGCTTGAACGTTAAATGGAGGTTTGAGTTGCCCTGCGAAATAGGTTTTTACCAATTGATGAAAATATGGGCGCGGTGATTCCCCTTCCATCTCGGCAATAGCTTGAAACCATTTCGCACCGATTCTGACATGGCCAATTTCATCTTCGTAAATTACCCTGAGAACCTCAACGCTCTTTTGATCTCCGATTTTATCCAGTTTTTTTATCATTCCCGGTGTGACGTCCAATCCGCGGGCTTCCAGAACCATTGGCGCAATAGCGAGCCGGGCGGCTATATCGTGACGTGTTTTGAAAGCGGCATCCCAAAGACCATTATGAGCGGGATAGTCGCCATAGGTAACGCCGAGCGATTCCATCCTGTCTGTCAGCAGGTTAAAATGTTTGGCTTCTTCTGCGCAAACCCGGCTCCAATCCTCTATAAAATCGGTCTGAAAATCGGGAAAGATTAAGGGGTGGCCGGCAAAACGGGCAATCATATCCGCTGCTAAATCAATGGCGTTTAGTTCTATATGCGCAATAGCATGTAAAAGGGCGCCTCGCCCTTGAGGGGAGCCGAGACGCCGCCGGGGGACTTCGCTCGGAAGGACCAGATCAGGTTTTTCTGGTCTCCCCGGCGTGTTTTCAGGCAGAACATTTGTCTCATATTTATTACGTTTGCTCGCGTGCCAGTGTTCACGAAGAGCCAGGGCGCTGGCCGATTTTTCATCTGGCCTTGGGCAGAGCAGAAGTGAACAAGCCTGTTCAATGGGGTTAAAAGTCATGTCTCAATAGAGAGGGCTATGTGCCCTTTACCTCTTCGAGAACAGCGTCAACATGTCCTTTAACCCGGACTTTGCGCCAGATGTGTTGGATTTTTTGGTCCGGCCCGATCAGAAATGTGGCGCGTTCGATGCCCATATACTTTTTGCCATACATATTTTTTTCGACCCATACGCCATAGTCTTCAACAACTTTTCCTTCCACGTCGGCACCGAGCCTGACTTTTAGATCATGCTTGGCGATGAATTTATCGTGCTTCTGAGCTGTGTCTTTAGAGATACCGATAATAGCGCAGTTGAGCGCGTCAAATTCATCTTTCTTTTCGGAAAACTGAATGGCTTCTTTGGTGCATCCCGGCGTATCATCTCTGGGGTAAAAATAGAGAATAACAGATTGGCCTTTTAAGTCTTTCAGTGTCACCGCATCGCCGCCGTCTCCCTCAAGGCTAAAATCCGGGGCTTTCTCACCAATTTTTAAGTCACTCATAATAGGCTCGCAGTCTATGGCAGTTCAATTACAGAAGCGCCCATAGCCAGACACAAGGCGGTAGGCTAGAGCGATTTTAGCATGACAGAAGAAGCACCATATATAAAGCCTGATGCTTCACCCTCTGAGCAGAGCAGGGGAGCACCGAAATTTCTCTATTGGTCTAAACGTATTGCCTATCGCCTTTGGCGCCTGACCGCAGAACTCGGCGTTGTCGTTATGGGGGTGGCTATCGCTTGGCTTTATGGAGTGTCTTGGCTTTTATCTCAACAGAGCGTGGACATCTCCGAAGCGAGAGGCGTGTTAGGTCAGCTCTTTGCCGAGGCGGTGGCCGGTGCCGGGGTAGAAATTCCGACTATGCGGCTGGATTGGTATCCGGCAACGGATGATATTGTCTTTACCGGACAAAATATCAGCATCAATACTCTCGACGGGACTGAGTTTCAAAACCTTGCGACCTTGCAGACCTATTTCCCTTTGGAGGAATTTCGACAAGGAAGCCTCATCCCCCGCAAGGTTGTTTTAACGGGCGGTGTCGTGAGTTGGATCGAGGATGAAAGCGGTCATATCCGGGCAGGGCTGGGGACACCGGACACGCTTGGGAGGCTAGGCCCTTTGTGGCAGGGTCGCCGCGCAACCTCCGGTCAACGGGCCGCTATTGATTTGGATGGCGTAGAAGCGGTCAAAGTGACAGACGCGCGGGCTTATTATATCAATTCTATAAATGGGCTGGCGCTGTCACTTGAGGACGTTGCGTTGGACTTTAAGCGCCAGAAAGAGAAGCTAAATTTGGATTTGAAAGCTGATTTGATCCAACCTGAAACCAGTGATCAAATCCCTCTATACCTTTCGGCTCTGACGAATACAGACTTTGATAATTTTGATGTCTTTCTCCATGCGGTCGGAATTAACCCTGCTGTTTCTGGCCCCACGAAAGGACGGTTTTCAGAGCTTAGAGATATAGATGCGCCCGTTACAGTCATTACGAATTTTATCTATGGGCCCGAAAAAGGGCTGCAATCTGCTGACCTGGACATGAAATTTGACGCGGGGCGGATAAACCGAGATGATTTGGGGCAATCTTTTGATTTTAAGTCCATCATTGCGACGGCTTTTTTGAATCCTGGAGAGGACGAAATGACGGTGGAGCGGCTGGACGTTGAGGCGCCTCTACTGAGTTTTACCTCTAAGGGTACTCTATCAGATATTGAGGCGATTAGTGACGGCGATATAAATTCTTCCCCTTTATTTGACCTTAATTTCAAAAATTTGAAGCTCGATGCTCGCCCGGTTTTTGAAAAGAGGCTTGCCTTTAAAGAATTGGATATCGCGGGAAGACTGGATGTCGATGCTCAAACCCTTCACATGGAAACACTCTCACTTGATAGAGGGACGCACCAATGGGTCGCCTCAGTCTTTCTAGACAGGAATGAGGATGGCGATTTTGAAGCTATAAGAGCAGAAGGCGTTCTTCAGGGGGACTTGCGCCCATCTGAACTACTAGATGTTTGGCCGGTCAAATTTGCAGATGGCGCAAGACGTTGGTTAGACCGATCTGTCGAAGGCGGCGTGGTTGATACACTCAGTTTTAAAGCAGATATTGAACGCAAAGGCGGAGGGCTTGTCAAAAATGTTATGGATATGGATTTTACGGTTCGCGACGGTACAGTAAAATACATTTCGACCATGACGCCCTTAACTCAGGCCTCCGGTACAGCCAAAATTACCAATAACCGTCTGAATTTTACTCTCAATGGCGGCCGAATTGGAAATTTAACCGTTTTGCCGAGTCAAATTAAAATACCGAGGCTCCAACCTAAAGGGGGCGATATAATAATTACGGTGAATGCCCGAGGCGGTGCCTCCGACATGCTAAGTCTCCTGGGGCAACCTCCTTTTGAACTGACGGATAGATATGAGTTGAATCCGAGCGAGATAGAGGGAGAGGGCGACGTCGAATTAACAATCACCCGGCCTTTGCTTGAATATTTTGACCAAAGCCGCATTTCATATGAGGTAGAGGGGGATTTTACCAATATTGCTGGACCGTCAAAAATTGGGTCATACGACCTAACGGATGGAGAAATATCGCTGAGGGTCGATAAGTCTGGATTAAAGGTTTCTGGCCCGGTCAAAATTGGCCCTTGGCAAACAAATCTTGAGTGGAAAGAAATTTTTGATCAAGGCCTGACACCAACACAATATCACATTTTTGGAGACATGGATGGTGAAATTCTTGAGGAATTTGGTGTGGGATTTCGAGAGTATTTTGACGGAGCGGCGAAAATTGACATTTTGGCGACAGCAACCGGGGGGGATATCCGGTCTGCCATCCTAGAGGCAGACTTAAGCGCGACCGAAATTAGTGTGGGCGATTATTGGAATAAACCAAAAGGGGTAATGGGCCGAATATCAGCGTCATTGATTCGGAATGGTGAGGATATTGATATTTCAAATCTAGACGTTTCAGCGCCAGGCCTAGATATTGAGGGACAGATCGCTTTGCGTTCTGATTTTGCTTTGAAAAATCTGACTTTTGAGACTTTGAAAATTTCAGATATGGTAGATGCGCATTTGCAAATTCAGCCCGATATGGAGAGAGAGTCGTTATCTGCGACATTGAACGGAGCCATGCTGGATATATCCTCCTTATTGGACCGTTCTCTTTCCTCTCAATCGTCTACTTTGGAAGCTCCACTTTCGTTACAGGCAAATTTAGAAGAGCTAATTCTCGACCCTAAGTTTAAAGCTCAAAACGCCTCCCTTTTATATAGTCACAATGGACTGGATATGACGCAATTGAACCTGTCCGCTCAAACAGAAGATGGGCCCATACGGGTTAATCTTGTGACAGATGAGGAAAGTGAAGTTCGAAAGGTTGATGCGGCGTTTCCGAAAGCGTCTTTGGCGGCAAGCGCTTTTCTAGGCATAGAGAGTATTCAAGGCGGTAAATTCTCGATGACCGGTAATTTGCCATTACCCGGAAATGAGGGAAGCTTTATTGGCCGGGCGGAAATTACTGACTTCAAGGTGAGAGAAGCCCCAATTTTGGCGCAGCTTCTTTCGCTCGGCTCATTAACGGGCTTATTTAATACGCTCTCAGGAGAAGGCCTCGCCTTCGAATCCCTCGTTATACCCTTCCAACTATCCGATGGAGTTTTGGTTCTACGCGATGCACGCGTCTTCGGTCCTGCCCTTGGTATGACGGGAGAGGGGAACATTGATTTGAGAAATGAAACAGTGGATTTTGACGGCGCTTTGGTTCCGGCATATACCGCGAATTCGCTCTTGGGGGATTTGCCGCTTATAGGGGATATACTGGTCGGAAAAGAAGGCGAGGGCATTTTTGCCTTGAGTTATCAAGTTGTCGGCCCATTCGAAGCGACTCAGATTGGGGTGAATCCGTTATCCGCTTTGACGCCTGGTTTCTTGCGGGGGATTTTCCGCAAGAAACGGGACGATATGCCAGAGGTCAACGAGCTTTTAGAAAAAGCGGAAGAAGTTGCGCCTGTTTTAAAAGGGCCAAATGAAGGTTCAGAGAACTTTCAATAAGGCGTGTTTCTTTTTGCCCACGGACAGTTTGATAATGCCTTCGGTCACATCTGACGACTCTATCAGCCTCTCATGAGTCGTGACTTTTTCGTCATTTACTTTAAGCGCGCCAGCTTTGATGTGGCGGCGGGCTTCGCCGTTAGACCCGGCTAGACCTGCTGTAACAGTGGCTGCTAAAATTCCTAGTGAGCCAAGCTCGCTTGCCTGAATTTCAAATGTTGGGAGCCCTTCGGCAGCCATGCCCTGCTCAAAGGTCTTTTTTGCCGTGTCAGACGCCTCCTTGGCCGCGCTAGCGCCGTGCAAAAGGGTTGTTGCTTCATCGGCTAATCGCGCTTTGGCGATATTGATGTCGGCACCTTCCAAAGATTCGAGTTTTGCAATTTCGTCTAAAGAGACGTCTGTGAAAAGGCGCAAGAAACGGCCGACATCCGCGTCATCTGTATTGCGCCAGAACTGCCAGTATTCGTAAGGAGTGCGGAAGTGGTGCTCGCTTAGGCCGGGATCGCCATTTAGCCATATAGCGCCGTCAACGGTTTTGCCCATCTTTCCGCCTGAAGCAGTCGTGATCAGGGGGGTAGTAAATCCAAAAACTTCTTTGCCTTCCATACGGCGAGTCAGGTCAACCCCCGTAACAATATTGCCCCACTGATCCGAGCCCCCAAGTTGGAGAGTGCAACCATATCTTTTGTTGAGTTCCACGAAATCATAGCTTTGTAGGAGCGGGTAGTTGAATTCCAAAAAGGTCATCGGCAATTCATTTTCAAGGCGGCGCTTAGCTGTCTCCATTGTTACCATGCGGTTGATAGTAAATTGGGTGCCCACCAAACGCAGAAATTCAATATAGCCGAGAGTGTCCAGCCATTCCGCATTATCAACGAGGATGGCGGGATTATCACCATCAAAATCAATGAAGTTAGAAAAGACCTGTTTTATGCCGGCTTTGTTTTCTTCGATCATATCGTCCGTTAAAATTGGGCGTGTTTTGTCTTTCATAGACGGGTCGCCAATCTTGGTGGTACCTCCACCAAGCAGAACAATGGGGCGTCCGCCGGATTTTTGCAGGTGACGCAGCATCATTATTTGAACAAGAGATCCGACATGAAGGCTCGGCGCTGTGCAATCAAAGCCAATATATCCTGTCACGACAGAGGATGAGGCGGCTTTATCCAGCCCGTCTTCATCAGTACATTGATAGAGGAATCCACGCTCTGTCAGCGTTTTCATCAAATCGGATTTGTAATTGGTCATAAAAGCATCTTAGTTTTGAACTTTGCGGCTTCTATCAAGCGGATAAATCATGTCAAAGGCAAAGATGATGGAAAACAGACGTTACAAGGCTTTGGGATTGATGAGCGGCACGTCTCTTGACGGTGTGGACGCGGCGATTATTGAGACGGATGGGGAAGATATATTCGGGTTTGGGCGTTCGCTCTGCCTTGATTTTCCAGATGATGGGGCGCCTGTGAAGAATGCTGTGAAAGCAGCTTTGAAATGGCGATTTAACGGTCCACCCCCCAATAATCTACAAGTCGGGTCTGATTATATTGATGCGGTTCACTTAAAGGCAATCGAGTCCCTCGGCATAGGGGATGTCGATATAATCGGCTATCATGGGCAAACGGTTTTTCACCAACCCGCACAAGACGGCGTGAAGGGCCAGACTCTTCAACTAGGCAATGGCCAAACTCTCGCCGCGAAATTCGGTGTGCCTTGCGTCTATGATTTTCGGACGGCGGATGTGAAAGCGGGCGGGCAGGGCGCGCCCCTCGCTCCGATCTATCATCAAGCTCTTTGCCGATATTCCAAATTAAAGGGGCGCATCGCCGTGGTCAATATTGGCGGCGTGTCAAACGTCACTTTGCTGGAGAGCGATAATCCGCTGATTGCCACAGATTGCGGGCCGGGAAATGGGCCCCTGGATAGCTGGATGTCGCTAAAATCCGGCAAGTCACTGGATGCTGGGGGAGAAATGTCATTTAAAGGACAGGCTGACTTTAAACGTATTGCGAAGTGGTTGGAAAGCGACTTTTTTAATCGCCCGATTCCCCGCTCGGCGGATCGTTATGATTTCGATGTCTTGTCCGATATGCGAGATATGAGTCTGGAAGACGGGGCGGCGACTTTGGCAAGTTTTTGTGCACAATCCATCGCAAGGGATATGAAAGCCTTTAATCCTGATTCCATTATCGTCTGCGGCGGAGGGCGTCATAACCCGACTATAATGGGGATGATTGAAATACATACGGAAGGCAAAGTTATGAGTGCAGAAGATGTCGGATGGGACGGGGATGCATTGGAAGCCCAGGCTTTTGCCTATCTGGCGGTCCGCGCGCTAAAAGGGTTGCCGATTTCCTTTCCGGGGACAACAGGCGTTCCTGCCCCCATAACAGGAGGCATTGTCGCCCGCCCTTAATTAGACTACACAAATATAAAATTATCGGAGAATACTTTGTCTACTTTCAAATATGTTACATTCCCTGTTTTAGCTTCAGCCCTATTTCTTGCTTCCTGCGGTGATAACCAAACCTCTCAACCTGAAACAGAAGCCCCAAAACCGGTTGAAACTGATACACAGACGGTTGACGAAACGTCAGAAGTCGAGACAATCGATAAATTCACTTACGCCAATTACGAAGACGTTCGTCTCACTCATATCGACTTAAATCTGGATGTGAACTTCGAAGAAAAAATGCTGGACGGTGTGGCGACTTTGGATTTTGAGCGGATAAACCCTGAAGTTGATACTCTGGTGCTGGACACCAAAGATTTGACCATCAACTCAATCAGCCTCGTAAATGGCGAAATGACGACGCCAGTGGAGGACTACACTTTGGGAGAAGCCGACCCGGTATTGGGACAGGAGCTTCGTATTCCGCTGAGTAAAGAGACAGAACAAGTCCTGATTGATTATACGACATCCCCCACAGCCGAAGGTTTGCAGTGGTTGTCACCTGAGCAAACTGCCGGAAAAGAAGATCCTTATCTCTTCTCTCAGGCGCAAGCGATCAATGCCCGGACAATGGCCCCGCTACAGGATACGCCCGCCGTTCGCCTGACTTATTCCGCCACTTTACGTGTCCCGGATGGTCTGCGCCCCCTTATGAGTGCATCTCAAGGCGAGGAAAACGAAAACGGCGAATATCAATTCGATATGCCACAGCCTATTCCGTCATACCTCATCGCGATTGCCGTCGGCGATATCGAGTTTAAAGCGATTAACGACCATATCGGCGTTTACGCAGAGGATTATATCCTCGACGCGTCTGCGGAAGAATTTGCCGAAACGCCTATGATGGAAGAGGCAAATGAAGAGCTTTACGGCCCATATCGTTGGGGGCGTTATGATTTGATCGTTCTACCGCCGAGTTTCCCTTTTGGCGGAATGGAAAATCCGCGCCTGTCTTTCATGACGCCGACTTTGATTGCTGGTGACAAAAGCCTGACCAATGTAGTCGCGCATGAATTGGCGCATAGCTGGTCTGGTAATTTGGTCACGAATGCCACTTGGCGCGATGCGTGGCTGAATGAGGGATTTACCTCTTATGTTGAAAATCGCGTGATGGAAAAACTCTACGGCGAACGCCGCGCCGTCATGGAACAGTCTCTGGCACTGGAAGATCTAAAACGAGACATTGCCGAAGCGGAACGCCCGGAGCTGACTCAGCTGAAATTACCTGCCGATATTGCCCACCCGGATGAAGCGTTCTCGCAAGTGGCTTATGTGAAGGGGCAATATTTCTTGATATTCTTGGAAGAGCGTTTTGGCCGTGAGGCCTTCGATCCGTTCTTAAAAAGCTGGTTTAACGATCACGCATTTGAGAGTGTGACCACAGAAACATTCTTGGATTACATGGACGAGAATTTGCGGACTGACTATCCGGACGCCGTAACAGACGCCGAAATCGAGGCTTGGGTCTATGAGCCGGGTCTGCCTGATACAGCCAAGGTCCCGCAATCCGATGCCTTTGAAATGGTACAAACACAGTCTGATGCCTGGGTGGCAGGAGATATATCAACTTTCGAGCTAGAAGAATTGGCCGCTGATTGGTCAACACATGAATGGCTACATTTTATAAATGGCTTGCCGGACGATTTGGCGGTCGAGCAATATGAGGACTTGGATAAGGCGTTTTCTCTGACAGGCGCGCAGAATGCTGAAACGGCATTCGCGTGGTATATGCTTGCAATTAAAATGGATTATGAAGCCGCCTATCCTGACTTGGAAGGGTTCCTTTTAACTGTGGGGCGCGGTAAATTCATTTACCGTCTCTACGAGGCTCTGAAAGAAAACGGGAAAGGTGAGTGGGCGCAGCGCGTTTATGCCGAGGCCCGCCCCGGATATCATCCGATTGCGCAGCGCCGCATTGATGACATCCTTAATGAAGGTTAGTCTTTCAAAAGGGGATAATAAAAAAACCCGGTTCAAAAGACCGGGTTTTTCTTTATTTTCAAAACTTTACTCGATTAGCTTAGGCGCTCTTGGCGGCGAATATCTCGGATCGAGATTTTCGTCGAGATAGTCTTCAATAACATCCAGAGCAATTTCCAGATGATTTGTATAAAAGTGATCCGCGCCTTCGATCTCATGCGTTGAAATCTTGTGACCCTTTTGCACCCGGATTTTATCGACAATGCGGTCCACGTCATCGGCCGGAACAATCGAATCTTCAGACCCGTATGTGACCAGTCCGGACGCCGGGCAGGGGGCAAGGAAAGCGAAGTCATATGTATTTGTCGGCAATGACATAGAAATAAAGCCGGCCACTTCGGGGCGGCGCATCAAAAGCTGCATCCCGATCCACGCGCCAAAGGAATATCCCGAGACCCAGGAGAACGGGGCGTTCTGGTTGAAGCTCTGGAGCCAGTCCAGCGCATAGGCCGCGTCCTGTAGCTCACCCTGACCATTATCATAAACGCCCATAGAGCGCCCAATACCGCGAAAGTTGAAACGGAGGACAGAAAACCCGCGGCGCTTATAGCTTTCATACATGGCGACCGGGATGCGGTGGTCCATATGACCACCCGCTTTGGGGTGAGGGGAAAGAATCAACGCGCAAGGCGCTTGCGGGTCATCCGAGGGATGATAACGACCTTCGAGACGACCATCCGGTCCGGCAAAAATGACTTCAGGCATTAACCCTCACATAAATATGGGTCTTTTTGGCGTAACGTCCTGTAAAAAGGTAGATATATCGCGCGAAAGAACCCTGTTCTAATCTTGACTAAATAGGTCAGGATACATACATCCAGCCTGTAAATTGTCGGTTCGCGCGTCCTGTAACAAGACCTGCAGCGAATTGCGAGAAAAACCTTCATAAGGAGCCCCAGGAAAGGATGAGCCCGGTTTGAAACTAACTGCCAAAGGACGATACGCTGTTATGGCGATGGCCGACCTTGCTGCGCAAGGCAAAGGTATGCGCGCGTCTTTGGCGGATATAAGTGAGCGTCAGGGCATTTCAACGACGTTTCTGGAGCAATTATTCAATAAACTTCGCCGGGCGGAGCTGGTGAAATCAGTTCGCGGGGCGAAAGGCGGCTATATTCTTAATGTGCCGGCCGAGAATCTTGCTCTTGATCGTATTATTTACGCTGTGAATGAAGATATCAAAGCCCATGGCTGCACACCGGATGACCGTCTGGGCTGTACGGGACGCACGAGCCGTTGCCTCACACATAACCTCTGGGGCGCTTTGGAAAGCCATATTGAGGATTTTTTGGCCTCTGTGACGTTGCAGGATGTGATTGACGGGCGTTTGCCTGTCTTGGCGGTCAAGACACAGGAATTGGAGGCAGCAGAATGAACAGCCTCTTGAAAAACAGAACATATCTCGACCACAACGCCACGACTTTTACAGGGCCAAACGTCATTGAAGCGGTCGCCGAGGCGATGGCTGTCGAAGGCAATCCTACAGCGCAACATGTTGATGGCCGCGCGGCGAAGGCAATTATTTCCAAAGCCCGAGAGGCCGTCGGCCTTGCCATGGGTGTTTGTGCTCAGGATGTTGTGTTCACCAGCGGCGGGACGGAAGCCGATAACACAGCAGTTTGGTCAGCTATTCAGGCAGGTTGCAAACACCTGCTGATTTCTTCGATGGATCATCCGGCTACTATATTGGCCGCCGAGAATTTTGGTGTTTCCTTTGACCTTATCCCGGCGGACCGGCAGGGCCGTACGGATATGGATTGGTTAGCCGAAAAGCTAAAGTCTTGGGATGAGAGTCTTGGCCGACCTTTTGTTTCCCTTGTTGCGGCAAATTCCGAAACGGGTGTGATACAGGACGTTGAAACGGCAACTGATCTCGTTCGAAACGCAGGGGGAGTGATACTTGTTGATGCGGTTCAGGCTTTTGGTAAAATCCAAATGACCTTTCTGCCGGATTATCTGGCTGTTTCCGCTCATAAAATTGGTGGGCCAAAAGGTGTTGGGGCGCTTTATGTGTCGCCGGACGCGCCTTTTACCCCGCTCCTTTCAGGTGGAGGGCAGGAACGCCGCCGCCGCTCCGGTACGCATAATGTTGCCGGAATTGCCGGATTTGGCGCGGCTTGTGAGACGCTAATCAATTTGGAACATACGCGAGAGCTACGCGATCTTTTAGAAGCAGAAATGAAACGAATGGAGCCGGATTTGGTGATATTCGGGGAGGGCGCAGACCGCCTTCCGAATACGAGCTTTTTTGCCGTCCCCGACGCCAGTTCCATGACCTTGATGATGGGTCTCGATTTGGAAGGTATTTCTGTTTCGACCGGAACGGCGTGTTCTTCCGGCAAAGTCGGAGAGAGCCGATCCATTAAAGCAATGGGTCGTTTAGACGAAGCTCCAAAAGGCGCCATCCGCGTCAGTTTTGGGGATAATGCGATATTGAACGAAGTCGAAGACTTCCTCCTGGCGTGGAGCAAGATACGCCGAAAGCCGCTTTCTTTTTCTACTCTCCCGCGCGACGTCGTGGAGGATCGGCCCGAAGAAAGCAGACAAAAGACAGCTGCGACCCAGATAGGTGCAACATGAGTGAACAAGTAAAAGTCAAAGACTCCATTGAACAATCCACTGTCGAAGGTGTGCGGTCTCTGGAAGCCGATAAGTATAAATACGGATTTGATTCCGATATTGAACAGGACTTTGCGCCGAAAGGGCTGGATGAAGACATCGTTCGGTTTATCTCTGCCAAAAAAGAAGAGCCTGAGTGGTTACTGGAGTGGCGTTTGGAAGCCTATCGTCGGTGGTTGACGTTAGACGAACCCGATTGGGCAATGATCAAATATCCGAAAATCGATTATCAAGACGCTTATTACTATGCGTCGCCAAAGAAAAAAGACGGGCCCAAATCACTCGACGAAGTCGATCCTGAAATTCTGGCGGTCTATGACAAACTCGGCATTTCTCTACGCGAGCAGGAAGTTTTGGCCGGAGTTGAAGGCGCGCCTAAAGTAGCCGTCGACGCTGTGTTTGATTCCGTATCCGTTGTCACGACTTTCAAAGAAGAACTTGCAAAAGAAGGTGTTATCTTTTGTTCTTTCTCCGAAGCGGTAAAAAACCATCCAGAGTTAGTGCGTAAATATATGGGATCCGTCGTTCCAATTACGGATAATTACTTTGCGACTCTTAATAATGCTGTCTTCTCCGATGGGAGTTTTGTTTACATTCCTCCGGGCGTTAGATGCCCGATGGAGCTTTCCACCTATTTCCGGATGAACGCGCAAGGTACGGGGCAATTTGAGCGAACGCTCATTATTGCGGATAAAGGTTCTTACGTCTCTTATCTCGAGGGCTGTACGGCGCCGATGCGGGACGAAAACCAGCTCCACGCCGCGATTGTTGAAATTGTTGTGCATGAAGACGCGGAAGTGAAATATTCCACCGTACAAAATTGGTGGCCGGGTGACAGCGAAGGCAAAGGCGGGGTCTATAACTTTGTGACCAAACGCGCTGATTGCCGGGGCGATAATTCCAAAGTCTCTTGGACACAGGTGGAAACCGGTTCTGCTGTGACTTGGAAATACCCAAGCTGTATCTTGCGCGGCGATAATTCCCAAGGTGAGTTTTATTCCATCGCGATTACCAATGGCTATCAACAGGCCGATACCGGCACCAAGATGATTCATCTGGGAAAAAACACGAAATCCCGCGTTATTTCCAAAGGCATCAGCGCCGGGAAGTCCAACTCGACTTACCGGGGTCTGGTCAGCGCTCATAAGAAAGCGACGAATGCGCGGAACTTTACGCAATGCGACTCACTGCTGATTGGCGATGAATGCGGGGCCCATACCGTGCCTTATGTTGAGAGCAATACACCGAGCGCCCAATTTGAGCATGAGGCAACAACGTCCAAGCTATCAGATGATCAGCTATTTTATTGCCGCCAGCGCGGCCTGTCCGAAGAGGAGGCTGTTGCCCTTTTGGTCAATGGCTTCTGCCGCGATGTGCTTCAAGAACTGCCTATGGAATTTGCCGTTGAAGCGCAGAAACTGGTCGCCATCAGTCTTGAGGGGAGCGTCGGATAATGACGGATGATGACAAAAACAAGCAAGGCTTAATGTGGCTCTTAATATTCGTGGCAGCCGTCGTTTTTCTAGCTGCGGCTATTTATATCGGCAAGAGCATAGGCTCTGCCACTAATCCGGATGTTGAAGTTCCTGTGGACAGCGCAGTTGACCCGCAGCCGGGCGATCTAGCTCCGCCCGATAAAACAGCCGAGCCAACAGAACCGGATGAAATCATTTCAGCTCAGAGAATGACTGTGCCCGGAATGGTATTGGGAATGTCGTCCGCCGAAGTTGAAAGTCTTTTGGAAGAGCGGTTCACACCGGAAACATCCGAAGGAAATCAGAGCTTTGATATGCGACTGACACCGCAAACAGCGAATGGATATAGCTTGATCGCCATGGCAGATAATTTGATGGATGATTCTGTGAAAGCGCAAGAAATCACGGCGATGTTCCGTCCGGGAGATCGCGACAATTTCGTTCTTTCCGAGTATGATGTCCGTGTTCAATGCCGCCGAGGATCAAATGCCGGAAATTGGCAAAAGCAGGCCTGTCCATAATGCGGTTGCTTCTCGGTATAACGGCCATGGTAACGCTGATCGCTTGTTCTCCTGATACGCCCAGCGCGCCCGAAGCTATCGTTGAGGCGCAAACGGCGGCAGTAATAGAACCAGCTGATGTCGCGCCGCCTGAAACTCCGATTGTGCCAGAGAAGCGGGCTTTGGAGGAGATTGACTTCACGGCTTACAGTCAGGATCTGGCGAAATATACTGGCTTGAAAGAAGGTCAGTCACGCATTGAGGCGATTGATCAGGTTCGCCTTTATTTTGCGCCGGAAAATGCTGACACAATCTTGCAAACCTCCTCAAACCGTTTTGAGCGTGAAGATGGATCCGTTCTGATTTATTCCGCAGAGGGGTTTGCCGATGACGCCATTAAAGGCGAAGAAATTTATCTGATTTTATCAGGGCCGAAAGGCAATCAAAAACTGACGGCTTATGGCTCTCGCATTAAATGCTGGCGCGGCGAAAACACAACAGAGTGGCAAACGGAAGCTTGCCCTTAATTAAGGACTGAACAATGGCTAAAAAGCCTCAAGCAACACGAAAATTTATCCAGCTCTCCGAAGGGGAGAAAACCTATGCCATGTCCCGCGCCGTGGTGCAGGGCGATTGGTGCTTTGTGTCCGGCACTGTCGGATATGACTATAATTCAGGTGAACTGCCTGAAAGCGCGGCGCAGCAGGCGCAGAATACGTTCGCCAATATCATGGCCGCGCTCAAAGCCGCTGAATTCGAACTCGGCCATACAATCCGGGTGCAGTACACAGTGTCGGACAGAAAATATGTCGAAGAAGTGCTCCCTGTTTTGCGCAAGCATTTCGGCGCTATTTTACCGGCGGCCACAATGGTGATCGCGCAAATGGTGGATGAGAGAATGAAAATTGAAATCGAAGTGACGTGTTATCGCGGAGCTTGAAAAATCCCATCCTGTCATAGGAGGAGGTTTTGCCTCCCTGTCATGACTGACGGTGAATTAAGAATTTGAACGAGAGAATATAATGTTAAAAATCAATAATTTATCTGCGACCGTTGATGACGGTCAGAAAACAATTTTAAAGGATCTGTCGCTGGAAATTCCGGCGGGGGAGGTTCATGCTATTATGGGGCCGAACGGCGCCGGCAAATCGACCTTATCCTATGTCCTGACAGGCCGTGACGGCTATGAGGCCACAAAAGGCACTGTCGAATTTGAAGGTGAAGACCTGCTTGATATGGACCCGGAAGAGCGCGCCGCGAAAGGTCTGTTCCTGTCGTTCCAATATCCGCTGGAAATTCCCGGCGTGCCGACCATGACGTTCCTAAAGACCGCGCTCAATGCCCAGCGCAAAGCGCGCGGCGAAGAAGAAATGAAAGCTCCGGAATTTCTGAAAAAGGCTAAGGCCTTGGCCGCAGAGCTGAAAATGAAGCCGGAGATGCTAAAACGTCCGCTCAATGTCGGGTTTTCCGGCGGCGAGAAGAAGCGTATGGAAATTTTCCAGATGATGATGCTGGAGCCGCGCTTTATCGTGATGGACGAAACCGATTCCGGTCTGGATGTTGACGCTATGCGTATCGTCGCCGACGGCGTGAACAAGCTTCGCTCCAAAGATCGCGGTATGCTCGTCATTACACATTACCAGCGTTTGCTTGACTATATCGTGCCGGACAAAGTTCATGTCCTCGCGGGCGGTAAAATTGCTGATACAGGCGATGCGGAATTTGCCAAGAAACTCGAAGTGGAAGGGTATGACGCCTATGCCGCTTGATCTCAAAACTCTCCCCCATCGCCGCCAGGAAGCGTGGAAATGGACGGATGTTCAGGCCAAGGTCAGTGAAGACCAAAACGGCCTGACCCGTACCGCCCTTCCGGAATTTGATGTTCCAGATGGCGTGAAACTCTCCGAAGGAGAAGGCCATAAAGGGACGGGCGCTATGGCAGAGCTGGCCGCGCAATTTGGTGGTCAGAGCTGGAATGTCTATGTCCCGGCAGGCACTCATCCTGCGAGCGATCTGGTCATTGACCGACTGGCGCAGGGCCATGCCCGTATCGCCATCATGGTCGATAAAGCTGCGAGCCTGACGATTACGGAAAATTACGAAGGCGCGGAAAACGGATTTTCAAATCTGGATTTGCAGATTCATTTGGCCGAAGGCGCAACGCTTCATCGCCGCGTCATTCACCGTGATCCCGAAAGCCATATCCGCGTTTCACACGCGCATATTGCGGCGGAGGCTAATACAAAGGTTACGCAACATTGTTTGTCCTTCGGAGGGGCGCTGAGCCGTTTGGAGACGCACCTGACCTGTGAAGGAGAGGGCGTAACCGCTGTGCTCAACGGCGCTTACCTGCTGCGCGATAATCGCCATACCGATATGACGACCTTTATCCGATTGAAACAGTCTGACAGCCATATTCGCCAAGCCATTAAAGGCGTGGTCACAGATAAAACACGCGGTGTATTCCAAGGCAAATTCCTTGTCGAACGCCCGGCGCAGCACACAGACGCGGCCATGCGCCATGATGCGCTCATGCTGTCTGACACATGTGAAGTGCGCGCCAAGCCGGAGCTGGAAATCTACGCCGATGATGTCGCTTGTGAACACGGCAATACAATCGGCGCCTTGGATGACAGCGCGCTGTTTTATATGCGCCAACGCGGTATTCCGCTCAAACAGGCGAGGGCGCTTCTGACCGAAGCCTTTGTCGCAGAGGCGTTTGACAGTCTGGCTGATGGAGTCCTGCGGGAATCTCTTAATGCCCAAATCCAAGAGTGGTTGGAGACAAATGCGTGACACTGGCTGTTACAGCCATAATTATTGTCGGACTCGGTCTGTTCCTCGCAGGCCGAATTTCCGAACGTAATAAGGGCCGGTCTAGAATCACAAGTTTTATGCGGATATTTGGCCTTACACTCGTGTTTTACGGCGCTCTCAAAATAGTCTTTGGAATTTAGATGTTTTCCGAAGGAAAAAATCGTGCGCGAATAATTAAATTTTTGGAAAATCAAAAATAGTGATAACGACTTCAAATCTTTCAATTTTGCTTTTTGGCTGTGCCGTGACGTTATTTATTGCGTCGCATCTTTCGAGACGAAGTGCAGGAAATAACTCAAAAATGCGAATTTTCATCAAGATTTTATCTGTCATCACATTAGCGCTTGCGGCTGTTTATTTCTACTGGCGGTTTATAAGATGATAGATTTTCAGACTTTCTTCTTATGGGGGGCGGTGAGTAGATGATCTCAATGGCAGACATTATTGCGGCTCTCATCGGGGCTAATCTTTATTTGGGCGGCCGCCTTTTGGCGGGGTATAAGGGCGATAAAGCTCTCTTTCGGTATCTGCGATTTGCCGGAATTCTCATTTTGCTATTCAGCGTCTTGAAAATCGCATTCGGGTATTTTTTATGAGTTTCAACATCAACACTATACGCGAACAATTTCCGGTGCTGTCCCGAGAGGTGAACGGTTATCCGCTGGCCTATCTCGATAACGCCGCCTCGGCGCAAAAGCCGCGGGCCGTAATTGACGCGCTGAGCCGCCAGATGGAAACATCCTATGCTAATGTGCATCGGGGCCTCCATACAATGGCGAATGAAACGACGGAAGGCTTTGAAGGGTCTAGGGGGAAAGTCGCAAAATTCCTCGGCGCGCCGTCACCGGAGAATATTGTCTTTACCAAAGGCGCGACAGAAGCCCTGAATTTGGCCGCTTACGGCCTGATGCACACCATCCAGCCCGGCGACGAAATTATTGTCACTCAGATGGAACATCACTCCAATATTGTGCCGTGGCATTTTATGCGGGAGCGATTGGGCGCGGTTCTTAAATTTGTGCCGGTTCTCGAAAATGGCACGCTCGATCTCGACGCGTTCAAGTCGATGCTATCGCCAAAAACTAAAATTGTTTCAGTGGTTTATATGTCCAACGTGCTTGGCACAGTGAACCCAGTTAAACAAATGGGCGAGTGGGCGCATGAGGCAGGCGCGACCTTTATCGTTGATGGCACCCAAGCTGCGGTTCATCGCAAAGTCGATGTCGTCGATATTGACGCCGATCTCTTCGCTATGACGGGGCATAAGCTTTACGGTCCGACCGGAGTCGGCGCCCTTTATGGTAAAACGGATATATTGGAGACAATGCAGCCCTTTAATGGCGGCGGCGAAATGATCGAAGACGTGTTCGAAGACCGCGTTACTTATAATGAACCGCCGCATAAATTCGAAGCCGGAACGCCGCCAATTCTGGAGGCAATCGCTCTCGGGGCGGCCATTGACTGGTTTACCCAATTTGATTTTGACGCCGTTCACAAACATGAAATGGCGGTGTATAATCATGCCTTAGAGGGTTTGCGAAAGATGAACTCTTTCAAACTACTCGGTGACGCGCCGGAAAAAGGGCCTGTTTTGGCCTTTAACCTTAAAGGGGCCCATGCCCATGATGTGGCGCAGATTCTGGATAAATACGGCGTCGCCGTACGGGCGGGTCAGCACTGTACCCAACCGCTTATGGAGCGATTCGATATTCATGGCTCTGTGCGGGCCTCCTTCGGCATTTACAATACAATAGACGAGGCGGACCGATTGATTGCAGGTCTGAACAAAGCAAGCCTCTTTTTATCTTAGTCGAAAATGACTATATAGGAGTCGATATGGAAAATATGACAGACAGACAGCGCGAGGCGGAAGCTTTGGCGAACTCTCAAATTCCCGGAATGACTTCCGAGAATGAGAAGGGAAGTGTGGCGGAAGCGCCTGCGACGGCCCAAAAACGCGACGTAATGGACGTCTCCGGTGCGCCGACGACTAAGCCGACAGATGCGGAAATTGCGACTATCACCCATGATGTTATAGAGCAGCTAAAGTCCGTTTATGACCCGGAAATTCCAACCGACATTTATGAGCTTGGCCTGATTTACAAGGTTGAGCTTGAAGATGATCGACTTTTAAACATCACAATGACGCTGACGGCGCCGGGCTGCCCTGTGGCCGGCGAGATGCCAATTTGGGTGCGCGATGCCTGCCTCTCCGTCGAAGGCGTGCGCGATGTCGATGTTCAGATGACGTTTGACCCGCCTTGGACGCCAAACCGAATGTCGGAAGAGGCCAAGTTAGAGTTAAATATGCTATGAATGCAGCGTCCCCATTTTATCCGGGGATGAAATGCAGCGGAGTTCCGAAATGACGTTTCATTTCGGCTGGAATTCGGAAGGTAAGAAATGAGCGCTACCACATTGAAATCAAACCGTACCCGCCGCCCGCGTCCAAAGCTTGTCACGCTGACGGACGCTGCGGCTGAACAAGTAAAATCTATTCTGGAGGAGCGGGAGCAAGGCTATCTTCGTGTTGGCGTAAAAAATGGCGGCTGCGCCGGCATGGAATATATGATGGACTATGTGCCGGAGATCGAAAAATTCGATGAAGTTGTGGAAGATAATGGCGTGACCATCGTCGTGGATTCTAAAGCCGTGCTGTTTATTCTTGGCTCTGTTATTGATTACGAAGTCGATATCCTGTCGGCTAAATTCACTTTTAAAAACCCAAACCAGACCGATGCCTGTGGATGCGGGGAAAGCGTAACAATTACGCCGGCGGCATTCTAAAAAATTTGCTACAGGTTTAGAGAGATAGGCTGATCGGGCATTAGCTTTATTTTAAATGCCTGACTGCTTTTTAAACAATTATTTAGGCACCAAAGTCAGCTCATTGCGGCTATGAGGATTTATAGATTCGCATGGAGGCTGTATGAACGCGCGATCCCTGACTATCCCGAAAAGCTGGAAAACTTTGAGCTTTGGAAGTCTCTTTTCTGCTGTCATTTATCCCCTTCTGGGTTTAGCGCTTTTGATAACGCTTATCGTGGTTGGAGCTTTGCTTCAGAGTCATGATATGGCGTGGTGGTATTTGCCGCTCGGCTTCGGCGTGGTGGCCTTGTCTATTTTTGTTTGTAACGCCGGTATTGGCCCGCTCCATCGAATAATGCAGCACAAAGCAGGGGAGTTGCGCGCCCCCGCACAAGTTCTGACTATGCTTAACCTCGTTATTGCCATGCAGGGAACTGTGCGCGAATGGGTTAATTACCATAGCCAACATCATAGTTTTGCGGACAAACCGGGGGATCCGCATAACCCGTTTGAGGGCAAATTTTGGGCTTGGATCGGCTGGATTTTATGGCGAGATGAAAATGATAATCGGCGTCCTATGGCTTTATGGCTCAGACAAAACTCAATCGTTGTCTGGATGGATAAATTTTACCATTCGATTTCCTTAGTCGTTCACTTGGCTATTCCAGCCGTCATTTACCTGATTGTTTGGTTGAGCGGCGGGTCACTTATTTTAACGGGTATATTACATGGCTGCGTTATTATTGGCCGGGCCATTCAATTTCACGCGACGACCTATGGTATCAACGTCTTGGGACACCTTAGAACGCCAAAATGGACGGACTACGCTATGGCGCTATTGACCGGAGGGGAAGCCTTTCACGATCACCATCACGATGAACCGCAATCTGCGCTGCATTTGCCGCGGAAAGGATTTTGGAATCGGGTCTTTGATTATAACGGAACAATATTGCTGGCTTTTGAAAAACTGGGCTGGGTGAGAGATTTGAAAATTGCTCCGAGATTTGCCTGATTAGGGCAGGGTAGAAAATTCAAAATGTAACCTTGACGTTACAACAAAAGATCTCTATTTGTAACCTTCACGTTACAAAGGAGGTCTCTCATGGCAAAAGCTGAAAATACAGAAAATCTATCTCGACAGAGGGCGTTGATCCTTATGTTTCTCGCTTCGACCTATCTCGTCTGGCAAGTTCCAAGCATGGATTGGATCGCAGATGCAAATTCAGAGTCGCGAAGTTGGGCCGATAACATTGCCAATGCGGGTCAAGTTTTATGGGCTCTTGGACTTCTTGTTTTAGTTATAAAAGGGAAGAGAATGTTTAAGCGCCTATCCGCTTCGGCGCAAGCTGTGTTGGAAGACGACCTTGTAATAGCGCACCGCTCCAAAGCTATTAAAATCGGCTATATTGTCCTTATGGGCGTCATTCTGTGCTTGTTTCTTTTGACCCGCTTCATGCCCATGACAGGGAGTGATATGTCGCGGCTCATCATGGCAATAGGCGTGGTAACACCTTTATACAGCTTTGCATTTTTGGAACTGCACGGTGCCTGATCATCCGGATCTTTCCAACTGTTTGACAAGTTACCGTAAAGCGGCGGGTCTTACGCAAAGCGACCTTGCAAGGATGGTCAGCGTGAGCCGGAAAACGATCAATACAGTTGAAAATGGGGTTTTCGTGCCGACGACGATATTATCATTGAAATTAGCGAAAGCCCTGAAAGTCAGCGTGGAAGATCTTTTCCAACTTCCAAATACCAGGGAATAGGGCGGTCTTCACACCTAAAAAAGCCCCGCATTTGCGGGGCTTTTCTTTTTTCATACAGCGTAAGAATTATGCTGCAGACTCCTGTTTTTTCTCTTCTTTTGGTTTACGTTCATTGAAATCTTTGAGCATCTCTTTCTCTTCGGACTTATCGAAGAGCTTTTTGGCTTTTGGAAAAAATTCGGCTTCTTCTTCATCTACATGATGAACAACCTTATCCGCCAATTTCTCAAATTTCTTAAGCCAGAGATCTTCAGATTGATCCATAATATCCAATTCGGAGATCATTTCATGCATCTCCTGATGCTCTTCGACAGCGTGGCGAGTTTCGTCTGTGCCGTCAGGATCCCGCATTAATTCTGAATAAAAAGCTTGTTCCTCGGCAGAAGCATGAGCTTCCAACTCGACTTTTAAATCCGTCCAAAGCTGGGCTCTGTTTTTTGACCCGTTCTGGGTTTTTTTAATATTCTCGATCAGATCGCGTTGCTTATCGTGATCTTTTTCAAGTCTTGTGTAAATTGTCATGTCTGCTCCTGTAAATACTGCTTGTCTTAGGAACGGGTAAACAGGGCCGGAGTTCCGAAAAGAGGGACTTTTAGGGGTTAAGCTTCAATATAGCCTTTTGACTCTGTCGCCGCGAGCATGGCTTCCTGAAGTTTCTCAAATGCGCGGCCTTCAATCTGGCGAATACGCTCCCGGCTCACATCATAAATTCCGGCAAGGTCTTCGAGAGTCATGGGCTCATCAGAAAGTTTACGTTTCATAATTATGTCGCGCTCCCGATCATTAAGGTCAGCCATTGCTTGGTGAAGAAGCTCCATGCGTTCATCATGTTCTTGCGAATGACCTAATTCCACTTCTTGGGAATCGGTTTCGTCCTGAAGCCATTCTTGCCATTCAGCCGTTCCGTCATCGCCGCCAATAGTTACATTCAACGAGGCATCCCCCCCACCGGACATACGGCGGTTCATGGAATGGACTTCATCTACTTTTACATTAAGCGTTGTTGCGATTTTCTCGACATGTTCAGGCGTCAGGTCCCCATCCTCAACCGCTTTCATTTCGCCTTTCAAGCGTCTGAGGTTGAAGAATAATTTTTTCTGCGCCGCAGTCGTCCCCATTTTAACGAGGGACCAAGACCGTAAAACATACTCTTGAATCGCCGCGCGTATCCACCACATCGCATAGGTTGAAAGACGAAAGCCTTTATCCGGATCGAATTTCTTAACAGCTTGCATTAGGCCGACATTTCCTTCGGAAATAACCTCACCGATAGGAAGGCCATACCCCCGATAGCCCATCGCAATTTTAGCCACCAGCCGTAGATGAGAGGTCACCATTTTCTCAGCCGCTTCTGTGTCGCCCCGCTCTGTCCAGCGTTTCGCCAGCATGAATTCTTCATCACGCTCGAGCATAGGAAATTTACGGATTTCTTGAAGATAGCTATTCAGACCCTGTTCTGGGGACAAAGCTGTCGAAAGACTCAGATTGCCAGTATAGCCCGTATCAGCTTTTGCCGCATCTGTGGTTTCTTTTCCGGCCGGTAATGTAGTTTTGGCATCAGCCATGGAGTCACTCCCAGTTAAATTGAGGGTTACATATAAGATACGCGAATAGCGTTTAAAGGTTCAGAGGAGATTTAATGGCCTGGCCCGACGACGTCAGCCACTCTCCAATCCCGAAAGCGCTGAGTAGAGATTTAACATATCGGCGGGCAGGTCGGCATCAAATGTCATCAACTCTTTTGTGAGCGGGTGTAAAAAGCCGAGATGTTTTGCGTGCAATGCCTGTCTTTTAAAGAGGAATATCGCTTCGCGGAGAACGGCTTCATCAGGCTTATTTGCTGTCAGGAAGCCGCGCTGGTTCCCATATAGGGGATCTCCCAAGAGCGGGACGTTTATAGCGGCCATGTGAACGCGAATCTGATGGGTCCGTCCGGTTTCTAATTGACAATCCAGCTGGCTAACCTTGGGTGTGCCAATGGCGGCGTGGGCTTTTTGGCCAAATCCTTTTACATATTTATAGTGCGTAATTGCATGGCGGCCATGCTCCGATATATTGATATCCCCCAGCGTTCCGCGCACGACGGCTTGTTTCTTCCGATCGGTTGCAGACCTGGCCAGGCGGCTCTCGACGGTTCCGGAGCGCGGCTTGGGGGCCCCTCTTACAAAACACGTATAAACCCGCTCAATTGTGTGTTTGGCAAATTGTTTTGAGAGATAACGATGCGCGCGATCGGTTTTGGCCACCACTAGGAGACCGGAGGTGTCTTTATCCAATCTGTGAACAATCCCCGGACGCATCACTCCGCCAATGCCGGAGAGCGTGTCTTTACAGTGGTACAGCAGAGCATTGACCAGCGTGGCGGAACGGGAGCCGGGAGCCGGATGCACTGTCATACCTGCGGGTTTATTGACGACGATGAGTTGATCATCCTCAAAAATGATATCAAGGGGAATGTCTTCTGGGGTAGGCGTGTCGTCAACCAGAGCCGGGACGAGCAGGGCGTATTCTTGCTCCGCTTTCACCTTATGGGTTCCGCTTGTTAAAATGTCGCCGTTCATTCTAACTTGTCCCGCTTGGAGAAGATCTTTGACACGAGAGCGGGATAGGCCTGTCCAATTACTTAGCCATTTATCCAGCCTTTCCCCCGCTACATCCGGGCTCGCCTCAAGCGATTGCCAACGGGGTTTATCAGAAGAAATAGGTGTAGGCCGATCAGTCATAAAAAGGGGTTTATACGCTTGTGGCTAATTCGCAACACTCCATTGGAATCCGGCAATATTGGACTTGCGTTAGATTCAAGCATTCGATAGCAATTAAATTAAATATCGGTCATCCGAACCGACATAATGTTCCAAGAAAAGGATCCGGGAAAAATGTTTAAGAAATCACTTCTTATCAGTGGCGCAACGCTTCTGGCCACGACAATTACCATGCCGGCTTATGCGCAGGTTGATGACGAAATTATCGTAACGGCGACAAAGCGAACACAAACCCTTCAAGAAACTCCTGTAGCGGTGACTGTGACCTCATCCGATACAATAGAGAAGGCTCAAATTCTTGATATTAAGGACCTTCAATCGGTTGTTCCAACTTTCCGGGTTTCCCAGTTGCAAAATACAGCCAACACGAATTTAAGTATTCGCGGCTTTGGCAATGGCGGCAATAACTATGGCGTAGAACCCGCTGTCGGTCTTTTTATCGATGGTGTTTATCGCTCCCGCGCGGCGGCACAAATTAGCGATCTTCCGGCTCTGGAGCGGGTCGAAGTTCTCTCTGGCCCTCAATCCACTCTCTTTGGTAAAAACGCGTCTGCCGGTGTTGTCAGCATTGTGACTGAAAAACCTCAATATGAAACCCAAGGCTATGTCGAGGGCGGATATGGAAATTACAATCAAAACTATTTCAAAGGATATATTACCGGCGGAGTGGCCGAGAATGTTGCGGTCAGTTTGGGCGGCGGGTATCAGAAACGGGACGGCTATTTCGAAAATCTCAATCCAGGGGGCGGAGATGAATTGAACGATATTGACCGTTTCAACCTTCGGGGCCAAATCCTATGGGAGCCGACGGACGAACTGTCTGTTCGTGTGATCGGCGATATGAGCGATATTTCAGAAAATTGCTGCGGAACAAGTGTAGGCATTGACGGGCCAAATAATTTGTTAGGCAATGGACTGACATCACGCGATCTCATTTTATCTTTGGGCGGCAACCAGCCATCTTCCGCGGATCCATTCTCTTACCAAACATATACAAACCAACCCACAAAGAACGATATTGAAAATAAAGGCGTTTCGGCTCAAATCGATTATGATTTGGGTTTCGCTTCCTTGACATCAATCACGGCCTTACGAAGAACCGATTCTACCTTTGTGAGTGATTCCGATTTCAACTCTTTGGACATTTTGGCGGATACAAACCAAGATGATGTTTTGGATACCTTCACCCAAGAACTCCGTTTGACGTCTACGGGTGACAACCGGATTGATTGGATGGTTGGTGGCTATTATTTTGACGAGACTATCGAGCAAGAATCCGGACTGATTTTTGGCGCTGATATTCGCCGTTATGCGGATGTACTTTCCGGTAATGCCTTGGCTCCAATTGAACAGGCCTTGGGGTTTGCTCCCAACACATTCTTTGGCGAAGGCACTCGAGTTATCGAATCCTCACGTCAGGAAGACAAAGCCTATTCTATTTTCGGTACTCTTGATTTCAATGTTACGGATCGTTTGACGCTTACGGCTGGAGGTAACTACACAAATGACAAAAAGAATGTCACCGGAAGTTCTGATAATAATGACGTTTTCAGTAACCTGGATTTCCAAGGCGCAGATGGCGTGCAAGTTGTCTCTTCAACAATTTTTCTGAACGGTCAGGCCCCCATTCCGGGCGTTCTTCCAAATGGAATACCTAGCTTTATGGCGGCTTTTGGTCTTGCCCCAACGCCGGCCAATATTGGTTTGGTTGCTTCGGGCGGCGCTGGAGCCGCGGCCCAGGCCGCTTTTGTGGGATATAATGCGGGTGTTCAAGGCTTCTCACAAGCCGCCGTTTCGAACCCTGCAACCAACCCTCTGGCGCCGTTATTTGCGCTTCAGACACAACCGCAATTTCTGACTTTTCCAAACTCTGTTGAAGACGGTCAGACAAAGGATGACAAATTTACCTACACGCTAAAAGCCGCTTATGAAGTGAGCAATAATTTTAATGTGTATGGGAGTTACGCAACTGGCTTTAAAGCGTCGTCATGGAATTTAACACGTGACTCACGTCCCTTCATACAGGACGCTGCCGCGCTTCAAGCCGCCGGACTTTTGCCAAATAATTATATTCCTGCGACAGGCCGCAATTTTGGAACGCGTTTCTCTGATCCAGAGACCGTTAAAGTGTATGAAATTGGTTTAAAGGCGAGATTTACAAAGGGAGCCTTTAATGTGGCTTTGTTTGATCAGACGGTTGATAATTTCCAGTCTACAATTTTCCAGGGAACTGGTTATGTTTTGGCCAATGCTGGACAGCAATCCACTCAAGGTATCGAGTTTGATTCAACTTTTACACCGTTTGAGCCTCTGACTTTGACATTTGCCGGTGTTATTCAGGATCCGAACTATGATTCATTTGTGAATGCACCTGTTGCAGTTGGCAGCGATATTGACCTTGCTGATGGTGTTGCAAATGGCAGTGGCGATCTCTCAGGTCAGAAACCGGCTGGTATCAGTGACGTTTCCTTGGCGGCATCAGCAACTTATACGCATGAGTTCGGAAATGGAATGTCCGCCTTTATCCGCGGAAACTACCAATATGAGGAAGAGGTTCAGATTGTAGATAATATTCCAGGACTGACACGCGAAACAAACCTCGTAAACGGATCTCTTGGCTTTGATTTCGGCAATGGTATGGATCTTCGCTTTTGGGCTCGTAACTTGTTTAATGATGAGTACTTTACCAGTGCCTTCCCCGGCGTTCTTCAAAATGGAACCGTCAACACCTATCCAAATCAACCTCGGACATACGGCGTCGCAGCGCGCTATAGCTTCTAAGGAAATAATTGGTTACAAAAAAGAACCGGGCCTTGGGCCCGGTTTTTTTATATTCAAAATTACCAATAAAGAGAGGTTTAGAATACTCTCTACACGAGCCAACTAAGCAAATAGAGCTTTCCGTCTTTTGTGTTCAGACGGTTTCGGATCGCGTCCCGATTCATGATTTCCGGGTTTATAGCGTCGGAGTGGTAATCACGATAGCGATGGGCGGCTTCTGCAAAACCTTCATGGGTCTGTGTTGCAGACGCAATCTGTTCGGCGATGTGAGGCACGCGGCGCCAAAGAACAGTTGCAATCGTTTCTGATTTCATAACGAGAGCGTTCGCTGCGTCCAGAACTGTTCCGTGATTTAGGTCCGTATCAGGATCAAGTCCAATATTTGCTATCCAAATATCGAAAGACCGAGACGCCTCAGGGCGCGAAGCGGGATCAGACACCGTTTTGCCGGAGTTCAAGTCATCTCCCTCTAACTCATTCACGTCTAGGTCTTCTGTCGTATCTGGATTATCAAATCCTCCCATCATATCGCGCCAGCGCCAAGGCGATTTTTCCTTAGGCTTTGCGCGTCCGAATAAGGGGGCGGGATCTGTCAGAGGTTTTACAAGGTCCGACTCCTGTGACGGCCCATTTTGAACTTCCACCTCTGGAAGCGGAATTGTCATATCGGCCTCTAAATCCAAAGGATCGAGTTCCAAATCATAAGAATGAGGAGAGGAGCCCGGTGTCGAGGGATTGTCTTCTTCAAGAGGACGGAGGTGTAATCTTTCGGTCGTTGGTTTCTTTAAAGTCGGGGACGTATCCTCTGAGTTAACGCTCGATTTCTTATTAGGTTTAGATTGAATAGTTTCAAGTCCTGACGATATGTCTTGGAGCCGTCTTATACGTTCTTCGATATCGATTAAAGTTTGTCTTGCTTTTTCCTGACTTGCAGAGACAGACTCCTCAGCCTGTCTAATAATCTCGCGTGTGGAGTTTTGGTTGTCACTCAAACCTGAATTGAGGTCTTGAAATTTCTCCGAGAGGAGGTCGCTCGCGGATTGAACTTCTGCGTGGAGCGCATCGGTTGCGTCGACGCTCTTACTTATAACGCCAAAGAGTTCGTCCTTCGCCGCGTCAGCGGACTCTGAAAGGGACGTCAAAAGAGGCAGACGAGCCTCAAGAGTACTGGAAAGGCGGGCGTTTTGTGATTGTAAATCTGAAACTTTTTGGGCAAGCGACTCAATATGACCTGTGAGCTTATCTGAAATAAGGGTAGTTTTTTCTTCAGTAGAAAAGAGTTTTTCAGTCAGAGACGTTAAGCGGGATTCTGAGTCTGAAATAAAGCTGTCAAAAGCGCGACTTCTATCTTCCAGTTTTTGGCCTGCTTCATTCAAACGGAGCGTCGTGCGATCCAGGGTTTCAGTTAAAGAGTGTTTTTGATTCTCTAGAGCCTTCTCCGTCTGTTGAAACTTTTCCTCTGCCAAATTTAGCATGGCCTCTAGCGAGGCGCGTTGTTCTTTCAAATTCTGCTCAAGAGTTTGATTTGCCGAGAGGAGAGATGAGGAGGCGTTATGTAAGGTTTTAGAATGAGTTTGGGCAATATCACGTGTGGTTTCAAACCGGGCGGTTAAGGCCGTTATATCTTCATCAAGACGGTTCATTTGCCCGCGAATAGCCCCGGCCAGATTTCTTGCCTGATCCGCTGATGACGGGTCCACCTGAAATAGCTTTTCACTGGCGTGAGAAAGTCTATCGGCTCTGGCGCTCACTTGACCTAATTTATAAACCACCAAGCACAACAACACTAAAACGAGGGCTGGAAAGAGAATTATGAGTCCGCTAATCGTCAGGCCAATCGGGGTGAAGAGACCCCCCACATTCGAAGGCTGCAGAAAGAGAAAAGCGGCGCTTAGCCCACTCCAGAGAACGGCAAGTAAAATTCCAATCCAAATAATCCAACGGCCTTTATTTTGATTGGTCTGCGGTGCAGGGATTGGGGCAGGGCGGTGAACAAAAGCCGGATAGGTTTCTTTGCCTTCTATGGAAGACGACAAAGACTCAGATGTGTCAGAGACGGTGTCTTCCCCGTCTGGATCAATACTCAGAATTTTTTTTGAAATGTCTGACACGCACACCTCTTTATTAAAATAGTCCGAACATCGTCTTAACGGAATATAGAGTGAAAAACTGTATCAGTTTCCCGTGTCAGGGGAAAGCGGCGAAGACCGATAGGCCCCAAGGTGAAAAATGGGGTGGGCTGTGCTCTCCGAAAAACAAAATAATTCTGCGCTTCGGCGTGAGGTGCTCGCTTGGCTACAATCAGGCTTGGCACACAAAGACGGGCGCCTTGCTCTCTTTGATGGCACAGGGCAGCGCGTCAGCGCGTCTATGCAAAGGGCCGCGATAACCCAGGGCTGGGCCAAGGGTTGGTTTGCTAACCCAATGCGCCCCGACTGGATGGTGTGCAGACTTACGCCGCTCGGACGACAGGTTTTGGCCGAAGCGCGTAAAGCGCAATAACGATGATCGACAGGGTTATAATCGTAAAGACGCTGTCGAGAACGGGACTCGCCTGAATTTGGAAGATAGACGGCGTTGGCAGGACAGAATTTTCGTAATTTACAAAAACGGCGGCAAAGGTGTTATTTGCGGCATGAACGCCAATAGCGGACTCCAGACCATCATCCATCCAGACCAATAAACACGCTGCAAAACCGAAAAAGAAGTATCCACTCATCACGATAGGCAAAATTCCGGCTTCGGCTCCAGACAAAGCTTCTGGATTAGCCAAGTGCATAGCCATGAAGAGAAGGCTGGTAATGATAAAGGCCACCCATTTGTTACGGGTTAGGTTTTCGACGGCCTGATTTAAATATCCTCGAAAAACAATTTCTTCTGTTGCCGATTGAAGAGGGATAAAGGCTAAAGAGATCGCCGCGTAAATAAAGAAGCGAGAGGCGTCAAAACTAAAGGTGAGCGGCGTAATCCCCAATACGTTCAGACCAAATGCCAGAACGCCCAAAATAATCCAAGTTACAGCAATGGCTTGAAAGGCCCGCGCGAAGCGAAATTTGGAAAAGGCTGTGTGTAGGGATAAAATTGTCCGCTTATGAATAAATTTCTGCCCGATATAAAGCATTCCAAGAGAAGCCGGAAAAGTTAATAGAATCAAGGCGTAAGACGTAGGACTTTGCGCAAGTAGCCGGTTGAGCACATCTGTACTCTCCGGCGAAGAAGCGAGTGGAGATAGGAGGTACAGGCAGAAAAAAGACGCGGCTATGGCAACTCCCCCCGCAATCCCGAAGCCTTTTGAATACTTGCTCTTGCTTGTCAGGGCGAGGAGTGAGAACAAAAGGCCAAACGCTGTGGCAATGAGAAACCCAAGAGTGGCCAGGCCAATCACAGCCATATTCACATTCTCAAAGGCGGCCGTCGAGGCGTCAATAAAGGCCTGCCCCAATTCGGGGTCAATCTCCTGAGCAATCGGGATGAGCGGGCTGGTCAGAAAAAGCTGTGCGGCTATCCAGCCTAAAATTGTCAGCCAGAACACAAATATCCAGCTCCACCAATTGGAGACACCGTTCAGGCGTGTGTTTTTGAAGTATTGCATGAGAGTCTCGAAAAAATAGCTGTTCCGAATCTTATATGCCGTTAAACTACCAAAATGACAAACGCTCCTTCAGAGATGGAAACGGAAATCGATTTCGACCACCTGAATCTCTACGTTCAAGGGGACATTGATTTGACCCGGGAAGTCTTTGGTCTCTTTAAACATCAAATAGAAATGTGGGGCCGGGCGCTCACGCCGGATGCGGAGGACGACACATGGGCATCCGTTGTCCATTCGCTCAAAGGCTCGGCTCGCGCCGTGGGGGCTATGGCTCTGGCACAAAGATGTGAACGGGCAGAAAGCTTGGTCGGTGAGCATAAAACCACAGGGGCGCGACTGGTTGCTGTCCAGGATATCGAATTTCGAATGTCCCGAACTTTGGCAGAGATACAGCGTTGGGAATACCGCCAAACTCTGAATGACATGCGGAAAAAATAGCTGAGGCGGAAAAGGTAGGTGAGGTCCGTGCGAAGTCTCTTTCATCTGCTGAATCTTTTTCAAAGGTTCGAATTCAGACAAACCTTGCCGGATTAAATCCGGAAATTGTCAAAAGCGCGTCATAGTTCGGACACGAATCAGGATAATATAGGAGCATCTGAAAAGGGGGTATCATGCAAAATAAACTCACTGGGTTTCTGGCAACACTCGCGGGAATAGGCGCCTTTGCTTTGGCCGGATGGGCTGGCTATTCGCTCTATCCAGAAAACGGAAAGGCCGGAAACGACCCGCAATCAAACGCAAATTCAGGGCCTGAAGGCATTGAGGTTCAAGCTGTAACAGACCGAAGCACGGGGCCAGAAGCAGAGGGTCGATCCGAAGACTCTGCGCCCGCTTTTTTTCGATATGTAAGATGGTATGCGGATGAAACGGCTAATGGCCGCTTAAATGCCTGTATGGAATTCAACCATGCGGTCGCAAAAGAACAAGAAGTCGAACTCCGCCCCTATATCGATATTGTCCCGGAGACATCGATAGCTTTGTCGGTTCGCGGAAAATCACTTTGTGTCGGCGGTCTATCCTTTGACACAGAATATAATCTGACCCTTAAAGAGGGATTGCCGTCCGATACGGCGGATCTTGTCCTTGGCGCCGATCAAAATGTGACGGTGTCTTTCGGGGATAAACCCGCCTTTGTCGGCTTTACGGATAATGGAATTATTCTGCCCAAAACCGAAACAGGCGGTCTTTCGATCGAAACGGTCAATGTGGACGCCCTCGACATCACTGTTGAAAGAGTCAATCACCGTATCCTCAGCCAAACAGAACCAAATGCCGGGTCTCAATCTCTGGAAGGGGAATATAGCTATGGCTATGAGGCTTGGGAGGAAAAGGTTGAGGTTTGGTCGGGCCAAATTGAAGTTGCGAGCGAGAAAAATATTAGCGCCAAAACAATATTTCCCCTGCAAGATATTACCAATGACCTGGATTACGGGGCGTATATTGTCACGGCCAAACGGGCAACGGATAAGGATAATGATAACCGCGTGGCGAAAGCTTGGCGCTGGATTATCTCAACGGATATGGCGCTGACAAGCTATAAAGGCGCCGACAAAATGCACCTTAATGTGCGGTCGTTGAAATCGGCTGAACTTGTCGGAAATGTCCGTCTTGATCTGATTGCTCGTAATAATGATTTATTGGGGTCTGTCGAGACAGGCCCGGACGGGCGAGCGTCATTTCCCTCCGCTTTGCTTCGCGGCGAAGGAAATATTGCCCCCAAAATGGTGCTGGCTTACGGCCCCAACAATGATTTCGCCATGTTGGATTTGTCACGCAGCCCACTGGATATGACAGCTTATGATGTGGAAGGCCGCACAGCGCAGAGCCCGATTGATATTTTCGCTTATACGGAACGCGGGGTCTATAGACCGGGGGAGACCGTTTATCTGACTGCGCTGCTGCGCGGAGAAAAAGGCGAGGCGCGGTTTGACCGCCCGGTCCAGCTAACGCTGACAAAACCGGATGGCGGTGTCGCGTTCGAGCAAACCTACCAAAATCAAGACCTGTCGGGCGCGCTTGCTGTGGATTACGAACTTCCCGCTGATGCGCCGCGCGGGGTCTGGACTATGGCGCTGTTGCCCGAAGGTATGGTCGCTGAAAAACGCGTCAGATTTGATGTTCAGGACTTCGTCCCTCAAAAACTAAAACTCGTCAGCAGCATAGCGGATGAACGCTTAACCGCTCGAACCAAAAGCACACTTAGTTTACAGGCTGATTTCTTATATGGAGCCCCGGGCGCGTCGCTTGAAGGCGAAGCTGAAGCCCGGGTTCAAATCGAGAATGATCCGTTTGAAAGTTATAAAGGGTTTAAATTCGGCGACACCCAAGAAACATTTGAAGAACGAATTGTCGAAATTGGGACGGGCGTTACAGACGAAAAGGGGCGTTTAAGCCTCCCGGTTGATCTGTCGGGGCAGGATATAAAATCCAGCTATCCCTTACGTTTGATGGTGACTTCCGGTGTGGCAGAGCCCGGGGGGCGTTTTGTACGTAAAACCCAATATCTACCGCTGCGAACTCAAGATAGCTATATCGGTTTCAAACCGGGGTTTGAGGGGGATTATGCGAGCCGCAATGCGCCTGTTAGCATTGATCTGATCAATGTTTCTTCCTCGGGCGAAGCTATTGACAGCGCGCTGAATTGGACACTTTACGAAGAAATTCACGATTTCCAGTGGTATCGTGAAAATGGCGAATGGAGATACCGCAAGGATGTGTCTGACATCGCCCTTTTTGATGGTGAAATTGAGATACAGGGCGAGCCTGCAAATTGGTCAAAACGTCTTCCGAGTGGTCAATACCGTTTAGAGGCTATCAGCCCTGACGGCTACAAAGCCGCCCTCAGATTTAATGTGGGATGGGCCAGACCGGGGAGCGGCGTTGATGCGCCCGACCGCATCGTTATGGGCAAAGTCGAAGACAAAGTCAGCTCCGGTCAAAGCGTGACGCTTTCAGTCCAGTCGCCCTATGCTGGAATCGGGGATCTTGTGATCGCCAATGAAGCTATTCAATCCGTTCAATCTGTTGTTCTGCCCGAAGGCGAGTCTGAGCTGACATTTACTTTCGATAAAAATTGGGGTGACAGCGTTTATGCTATGCTGACGCTCTATACGCCGGAAGCCAAAGACGGGAAGTCCATTCAACGCCGGGCCGCTGGAATGAGCTATATTGCCCTGGACCGCTCAGACCAGACTCTCTCTGTCACTTTCGAAACAGATGAAATCATTGAACCCCGCCAGACTTATGAAGTGGCTATGCAAGTCACGAATATTCCAAAAGGTGAGCAAGCCTGGATAAGTCTGGCCGCAGTTGATGAGGGCATATTGCAACTCACTCAATATGAAAGCCCAAAAGCGGACGAATATCTTTATGGTAAAAAAGCGTTCAGTCTCGATGTGCGCGATGATTATGCACGGCTCTTGAATCCCAATCTCGGTCTTGCAGCTATTCTTCCGCAGGGCGGAGATAGTCTTGGCGGCGCTGGATTGAGTGTCGTGCCGACCCAAACAGTGGCGTTGTATCAGGGGCCTGTCAAAGTGAAGAACGGCCAAACTCTCATCACTTTGGATATTCCTGATTTTCAGGGACAGCTCCGTCTTATGGCGACTGTCTGGTCAAAATCTGCCGTGGGAAGTGGCGATCAAGAGTTAACAGTGCGCGACCCTGTTCCATTAACAGTTGGTTTGCCGCGATTTCTTGCCCCGGGGGATAAAGGCATTGCGACAGTCAGTCTCGATAATTTGGACGGTTCTGTAGGGGACTATTCGCTTTCCTTTATATCAGACCTTACGACCAAAGACGCGACGACATTTAACCTCGCTAGAGACGAACGCCGGGACGTCTCGATACCTATTTCAACTAATGGTATTGGCATATCTGACTTTAACCTGAACGTTTCAGGGCCAGATAGTTATGCCCGCAGCAATATACGGCAAATCGAGACGCGCTCGCCCTATCGCCCGCAAGTTGTGAAACGTCTCACGGAACTTGCTCCCAACCAAAGTTATGCTCTTTCTTCTCTCAGTCTTGACGGGTTCATACCAGAAGCAACGAATCTGACCCTGTCGGTTTCCAACCTTCCGGGGCTGGACGTGCAAACCTATTTACAAGCCCTGTCCATCTATCCCTATGGTTGCACCGAACAAACAGTGAGTACGGCGATGCCGCTTCTTTTTGTCAATCAACTCGGCGGCATTCAGGGCCTAAGTGACGAACAAAGACGCGCGCGTATTGACTTAGCCATAAAACGCCTTGTCGCCCGTCAGGATGCACAAGGGGCATTTGGTCTCTGGCGCGTCAATGACGGCAATGCGTCTCCATGGTTGCAGGTTTATGTGACAGAGTTTCTGCTATTGGCGAAAGAAAATGGACAGTCAGTTCCGCAAGACGCTCTGGACCGGGCTTTATCCGCTATAAGTAAAATCTCAGAACCGGGCCGTTATACCAACCTGAATCTGAACTTTAATTATGGCTGGAATAATTCCGGAGGTCTGGAGCAGGATACGCGGCGGTTTGAACGCGCGGCCTACGCGCATTACGTCCTGGCTCTGGCGGACAAAGTTGACGTGCCGGATTTGCGCTACCTTGCAGATAATAATGCAAAGGACATCCGTTCTCCTTTGGCCTTGGCTTATCTGGGGTCAGCTTTGTCAAAAGTCGGCGATACAAGACGCGCCAATCAGGTTTTCAATTTGGCACAAGAACAACGCGGTAGGTCGAATAATCCGGACGATTATTATGCATCAGATTTAAGAAATGCTGCGGCTATGATTGCGGTCGCCCATGATTATATTCAGCCAGACTATAATTCTGACCTATTGAGCTTCGTCGCTGCGGCCGCCCAGGAGGCACAGTATTTAAATACGCAGGAACAGTCCTATCTGGTTCGTATGATCGCCTCATTAGGCGCGGGGCAAGGTAAGCTTTCCTTAAACGCGCGAGGGCTTGATCTAACCCAGTCGAATACATCTCAATCTGTTAATTTAGGCGGGCAGGGGATTTCTGAAAATCAGGTTATCGAAAACACGGGGGACGATCCTGTTTGGGTCTCTGCAACCCTATCCGGACTACCGGACAGAGATCCCGGCGCTATCTCTCAAGGTTATGCGATTGAGAAACAGATGTTCTCTATGTCAGGGCAAGCCATGAGCCAAAATCAGCTTGTTAAAGGGGAGCGGGCCATTATTCGCGTGATGATTAACCCGGAGCAGAAACGCTCTGCCATGATCGTTTTGGCGGATTTGCTGCCGGCGGGTGTTGAGATTGAGTCCATTCTTCTTCCTGACGAAGCCGGGGACACGGGGCCTTACCGCTTTTTGGGTGACCTGACTGATTTGGATATGGCAGAGATGCGGGATGACCGTATGGTTGCTTCAGAGCGCGTCAATCGCTGGGACGACGGTCGCATTACTGTCGCTTATGTCATTCGTGCCGTCACGCAAGGAGATTTCGTCTTTCCCGGCGCGGTAGCCGAAGATATGTACCGCCCGGAATTTAATGGCCGCACAGAAGCTAATCGGTTGGTCGTTCATGGCGCCGGGAGCAATTAATGCGCTTACGGGTGACATACCCCAAAAAAATATGGTTTGGCCTCGGAATGGCTTGGATCGGAATTTTCTGGATTATGGCCTTTCCTGTTGCGCCTGAGCAAATTCGTTCTGAAAATGCGACCACGCTTTATGATCATAATGATCAGGTCTTGGCGCGCTACTCGACAAATGACAACTATTGGCGTTTGGCCCCGACGCTGGATGAGATTGATCCAAATTTCATCCGCGCGTTACTCGCTATAGAAGATGCCCGCTTCTATTCTCATAGCGGGGTGGATATTCCAGCCATAGGGCGGGCGCTCAAAACCTGGCATCATTCGGGTCAGGCAAAATCCGGGGCGTCAACGATTACGATGCAACTTGTGCGTCAATACAAGCCCCGTCCTCGCGTGTTTAAATCCAAGGTCATCGAGAGCGTCGCCGCCCTTAAATATGAGATGGTTTTTTCCAAGCAAGATATTCTTGAGCAATATCTGACGCGGATTTCCTATGGCGGCAATATTCAAGGCATTGAAGCCGCCAGCTGGCGATACTTTGAAAAACCGCCGGGACAGCTCACTTGGGATGAAATCGCGTTGCTGATTGCTTTACCGCAAGCTCCGGAAGCTCGCCGCCCGGATAGGCACCCTGTAGCCGCAAAGGCCGGGCGCGATCGTATCCTAGAGAAGCTCGTTCGTGAGGGCGTTTTGACGAGCCTTATGGCTCAGGAAGCTATAGAGGTGCCCGTGCCGCAATTTGTTCACGATTTCCCATCGGATGCGGAAATAGGCGCGCCGATCCTTTCGGCCCGAAGCCGCGATATTCATAGCTTTATAGATCCGAAAATCCAGAAAACAGCCCATCGGATTTTGAAACAGTCATTGGAACAGCAAAACCGCGTCGTGAACGCCTCCATTTTGGTTGTCGAAAATAAAACCCGCAATGTTGTGGCGCAGGTCACAGCAGGCGCGCGCGATCATGACGGGGGCTGGCTTGATTTGACCCGCGCGATCCGCTCGCCGGGATCAACGCTTAAACCCTTTATCTATGGATTGGCGATGAGTGACGGGCGGGCGGGTATGAACAGCACAATCCGCGACGCCCCCACCCGGTTCGGAGCCTATCAGCCGGAAAATTTTAATCGCCGCTATCACGGGAAAGTCCGTTTGCAGGATGCTTTGAAACATTCCTTGAACGTACCTGCCGTTGCGGCCCTTGATCAGGTGGGGTCTGCCAGATTTGAGGCGCTCCTGACCTCGGCGGGCGCAATTCCCCGTCTTTCGAGACATCGTGAAGAAGATAGCGGTTTATCATTGGCTCTGGGCGGGGCCGGGATGACAGCTATAGATCTCGCCACGCTTTACACGGCCCTTGCCAATGACGGAGTTGCAAAACCGCTAAACTGGGAATTTGGGCAAAGCCAGACGGAAACGGGGGTGCAGATTTTGCCGCCGGAGACGACCGCAAAAATCACAAAAGTCCTCGCCGCAGCTACCCCGCCTCAAGGCCGTCTGCCGGGTCATTTATCACAAACCCGTTCTTCTATAGCTTACAAGACAGGCACGTCTTACGGAGCCCGCGATAGCTGGGCGGCGGGATACACCAAAGACCATACGATCGTGGTCTGGGTGGGCAGGCCGGACGGCGCCCCGCGTCCCGGACAGACAGGACGAGAGTCTGCCGCTCCGCTTTTATTCGATGTTTTCGATAGCTTATCAGATCGGACGGTCCGGCCTTTTGAGGTTGCCGATAACCGCGTCAGGGAAAGTAAGGCCTTTAAAACGGTTTTGGATGCGGGACCTCAGATATCTTTTCCGTCCAATGGAAGTGACGTGCTTGTCCAAAATCAACGCAGAGATTTAAGACTTCGCGCCCAGTCCTCCAAAGAGTTACGCTTTTATGTGGATGGAGAGATATTAGACGCGAAATACGGGTCTGCGACGTTTAAACCAAAATCCGCCGGGTTTTATACGTTGAAGGTTATTGACAGCGACGGACGGTCAAGCCTCTCGCGCTTTCGTGTTCTCCTCTCCGATAATCTCGCCCACGCGCCGCTTTAGAGCCACCAACTCCTCCGCAAACCAATCGTGCCTTTTGATCCACGCATTATTGCGCCAGCTTGGATGCGGCAAGGGCATCAAGCCCGGCCCGAAACTTGGCCATTTCCGGACGGTCTCAGTCAAGGTCCGTTCCATCATTGGCCCTAAATAGCGCTTCACAGCATACATACCGACGAGGAGTGTCAGCTCTACTTCAGGCAGGGCATGGGTCAAAGCTTTTTGCCAAAGCGGGGCGCATTCCTTTCGCGGAGGAAGATCGCCCCCCTTTTTGTCTTGTCCTGGAAAACAGAAACCCATTGGCGTAATTGCGAAAAAGTCGGGGTTATAAAAGGCGGTCTCGTCCACCCCGAGCCAGTCTCTCAGGCGTTTGCCCGAAGGATCATTAAATGGGACAGAACTGGCATGCGCGAGCGTTCCGGGGGCTTGGCTAATAATGCGAATTTTAGACTTTTGCGTCCCCCGAATTATCGGGTTAGGCGCGACGGGCAGAGGCGGAGTGGAATGCGCGCAAACTTCGCAGCGGCGAATTGTGTCGATTAAGGCGTCAGTATTTGGCGATAGAGGTAAATTATTTTGGCAAACTGATGTCATAGCTCTGGTATAACGCTTTAATATGTTATTGGTTGAGTGAAAATCCTGCTCAAGAATTTGAGGTTATATATGTCAGATAGTTTTTACGCCGATTTAGAAAAAGAACTCGACTCTATTAAAGAGGAGGGACTTTGGAAAAGCGAGCGCTTGATTACGAGCGATCAGTCTTCTGATATTGGCATCCGTCAAAACGGCGAAGAAAAAGAAGTCCTGAATTTCTGCGCCAATAATTATCTGGGCCTTGCCAATCATCCGGACCTTATCAAAGCGTCTCAGAAGGCGACGCAGGACCACGGCTTCGGGATGGCGTCTGTGCGTTTTATTTGCGGAACGCAAGCGCAGCATCGTGAGCTTGAGAAATCAATAGCTGACTGGCTCGGTTTTGAAGATAGCATACTTTACGCGGCTTGCTTCGACGCGAATGGCGGCTTGTTCGAGCCTTTGCTTGGCCCGGACGACGCCATTATTTCCGACACACTTAACCATGCCTCGATCATTGACGGTATCCGCCTCTGCAAAGCGATGCGCTATCGCTTCAAAACCTCTGACATGAACGATTTACGCGAGAAACTTAAAGCCGCAAAATCTGATGGCGCACAGAACATCCTGATTGCGACGGATGGCGTTTTCTCTATGGACGGCACCATCGCCAAGCTGGACGAGATTGTGGCGCTCAAAAAAGAATTTGGCGCTCTACTTATGGTCGATGACTGTCACGCCACCGGATTTTTGGGCAAGAGCGGTCGAGGGTCGGCAGAGTTTCGCGGCGTAGAAGGCGGCGTCGATATTCTCACTGGTACGCTAGGCAAAGCGCTCGGCGGCGCGATGGGCGGCTTTACTTGCGCGAAGCAATCTGTCGTGGATATGCTGCGCCAACGCTCGCGGCCCTATCTCTTCTCTAACTCTCTTGCGCCTGGTCTGGTCGGAGCGAGCCTGAAAGCGATTGAACTGGCCAAGCAGGGAAATGATCTGCGGAAGCAACTCAAAGCCAATTCAGAGCAATTTCGCAAAGGCATGACAGAGGCCGGCTTTACACTTCCAGATGGAGAGCACCCGATTATTCCTGTTATGCTGGGCGACGCCAATATCGCACAGGACATGGCGGCGAAACTTTTGGATGAAGGTATTTATGTTATCGGCTTTTTCTTCCCTGTCGTGCCCAAAGGGCAAGCCCGAATTAGAACACAGATGAGCGCCGCGCACACGCCGGAGCAAATTGACCGCACCATTGCGGCCTTCATCAAAGTCGGCAAAGAGCTAGGAGTGATTTAATGGCTGATAAGCTTCCCAAAGCCATGAAGGCCCTTGTCAAAGCCAAGCCTGAGAAGGGCCTCTGGATAGAAGACGTGCCTGTGCCTGAGATTACGCCAAATGAAGTTCTTATCAAAATCGAGCGTACGGCGATTTGTGGAACAGATATGCATATTTATGGCTGGGATGAATGGGCGCAAAAAAACGTACCTGTTCCTATGGTGATTGGCCATGAATATGGTGGCCATGTTGTTGCCATTGGCTCAACAGTCACCCGTGTAAAAGTGGGCGACCGCGTGAGCGGAGAAGGTCATGTGGTGGGGCGAAAGTCTAGAAATGCCCGGGCAGGGCGGTTCCATCTCGACCCGGACACGAAAGGAATTGGAGTTAATTTGCCCGGGGCGTTTGCCGAATATCTGGCACTCCCTGAATTTAATGTCATTCCTCTCGGCAATGATTTTCCTCTAGAGATCGCCTCTATTCTTGATCCCCTCGGCAATGCCGTCCATACAACTTTGGCTTTTGATTTGGTGGGCGAAGATGTTCTGATTACAGGCGCAGGCCCTATCGGCATTATGGCCGCCGCTGTGGCAGAGCGCGCAGGCGCTAGACGTATCGTGCTGACCGACATCAATGATTGGCGTCTTGAGTTTGCTAAAACGCTGACGACTCGAACTCGCATGGTCAACACAATGAACGAAGATTTAAAAAAGGTCATGGACGAGATCGGCTTGGATGAAGGCTTTGATGTCGGTTTGGAAATGAGCGGCGCACAGCCTGCCTTTAATCAGATGCTGGATTGCATGTTGATGGGTGGAAACATCGCCATGCTTGGTATTCCGGCCAAGCCTTATCCAGTCGATTTTGGCAAAATCGTCGGTAAAGCGCTGACCCTGCGCGGTATTTATGGGCGCCAGATGTACGAGACGTGGTATAAAATGCTGGCCTTGATTGATGGCGGCTTGGATATGAGCCCGCTTATCACGCATCGTTTCGCGGCAACGGATTTTCAAAAGGCTTTTGACCTAATGGAAACCGGAAAAACAGGAAAGGTCATTTTGGATTGGACGAAGGTGTGACAGAGGACCACCTTCCGTTAGAAGGGTATCACGAACTCACCGAAGAGCAGATGCGGCAACGCGCTGAGGCAGTGCTGAACCGGCTTTCGTCGCGCCGAACTATACGGGACTTTTCCGACGAACCAGTTTCGAAAGAAATCATTGAAACCTGCCTCAAAGCCGCCGGGACGGCCCCGAGCGGGGCTAATCACCAACCTTGGCATTTTGTCGCGATTTCCGATGCTGAGATAAAGCGGAAAATCCGTATTGCCGCAGAATCGGAGGAGGCAGAGTTTTACGGAGGGCGCGCTCCGGCGGAATGGCTTGACGCTCTTGCCCCGCTGGGAACAAATCAAAGCAAGCCCTTTCTCGAAACGGCGCCTTGGCTAATTGCTGTATTCGCACAACGGCGCGGGGGCGAAATTATTGGCCAGAACAAGAAGAATTACTATGTGACCGAATCCGTCGGGTTAGCTACCGGACTACTTATTACGGCTTTACATTCGGCAGGGCTTGGAACCCTGACGCATACGCCTGCTCCAATGGGGTTTTTAAGAGAAATTTGCGAACGGCCGAATAGTGAAAAACCATTTCTTCTAATGGTGGTCGGTCACCCAGCAGAAACCGCGACAGTTCCAAAACACGCCCTTGTTAAAAAGACCTTGGACGAAATCTCGACTTTTATAATTTGAGCAAACAGAAAAATTTGAAGCGCACCAGCCTTATCAGCCATTTAGATCCCCGCTTATTGATTTTAAAAGCCCAACTTTCTCAATCCCTTATAAAATAAAT
>OJDK01000012.1_pt1:0-165000 | contig 166320 bp, 168 predicted proteins | sample 1592791 | NCBI WGS metagenome assembly OJDK01 (sample SAMN05416878, study PRJEB24817) | seawater metagenome | isolation source: Sea water | place: Canada:Atlantic | collected 2013-11
TTACTCTGATTGCACCAATCGCGATGGATGAAGGTTTACGTTTCGCAATCCGTGAAGGTGGCCGTACAGTTGGCGCCGGCGTGGTAGCAAAAGTTATCGCTTAATCGCGAATAACTGTAAAAAACACGAAAGCCCTGCCTTAACAGCGGGGCTTTTGCATTTGTGTGGTTGACACTTTTTGTACAGCCGCATACAATTCGCGTCCCCTAGAATCTGGGGGAAGCAAGCTGAAGCACTCTAACTTGGAGTTTGGTATGCAAAACCAACGAATCCGTATCCGTTTGAAGGCGTTCGACCATCGCCTGATCGATACATCGACTCAGGAAATCGTCGATACGGCTAAACGTACGGGCGCTCAGGTACGCGGTCCTATTCCGTTACCTACACGTAAAGAGCGTTTTACCGTTCTGGTTTCACCGCACGTTAATAAAGACGCGCGCGACCAGTACGAAATCCGTACGCATAAGCGCATGCTCGACATTGTTGAGCCAACTGAGAAAACAGTTGATGCGTTGATGAAACTAGATCTGGCTGCCGGTGTGGAAGTACAGATCAGCCTAGGTTAATTCGTAAGAATTAATATTTAGGCTCTGTGTAACGCTCATGTTGAGCGGCCATAGCGGGTTAAAGCCCCGTACACTAGAGGAAATTGAAATGGCAATTGGTATTGTCGGTAAGAAAGCGGGTATGACCCGTGTATTTACCGAAGAAGGTCAATCTGTTGCTGTCACTGTTCTGCACGTGACGCCTAACCGCGTTGCTCAAGTTAAAACCGCCGAAACTGACGGTTACAGTGCTCTGCAGGTTACATATGGCGCGAAGAAAGCTTCTCGCGTTTCAAAACCTGAAGCTGGACATTTCGCGAAAGCAAATGTTGAAGCTGGTCGTGGTGTTATGGAATTCCGCACTGACGAAACTTTCGCCGCTGGCGATGAGTTGACCGTTGCGCAATTCGAAGCAGGCCAAAAGGTTGATGTTACTGGTATGTCTAAAGGTAAGGGCTTCCAGGGCGGTATTAAGCGCTGGAATTTCCGTATGCAAGACGCTACTCACGGTAACTCTTTGTCTCACCGCGCACCTGGCTCTATTGGTCAGTGTCAGACTCCTGGCCGCGTATGGAAAGGCAAAAAAATGGCCGGTCACATGGGTGCTGAGCAGGTAACTACTCAAAGCCTAGAGATCGTTCGTGTAGACGCAGAAAATAATCTGCTGCTGGTCAAGGGTGCAGTTCCAGGTGCGACTGGTTCCGACGTAATTGTTAAACCAGCTGTAAAGGCTAAGGGGTAAACAATGGAACTTAAAACAAACACTGGCGCGGCAGTAGCAGTTTCTGATGCTACCTTTGGTCGTGAATTCAATGAAGCTCTGGTACACCAGATTGTTACTGCTTATATGGCAGGTGGTCGTCAAGGTACTAAAGCTCAAAAAACCCGTTCTGAAGTTTCTGGTGGTGGTATTAAACCATGGCGTCAGAAGGGTACTGGTCGTGCGCGTGCTGGTACATCAAGCAGCCCTATCTGGCGTTCAGGTGGTGTTACGTTTGCTGCTAAGCCACGCAACTACGAACAGAAAGTGAACAAGAAGATGTATCGCGCAGCGATGCAGTCAATTCTGTCTGAACTAGTTCGTCAGGATCGTTTGGTTGTTGCTGACTCCTTCTCTGTTGAGTCGCACAAGACTAAAGCATTCATTGCTAAGTTAAACGAAATGGATCTGAAGAATGTTCTGATCGTTGCTGATGATATCGATGAGAATCTATATCTAGCGGCTCGTAACGTGCCACATGTTGGCGTTACCGAAGCATCTGCAATTGATCCGGTTAGCTTGATCGCGTTCGAGAAAATCCTAGTGACTGTGTCTGCTCTGAAGAAACTTGAGGAGACCTACGCATGAATCGTGAACGTATCTTTAAAGTGTTAGTAGCGCCTCATATTTCTGAGAAGGCCACTATCCTAGCTGACAAGAATGATCAGTATGTTTTCCGTATTGCGCCTGACGCAACTAAGCCGGAAATCAAAAAAGCGGTTGAAGCTCTGTTTGACGTGAAAGTTCAGTCAGTACAGACCGTCAACATTAAAGGCAAAACAAAGCGTACTGCTCGCGGCATTGGCAAGCGTAACGATGTGCGTAAAGCATACGTTCGTTTGGTAGCGGGTCAGGACATCGACTTCGCAGACGCGAACTAAGGGAGGCTTAAGTCATGGCATTGGTGAAAACTAAACCGACTTCTGCTGGCCGTCGCCATCTGGTAAAAGTCGTAAACGCTGAACTGCACACGGGTAAGCCGCATGCAGCTTTGCTTGAGAAGAAGTCTAAGAGCGGTGGTCGTAACAACAACGGCCGTATTACCACTCGTCACATTGGTGGTGGTCATAAGCAACACTACCGTTTGGTTGACTTCAAACGTAATAAAGATGGTATCCCAGCCGTTGTAGAACGCTTGGAATACGATCCGAACCGTAGCGCGAACATCGCTCTGTTGAAATATGCAGACGGCGAACGTAGCTACATCCTGGCGCCAAAAGGCTTAGTTGCTGGTGATCAGGTGATTTCAGGTGAAAACGCACCTATTAAAGTTGGTAGCTCTATGTCGCTACGCAGCGTACCGGTAGGTAGTGTGATTCACAACGTTGAGCTGAAGCCTGGTAAAGGTGGTCAGATCGCTCGTTCTGCGGGTACATCTGCTCAGCTGGTTGCTCGTGATGGTGCTTACTGCACACTGCGTCTTCGTTCAGGCGAAATGCGTAAAGTGCTGTCTGACTGCCGCGCTACTCTAGGTGAAGTTGGTAACGCTGAGCATGCTCTGCGTGAACTGGGTAAAGCTGGTGCATCGCGCTGGCGTGGTGTTCGTCCAACCGTTCGCGGTGTGGTAATGAACCCTGTTGACCACCCACATGGTGGTGGTGAGGGTCGTACTTCTGGTGGTCGCCATCCAGTAACTCCTTGGGGTGTTCCTACCAAAGGTTATAAGACTCGTAAGAATAAGCGTACCGATAAGCTCATCGTACGTCGTCGTTCTGCGAAATAATTAGAGAGGATTGAACTGTGCCACGTTCATTGAAAAAAGGTCCATTCATAGACCATCACTTAATGAAGAAGGTAGAGACCGCTCTTGAGAAGAACGACAAACGTCCGATCAAGACTTGGTCTCGCCGCTCCACAATCTTTCCAGATTTCGTGGGGCTGACTCTTGCTGTTCATAACGGCAAGCAACACGTGCCTGTTTTCGTAACTGAAGACATGGTTGGTCATAAACTCGGTGAATTCGCCTTGACTCGTACCTACAAGGGTCATGTTGCGGATAAGAAAGCCAAACGTTAAGGAGGGGTGAAATATGTCTGAAGTAGCCGCTGTACTACGTGGAGCTCGCTTGTCTGCGCAAAAGGGTCGCCTAGTTGCAGATCAGATTCGCGGCAGAAATGTTGCTGAAGCTCTAAACATTTTGACGTTCAGCACCAAGAAAGGCGCTGATCTGATGAAGAAAGTGCTGGAATCTGCTATCGCCAACGCTGAGCACAATAACGGTGCTGATGTTGATGAACTTAGTGTTTCTACTGTGTTCGTTGATGAAGGTACGACTTTGAAGCGCATTCGCCCTCGTGCGAAAGGCCGCGCAGATCGTATCTGTAAGCGTACTTGTCACATCACTGTGAAAGTTTCAGAAAAATAGGAGTTGGTCAGATGGGTCAGAAAGTTCATCCAACCGGTATCCGCTTGGGTATCACCAAAGATCATAATTCGATCTGGTATGCTGGGAAGGATAAATACGCCGACAACCTGCTGACTGACATTGCTGTTCGATCTTTGATCGAAAAGCGCCTTGAAAAGGCTTCAGTGAGCAAGGTCGTTATTGAGCGTCCAGCGCAAAACGCCAAAGTAACCATCCACACTGCCCGTCCAGGCATCGTGATTGGTAAAAAAGGCGAAGACGTAGAAGTATTACGTAAAGATGTAAGCGATTTGATGGGTATTCCAGTACACATCAATATCGAAGAAGTTCGTAAACCAGATTTAGATGCTCGTTTGGTAGCGCAAAGCGTTGCTAACCAGCTCGAACGTCGCGTTATGTTCCGTCGTGCTATGAAGCGCGCCGTTCAAAACGCAATGCGTGGCGGTGCTGAAGGCATCAAAATCCAGGTTGGCGGTCGTTTAGGTGGTGCTGAAATCGCTCGTTCAGAGTGGTATCGCGAAGGTCGTGTTCCGTTGCATACATTGCGCGCTGACATCGATTATTCGACGTATGAAGCACACACTACCTATGGTGTTATTGGCGTTAAGGTTTGGATCTTCAAAGGCGAGATCCTAGGCGGAATAGAAGAAGTCCGTGACCGTGCCAAAAACCAAGGTAAAAAGAAAACCGGCCGTTCGTAAGGGGATTGAGTTATGTTATTACCAAAACGTACGAAGTTCCGTAAAGTCCAGACCGGCCGTAACCGTGGTTTGGCCATTCGTGGCTCCAAGGTTAGCTTTGGTGAGTACGCACTAAAAGCAACAGGTCGTGGTCGTTTGACTTCACGGCAGATCGAATCAGCGCGTCGTGCGTTGACTCGTAAAGTGAAGCGTGGGGGCAAAATCTGGATCCGCGTTTTCCCTGATAAGCCAATTACCGAGAAGCCTCTTGAAGTGCGTATGGGTAAAGGTAAGGGTAACGTTGAATACTGGGTTTGTCAGATTCAACCAGGCCGCGTTCTCTATGAGATTGAAGGCGTTCCAGAAGAGTTGGCTCGTGAAGCTTTCGCTCTGGCCGCTGCTAAGCTGCCTTTTGAAACCGCATTTGTTAAACGGACGGTGCTGTGATGAACGCAACTGAACTGAAACAAAAATCAGTAGCTGAGCTGCAAACTCAGCTAGAAGAACTGTTGAGCGATCAATTCAAACTGCGTATGCAGAAGGCGACTGGCCAGTTAGGTCAAACGCATCTAGTACGTCAGACACGTCGTGATATCGCTCGCGTTAAAACCGTGCTTGCAAGCAAGGCAGGGGAATGATCATGAGTGAGAACACAACTATTGCACGCACTATGAGTGGTCGCGTTGTCAGCAACAAGATGGATAAGTCAGTAACTGTACTTATCGAACGTTTTGTTCAGCACCCGATTTACAAGAAGTTCGTGAAGCGCTCTACGAAAGTAATGGCGCATGATGAAAATAACGAATGTCAGATTGGTGACACCGTTACGCTAAAAGAGTCGCGTCCTTTGTCTAAAAACAAGACATGGGCGCTGGTAAGTATCGACGAGCGCGGCGCCAAGGTTTAATACCTGGCGAAGCTAGTTAAGGAGCGAGCAGCATGATTCAAACTCAATCAATGCTTGACGTTGCCGACAACAGCGGCGCGAAGCGCGTACAGTGCATTAAAGTACTGGGCGGTTCACATCGTCGCTATGCCGGCATCGGTGATTTGATTAAGGTATCCGTGAAGGAAGCGATTCCACGCGGTAAAGTTAAAAAAGGTCAGGTAATGAACGCAGTAGTAGTACGTACCCGTAAAGGTGTACGTCGTCCAGACGGCTCTATCATCCGTTTCGACACCAACTCTGCGGTACTGTTGAACGCGTCTCTTGCGCCGATCGGTACACGTATCTTTGGCCCTGTGACTCGTGAGCTGCGCTCTGAACAGTTCATGAAAATCATTTCCCTAGCACCTGAAGTGCTGTAGGGGAGGGGACGATATGTTAAAGATTCGCAAAAATGACGAAGTAGTTGTTATTGCCGGTAAAGACAAAGGCAAACGTGGCAAAGTACAAAAAGTACTAGACACCGGAAGCTTGGTTGTAGCTGGTATTAACATGGTGAAAAAACACCAGAAACCAAATCCGTACCTACAGCAACCAGGTGGTATCGTTGAGAAAGAAGCGAGTATTCAAGCTTCCAACGTTGCTATCTGGAACCCGAAAACTGAAAAAGCTGATCGTGTTGGCTTTAAAGTTGAAGGCGAAAGCAAGGTACGTATCTTCAAATCCACTGGCGATCAAGTTGACGCCTAATCGGACTGGGTACTGCTATGTCACGTTTAGAACAACTGTACAAAACTGAAGTAGTAGCCAAGCTGAAAGAAGAGTTTGGTTACAAAAACATTATGGAAGTGCCACGCGTTACCAAAATCACCCTGAACATGGGTGTTGGTGAAGCGCTTGGTGACAAGAAGTTGATGGACAGCGCCGTTGCCGATATGGAAGCGATTGCTGGTCAGAAAGCGATTGTTACTAAGGCACGTAAGTCAGTAGCGGGCTTTAAAGTTCGTGAAGGCTGGCCAATTGGCTGTAAAGTAACCCTGCGTCGTGCTCGCATGTGGGAATTCATGGATCGTTTGGTAGATGTATCTCTACCTCGTGTACGCGATTTCCGTGGTATTAACCCTAAGTCGTTCGACGGTCGTGGTAACTACAGCATGGGTGTGAAGGAACAGATCATCTTCCCGGAAATTGAATACGATAAAGTAGACAAGATCCGCGGTATGGATGTGACCATCACAACAACTGCTAAAACAAACGATGAAGGCCGCGCTTTACTGAAAGCGCTGCAGTTCCCGTTCCGTAACTAAGGAGTTAACCATGGCTAAGATTAGCATGAAGAATCGTGAACTGAAGCGTGAGAAGTTGGTAGCAAAGTTCGCCGCAAAACGCGCCGAACTTAAAGCAATCATCATCAACGTAGATTCATCTGATGAAGCTCGTTGGAACGCACAACAAGCATTGCAAAAGCTGCCGCGTGATTCGTCATCAAGCCGCCTGCGTGCACGTTGTCAAATGACAGGCCGCCCACACGGTGTATACCGTAAGTTCAAGCTTTCACGTATTAAGTTGCGCGAAGAAGGCATGAAGGGTAATGTGCCTGGCCTTAAAAAAGCTAGTTGGTAAGCAATTCCCCCTTCCTCTAATCCGGAAGGGGGGCGCTGTACAACAGAGGTAATATTAAATGAGTATGCAAGATACGTTGGCGGACATGTTCACCCGCATTCGTAATGCCCAGCAAGCTGGTCATTCGAATGTAAGCATGCCGTCTTCAAAAATTAAGAAATCAGTGGCCGAGGTTCTAGAATCTGAAGGCTACATCGCAGGTTTTTCAGTTGAGTCAGGCGTTAAGCCGACTATGACGATTGACTTGAAATACTACGAAGGCAAGCCAGTTATTGAACGTATCCAGCGCGTAAGTCGCCCTGGTCTGCGTCAGTACCGCGGCACCACCGAACTGCCGAAAGTTGAAGCAGGTTTGGGTGTAGCTATCGTTTCCACTTCTAAAGGCGTTATGACTGATCGCGCTGCTCGTGCTGCGGGCGTTGGCGGTGAAGTTATAGCGACCGTATTCTAAGGGGAATAACGATGTCTCGCGTAGCAAAAGCTCCTGTACAAATCCCAGCTGGCGTTGAAGTAACTGTCGCCGCTGACAAGCTTTCTATAAAAGGTAAGCAGGGACAATTAGAGTTAAACGTTCATTCTTCTGTAAATATTCAGAAAGAAGAAAACGTACTAACTTTCGCCCCAAAATCGAACGACAAGCAAGCTAACGCTTTGGCTGGTACGTTCCGCGCTCTAGTAAACAATATGGTTACTGGTGTAAGCGTAGGTTTTGAGAAGAAGTTGATCCTGCAAGGTGTTGGTTATCGTGTTAAAACCACGGGCAACACTCTGAATTTAACACTGGGCTTCTCTCACCCTGTCGACTATGAGCTGCCAGCAGGTGTTACTGCTGAGACTCCTAGCCAAACTGAAGTGGTTATCAAAGGTATTGATAAGCAGCAAGTTGGCCAAGTAGCAGCTGAAATCCGTGGCTATCGTCCACCAGAGCCTTATAAAGGCAAGGGTGTTCGCTATGCTGATGAAAACGTGCGTCGTAAAGAAGCCAAGAAAAAGTAAGGTCTAGGCCATGAATGAGAAGAAAAAAGCTCGTTTACGCCGCGCCCAGAAAACACGGATAAATATCCGTGAGAAAAGCGCGGTACGTCTGTGCGTATACCGTACGCCCAGACACATCTATGCTCAGATCATCTCGGCCAACGGCGCTAACGTCTTGGCTACTGCTTCTACTGTAGAAGCTGATCTGCGTACTGAACTGACTGGTAATGTTAACGCTGCCACTAAAGTTGGCCAGCTGATTGCTGAGCGCGCGAAAGCCGCTGGCGTCACTAAAGTAGCGTTCGATCGTTCTGGTTTTAAATACCATGGTCGTGTTAAAGCTCTGGCTGACGCGGCTCGTGAAAGCGGCCTGGAATTCTAAGGGTAAAGATCATGGCAAATAATGAACGTAATAACGATCGTAACAACGACCGTAACGAAAGCGAACTCCAGGAAAAACTGGTACAAGTTAACCGCGTAGCCAAAGTGGTAAAAGGTGGTCGTATTTTCGCCTTTACAGCTTTGACAGTAGTGGGCGACGGCAATGGTCGTGTGGGCTTCGGTCGTGGTAAATCACGCGAAGTGCCACTGGCTATCCAGAAAGCAATGGAACAGGCTAAGCGCAATATGGTTACCGTACAATTGGACGGTAACACTTTGCAGTATCCTATCCGCGCCCGTCACTCTGGCGCTCAGGTATACATGCAGCCTGCTTCTGAAGGTACGGGTATTATCGCCGGTGGTGCGATGCGTGCTGTTCTGGAAATGGTCGGCGTTAAAAACGTATTGGCTAAGTGCTACGGTTCAACTAACCCGGTGAACGTCGTTCGCGCAACCTTTAATGGTTTGGCGCAAATGAAATCTCCGGAACAAGTTGCAGCTAAGCGCGGCAAGTCTGTTGAAGACATCCTGGGGTAATCTGTTATGGCTAATAAAACCGTAAAAGTGACCCAAACACGAAGCACTATTGGCAAATTGCCAAAGCATCGTGAAACCATGAAAGGTTTGGGTCTCCGTCGCATTGGTCACACCGTTGAGTTGGAAGATACTCCATCTGTACGCGGTATGATCAACCAAGTTCAATACATGATTAAGGTTGAAGGGGAGTAATATGCGTCTCAATGAATTGAGCCCAGCTCCTGGTTCTAAACCTGCTGCTAAGCGTGTAGGCCGTGGTATCGGTTCTGGTCTGGGTAAGACTGGTGGTCGTGGTCACAAAGGTCAAAAATCGCGCTCTGGTGGTAAAGTGGCTCCAGGCTTCGAAGGCGGTCAGATGCCTATTCATCGCCGTTTGCCAAAATTCGGCTTCGTTTCTCGTCAAGCACAGTATGTTGCTGAGATTCGTTTGAACGAATTGGCATTGGTTGAAGGTGATGTGGTAGATCTAGCAGCTCTTAAAGCAGCAGACGTTATTGGCGAGAAGATTAAAACTGCTCGCGTGATTCTGTCTGGTGAAGTTAAGAAGGCTGTGACTGTTAAAGGTTTAAAGGTCACTAAAGGCGCTAAAGCTGCTATTGAAGCAGCAGGTGGAAAGGTCGAAGACTAATGGCTAGGCAAGGCTCACTACCGCAGGGCATGCAATCTGGATTAAGCGAGCTTTGGGCTCGCATCCGATTCGTCCTGTTGGCAATTGTTGTATATCGTGTGGGTACCCATATACCGGTACCAGGCATTAATCCAGACGCATTGGCGCGCCTGTTCGAACAGAATCAAGGTACTATCTTGGAAATGTTCAACATGTTCTCCGGCGGTGCACTGGAGCGTATGAGTATTCTCGCGCTGGGCATCATGCCTTACATTTCTGCGTCGATTATCATGCAATTGTTGACGGCTGTGAGTCCTCAGCTAGAGCAATTGAAGAAAGAGGGTGAGTCTGGGCGTCGAAAGATTACCCAGTACACCCGCTATGGCACCGTATTATTGGCAACGGTTCAAGCATTCGGCGTATCCGCCGGCTTGGCTAGCCAAGGTGTTACTTTCTCATCCGGCGTAGAGTTCTATGTCACGGCCGTACCGTCCTTCGTGGCTGGTGCAGTGTTCATGATGTGGCTAGGAGAGCAAGTTACCGAGCGTGGTATCGGTAACGGCATCTCGATTCTGATTTTTGCTGGGATTGTTGCTGGCTTGCCAAGTGCTATTGGTCAGGCGTTTGAGTCTGCCCGTCAGGGCGACTTAAACATCCTGTTATTATTGGTGATTGCTGCTCTAGCCGTTGCTGTAATCGGGTTTGTCGTGTTCGTAGAACGCGGTCAGCGCCGTATTACAATCAACTACGCCAAGCGCCAGCAAGGACGCCAAGTATTTCAGGCACAGACCAGTCATCTGCCGCTTAAACTGAATATGGCTGGGGTTATCCCAGCGATCTTTGCCTCAAGCTTACTTTTGTTCCCTGCGTCTTTGGGTCAATGGTTTGGTCAAGGCGAAGGCATGGAATGGTTGCAGAAGTTCAGTAATGCGTTGGCTCCTAGTCAGCCGCTTTATATTGTTCTGTTCGCAGCTGGAATTATCTTCTTCTGCTACTTCTACACGGCGTTGATGTTCAACCCTCGTGATGTTGCAGAGAACTTGAAGAAGTCAGGCGCGTTTATTCCAGGGATTCGTCCAGGAATTCAAACAGCCAATTACATTGATAGCGTACTAGGTCGTTTGACACTGTTCGGTTCTCTGTATATTGCCGCTGTGTGCTTGTTACCTCAGTTCTTGGTAGTAGCTGCAGATGTTCCTTTCTATTTTGGTGGAACGTCATTGTTGATCGTTGTGGTTGTCGTTATGGACTTTATGGCGCAGGTGCAATCGCACTTGATGTCGAGCCAGTACGAATCACTGATGAAGAAATCAAATCTTAAGAATTTTGGCTCAGCACGCTGAGTCAGATTTAGGAGACCGTCATGAAAGTACGTGCGTCTGTTAAAAAAATCTGCCGTGAATGCAAAGTAATTCGCCGTAACGGTAGCGTGCGAGTGATCTGTACAGATCCTAAGCACAAACAACGTCAGGGTTAATTCTTCTGACAAGGCCGGGTCGCGATTCAGATAGCTTGATTTCTGATCATGTTATCTGTACTATTCGCGGCCCTTTCATTAAGTAAGTGTAACGGAGTTAGACATGGCCCGTATTGCCGGTGTCAACATTCCTGACAACAAGCATGCAGTTATCTCTCTGACCTATGTCTATGGCATTGGTAAGACGTCTGCCCAGCAAATCTGTGCCAGTGCTGGCATTGCTGAGAGCACCAAGATTGGTGATTTGAGCGAAGAGTTGTTGGATGTTGTTCGTAACGAAGTAGCAAAATACACGGTTGAAGGCGATCTGCGTCGTGAAGTCCAGATGAGCATCAAACGTTTGATGGATATGGGTTCCTTCCGAGGCATCCGTCACCGTCGTAGCCTGCCACTTCGCGGTCAGCGTACTAAAACAAATGCTCGTACCCGTAAAGGTCCGCGCAAACCGATTCGTAAGTAATTTTACTTGCGATCGGGTTTTTAGTGTAGCTGCATTCGACTTGTTGCAGTGTTGATATTAAAAGCAGGATTTAAAAATGGCTAAGCCAAATAGATCACCAAAGAAGAAGGTTAAAAAGACGGTAGTAGACGGCATCGCCCATATACACGCCTCTTTTAACAACACCATCGTAACCATTACCGATCGTCAAGGTAACGCTCTGTCATGGGCTACCGCCGGTGGTTCTGGTTTCCGTGGTTCTCGTAAGAGCACTCCTTTCGCAGCTCAGGTTGCTGCGGAGCGCGCTGGGGAAGCCGCCAAAGAGTACGGCCTCAAGAATCTGGACGTGGAAGTTAAAGGTCCTGGTCCTGGTCGTGAGTCTGCCGTTCGTGCTTTGAACGCATGTGGATACAAAATCGCGAACATCACTGATGTGACGCCGATTCCACATAACGGCTGTCGTCCACCTAAGAAGCGTCGCGTATAAGGAGGCTTGAGAAATGGCACGTTATATTGGTCCTAAGTGTAAGCTAGCACGTCGTGAAGGAACTGATTTGTTCCTAAAAAGCGGTGTTCGCTCACTAGACACAAAATGTAAAATGGAAACCAAACCAGGTGTACACGGTGCTGGTCGCGGTCGTCTGTCAGACTACGGTCTACAGCTACGTGAAAAGCAAAAAGTACGTCGCCTGTACGGTATCCTAGAAAAGCAATTCCGCAGTTACTACAAAGAAGCCGCACGCCGTAAAGGCGCGACTGGTGAGAATTTGTTGCAATTGTTAGAAGGGCGTTTGGATAACGTCGTATATCGCATGGGCTTCGGCTCAACTCGTGCGGAAGCACGTCAGCTTGTCTCTCACAAATCTATCGTTGTGAACGGCCAAACTGTAAATATCCCGTCTTACCAAGTTAAGAGCGGTGATGTAGTAGCGATTCGCGAAAAATCCAAAACTCAGGATCGCATTAAAACTGCTCTTCAGTTGTCATCACAACGTGCCGATTGCGCATGGATTGATGTCAATGCGGGCAAGATGGAAGGAACTTATAAATCAGTTCCTGAGCGCGCTGATCTCTCTGCTGAGATCAACGAAAACCTGATCGTGGAACTTTACTCTAAATAATAGAGGAAATTAAGGGGCAGCTATGCAGCGTGCAGTTAATGAATTTTTGACACCTCGTCACATCCAGGTGGACGAAGTAAACAATACCCATGCCAAGGTAACACTTGAGCCGCTAGAGCGCGGTTTCGGTCACACTCTGGGCAACGCATTACGTCGTATCCTGCTGTCTTCTATGCCAGGCGCAGCGATCGTGGAATGTGAGATCGATGGCGTTTTGCATGAGTACAGCGCTATTGATGGTGTTCAGGAAGATGTGATTGAGATCCTACTGAACCTCAAAGGTGTTGCGGTCAAATTGCATGAACGTGACGAAGCTTCTCTAACCTTGACCAAAGTTGGTCCTGGTATAGTGACAGCTGCCGATATTCAACTGGATCACGGTGTTGAGATTGCAAACCCAGGTCATGTTCTAGCTCATTTGGGCGAAGGCACTGAACTGAAAATGAGCCTGAAGGTATCTTCTGGTCGCGGCTACGAAACTGTTGAAGCTCGTAACCAAAACGATGAAGAAACTAAGGCGATTGGTAAATTGCAGCTTGATGCTACCTACAGCCCAGTTAAGCGTGTTTCATACAGCGTCGATAGCGCTCGTGTAGAACAACGCACTGACTTGGATAAGCTGGTCATTGATCTTGAGACCAATGGCACAATTGATCCAGAAGAAGCGATCCGTCGTTCCGCGACTATCTTGCAACAGCAGTTAGCAATTTTCGTAAATCTAGAAAACGACGAAGTCGTAGAACAGATTCGCGAAGAAGAAGAGATCGATCCGATTCTACTTCGTCCAGTGGACGACTTAGAATTGACCGTTCGCTCTGCTAACTGTCTGAAAGCAGAAAATATTTACTACATCGGTGATCTGATTCAGCGCACTGAAGTTGAGCTGTTGAAGACTCCTAACTTAGGTAAAAAGTCTCTGACTGAAATTAAAGACGTTCTTGCGTCACGCGGCCTGTCGTTGGGTATGCATCTGGAAAACTGGCCACCTGCCAGTCTCCGGAACGACGACAAAGTGCTAGCGTAAGCGGTTCGTTCAGTTAGTTAAGGAATTAAACCATGCGTCATCGTAAAAGTGGTCGTCACTTCAATCGTACAAGCGCACACCGTCAAGCTATGTTCAAAAACATGGCGGTGAGCTTGTTCGAACATGAAATCATCAAGACTACTCTGCCAAAGGCAAAAGAGCTGCGTCGCGTAGCTGAGCCACTGATCACACTTGCAAAAGTGGATTCAGTTGCTAACCGCCGTTTGGCCTTTGCTCGTACTCGTAGCAAAGAAGTAGTTGGTAAGTTGTTCACTGACTTGGGTCCTCGTTACCAAGCTCGCCCAGGTGGCTACATTCGTATTTTGAAATGTGGCTTCCGTGCGGGTGATAACGCCCCAATGGCTTATGTTGAATTAGTAGATCGTCCAGTTGCTACTGCAGCTGACGACGTAGTTACTGAAGACTAAGTCGGTCAGTATCAGTTTACTGATGCGAAAAAACCCGCGATTTTTATCGCGGGTTTTTTTATGGGCGCTCATTAATATTTAGAGCGCGAGCATTCCCGGGGGGATGGCCTGCGAACTATTTATCGCCTTTTAAGAAATTTGCTATTGCTCTTATTGCTCCGCGTGATTCCGGCATATAGCTGCCGTGAATTTGAAATACATGCCACATGTCGGCAAATTCCTGTAAAACAACTTCATTCCCAGCCTGCTTGATTGCATAGGCAACTCGACGGGCGTCATCAAGTAGTATTTCATCTGTTCCTACTTGAATTAGTGTGCGCGGATAGTCCGTGAAATCGCTGAACAGCGGCGATATTTGCGGGTGGCTTAGTGATTCTTCACCGGCGTATATTTTCGCCGATGTATTTAACCACTCAGCGCTGAGCATCGGATCGATGGCCGCGCAACGCTCTATGCTGTCACCGCTGCAAGTTAAGTCTGCCCAAGGAGACAGCAAGACTAACGCCGCGGGTTCGGCGTATTCGCCAGCGCGAATCGCTTGCATAAGTGCGAGGGTCAGGCCGCCACCGGCCGAGTCGCCCATAACAACGATGTTTTGATGCTCTGCCAACAACGCTATATATGCTTCTAGGGCATCTTCCACTGCGGCTGGGAATAATGACTCAGGTGCTAAGCGATAATCGATTAAGTAGCCTTTATGTTCAGTCTGACGCGATATTCGAGCGACCATTTCCCGATGACTAACCGGTGAGCCAATAGTGTAGGCTCCGCCGTGTAAATATAGAATTGCGCCGCTGTCCATCGCAGGTGTGTAACTACGTGCTGGAATATTGCCTAAGTGGCACTCTTCTTCTTTAACACCGTTAGGCATTGGAATAACGCGCTGTAATGCATCTAAGCGTTTGCGTTGAGAGGCAATGGACACTTTAGGTCCTAATTGGCGTTTCACCACTTGGCTGACAAATAGGCGAGTCGCCCGTGCTAAAAAGGAGGGCATATAAGATTACCAAATAGGAAAAAAAGCGGGCCGTTGGGGGCCCGCAAAGTAGCAGGACTGGGCGCGCATCCTTGCGCAACGATCATGAAGATGGCCTGAGCCAATACCTGATAATCTACTCCCATACTGCGTAAGTTTGGGCACAGAGCTGTAAAGATTGGTCATGTACAGGTAAGCAATTACAGCGACCTCTCTGTTCATAGCAGAACCATACTCAGCCAAGGTACGTAGGTGATGATGATGACAGTGGCTAAAAGAATAAAGAAGAAGGGCAGCGTCGCTCGATAAAGCGTCATAACCGGCTTATTAAAGCGGAAGCTGGCAATAAACAAATTCATACCTACCGGAGGTGTGAAATAGCCCAACTGCATATTCGCCAAGAATAAAATTCCAAGATGGATCGGGTGGATACCATACTGCACAGCGATTGGCAGTATGATCGGAATCATAATGACGATGGCTGAAAAGATATCTAGCATCATACCTAAGATTAACAAGAACACCGTCAACAATAACAAAAAGGTAAAACCATCACTGACGTGCGCTTGGATATAACCAAAGATGGTCTCAGGTACACCGGCATCAATCATGTAGTTAGTCGATGCGAGTGACACACCTAATATCAATAAGATAGCGCCAACGAGCTTCATCGAGTCGCGCATAACACCGGGTAAATTGCTAAAGCTGATTTCGCGACGAATCACGACAGTGACGATCAGTACGTATAACGCTGTAATGGCAGCGGCTTCAGATACTGCGAAGAAACCACCGTAAATACCACCAAGTACGACGAACGGTAGAGGAATTTCCCATGCGCTATCTTTAATAGCAGCCCAAGCTTCGGCACTATCAAAAGGTTCGGCTTCTTTCTTGATGTGACGACCCTGCCAAGCGCTGTAAAGCGATAGTGCGACTAGCATAAGCAAGCCGGGTAGGAGACCCGCTAGAAACAAATCATCAATACTGACTGGGGTGTCTAACGCCATTTGCTGGGCAATAACACCATACAGAATCAAAGGTAACGATGGCGCGAACAACAAGCCAAGACTCCCTGACGTCGTGACTAGGCCTAGATTGAATTGTTCTTTGTAGCCTGCTTTATTTAGAGCCGGTACCAACAATGCGCCCAGTGCCACAATGGTCACGCCTGAAGCGCCTGTAAATGCAGTAAACATAGCGCACGCTACAAGAGCAACGATAGCTAGGCCTCCAGGCATCCAACCAAGAAATGCATCGGTAATTCGTACGAGGCGTTTAGGCGCTTGGCTTTCACCGAGCATATACCCTGCAAAGGTAAATAGTGGAATGGCTATCAATACTGGCATTTCGGCAATGCGATAGATTTCCACAGCCATAACTTGCAGGTCGACATCACTCTGCCAAAAGCCCCACAAAGCACTTGCAGCAATCACAGTAAATAACGGTGCACCGGCGATGGCGAGCAAGAACAAAATGAGAGGAATAATAACGCTCATGCCTGCTCCTCCAAGCCATTAATCGCCGTATCTAGGCTCTGCGCGATAAAGCGCAGGCCCATCAAAGCAAAACTAAAAGGAATAATGGCTTGTAGCGGCCAAGCGGGAATTTGGGCAAACGCGATATCGCCAAAGTCACGTGATACTGCGAGGAATGCATAGCTATGCCAAGCAATAATGCCGCAAATAACTGCAGCAAAGCTGAGCGTCACTACCGTCATTAGACGTTTGGTTTTAGGCCCCGCTAAGCGATTAATAAGATCTATAGCAATGTGCTCACGCGTGCGAGTTGCCAACAGAGCTCCAAGCAGCCCCAGCCATAGCACTAAAACTCGTAACAAGGGCGGAATCCAGCTGACACCGCCGCCAAACAACGAGCGGGCGAGAATATCGAATCCCGCCAGTAAAATCATCGCGAGTAGGAGTAGCACTAGTAGGCTGTCTTCTGCTCGATGCACCCAAGTTACGAGTTTTTTCATTATTTGGCCTGACGCAATTCTATGAGGCGCTGTTGCAGCTTTTTGTACAAATCGACGGGGTAAACGTTCTTATCGGCAAGTGCGGCAACTGCGCCTTTGGCCAATGCTTGCCATGCAGTTTTGTCGGCTTCGGTCAGCTCTACGAATTCGATACCATTTTGTGCCAACGCTTGGCGTGCACCAGCTTCATCAATCTCGTTTTGCGCATCCATTTTAGCGAAGGTTGCCGCCATAACGCGTTTTACGGTTGCCTGATCGGCAGTGCTAATTTTCTTAAAGGCAGAGTCGTCGACGACCATCATGCCGATCAAAAATACCAGAGGATAATCAGTGGCGTAATCGAGTTTGGTATGCCACTGCAAAGCAATCGAAGTCGAAGGATTAACGGCAACCGTATCAATTAAACCGGTTTGTAAGCTGGTATACACATCCGAAACAGGCAGCGCGATGGGGGATACGCCACCGTTTTCGAAGGTTGTTTGGCTGATCATATCGCCTTCCGGCACCCAAACTTTGCGATCTTGCACATCGCTTGACGTGCGGATGGCTTTATTTGACATCAGGTAAGCGAACCCGCCTTCCGATATGCCGAGTACCACATAACCATTTTTCGCTAGATCTTGAATAATGTACGGATCGAACTCTTCACGAATTGCACGTACTTCTTCTAAATTGCGGAAGGTGAATGGCAGGCTATAGAGCTGAGTAGACGAGGCGATTTGCGCGAATGCGCCAGAGGCAACAGCACCGCCTTGCAGTTGGCGGATCTGCATTTTACGCAGTACGCTCTTGTCGCTGCCTTGTACGCCGCCTGGGAAATATTTAACGTTTACACGACCTTCCGTTTCGGTCTTGATTTCAGCGGCGGCTTCACGGAATAGCTTCATCCAGCTAGTACCATCAGGCGCCAGTGTTGCAATTTTTAACGTTGCAGCTTGTGCGCTAGTGGCCAGTAAACTTAAGACTAATAGAACGGGTGTTAGTAATTTCATTGTGGTCTCACTCAAAGTAATCAGCGGATTCAGCCAGCAAAATATGCGCTTGGCGTTGTGCTAAACGATTGATCAAGGTTAGGCCTTCAAAATGGGGATCGGTACTGAGAGTTTCTTGCAGCAAACGATCATGCAGTTCTTGTTCGAACATCAAACGAGCGTATTGTTTCGCAAACAGTACCTTGGCCATCAAATTGTGGCCATCGGTTAATTCAATCGCGCGTTCAAAGTGCGCTCGACCTGCTTCTGGTTTTCCACCTAATGATGGCGGGAGTTGGGTTTCTAATACGCCTAGATAGACTTGTACTGTGGCATTGTCGTAGGCCGGATCATGGCTCGCGACCCAAGTCATCAAGGTAGTTACTTTTGATAACTGCGCAATGGCATTCCAGTCGTCGGTGTTTGCTTGAATCCAACCCGCCCAAGCGGACGCGAAGGCATAAAAAACGGCAATGTCGTCGCTATCGTAGTCTGAATACAAAGCGTTATTGAGCGCATCAGCAGGGCCGTCTACGAGGCGACAAGCGTCATCATCGTATTCGCAAAGAGCGCGACGAGCATAGGTCATAGCCTTCTCGGCCATTGATTTAGCTTGCTCTTCATCTTGGGCAAATACACCGGCATATGCACCATACAAACGTGAGGCGGCTAGCAAGAAGTCTTCATCATCGGGATAGGTCAGAACCAAGGCGTCGAGTAAAAGTAGGTAGGCGGGTGCGCCAGCGGCTACTACGGCAGGATCATCTTGGTTCATCATGGAACGAGAGAGATTATTCGGCAGTCTGCCGACAGAGCAGGCGGCCATTAATAGGCACAACCCTATGGTCAAAATCGATTTCATGTCAGGCACTATTGAGATTTGGAGCACGGATTGTACACCGGTTAGGGTGACGGTTTCACTAAACCCAGACACTTGTCGCTTAGGTGTCTGGGGATAGGTCGGGTCATTGATCGAATCAGGCATTAATTCCCTAAGGTTAAGCCAGATCTTGTAAAGCGATGTGATCGTCAGATGAGGCAATGCTGTAGTCGATTCCGATACCACGCAGAATCTCCCATACCGATTGATTTGGGCTGTATTCGGCGATGGTTTTTTTCGCCATAAATTGCGCGATTTCTTGGATCGATTTGATCAAAGCGTAGTCGGCAGAGCTGCTATTGAGGCCATCAATAAAGTTATGGTCGATCTTAACAAAGTCAACGGGCAAGGCTTTGAGATAACGGAATGATGATTGCCCAGTACCAAAATCGGCAAGCACGAATTTACAGCCGAGACTGCGCATTTCGTGCATGAAATCGGCGGCGTCGTCGAGATCTTTAATGGCTGATGTTTCATTCAGTTCAAAGCAGAGCTTATTAACGGGTACGTCTTTTTCTCGCGCTTGCTCAAAGATGTAAGCTAACAGACTTTCATCGTTGATCGCGTGGCCCGATAGGCGCAGAACGAAACGCTGAATCGTTGCCGCCGTTTCTGGGTTATCGGCCAGCCATTGCACCATCTGCTCAATAATCCAACGGTCTAGCATGTACATGCGGTTGTAGTTTTCTGCAGCTTGTAGATACTCTAGCGGCGGAATTTGAGCGCCATTTTCGTCTTCGATGCTGATAACCACTTCGTACTGAATATGTCCTTTATGGCGTTCTTGAATTGCTTTAATAGGAACGCACAGCACGGATAGTTGCTCGTTTTCGAGGGCTTGGTTGAGTTTATTGCCCCACTGCATGAAGGCATCTTGGCGTTGGCGCGAAGCATCATCAAATTCGTAGCGCACGATACGGCTACCGCCACGATCTTTGGCTAGCATGCAAGCCGATTCGGCCTGTTCAAATAGCAGTGCCGCTTCAGTCGTGTCGGCATTTAATTCGGCAAGGCCCATGCTGACGTGAACGCGGAAGGTACTTTCGCCTGTCGGTATATCGAACTGCTCAATCGTCTTACGCAAAAGTCGCGTGCTGGCTTCTGCCTGTTCAATATCATGGCGCGGGAACAATACCGCGAATTCATTACTGCCAATGCGCGCGCAAATGGCGTCGCCATCATGATCTTCAATAAGTGTGGCAATGGCTTGAAGACATATGTCACCGCCTTCCACTCCGTAGTTTTTATTAATCAACTTAAACTGATCAATATCAATCATGCACAAAGTCTGTGGCACGCCGCTATGCAGATGTTGTTGCAGTTGTTCTTGTAGTAGATACAAGAAATGCTGACGGTTTGTTAGGCCGGTAAGGGCATCAATATTGGCCTGTTCGGATAGATCTTTATAGATCTGCTGCACTAGGCTATCAACGCTTTGATCAACCGCTGATTCTTCAGCTTCGTATAAGCGCTTAATAGAACCGTCTTCGAGCGCTATCGCAAGTTCGTTGAAGGTGAAATCTACGATTTTCATACCACTATGATTAACGCAGGCGAAGCGCGACATATCGGCCGCAATCCAAGCAATTGATACAGTTTGATTGTTACTAATGATGAGCAGGCGATCGCCCATTTGCAGGTTTCGTGCGCGACGTGCGCCTTTACCTTGTAGCTGCTGATCTTCTTGTTCTTCAATGAATTCTGGCAGATCAACGGTTTCTCGTACTTCGCCGTGACTGAGATGCTCTTCTGCGGCTTCTAGTATCGCTTTATGCCATGTGTCATGGCGTGGCAGTGGACCGTTCAGTTGATCTAGCTCTTGGCGGGCGAGATCCATCATGGGGGCGAACTTGAGCATGAGCTCGCGACGCCCAGTGTTGTTGCTATTAAATAGTACTAAGGTTTGGCGATAGAGTTTCACCGCGCCTTTAAAGCGAACGCTATCTGGGCCCTCGCGCAGCAGCAGTAAGCACAGCATCTGTTGCCAGCCTTCACGCAGCCACTCAACGACACAATTGGGCAAAGTGCGGCCAGAGATATCACGACCAATCAAGGCGTCGATACGACGACGCGCCATGGCTAAGCGATACTCACCTTCGGCTGTTTGTGCGACGCGCTCGGCGTTCTTGCGGGCCTTACGTTCAGCACTGCCAACCATGGTTTGCAATGATTCTAATAACTCATCCAATTGTTGGGGGTTATTTTGAATATCGTCCGTCAGCGGGGTGATTAATTCTTCTAAGGTCGCCTGAATCTTGCCTTGGCCAGTGGTGGTCAAATGTCCTAAGCGTGCCAACAAGTTCAGCACTAAGCGCCCTGGGTGATCTTGATTGAACAATAAGGTGGCATCATTCAGCATCAGGTGCAGTAACGGCCAGCCCAATTGCGAGATCGACGGTTTAATAAAGTCTGCGATTTGCGGATTATCGAGCAAGTCTCGAGTGACGTGTTCAATCGTATCAATTGCGTGGCGCGTATCTTCGGGCAGGCTTACGTCTTGGCGAGCAAGTTCGTGCTCTAATTCTTCGAGTACGTGGCTGTCTGGCAAGGCATTAACTTGCGACATCACCGCAACCAAATCAGTAATTTGTTCTGGCGCAGCTTCGGGTAAGGCCGGAGCTTCGCTTTCTGGTTGTGAGCGTTGATAGCGCAATGATAATAAGTGTTGAATGTTTTCGTAGGCTTGGCGTGCTTCTTCGTGATGACGTTGGAAGTCGGCCATTGATGGCTTATTGCTGGCACTATCGGTGTTGCCTGCGCTGTACTGGTTTGTTGGCGCTTGTGGTTCTTTTACGAAATTTGCAGTGCCGGCAGTCGGCTGCTCCGTTTGAGCATAACTTGCCGTCGTTGCCGCCTGCGGACGTTCATCTTGCTTAGGTTTACGATAGCGGAATGTCAGTGGGATATTAATTTGGCGAATGACATTTTGATAAGTCGACGTCAGTAAGGTTAACGCCGCGTGCTCGAACGTATCGAACGCAAGCTCACGCGCCTCATGCGGTAAGCCAATGGTTTCAACGCTGTCGCGAAAGGCTCCGGTTACGGTATTTGGTCCGATGGGGTTAAAGCAGTTTTCGACAGGGGCGCTAGAAATTGTATCGAGTAGCTGTCTAAGCTCGAAGCTTTCTTTGTTTAAATGCGATTGCAGATGTGATGCTGTTACTTTTGCTAATAACCAATCTTCAAAATCGCTTTGGTGTACCAGTGATAATGCAATCGAACCTTCATAGTCTTCTGATTCGTCAGAAATTTTAGCTTCACCATCAATCCAGCGTTTTAATTGATGAGTTAAAATCTGTGAAAAACGCTGAAAGAATTTGTCACCTTGCGCTTTAACTTGTTTTTCTAGCTTCAGCCATTGTTGCTGCTCGGCCGTATTGCGAGCTTGATTGGCCTGATCGAAGGTGCCTTCTAAAAATTCTGGGAGCCACTGGCGCGGTAATCTTTCGATGAGGCGAGATGCTTCGCTGACAAATAGCTTTTTAAATGTTTCGCGCTGTTCGTTAGTGATACCGCCGCCGGCACGACTGGATTGATTAACTTCTTGTAGCTGCAAGAAGAGTTGGTCGTCGGGCTCGTGCAATTTAATGCCAACAACTTGATTGCGTTGAAATACCCACTCCACAGCAATATTGACTGGGTTTGCCAGTGAAAGTTGTAATTGATGCACACCCGCGGTGCCTTTCAGGCTGCCGTGCTGCCAATTAAGTTTCATGCCGCTGTGCGAAAAATCCGTCACGATACAGTCGAACTTGCGTCCATCGCTAAGCGTTAATAGTGCATTTAGCTGGCTGGTGAATCTTGGGTGTTCACGTAAATCCGCGGCCATTGTACTGTCCATAGGTTCTTTAACCGTCTGCTAAACGGTTGTGGTGAGTTGCTCAGGGGCTGCTACGATTGTTTGGTGTCTCGGAGCTATTGCCTTGTTTTGTATAACCTCTCGTCACATTGGTGACCAAGCTTTTTATTTTTGTCATTCCTGAGCGTAAGCTACCTTCGAATATACCACTGCGATAGCTGCACGCCTAGGGAGTGGCGGTATCAATGGCTATGTTCGCGTGTGGCGAAATGATGAGTTGAAAACTTTATGCTTCTATAGTTATATAGCAGTCTGTTTCAATAGTTGCACACCTAGCTGCGGCGTCATGTCGCATACCCAGCCTGCGTCGGTTTGAGATACTGGCGCTCGTGGTTTCGGAGGTTGATCTATGTCGATATTTAAAACGTCTTCTAACAAAGCCTCTATGTGGTCCTCCGCGCTAATTCGCGAGTTAGCTTTGTTGCTCCTTATCAAGTTAGCCCTTATCTGGGGCATTTATACTCTGTATTTTTCCGACGCGGTTGAGCAAGGCCGTGTTGATGAGGTTATGGCTGAACAGTGGGGATTGCCTGTCAGTCCAGCCGCTACCGATTCTAATATGAAGGAGAAACACCCATGATCAGTGAAAGTTTGGTGGATTTGTCGCGGCTGCAATTCGCGATAACCGCGCTATACCACTTTCTGTTTGTTCCATTAACGCTGGGGTTAGCTTTTATTCTGGCGATTATGGAATCTGTGTATGTCATGACAGGCAAACAGATTTATCAGGATATGGTGAAATTCTGGGGCAAGTTATTCGGTATTAACTTTGCGCTTGGGGTGACCACTGGCTTGACGATGGAGTTTCAGTTCGGGACCAACTGGGCCTACTACTCGCATTACGTTGGCGATATCTTTGGCGCGCCATTGGCAATCGAAGGCCTTATGGCCTTTTTCTTAGAATCGACATTTATCGGTTTATTCTTCTTTGGTTGGGATAGGTTAACCAAGGTGCAGCATTTAGCGGTGACTTGGTTGGTGGCTATCGGTTCGAATATGTCAGCTTTGTGGATCTTGATCGCCAATGGCTGGATGCAGAACCCTGTTGGTGCAGAATTCAATTATGAAACCATGCGCATGGAAATGATGAGCTTTTCAGAGGTTATTTTTAATCCCGTAGCGCAGGTTAAATTTGTGCATACCGTGTCTGCAGGTTACGTCACGGGTTCTATGTTTGTATTGGCAATATCCGCATTTTACATGCTGAAAAAACGCGACTTACCCTTTGCTCGTCGATCATTTGCAATCGCGTCAAGTTTTGGTTTGGCGTCTATTTTTTCGGTCATTATTTTAGGTGACGAGTCAGGTTACGAAATTGGTGACGTGCAGAAAACCAAACTTGCAGCCATTGAAGCCGAATGGGAAACCCAGGAGCCCCCAGCCGCGTTTACCTTGATTGGTTTACCAAATCAAGAAACCCAAGAAACCGACTACGCCATTAAAATTCCTGCCATGCTTGGCTTAATTGCCACTCGCTCAGTTACCGAAGAAATTACCGGCATTAAAGACTTGATGGTCGAGCACGAAGAGCGCATTCGCAATGGTATGACGGCCTACGCATTACTGCTGAAATTAAAGGCAGGGGATGTGTCTGCGACCACCAGAGCGGAATTTGAAGCAGTAAAAGAAGACTTAGGTTATGGCTTGCTTTTGAAGAAATACACCAATGATGTCGTCGATGCGACAGAAGAACAAATTAAGCAAGCAGCCGCAGATACGATCCCGGGCGTTGCACCTATGTTCTTTACCTTCCGCATCATGGTGGGTTTAGGTTTCTTGATGCTCACTTTGATCGGCTTATCCTTTTACTACAGCGCCCGTCATACCGCCGAAAAGCAGAAGTGGTTACTGCGTGCTCTCATTGTTTGCTTACCAGCCCCTTGGATTGCTAGTGAAATGGGTTGGTTCGTTGCCGAGTTTGGTCGTCAACCTTGGTCTATTGGTGAAATATTACCAACGCACTTATCTGTATCGACACGCAGCGTGACGGATCTTTATATGAGCATTGGCGCATTTATTGGTTTCTACTCACTGCTGCTCGTAGCAGAAATGTACTTAATGATTCGCTTTGCGCGTTTAGGACCTTCGAGTTTACATACTGGTCGCTATCATTTTGAACAGCCAAATAATCACACTACTACTCACGCACCAGCGTAAGGATATTCACCATGGATTATGAAACATTAAAACTCGCTTGGTGGGTGTTGATCGGTGTTCTGCTGATTGGCTTTGCGGTAACTGATGGCTTTGATATGGGCGTGGGTGCCTTATTACGCATTATTGGTAAAACCGACAATGAACGTCGCGTTATGATGAATACCATTGGCCCGCACTGGGATGGTAATCAGGTGTGGTTTATTACGGCTGGTGGTGCCATTTTTGCGGCATGGCCAATTGTATATGCCACGGCATTTTCAGGTTTTTATTGGGCGTTACTTTTGGTGCTATTTGCCTTATTTTTTCGTCCGGTAGGGTTTGAATATCGCTCTAAAATTGATGATCCACGCTGGCGTGGAGCTTGGGATTGGGGCTTAACCGTTGGTGGAGCCGTTCCTGCTTTAGTCTTTGGCGTCGCATTTGGTAATTTACTGGTGGGCGTTCCTTTTGGTTTGGATGAGTTTATGCGCTCCACCTACACCGGATCGTTTTGGGCATTATTGAATCCATTTGCCTTGTTGACGGGTGTCATCAGTTTATTGATGTTGGCGATGCATGGCGGGACTTATTTGCAAATGCGTACCGATGGCGCTTTGCACGAGCGTGCGCGGAAAACCTCTTTGTATTTAGCCGTTGTGGTTGCTGTAGCATTTGCCGTTGCTGGTTTTTGGGTCGCTAATCTTGATGGTTATGTCATTAGCGCTATTAACGATGTGACCAAGGCAGTAACGCCGTTGCAAAAAGAAGTGATGCTGCAGTCGGGTGGGTGGTTGGAAAATTATGGTCGTTATCCGTGGATGATGAGTGCGCCCACGATGGGGTTTATTGGTTTATTGTTTACGGCCTTATTTTCAATTGCCAATCGAGGGGCACTAGCCTTTGTTTCTAGCTCTTTTGCTCTAACCGGAATTATTTGCACTGCCGGTTTTAGCTTGTTCCCATTTATTATGCCGTCGAGCACATTCCCCGCTCAAAGCTTGACCGTGTGGGATGTTGTTTCGAGTGAATTAACGCTGAATATTATGTTCTGGGTGGCTATGTTTTTCGTCCCTATTATTTTGAGTTACACCGCATGGGGTTACTACAAAATGCGTGGTCGTTTAACTACCGATTTTATTGAAAGCAATAAATACAGTACTTACTAGTATTTGGGTGTTGTTAATTTAAGGAATTATTTATGTGGTATTTCGCTTGGATTTTAGGCGTATTGTTGGCTTGTTCATTCGGCATTATTAATGCGCTGTGGTTAGAAGTGAATGAAAACTTAGATCGTGATGCTGATGTCCCAGAGTGAAAAAATAGAGGCGGCGGTAAGCGCGGATGGCGATCAAAAAACGCCGATTAATTACCGCGCTTATGGTCCTCTTTATAACGTTTGGGCGCGAGCGCTGTCGTTACTGACAGCGCTCGGATTGTCGGGTGCATTGCTGGTTATGCCTCATTTAGTGGCTGTTGATACCATGAGTTTAAAGCATGGTCCGCTATCTTTGGCTATGTGGGGTATTAGTGCCGGTTTCGTACATGGCATTGGTTATATTCCTGAAATGCGTATATGGCGTTTTACATTAGGTCCTGTAATTGCTTGGCCGATTATGATGTGGACAGCCTACAGCTGGTTTTCTGGCTACTTAAACTGAATACATAATAAGTGAGATTGCGTAATGACGATGAAAAAAGAAGATTTTTTAGCCGCCGCTCAAGCATCGATTTCACCGATTACCGCGAATGATGCTGAAGCCTTATTAGCATCTGGTGCTATTGTTTTAGATGTGCGTGAACCGGCGGAATATGATGTTGGACATTTACCGACAGCAGTTAATGTTCCGCGTGGCGTATTAGAATTTCGCGTCGGTGACCATCCCGCTTTAACTGATACTTCAGCGACAATTTTGTTGTACTGCAAAAATGGCGGTCGTAGCGCTTTGGCGGCACATACGCTCAAACAGATGGGATTCGATAACGTACGTATGCTGGTTGGCGGTTTTGATGGATGGACAGGTACTGTTCATAAAATTGAAGTTGACCCTAGTGTTTATCAGTAGCATTTGTCTATGAGGTTCCATATGCGCAAGTTAGTGATTATGTACTTATGTTTTTTCGGTGTATCCCTGCATGCTGGAGATATTGAATCGTTAACTTTAGAGGCTCGTTCTCAAAGTAAAATGCTAGGGCAGTCGTTAATGGCCGTTTTGAAAACGAGCCTGCAAAACGATGGTCCTGAAGCGGCAATTACCGTATGTAATTTGAATGCGCCAAGCATTGCCGGAAGTTTAAGTCAGGCTGACTGGCGTGTCGGCCGTACCTCACTAAAAATACGTAATAGTGATAATGCTCCCGATGCCTGGGAAAAGCAGATGCTAAACGAATTCAATGATCGAATTCAGGCGGGTGAAAACCCTATGATGGTTGAAGCCAGTACGGTTATTGACGGCGAATTTCGTTACATGAAAGCCATCCCTACCGCGGAAATGTGTGTCACGTGCCACGGCTCTAACGTGGCACCCTCAGTGGCTAGCAAAATACACGAACTGTATCCTGCCGATCAGGCCGTTGGCTTCAATGTCGGCGATCTTCGTGGAGCCTTTACTTTGCGAAAAATCTTACAGGAATAATCTGATGGCTGATCACGTAATTAAAATCGAATGGCAAGCGCAGGGCGAGTTCTCGCACGAAGGCTTTGAACGTCGCCACAGTATTCAACTTCAATCCGATGTCAGCATTGCTGCTGGTGGCGCAGGTAACGAATACGGTGCCGATCCAGAGCAAATGTTGGCGGCGGCGATGGCCAGTTGTCATATGCAAACATTTCTAGCTTTGGCTGCTAAAAAACGTTTAAAGGTAGAGAGCTATAGCGACACTGCAGAGGCTGAATTAAGCCAACGCGATGACGGTAAATTTTGGGTTAGTCGTATTACGCTAAATCCCAAAGCTACGTTTAGCGGCGATAAAATTCCGGACACTGAGGCTATCCGTGCTATGCACGATAAGGCGCATGAACATTGTTTTATTGCTAATTCGACCTCGAGTGAAGTGGTCGTGAATATCGCCTAGTCTGCACACATCATGCATTGATGCGCGGTTGGAATCGCTTCTAGTCGCGCAGGGTTGATGCTTTCTCCACAGGTATCGCATTCACCGTAGGTACCGTTTTCTAGTTTATCGAGTGCATGATCAATATCTTGTAGTTCGTGGTGCCACTCATCACCTAGCGCCAACAACACATCGTCATTTTCACGCTCGGTAGCTTGCTCAGCAAAATCTGCGGACAAGGGGGCATCTCGGTGGCTAGCATCGCGCTCGACCTTATTCGCACGTTCAAGCAACACTTTTTGGCGTGCCACTAAACGGTCGCGGATTGCTTCAGTATTCATACTCTCTCCTTTTTATTGCTTCTCTCAGCATAGCTGAGGGCTTAACTATCACCTTGATCTGAATCACTGCGTGGAACTAGTCTTATATTTTGTGCATCCGAAAAGTGCAGTCTATCGTATATCTATTACCGGTAGAAAAAACGCGTATTCCCGTAACGGAAACCTACCAAAGGTAGAGCACCATCCATGGATTTAGAAATTGAATTGCGACTCTTAACTGAGACGGCGCAAGGGCGAGAAGACGCTTTTGCCAAATTATATGAGCGTACTAACAGGCGTTTGTACGCGGTAGCACTAAACTTACTGCGTCAGCCTGATAGGGCAGAAGAGGCCGTACAAGAAGCTTATGTGCGCATTTGGTACAACGCTGGTGAATATCACCAAGAGCGTGGTTCTGTATTTACTTGGATGAGCAGTATCGTCAGATATCGCTGTTTAGACATGCTGCGCAGCCGCAAGTTGCGGGAAGATAAGCAGGATGAATTTGAGGGTGACGAGTCGTTACCAGAGACTGAGCAAACCAATTTATTGGATGATTTAGTGTTAAAGGAAGATGCACCGCAGTTGGGTGCCTGTATGCAGACGTTGGACGAGGGAGAGCAGCACGCCATTCACTTGGCCTACTTCCGCGGACTAACGCATAGTGAGATTACTGAGCAGCTGGGATCGCCGCTGGGTTCGGTTAAAAGCTGGATTCGTCGAGGTTTACAGCGCCTAAAGAGGTGCCTGGAATCATGAATTACCTGACTGAAGAACGGAAGGATGCGCTAGCGGCAGAGTACGTGCTGGGTACGTTACATGGCGCCGCGAGATCACGCTTTCAACGCTTGATGCGAGAGCACGCTGAAATTCGTGAGCGCGTTTATTACTGGGAGCGCACCTTAGCACCAATGACCGAGAGGTTATTAGATGCCGTTCCGTCACCACAATTGCTGCGTAAAATACAATTACGCCTTGGGCATTTGCCTGAAGCAGCCAATGATACGGAAGATGCTATTGAGCATGCGGCTGAAGAAGCTGCAGCAAACACCAACTGGGGTTGGTTAGCGGCGTTATCAACGGCTGCTATGCTAGTGCTCGCGGTGCTTTTGGTGATGCCTGGCAAGCAGGGTGCCGTCCCTTTAGCACAGCAGATTGCGATTATCCAAAATGCTCAACAGCAGCCGTTATGGTTGCTGGAATTAAGTGATGATGTGCTGCATGTGCAAGCGACTGCAGCGGTTGAGCAAAGTGCCGATCATGACTATGAGTTATGGATAGTGGCCGCAGACGGACGTGCGCCTATCTCATTGGGTGTTGTTCCTGAATCTGGGGTGCTCGATGTGCCGCGTCACGATGCTTTCGATAATCTACAGATTGCCGCGTTAGCAATTAGCTTGGAGCAACCGGGTGGTTCTGTCACCGGCCTGCCGGGGCAGGTTCTGTACACCGCGACGCTGACAACCTTGTGACGCAATTATAAGGGCACAAAAAAGCCGGCACTAAGCCGGCTTTTTTGTGCCTACAATGCTGTCTTACTGACGAACACCTTCGATATACAGATCAATTTCAACCTGAGTTGATGCTGGGCCTAAATTATAGTCGATACCATAGTCTTTTAGAGTCAGCGTGGTTGAGCCTTCAAAGCCGGCACGATATCCGCCCCATGGATCACTACCTTCGCCGATGCGAGTGACCGGAAAGCTAATGCTTTTGGTGACGCCATGCAGGGTGAAGTCGCCGGTAATGATACCTGTGCCTTCGCCGGTTGTTTTAAAGCCAGTGCTTTTAAATGAGGCTTGCGGGAATTTACCAGTATTTAAAAAATCAGCACTGCGCAGATGCTTGTCTCGCTCGGCATGGTTTGAATCAATGCTGGTAGTATCAATGGTCACATTAATAGCAGATTTTTCTGGCGCAGCTGCATCATATTCAAATGTGCCGTCGAAGGTGTTGAAACGGCCGACCAACCAACTATATCCAAGATGTTTGATCTTAAAGTTGACCGAAGCATGTGCGCCTTGGTGATCGACAGTATAAGTGGCTGCTTGGGTTAATGGAGCCGCTAATGTCGCCGCGCTGAATGCCAACGTTAATAGTAGTTTTTTCATGTTTTATCCTCTTGCAGTTAAATGCTTTTCGTTAGTTTTTTAATTAATTTGAGCCTGATTCGGGTCTAACCATGCGCACCAATGTTTTATCTTTGTCGATAAAGTGATGTTTTAAAGCAGCTAAGCCATGCAGCGTCGCTAAGGCAATGAGCGACCAAGCCAGCCATTCGTGAATCTCACCCGCTAAATCCGCTTGCTCATTGCCCGTGAGTGTTGCGGGAACATCGAACAAGCCAAATACGGTGATGGCTAGGCCATCCGCCGTGGAGATTAAATAGCCGCTGATGAACAAGGCTACCATCAAGGTATATAAACCTAAGTGCGCAATGTGGGCCGCTTTATTTTCTAACGGTTTTTCCGACAAAGGTTTTGGTGTTGGGTTCAGTAAACGCCAGCACACACGAGTAAGCCACAGCAATGCGATTAATATACCGGCACTCTTATGTAGGTCGAGGGAGCCTTTGTACCAAGCGTCGTAATAGGTTAGTTCAACCATGTAGAGGCCTAATCCAAACATAGCAAAGATGGCTAGAGCCATAGTCCAATGGAGTAGGATGGCGATCCAGCCATAACCAAGCGGGGTGTTCTTTAAATTGCCTGACATTCGAAATCGCCTCCGCGGCTGGTCAGTTGCTTATAAGCCCTCACATTAGACCTTTCTGCCTGTTATAAATAGGTACAAAAACAGACAACTATTGTGCAAATATGCACAATGTGTCTTCTGAACTGGTTGGATGCGGAGATAAGTATGGATTCAGGGTATCGCTGGGATGACTTGAGAGTGGCCTACCAAGTTGCAGAATCAGGTAGTTTGAGCCGAGCGGGTAAGCAGTTGGGTATTAATCATACAACGGTGTTACGAGCGGTTAATCGCTTAGAACAGCAACTCAATTTGCGTCTCTTTATTCGCCATCAGCGCGGTTATCAGTTAACGGATGCAGGGCATTTGATGCTAGAGAAAATGCGCCCGATCGTTGCGGATATGCAGTTGCTGTTTAATACGTTGTCGTCGATTGAAAGTTCGCCCTCAGGGACATTACGTATTTCGACCGTATCGGATTTTTCCGCTTTCTTTGCGCCGCTGCTTCATGGTTTTCGGCAGCAATATCCGCAAATTCGTGTGCAAATTGTTGCCACTGATGATGTCTTGTCTCTTGCCAGTGGGGATATTCATGTTGCCATTCGTATTGGTCAAGAACCGCGTGAGCCAGACATTATTGCCAAGCGTTTAATATCCGTAAAGTTGCAATATTATGCAGCCCAAAGCTATATCGATAACTATGGTGTACCTCGATCATTAGCAGACGTAAATCGTCATTTGTGGGTCATGCCTAGCGGCGAGAAAATGCGTCTTGCGGGTATTGATCAGGTATTTGAGCGGTTGGATTTTCAACAAGTGGCATATCAGAGTAATAGTTTTAACGATATAGAGTCAGCCATTCGCGAAGGTATGGGGATAGGCCCATTAAGCATGGTGCGTAAGCCACTAGGCTCAGAAGATGGATTGCAGGTAGTTGATTTTGGTTTGCGCACAGGCTCGGCTGATATGTGGTTCGTATATCATAAGGACTTACGTCAAAGCACACGTATTCGAGCTTTGCAGGATTTCCTGATAGCGCATTTACCTGCGGTTTAGAGAGTAATATTAGAGTTTTGAGCCTTCAATATGACTACTGCATGAAGGCTCAAAGGAAAACGAATTACAGCAGCGGGCTGGCAAATCCCATTTGGCTTGATAAGCAAGACCAGCGCTGGCCAATTTGAAATAAATTACTGCTGCCTAAGCGTTTCATAAAGGAATCGAAGGTTGGATTTTCATAGGCTTGTGGTTGTTCTAACAGTCGCTCGACAGCCGCTTCTACGAGCTCATCTAAGTCGTTAGCAAATGGCTCGCCAATCAAGGTATGAATAATCACGTTGGATAGCGCCATATCTAAAGGAATTAAAGGCTGGCCAATGCGATGAATACAGGCTTCGTTTACTTCTTCTAATAAGCGATGAGCTAAGTAGGCTTCATCCATTAGCGCAGCTAAACCGACTTCACTATTGATTGCTTGCGGTGGTGTTGTGAAAAACTCTGCGGCAATACGAATCACAGGTTCAACGGCATGGCTCAATCCCGTTAGCTGAGCGGCATCACGTAGGTCGGTCAGCATGGCCGGTACGTTACTGATATAGCGCACGACAAATTCACATAAACGCTGTGCCGCATCATTTTCCGGTAGCTGTACAACACGCGCTACCTGATCCAATCGTTGACCTAATACTTGTTGTAAATGATGGCTGGTTTTTTCTTCGGCTATGGCGTTGTGAATCAGTACTTCGATACGTTCCATGGTCACAATTCGACCCTCTTCGGTGGCTAATCATTACGACATTGAATTCTAGTGACTGACAACTGACGGTGTAAAAATCTAATAAAATCAAATGTTTACAAGTCAGTTTCTGCCTCTTGGAAAAAAGTATAGTAAAGATTGACGCCTACGCTAGGTGATTTACATAAATTTTTTCGGGTGCCGCCAGAGTGTCAAAAAACCGTGCAGCATAAACAGAGCGCGAGCGGCTAAAAAGCCGTAAAAAGCGAGCCATAACCCGTAATTAGATAAGGGTAATAGAAGCCACCATAAAGGTAAGAACACCAGCAATGCTGCGGCTAGCATGGCGTTACGCATCAATGCTGTTTGTGCGGCGCCAATAAAAATACCATCGAGCCAATAACTGGCAACACCGACCAAGGGCAATAGAAATAAGAAATCTTGATACGCCTCTAAACGCGGAACTAGGTCGGGGTTGTTGGTGAGAGCTGTTAATAGCGTTGGGCCAAAACTGAAAAAGCCAATCGACAGCAAAGCAGCCATCGTCATCATATTCGTGCCGGACAACCATAAAATGCGTTTTACTAAGTCTGCGCGAGCACGGCCTAGGGCTTGTCCAACTAAGCTTTCTGTAGCATGGGCAAAGCCATCGAGAGCATTGGAAATGAGGAGTAACAAGGTGATAAACACCGCATTCACGGCGAGAATTTCTTCTCCCTGTCGGGCTCCTTGGGCGGTAAAAAAAGCGAACACACTGAGTAAGCAAAGAGTACGGATAAATAGTTGATGATTAATGTGTATAAAGCGAGCAATCACTTGCCATTGAGGGAGTTTTAGCCAGAAGACAGGGGAGCTGAGCGACGGGGAATTATTCTTATTACTATTCTGATAGTAACGCCAAACACAGATTGCGCCAATGATACTGGCGCTGTAATCACCAATCACGCTACCCCATGCGACGCCATCGCTGGTCATATTGAGGTGATAAACAAAGAGGTAGTCGAGTAGCGCATTCACTACGTTGGCACTGGTTAGCATAAGTAGTGGAATACGAGTTTTCCCTAGGCCAATAAACCAGCCAACTAAGGTGTACTGCAGTAATACCGCGGGTACGCTAAGTAAGCGGATTTCAATGTATTGTTGGGCGTGTGTTTGCAGTGGGGAGTTGTACGATTGTTGTGCATCGCCAAATAGCGGCAATAACCAAGGAATCATGAATTGAGCAATAACGGTGATTAATAGCGCCAGAGGTAATGCAAGCCAGAGTGCATTTTTGAGCACACTGAAAATCCCGTTTTCTGCTTGGTTTCTCGTATCTCGACCATAGGCTTGTGCGGTTAACGCCGTTGTTCCCATGCACGCACACTCAGGTTTGTTTTTTTGACAAATTAGCTATAAATGCCATAAACACGGCTTTCTAGGGCATTTGTCTAACGTGCTTCTTTGACACTGATAGAACTTCAGAATGTTGACAAAAAAGCCGTTCCAGGGAGAGCATTTGTCAAATTTCTTAAGATCTCTAACGCTTGTAGAAGGTATTGATCAGAGCCCCTGACATAATGATCAAGCCTCCAACTGCAGCCCAAAAACTGGGAATCTCAGTGAAGAATAGCCACCCTAGTATCACAGAAAAAATAACCTGAACGTAAGCATAAGCTGCAACTTTTCCAGCCTTCGCCATGGCCATTGCTTTCGTAAGCCCTATTTGGCCAACTTGAGTAAAAATACCAACCAACAATAGCAGCCCTAGCTGTTCGATATTGGGCGAGACAAATATGTCGGCTGACAGGAGGGCTGCGGAGGCAATTGGAAAGGCAACTAAAGGGAAGTAAAAGATGATGACGCTGGAGTCTTCCGTTTGACTCAGATGGCGCACCATGACATAGGCTACTGCGCTACCTAAAGCGCCAACCAAGGCTGCAGTTATGCTGAGCATGGATGTACTGGCGAGCACTCCTTCATGAAAGTTGGGCTGCATCATCACGATGACGCCCGCGATACTCATACCAATGCAAATCATGGTTGAGAATTGGACGCTCTCTCTTAGAAACCACAAGGCGATTAGCGCCGTAAACGCAGGATATGTGTACTGCAGCACAGTAGCTTGAGCTAGCGGTAAAGTGGAGACTGCGTAAAACACGCATATGAGCGCCAGGGCCCCGATGGAACCGCGTGCAACAAGCAACGGTTTATTGTTACCCCATACAGACAGTCGTTTACGTTTTATGTCTAGGTAGCTTAGGAGTATGGAAACGATCGCTCGGGCGGCAACAATCTCTAGCACGGGAATGCCGCTATTTGCGGCCCCTTTAACGCACGCGGCCATTAGCGCAAAACCGAGCGCTGAAAGTAGCATATATTGAACACTGGATCTTGGACGGTCGAACATGGATTCCTTGGGACTAAGGTTTGGTGTCGGTGAATGTTAAATGTCCCTCATGTGACTTGCTATTGGATTGGCCAGGCCGAAGGAGAGTCCATCAGCAATTTCACGTGCTCGGATGCTAAACAACCTCAGAGACCAAGCGCTTCAGAAAAAAGCTAGTAACTTCTCGCGAAAGGCGCCTAATAAGATCATCTGCCCAAGCTGCTCGGCAGGGGAAGCCGCACCTCCTGGCTCCTTAGTTCTCGCTGATGGTTTCAGGCTGGTAAAATCAAAACCCGGCGATTGAGAGGTATGGAATCCATCTTCTGCTCTCCAGGCTTCGTCGACCACCTCTACACGAACCAGGTGCTCACACACCGCCAAGTGCTCCGGCAAGTCATCCATCAGTCGCTCGGCACTGGCTGACAGTTCAGGTTCGGCCAGCATATACATCCAGGCCTGATTATCCGTTTTGCTGCGCTGGCGCAGCACTCTGCCCAGCACCTGACGGAAGTACATTTCTGTTCGAATACGACTCAGATAACAACAGACCTGTAATCGAGGAATATCTGTACCTTCTGACACCATTCCCACTGCGACAATCCAGCGAGACAGGCCTGATCTAAAGTCATCAATCACCTGATTGGCATCATTTCGATGAGTGGTAACCACGACAACCTGTTCATCCATTTGCTGAAGCAGCTCTGAGACTTTATAGGCGTGGTCAATATTCGATGCTACGACTAGGGCCGCAGCATCCGGCATCGATATCCGTATTTCGTTCAAACGCTTCTGTGCCAATAAAAGTAACTGCCGGTTGATTCCAACATGAGTAACCAGACTTTCAAATGTCGCTTTAGAGCTGTTCAGTAGAGAGCTGAATCCATCGTAGTTATCGACGATGTTATCGATTCTTTTCAATGTGATCTCAGAGTTATCCACTAACGTAACGCGCGGCGCCCTGCAGACTCCCTCCTGGATGGCATCTTTCAAGGAATACTGATAATCGACGACCAGTCGTCCCTCGGGAGTTGAATAGCGAGCCAAGGCGATAGACCGTTCGTCTGAACGCCAAGGAGTGCCGGACATCGCCAAGGTGTAAGTGGCCGAATCCTGTATCCGTTGAATGATTCTTTGACCCCATATATTTGGGCTCTGGACTTCATCACCTCCTGAGCAGTGGTGTATTTCATCGAACACCGTGAATACTCTCAGCTCCTCAAACAGCCGCCAGAATGATTCCTCCTGATGTTCGATGGATTGATAGGTGATTGCCGTCCCTGCTGCATTCATGCGGCCGTCAAATGCTCTGCCTAGTACCTTCGTAAAGGTACGGCGAAATCCATCAACGATCTGACAGGCGGGAGCAAAACAGATAACAGCATCAATTTTTCCTTCAGCAAACAGAAGCTTGGCCAGTTCTGCTGCCATGCGTGTCTTCCCCGCGGCGGGCGTTGCCTGACAGAAAAAATGTTGCTGATTGCGGTAATGCCTAAGTGCCTGACCAATGCACTCTGACTGCCAGCGCCGAAGTGTCATCCCATGGTCCCAATTTTCTGCAAGGCTGATTCAAGAGCGTTGATGTGCCCGAGTAGACGAGAGCTGTTGTCTCGGGACGCCACTAAGTCTGACTCTAAGGTGGTTTTCAGTTCTGGTAGGTCTTGAATCATTTGGGCGTATCGCTCTGTTTCACCGTAGGACGTGAGCAAGTCCAGCCTGGTCTCTTTGAGCATTTGTTGCAGTACTTCAGTGGCGCTCTTTTTCTCCACTGGCTTTTCGTATTTGCTGATGTCTGGATGCATATCTATCGCTTGTTGCTGCGGCTTTGCGAGAGTTTCACGTACTTGCATCCCTTTACCGGGCTGAGTCGGTTTTGGTGATATCCCAGCGGGCTGTTGCAAGACGACGAAGCGTTGGCCACGAGCTTTTCTTTCGGAGTGATGTTCTACCCATCCACAATTGATCATTTTTCGAATCTGATCATAGAGATACATTCTAAGATCGGGCAGCGAAACTCCATTTGGATTAACGCGCTTCAGATATCGATCACGCAGCTCCATGATGGTGAAACAGCCAACTTCCTCTTCCATGAGAATGTGGTAAAGAACTTCATCGATGGTCACAGAGGAATATTTCACTCTCTTACGCCCTAAAAAATACGGATTATAATCCGTGGTTATATAAGCCGCAAAATTAAACATTACTGCTCTTTAGGAGAGCGGTAATGAATGATTTGGCAAAAGCCCTTGGGGCGAACATCAGAGCGAAAAGAAAGGAGAATGGCATTTCTCAGGATGCTCTGGCGCTGGAATGTGGGCTGGACAGAAGTTACATGGGACGAATTGAGAGGGGAGAAGTGAATATCACGATTGAGAAACTGTATAAAATTGCCGCTCGTCTCAACTGTCCGGCGGGGTCACTTCTCCCTTGAAGGGTCTACTTATTGACCTTTATAACGGTATCGTAGTGGCGCTTCAGGAACTGTCGTGTCAGGTTTGTGACAACAATGGAGCGGGCACTCTCTCCCAGACTCATGTCCGTTTTTTTCAAATACTGATTTGTGTTCGGTCTCGACCTAGATCTTGTCTTCACGTACCTTCCCGCGCGCAGTTGCCTGCCAACCCCGGATTTTCTGGTTGAGAAGCAGGGACAGTTCAATTGCTAGAATTCTGTGATTTTTTAGAATTCGGTATCCGGAGTGGCTGGCGCGGCACCGTTCCCACGAAGCTCTGTGTGGGAACGGCGTTCAGATATAGGCGCACTCTCAGAACGGATATACCTTGGATACGTCAGAAATGTCGCCGTTTTCCAGCACCTTGACGTATACCTTTTCTTCAGAGCCGACTTTAGTGATTTCGACAACGTAGAATCCAGGTCCGCTTTCTTTCAGAACGACTTGGTCTTTGCTGATACTCTGCCAACTGCTATCCAGTTGACCAGCTGTATAGCCATAGTCTCTCAGGGTCATCTTCTGCACTACGCGGGCTGCCAGACCCATGGCGCCTCGCTCATCAAGCACGCCGTGGTCGCCATGAGCATATGTCGTTCCACTGAATGCGGACAGTGTCAGTGCAGCGGTTAAAAGTAACGCTTTCATATTGTAACTCCTGTTACTTGTTAGCGATTTACATCGCATGAGGATTTTCGTACTGACCTTCAAAAAATAGCTGAATGGTGATGTCTTGTTGACCATCGTTGCGGAAATACCAGCCATGGGTTCCCGCAAACGGCGCCGTAAAACTGCCTTTCATTTCACTGGTTGTGGCAATGACATAACTTTTAAAGTAGCCACTGGGATCGTTAAAGGGTTCGCCGTGAGTATCAACATAAATACTGGCACCATCAGTGATCCATTCAAAATCAACCTGACCGCCTTCTGCCACTTCCAGTTTGAACTCTTTACCGCTGCCAGCCGGGATAACCAGGGTGGTCAAACCATCCATATTCGCTAAGTTACTCAGGGCTGACGGTGCTTCATTCAGTTTCTCCGGTGACAGCGCGGTTAAGCCCAGCTGAGTACCAATGCCGGTCGGATCTATATTGTATTCCGCTGGCATAATGACGATAACCAGCGTAAGCAGTCCAGTCGCAAATGCGGCCAGTGTGGCCAGCCAGAGCTGTTTGGCCGGAATATGTGCGTAAGTCATTTCCTTCTCCTCAGGAATTAAAATAGCCAGTCAACTGGTAGCCGGTGAGCATGATGCCCGACGCCATCAGCAGCGTATTGGTCAGTACGGCGAAACGGCTGAAGGTTGCTGAATGGCGCCATGCCGAGATCAGTATCAGGATGATGCCCAGTGCAGCAAACTGTCCGATCTCGACGCCGATATTAAAGGCAACCAGATTGGTCAGCAGGCCGTCTTCGGGAATATGAAATTCCTGTAATTTGGTCGCCAGACCAAAACCATGAAACAAGCCAAAAATCAGTACGGCGTAGCGTGTATCTGGCTGAACTCCCAATACCCTTTTAAAGCCACCCAGGTTATCGAAACCTTTGTACACCACTGAAAGGCCGATGATGGCATCAATCAGGTAAGCGTTAACCTGAATATTGGCCAGAACGCCCGACATCAGGGTAATGCTGTGTCCCAGAGTAAAGAGACTGACGTAGAGGAGAACTTCCCGGCTACGGAACAGAAAGAAGATTACTCCCAGCAGGAACAGCAGGTGATCGTATCCTGTGATCATGTGCTTGGCGCCGATATACAGGAAAGGGACGAACTGCACGCCGGTATTCTGTTGCAGAAATGTGCGGGTATTGTCATCAACGCCATGGGCCACAGCGAAGGACGCTGTGGTTAACATGGCGAGTAAAAGTACAAGACGTGTTATAGACAATTTCATGCATTTCCTCGTTTTTCACTACGATGAACCAGGCGGTACAGCGCCGGAATCACAAACAAGGTCAGAATCGTAGAAGAAATAACACCACCAATCACGACGGTTGCCAGTGGTCGTTGTACTTCTGAGCCGATACCTGTGTTCAGTGCCATCGGGACAAAACCCAGTGACGCTACCAGTGCGGTAGTAATCACCGGACGCAGACGGGTCAGCGCACCTTCAAAGATAGCCTGTTCAAGACTTTGGCCAGAGCGCTGTAATTCCCGGATAAATGACACCATCACCAATGCGTTAAGGATGGCGATACCCGACAACGCAATAAAACCCACTGCTGCAGAAATTGAGAAAGGAATATCACGCAGCGTCAGCGCCAGTACGCCACCGGTTAAGGCCAGTGGCACACCGGTAAAAATGACCAGTGCATCGCGCACGGAATTCAGTGCCAACACCAGCAAACCTACAATCAGCACGAGTGTTAGTGGCACAACAATCATCAGTCTTTGTGACGCGGACTGCAGCTTCTGATAGGTACCGCCATATTCCACCCAGTAGCCCGAGGGAATATCCAGTTCATTACCAACGGCATTACGCACGGCTTCCACAAAACTGCCAAGATCGCGACCGCGAACGTTGGCGGTGACTACCAGGCGGCGTTTACCATTTTCGCGGTTTACCTGATTAACACCGATGTTTTCGCTGAGTGTGACCAGCTCCTGCAGTGGAACAACCTGCCCGTGTGCAACGGTCACTGGTAAATAGTTCAGACCGTCAATATCAGCGCGTACGGTTTCAGGCAGGCGTACGGTTATATCTGCCCGGCGATCTCCTTCAAACAAGGTACCTGCGACTTCTCCGCCCAGAGCGGTGGATAGCTGATTCTGCAGCTGTTGGCGGCTGATACCGTGACGGCGCAATGCGGCAGCATCCGGAATAAATTCCAGCAGTGGCAAGCCGGTCACCTGCTCAGTCTGAATGTCCACGGCACCGTCGACACCAGCAACAATTTTTTCAAGCGACGCGCCAAGGCCAGTTAACACATCCAGATCGTCACCGAAAATCTTGATAGCAACTTCGGCGCGTACACCGGCGAGTAATTCGTTAAAGCGCATCTGAATGGGCTGTAAAAACTCATAACGGTTGCCAGGGATTTCACTGACTAAGGCTTCCAGTTCGGCGACCACCTGCTGCTTGGGCTTATCCGGATCTGGCCACTGGTCTCGTGGTTTCAGAATAATAAAGTTATCGGCCACACTCGGGGGCACAGCATCGGTGGCGACGTCAGCGGTACCGATTTTGGCAAATACCCGTTCAACTTCAGGTAAGGCTTTGATGCGCTCTTCAAGTGTTTCCTGCAGGGCAATGGCCTGACTGAGTGATGTACCGGGGATGCGCAGCGCATGCATGGCAATATCACCCTCATCCAGATTCGGGGCAAATTCACTACCTAACCGGGTAGCCTGCCAGATGCTCAGTAAAACCAGCACTGCCGCCAGTCCAATGATAGGTACCCGGGCTTGCAGGGCCAGAGCCAATAATGGCTGATATATGCGCATGAGTGCTGACACCAGAGGGTTGTGCTTTTCAGTCACCGGCCCTTTGAACAACAAGGCCACTGCCGCTGGAACAAAGGTGACTGACAGCAGAATCGCACTCAGCAGAGCAATCACGACCGTGATGGCCATCGGGTGGAACATTTTGCCTTCGACCCCTTCGAGGGCGAAAATCGGTGCGTACACGGCGGTGATAATAAATACACCAAATAATGCCGGACGGATGACCTCCCGCGTGGCTTCAAACACCAGTTGCAGACGTTCTTTTAATGCAAGCTGACCTGTCTGCTGACTCAGACGACGCAGGCAGTTTTCGACAATGATGATGGCACCATCGACCAGCAGACCAAAATCAAGCGCGCCCAGGCTCATCAGGTTGGCGCTGACGCGAGTCTGTACCATACCGGTAAAGGTCATCAGCATTGCCAGAGGAATAACCAGCGCGGTGAGAATGGCCGCGCGGATATTGCCCAGCATCAGGAACAAAATAACGATCACCAGCAAAGCACCCTCCACCAGATTGGTGGTGACGGTACTCAGGGTTTTTTCTACCAGCCCGGTGCGGTCGTAGGCAGCCGTTGCCACAATGCCTTTAGGCAGAGACGCATTAATCTCGGCCAGTTTTTTACCGACGTTACTTGCCACTGTACGGCTGTTTTCACCAACCAGCATAAACACGGTGCTCATCACCACTTCCCGGCCATTCTGGGTCGCGGCGCCGGTGCGCAGGCCGTGGCCAATGGTCACCTCGGCCACGTCGCTGATATGCACCGTTTTACCATTGTCAGAGGTAATGGTAATTGCCGCTATATCGTCGGCCTGCATTGCCTGCCCCGGAATCCGCATCAGCCATTGCGCACCATTTCGCTCCACAAATCCGGCGCCACGGTTCTCATTGTTAGCGCGGATAGCGGCCACAATATCGGCACTGCTGATGCCAGCGGACAGCATACGTTGCGGTTGCATCTGCACCACGACTTCACGCTCGTAACCACCGATGGGGTTCACTTCCACCACGCCCGGCACCTGCATCAGCTGCGGGCGGATAATCCAGTCGTGCACACTGCGCAAATCCATAGGCGTGATGGCAGACCCATCGGCATTCATTGCGCCAGGCTCAGCATCAACGGTGAACATAAAAATTTCACCCAGACCGGTGGCGATAGGCCCCATTTCTGGTTGTAAGCCATAAGGCAGACGACCGCTGGCAGATGCCATGCGTTCGCCGACCAGCTGGCGGGCGAAATAAATATCGGTGTCATCGCTGAAAATAGCGATCACCTGCGACAGGCCGTAGCGCGATACCGAACGGGTGTATTCCAGCCCCGGTAATCCGGCCAGCGCGGTTTCCAGCGGATAGGTAATACGCTGTTCCACTTCCAGTGGGGTAAAGCCGGCGGCTTCGGTATTGATCATCACCTGTACGTTGGTGATGTCAGGCACGGCATCAATCGGCAGCCGGTTAAAATTCCACAGACCCAGCACGGCAACGATGGCAACAACGACCATCACCAGATTCCGCCGGGCAATGGCCAGTTTAATCAGTAAATCCAACATGACGATATCCTGTATCAGTGGTCGTGTGACGCGCCGGACTTCTCGATGTCGGCTTTGATGATGTAACTGTTTTCGGTCACGTATTCTGTGCCCGGCTCAAGACCACCGAGCACTTCAACCCATTCGCCGGCGGCCTGACCCAGTTCCAGCATTCGCACTTCGTATTCGTCCCCGACTTTGGCGTAAACCACGGTGAAGTCGCGAAACGCCTGTAAGCCAGAGCGTTTGACGGCCAGAGCTACGTCACGGGTTTCGGTTTCAATGCGGGCATTGATTTTCATTCCGGCCGCCAACAAACCTTCGGCGTTATCAAGGGTGGCCAGCCACAGACGTGACTGATCGGACTGAACAGAGGGGTAAGCATGTTTAAGCACAGCCTGAGCCTGCAATTCTGTGCCGGGTACCGTGATGGTGACGGGGGCTCCGGCTTTTACACGACTCCAGTCTTTCGGGTACACGGCAAGTTCACCCTGCAATGTACGGTTGTCTTGCATTGTCAGCAGAGTACGTCCTGCACTTTGTTCTCCGGCAGCGGCATAAATCCGGCTGACAATGCCTGAGGCTGGTGCGCGTACGCTGTAGCTTTTCAGGCTCTCGTTGCTGTCGATGGTAAGCAATTCGCTGCCTGCCTGAACCACCTGTCCTTCGCGTACGTGCACCTTGCGGATTTCGCCATCAAAACGTGCGCTGACGTTGCGCTCGGTGCCTGGTACTGACGTCAGATTGCCCCAGACGGGTGTCTGAATATGCAGAGTCGCTGGCCCCGCGACTTCGGTGGTAATTCCCATGGCATCGGCAACCGGCGCGGCGATTTGCGTACGTCCCTCAAAATTGTCGTAACGCCACTGGTATTGCTGGCCAGCATGCTGAACCTGAATATCGACAATAAAAGAATGAGGCTCGTAAATTTCCATGTCGCCACGCAGGTAATCGCCTTCAGCGCGGAAACCGATATTATCGACGACGTCGCCAAGACGAATAAGACGTACGCTCAGCTGCACATCCTGTGGTGCAATTGGCTGGCCGGACAATGTGCTCCAGGCCCGGAACTCCGGCGGTACACCGGTTTCGAAAATGGCCAGCTCCAGAGCAAAATCACCATCGCGCAGCATGCGTCCGCGGTGAGGTCCTTTCTCCGGTTCCGCTTCGGCTGTTTCCGCCGACTGGGCATAAACCATTTGTGTTGGCAGAGCGTTGCCTGCGAATAACGGCAAAGCCAGCAACAGGTGGGAAAATATTTTACGGGGTGTCATAACTTAACCTCAGAAATAAATGGTCTGGCCGGTCAGGCGCTGTAATTCAATCCACTGCTGATGCAGTGCTTCCGCTTCGTCGAGCAAACGCTTGCGGGCATTTAGCCATTGCTGGCGGGTGTTATCCCACTGTACATAATCCAGCTGCCCGTTTTCATAGGCTTTAAGCGCCTGCTGACGACCGCTATCGAGAGTCGGCAGAATGGTTTCTGTCAGGGTATTGATAACGTGCTGGCTGTGTTCCAGTTCCATCAGCAGTGTGCGGGTTTGGATGGTCAGTTGTTGCAAATGCGCCCGTGCTGAAAGTGTCTGCTGTTGTTCACGGACACTGGCCGAGCGCTGCAGAGCGGCGTGGCGCTGATTCGCGCCCAGCGGAATGCTGAACTGGGCGACCAGGGCATAGTCATCCGTATTTTCGAAACGGCGCACGCCTGCGCCAACCGACCACGGGGTTACCGCTTCTTCACTCGCAAGTTTTCCTTCCGCACTGAACAGTTCTGCTTCCGCTTTTATCTGGCTCAGTGACGGGGTTTCCTGCAATTTGTTCATGGCAGCTTCAGCTTTTGCCAACGGCAGAAATGGCAGCAGGTTTCCCGCGGCATAAAGCTGGGTTTCTGCCGCTCCCCACTGCGCAGACAATCGCAGTGACGCCGACTGCAGCCGGTGCCCGAATTCTTCCACTGCCAACTCCTGCTCTGTTAAACGGGTACGTGCCAGTATCAGGTCGGTATTGGGGGCGCGACCGGCATTCACACGGCGCTGAATGATCGCCAGAATTTCTTTTTCGTCGGCTAACGCTTCCTGTGCCAGTTGCAGCCGCTCCTGATCGGCGAGTAACGAAATAAAGAGTGTTGATGTGTGTGCGGTTACATCGGCTAGCTGCACTCGCTGTTTTGCTGTCAGCAAGCGCTGCTGAGCCGCTGCTTGTTCTGTTCTGGCGCTGATCTGATCACCTTCTAACAGCCAGCGGGCACTCAAGGTCGTCTGCATGGCATCGGTACCTTCGTACTGGTCAGTACCGAATGCATCTTCGACGCTCAGCTCCAGCTGAGCAGGTTGCCGGCTGCCTGCCGCTTCTATTTCGGCCTGTATGCCCTGCTGGCGATAAGACCAGATGGCAATCTGTGGATGCCCCTTTAACGCCCGCTCGACGGCGTCAGACAGCCTCACTGTATTTTCGGCGTAAGCGCTTTCGTAGCAGGGTATGAACAGGGTCAAGCATATTAAAAACCGATTGATGATCGGTTTTTTTGGCGCAGAAATAACGTGGTTAACAAGCTTCATTTCAGCTCCGTTAATGGACGAGGAAAATATCAAAAAAGTGGTGTAGAGCATCAGTGGCAGAAAGCACCGCCGTGGCTGTAAGCAGAATAGCCAGTGGTAACAGGCCCAGCTTCAGAGCGGACGGACGAGATGGGGTCAGCAGCTCGCAGACCCGTTCGCGCAGCTGTTCTGCAGCGACAAACGCCGCCTGACCAGGCTTGTTGATGCGATGGCGTAAGCGCGCGATTTTCACCAGTGTTTCTGCGATGTCGGCGGCTTCGGCGTTGCGGGTAACCCGGCGATCGGCGAGCTGCTCGGTCACTAATGTGAAGCAGTTCAGAATGGGGGTTCGCACAAAGCCTGGCAGTGGGCAAATAAACAGCATCAGTAACCAGCGACTCAGGTTATCGAACTGGCGGATATGCGCCTGCTCATGAGCAATGATGATTGCCTGCTGGTCTGGCGTTGTTTGATTGAGCAAACCTTGCGACAGGTAAATATCAGGGCGGAAATATCCGGCTGCCATGGCCACAACGTCGCGGGTCGGCAGAGTGCGGAAAGCGGAATTCGATGTGGTCTGTGCCTGCTCACGCAGAAGTTTCAGTTGCTGCCTTACACGCCATTGCTGATACGCAAATTGCCCCATACGCAACGTCAGCCATAAACCGACCGCACTCAGAAACCAGCTGTGCCAGGCGCTGATCACAAACTCATCGGCATGGTGCCAGTGAATAAGTCCCAGAGCGCCATGCACTGTGTTGTGGTCGTCTGGTAAGGCGATTCCGCCCTCAACAAACAGCAACAGAGTCATTGTCCAGGGTAAAACGGCCCAGCTTAAAATGAGCCATTTTTGCTCCAACGGGTCAACACGGTTTTTTGCCCGGATAATCAGAGGAGCCGTTAATAACTGAAAGACAGCTGAGGCCAGTCCGAGCAATGCCGCCATGCTCAGCAGGTTCAGAATGAAACCCCAGCTTCCGGTAATCATGGATGTGCTTTACCTTTGCGACGATGATTCCGGATCATAGCCTCCAGGCGATCGAGCTCATCGTCGCCCAGATCGGCAGACAAGGAAACAAATGCCGCCATCAGCGACTGGCTGTCATGGCTGACAAGGTCGCTGGTGATATTACGGATCAGCTGAGCGATCAGGTCTTCCCGATCAACCCGGGTGCGGTAGACAAAGGCATGTCCTTGTTTGCTGCGGCTGAGCAGCTGCTTTTTGTACAAACGGTCCAGAGTGCTCTGAATGGTGTTCAGGGAGCTGCTGCGCCCGGCACTGAAGGCGGCATGGATCTGCTTGGCATCGGCTTCACCCGCTGACCAGAGATGGTTCAGAACCTGCTTTTCTAACTCACCGAGAATCATAGTCTTTCCAACGTTCAGGATGAGGCATACACTGCCACAGTAAAAACCGACCAGCAATCGGTTTTTTGTCAGTCAACGTCAATCGCTGAGGTTTCCATGCTGAGCATTCTCCGTCACCGGGTGTACCGCCATTTGTTTGCTGCGCAGGTTATTTCGTTGTTGGGCACAGGCCTGGCGACGGTTGCCCTGAGTCTGATGGCGTTTGAGCTGGCGGGAGACAATGCAGGCACTGTGCTGGCAACGGCACTGACCATCAAAATGCTGGCCTATGTGTTTGTGTCACCGCTATTGGCGGCCTTGTTTCAGGGGCGCCCACGCAAACCTGTGCTAGTGCTGCTGGATATTATCCGCGCACTGACGGCGCTTTCGCTGCCGTTCCTCACCGAGGTCTGGCACATCTATGTGGTTATTTTTGTTCTGCAAAGCAGTTCCGCCGGATTTACGCCGTTATTTCAGGCGACGATTCCTGATGTACTGCCGGACGAGCGTGAATACACCAGAGCGCTGTCACTTTCCCGCATGGCATACGACATGGAAAGTCTGATCAGCCCCATGCTGGCGGCGACATTGCTGCTGATTACCTCGTGGCATGGATTATTTTTCGGCACCATGCTGGGGTTCGTGGCGTCAGCGTTGCTGGTGCTATCCGTTACCCTCCCAAAAGCCCAGGCTTCTGCGGTGAATACCTGGACAGACAGACTTACGAAAGGTGGACGCATTTACCTGCTGACTCCACGACTGAGAGGTCTGCTGTTGTTGAGTTTTACCACCGCCCTGGGGGGCGCTATGGTGTTCGTTAACACCGTGGTTCTGGTGCAGGGGAATTTTGCCCTGAGTGGCCAGCAAACGGCATTCGCTCTGGCTGCTTTCGGCTTTGGCTCCATGCTCACAGCGCTGACACTGCCAACGCTTCTGGAAAAAATCACTGAGCGCAGAGTGATGCTGGCAGGCCTCGGCTTGATGATTGTTGCACAACTATCCGGCACTCTTATCACAGACTATGTCACTTTGCTGATGATCTGGTTCGTGCTGGGAGCGGGTTACTCCCTGGTGCAGACCCCAACCAGTAAAGTTCTGGTTCGTTCAGCCAGTAACGCGGACAGGCCAGCGCTCTTTGCTGCACACTTTTCACTCTCCCACGCAGGCTGGATGATGGCCTATCCGTTCGCTGGCTGGTTATTAACCGTGCTGGATGTGAATTCGGCGTTTTTAGTATTGGCCGGGCTTTCTGTTATCGGTCTGATGCTGGCGTATAAACTTTGGCCAGAGGACGAAAATAATGCGCTATTTCACCGGCACGATGATCTTGAAGCTGGTCATGAGCATCTGGAGGCATTTGGCTATGGAAAGGAGCACAGCCATCTGTATGTTATAGATTCACTGCACTTGAAGTGGCCGAGGTAAATTTTGCATCGGCTTTAACGGCGTAGCTGAATCGCGACTAGTTCACTAGAGGTTTTTAAGCCTAATATAATTCTGCTTTTCATACCTACTGGTAACTGCATATATTGTGCCTTCTGTGGCTTGTATTATAAGCCGTCCAAATTTACCCAATATATTCCAGATTCATCAATTTAGTAAATGAGTTTGATGGTGTCTAGCAAACTGGTGGCGATTCACTTCGCGATGAACTGCCCGTTAATAAAATGACCTACTTCGATATACCCGTCAGGATGGCAGGCTTCCAAATAACCTAGCTTTGACAGTGAGGCTTGGTAGCGGACAGAGCCTGAGGCGATCGCTTCACTTAGTGCTCCTGACTTGCACTCTCGCTCATGGATCTTGAAAACTTCGTCTGGATCTACAGGTGCACATACTGCATCCTCTACACGAAGAACCGCCAGTCCTGCCTGTACGGCCAGTAGGATTTCGGGGTCAACGTTCCTCGCAACCTTACGGCCAATATCTGCCCAGTATTCAATTTGCTCGGCTGCAGTGCGTTGCAAAGGAATACCAGCGACTGTCGCCGCATTCATAAGGCTGCTTTTCAGTCTTACCGGGGACGTGGCTTTGACCATAACTAGTCACCTATATTACGGTTCCCTTAGTTTTTCAGGGCTGCTGACATTGGGATTTTTGTACTCTCGATCTAACCACGTACTGCTCGGGTCATGCTTACCTTATCTGACACCAATCTCTACAACATGCTTGGCTATCAGACCACACTGTGTGGTGTCTGCTCAGAATGCCATGCGGTTGGTCACTTTTTCTTGAAATGACCAAGGCACTGCTTCACTAAGAAAACGATTGGAACGCCGATAATAAGTGAATCGCCACCAGTTCATTAGAAACCAGCGTTATTTCGATACTACATGTCCTTTGTCATAGGGTCATCAAAAGTGGGCCTTACCGCATTATCTTTTTCGTTTAGATCGATTACTTGGGCGGAGGGCTGTTCAACTGAGTAAAGTCCATTTTCAAGTAGTAGATTCATCGCGGCTAGGTATTTCGCATGAGAGATGTCCAGCATGTCCTGTAACTCTCTGTTTCGTATTGCGAGCGTATCTGCTTTGTCAACTCTGGCTTTTCTTGGAGGCTTGGCTTTAGCTGATGCGGCATCTATTGCTGCGATTAGATCATCGAAGTCGCGTCCTTTCCTGATACTACTGGCATTTTTCTTGCCAGCCTCTAATGCCACATTTCTCTTATTGATTTTTGAACCTTTCTTAACAACTGATGGCTCATTGTTTATCAGTCTCTGGAGAGCCTTGTAGTACTCCTGGTGCTTAATCATCGATGGCCTCCATCTCTATTAATTTCTGGTGGATCAGTGTGATCTCTTTGCGCGCCAAGTGGGCGGAGGGGTGTTCAGGTTCGAGGTATTCTAATTCCGTCTCCAACGTTTCTTTATATTTCTTGAGCTTGGCCCCGCGTTTAAGTCCAAGTCCATCATCGCCTCCCAAAATCGCGTCATCACAACCAGCTAGGCACGGGATAATCTCGTCTAGGCTGAATTTGTCACACATCTCGCGGGATGAGCACCCTCCAATAGCTGTTTCCCGATAGGAGATGCGCCCATCTTTGACGCGTTTTTCGATCTCTTCGATGCTGTTTAACCATGAAGGGTTATTATATTTTTCCTGTTCGAATCTGCTGCCTGATCCACCGAAAAGCTTGTCAGTGCTTTTTACGACATGGGCTTCGAATTCCTGAGCTTCCAAGAGCATCAGTTCATTTCGATAGTCTCGTATTACGTCATGTGAATCGCCGGTTTTAACTATGTTGAGAATGTTTTCAGCGAAGCTTGCATTTTCTCGGTAAAGCATTGTCATTACTTCAGATAAGTGTTTGAACTGGAACTTCAGCGAAGGCAAGGAAACCTTTCCGCTTCGTGCTGCATAGATGGCCGTCGAGCGCCGAAACTGATGATTTGAAATATGAAAGTACTCGCCTACTTTTAGATTCAGATTCGGGTCGTTTCGCCAATCGCGGAATGCATCGAAGTTCTCTAACTCCACGATGTCGCTCTCCCTGACTCGAAGTTCATCTGATCCTCTTGAAATATATTTTAGAATGGTTTGACGATGATCATCGGTATTAATAAACGTCCTGATCTTCATTGGAAAATCGAAGCGTGCAAACAGAAAGTCGCTAGGGCTATTCATCATTTTTCCGATAGACTCACATGCCTCTACGGCGGGTATTACCTGTGAACATGTCGCCCAGGGTAATGCCGACTCACTATAGTTGCTGTTCGTCATTTTTGAGGTGTTACTGAGCAGAATGGGGAGTTCGCCAAGGCCTGGTATATGAATGCTGTTCAGGCAGTTTTTTTTCAGTGCATCGACTTCATGTTTGCGCATTCCTGAATAACAATATATTAGAAACCTCGCAGCATCCAATACATAGCCTAAGTAGTACTTAAGACCTTTCAACGTATATTTTAAATATTTGTAGTTTTTATAGTTTGAACCAATTGTCCACTTGTCGAATAATTCTGTTAGGCCATACTCGGCGACGGAGTCCTCCTGGCTTAATAATGGCATATCAGTTCGTCTTGCAGATGGATAATGTTTTCTATATTCATTAAAAGCATTTTGAAGTTTTGCGTTGGTAGTTGATCCAGGTCTTTGATTGTCTTTCAGCATGGAGGGAGTGGCAAAGAATAGAGGATCGGCCTTAATTCGCTTCATAAAACCATCTAATTGCTCTTTATGCTCGTTGAAGTCGGTCACAACTTCCGTAGATAGTGTTATCAGCGCAGAATAAATTCGTGATGGTATGAGAGGGGTTCGTTGTGCGGACGGGTCGTTTACATAGCTCGAACGCAATTGAGACCTTACGGAAAGTATTTTTTTGAGCTGCTCATTAGGGATCAATGTTGGTAGCTCGGTTTTGAAATGCTCGTTTATATATTCGATCAGTGCTATTAAATCTCTGAGAGCTTCGGCTTTACGAAATGCTGTCTTGGAGGCGTAAAGACTTGCTGTGATTTTAGGCCCGACGAGAGGGCTTTCATGTAGTTGAGCGAGAGTCTTGTTTTCGTTCAGCGCAATGATGGATAGCCCTCTGAGAACTTCTAAAATTTTTCGGTAGGTCTGTGGTTTATTGCGTTGTCCTCCCGAATGCGTCGGCTCGTAGAGTACTGCAAACATGATACGCTTCATCTCCCCAATAATTGTATGTGCTGTCTTGCTAAGCTTGCCCTCTGGTTTTCCAAACTGGCTGGTAAAGTTATACTTGGTGCCCTTACTCATTAGTGAATAGGGTGATAGATCCCAGACGTTATCGCTGTAGATAGAAAGGGTTTCACCTGACAGGTTACGGCTAATGACAAAGCTGTCTGGTGGTGTTTTCGCTAGACCATCATCAGAGAATTGATCGGGCTGGGCCTCCAGTATTTCGGTGCCATCCAGGAATCGTGCTACCCACATATTACTGTTCTCCTCTACTGGATGTGATTTCTTTCAAAGCCGCTATTTTCATATCCCAGTACGGATGTAAGTTGCCAATCTCGGCCAACCTTCTGGCTCGCTTAACAATATTTTCGTACTGCTCACCTTTATTTGAGAGATCAGCGATTATGTCGTCTATGCGCTCTATGACTGGCTGGAACTTTAGAAGGTGCTCATCCATATTCAGGCTATTCTCACGGCTGTGCAAAGGTAGCCATTTCTGGATCGATAGCAGCATGAGAACATCCTCCTCTCTTGCTCTGAGCGCATAAGACTTACAAAAGAAGCAGCTTAGCATTGCCGAGCATCGGGGGCTGGGAGCTTCATCGGAAAAGCCTCCCTCTTTGGCCTCACCTTGAGATATGCAAATGCCTGTCAGGCCCTGAGTGCCGACATTTTCACCAACGATATTTACAGCGACCCGCTTTGATTTGTAGAGATTGACAGCGCTAGCCAGGCCGCTGAAGAAGCCGTTTAGCTCTTTAACTGCAACCCGGTTTTCAACTGCAATGTAGTGCTTTCTTGATGTTTCAACAGTGTGTTGATGCTGGTTTGCAGAGTAGTGAATGTCACCGGTTACAGTAAGGGCTAAATTCACCGAGTAATCCCGCCAATCCTTTGTACTAACCCAAAGGTTGACTGAATTCCAAAACTTGGTAGGGATGATGAGCTGCTTACTGCTAATTGTGTGAGAGAGAGATTGTCTTTGTTTGAAATGTTGGGGCCCTTTTAGGGGAGAGTCTGACGGAATAAACTTTTGGCATAATGCAACATAACGGCTCCAATATTTTTTTGCGAGAGGGCTTAGACGAAGAGAATATTGCTTATCACCTTTGCTTTTGAAGGAGAGAATTCTGAACTTGCCTTCTCGTTCGAGATTGGTGGGCTCGATCATAGGGGCTGTTAGCAAGACGGCTAGGTTTGTACCGCTGTCCGCAAGTATCAGATGGGAAAAGTGAACGCTTGCAATGTTAAAAAGATCACGATGATATGACTCATGTTCGATGGCGCCTGAATTATCAGATGAAATTATGGCGTGGTAATGTTCTCGTAATCTGTAATGAAATTTTTTGTCGGAAAATGGACCATTTTTCTTAATTTCGGCATCTTTCGACTCCATTAATTCATTTATGCTTCTGCTTATTTTTCCGCTACGATCATAAAGCAACTCATGAATTCGGCTACGGCCCAGGGTTCCCGACCTATAAAAGTACGATGCAGGATTATTGTTGATTCCGTGTAGGTTCCAATGGCTTGAGCTTAGGTAGATCTGACCAGTGATACCAAGTTTCGGTTCTGGTTTGAGAATAAATGGTTTGGGATGATCATCCTGAAGCAAATATTCAGAGATTTTATTGAATAAATAACGATGTGCATCTCGGCTGAGTGCTGCGCGTTGTGTGCTTTCAAGGACTTTGAATCCTTTTTCGCCTCTTCTCTGTTGAATTCTCAGTGCCCAACTCTGCAATTTATCATATTCTAGATCGTGATGTGTCAGTAGAATCGCTTGGGCTGCTCCTTCTTGGCACATACGTGCTGTGCTTCTACTGAATGGCGAGGATAGATTGCTCTGAGATACTCGATCCCAAAGTAGATTTGAGTATTCACTATATGCTCGCTTCATCTGCTCTTTGTCGAAGAAAAGCTTGTCACGTTCGTAGCGATTATCTGCCCAGTCGATAAAGTTTAATTGATATGTAATAGATCCTCGTTTTGCGGTTCCATCGAGGAAGGAATCAATAAGTCTAATTAAGTAGATTTTCCGATGATTTATATAGCTCGAAAAGTCGATGTCCCAGCTATCCAGTGAAGTGGGGGAGCATTTGGTTCTGGTCTTGATAGAAGCAATGTTGCGCACGTTAAACAGCACTCGTCCAGCATAAATCTGCTTGTAATTTTGGCTGCTGCTTTTGAAATTGAATCTAATTCTGCCCAGTTCAGAGAGTGAGAGCGATGCCGCTTCAAACTGACTGTATTGCTCGGGCCGGTCGTTAAACAAGTCGAAGAACTCATTCATCAAAGTTGTCCCAAGGGAAGTTTTCGCCGTACATGGCTTTGTGAACGGCTTCGTTCTTTTTCTTTTGTTCTTGAACGAATTCGTCATACTTCAGATAGATCATCGTTGTTGACTCATGCTTATGGCCGAGAAGACCTTTAACGTGAGTGATGATCTCTGTGTCTGACATGCCTCCCAATGCTTTGGCTTTTCGTACGAATCGCATACCTCGCGTGGCTCTAAGGTCATGGAATTTAAACCCTTTGTATTGTGGGTCTTTATTCTGTTTGATCCATGGAATTAGCTTTTGGTTTACGAAGTCGTTTATCGAGCCTCCTACATGGTGGCCTGCCTTTCCCCGCTCGCTCCTCTTTAGCGTCATTGAATAGTTAGGGTTGGCAGCGTCCTGTACGTGTCGATTCGCGGTGTAAAATGGACTGCCAAACTTTGTCAAAAAAACATAGTTCGAAGATGAGTCGCCGTAGAAGCTTTGTGATTTCCTTGCTTTGTATATCTCTGAGTACTTTACCCATTCGTAGACCTGTGCAACCAACGAGCTCGGTGCTTTAAGAACGTACTGAACGCCGTGCTTCGTATCAACGCCAGTCGTTGGCCCAACGGGGATTCTCGCTTCTTTGGTTTCTCTTGATGACTCGTAAGCCTTCTTTATCGCTTCAACGCTCATCGTGCAGATGGTTTGTTTTCTGGCCCCGGTGTATAAAGCCAACCAGACCATCAGTTGCATCTGACGGTTACCTATGGCTTCAATGCCCTCAAGAACCCACTCCACCTCTGTTTCTGATAGTGGGCGCACACCGCCTTCTTCGCCCAGTATGAGATCGAACTGTTCCTCTTCAACAGAGGCCTTTGTTATATGGATATCCGAATAGGTCACAGGGAACTGTCTGCCACCCTTAATCATTACCTTGTGCTGTTTGAGTGTGTAAAAGCGATCTTGTATCTCTTCACCTGGAGGGGTTAGTTTGTTGTCGTTCAGAAACATATAGAACGCTGCGACCTCTGCGGCTTTTTGCTTAACCGTCTTAAGAGTGTTCTGTTTCTGCTCGAACAGCCCCGTGAGATATGACTTGTAGATATACGTGACTCGTTGGTTCTTCCTGCTGAGAGGTGGGGCGTAAAAAATATCGAGTGGCAGATCGTCAGTCTTATGTTCGTCAATGAAGTGCAAGTATGAGAGTAGGTTCTTTGCTTTTCGATCTAGCGTTACGATTGAGCGAGGGCTGGATTCTGCGAACTTCAACCACCAACGGTAGAGGTAAAGGTTGCCGAGATCCCATGGCTCACCATTCCTGTAGATGATTGGGAATCGCTCAATCATCAAATCGTTAGTCTCTTCAAATTTTTGCTGATCGCTATTCCAGTGAAGAACTCTGTTCGTCCACTCGATTGTAGGAACCCCTCCGGGGCTGGCAACGAGCTTGCCGTCGAGTCTGTAAAGGCGTTGGATGTATATTATTTTGGGTCGATTCATGTCGACGGGCACCATTATATTGGACACGCATGTCAACACTCTTGTGGACATTAGTGTGTCAGTCAATGTTTTCTACCTTAGTGTGTGCGTAAAAAGCCAAAACTCCACAGCATAAAGGTAAACAACTGGCTACCGATGGCGACCGCACCGAGGTAAGTAACATCCTCTAGATGTCCCAGTATTGCGGTATCTACTAAGCCGAGTAGTGGCACTGTAATGTTGCTGAGCATAATCGGCCAAGCCAGTGCGAGGATGCGACCTTGTGTCGCAGTTAGCGGCTCAATTGCGGGGTTATTAGCAGAGTGGGCAGACGTCATGGCTGGTACAATAACAGCAATACGAACATTGGTAATCTCAATCTCGCATCTCAATCCCACATCTCAATCAGAGGCATCCAGATGTTGAACGCAACACAGCGTATTTTCGCTTCAGTACTCTTTTTATTGTTAGTGTCTGCAATGATTACTGGTGGGGCGTTAGCGCGGCTGAATGGTCCTTCAGCCGTTGGTATTGATGGCGTGCGTATTTTTAGCCGCGGAATTCCTATTTCTGACGGCCAGTTTATTGCTCAAACTGATAACTCATTTCATCTTAGCGAATTGTCAGGAAGCTGGAGTTTGCTCTTCTTTGGCTACACCTACTGTCCAGATGTTTGCCCAATGACCTTGGCAAGTTTAAGTAGGACTTGGAAGCGCTTACCGTTGGATGTGCAGGCACAACTGAACGTGGTGTTGGTGAGTGTTGACCCCGAGCGTGATACACCGGCGTCGATGGCACCTTACATGGGGTATTTTAATCCCAGCTTTATGGCATTAACGGGCAACCCTGCGGCGCTTAAAACGTTAGCAACGGAAGTGAATGCATTTTTTGCGCGTGTCGAACGTGATGGTGACTTAGCGTATTTGATGGATCATTCGGCCAATATCGTATTGATAGATCCCGCAGGGCAGTATCGAGGGTATATCGAACCACCGTTAGATCCGCAAAGACTAACGAGCGTTATACAACAGCTCGTTAGTATGCCGCGTTAGATATTAGCGCGCTGCTTGTAAGCGGCCTACAGGAATACTCGCTAAGAATAAGAGCATCGCGGCAACCACGATACTGGGACCTGCGGGGGTATCCCAACGAAAAGATGCCCACATACCGAGTAGCACTGAAATTACGCCAGCAACACTCGATAAGCCCACCATTTGCTCCGGTGTGCGAGCAAAGCTACGCGCGGCGGCTGCCGGAATAATGAGTAGCGCACTAATCAGTAAAATACCGACGATTTTCATTGCTAGGGCAACAACGATTGCCAGCATCAATACCAACAGTAAATTCAAACGCTGCACTGGATGACCATCAATGCTGGCCAATTCAGGGCTAACCGTGACAGCCAATAGTGCGCGCCATTGCCAGAGCAATAAGAGCCCAGTACTGATGGCGGCCAGCAAGAGCCATAGGGTATGTTGGCTTTCGACCGCGAGTAAATCACCGAACAAATAACCCATTAAATCGACTCGAATACCATCTGTTAGACTAAGCGCAACCAGACCGACTGCTAGGGTGCCGTGGGAAACTATCCCCAGCAAAGTATCAGACGATAAGCGCGAGCCGCGCTGCAGTGGCAGCAGTACTAAGGCTAATGATACCGAGCCAATAATCAACGCCAAGGTTAGATTGATATCGGTGAGAACGCCTAAGGTGATACCTAACAATGCACCGTGGGCGAGAGTATCGCCAAAAAATGCCATGCGTCGCCAAACCACAAAGCTACCGAGCGGCCCAGTGGTGGCAGCCAATAAAATCCCGGCCAGTAACGGCATCGTCCACCAAGGTGTGGTGAAGTCCATCATGAGTTAGATCCTGAGTGATGATTGCAGTGCTGGTGGTGTTCATGATCAACCGATAAGGTATTCGCCGGTTCGACATGACCATCAATGCAATGCGCATGATCGTGATGATGAGTGTAATGGGCGATTGGCGCTTCGCGCCTACCAAACAGCTGCAAGTAAGCAGGGTCGAGCGAGACACTATCAGGATGGCCAGAACAACAAACATGGCCATTCAGGCAAATCACCTCATCGGTAGCAGCCATCACCAAATGCAAATCGTGAGACACCATTAACACTGCGCAACCTAACTCATCGCGTAAAGTAGGAATCAGTTGGTATAACTCTAACTGGCCTTGCACATCGACACCTTGTACCGGCTCGTCGAGTACCAGTAGTTGCGGTTTCAGCAATAGAGCACGTGCCAACAATACCCGTTGCCATTCACCACCAGAGAGATTGTGAACGGATTGCTGTTCCAGAGCTTTGATACCTAAACGTTCTTGCCAGTAGTGGATTTGGTCTTTTTTAGCGCCACGCGCCAGACGTAAAAAACCACCGACGGTTAGAGGCATGCGCTCATCTAGTGCCAAGCGTTGCGGCATATACCCTTTGCGTAAATCAGGGCGTTGTAATACGCGTCCACTATCGGCTTTCGTTAAGCCTAGTAATACGCGAATTAAAGTAGATTTACCGCAGCCATTGGGGCCGATTAAGGTAATGATTTTACCGGGCTCGATTTTTAGCGATATATCATCAAGCACGACTTTTTGGCGTAAGGCTAAGCGCAGGTTTTGCGCTTCAATTAAGGGCGCTGAGATGACCCCCGCAGACGTGTTCACAGCAGCTGATGAGGCGCTCATGCAATGTCCTCTTTCGCGGTCGTAGCGGAAGGTTGGCAGCTAGGGCAGAGACCGGAGAGTTCGATTGTTTGTTCTTCTATAACAATTCCTAATTCTTCTGCGAGGCGAGTGTTAACGTCTTGCATGCGCTCGGGTGATAGTTCCAGTGCATTGCCACACAAACGGCAGATAAAGAACCCCGTGGTGTGTTCCTGACCCGGATGAGCACAGCCAATAAAAGCGTTGAGCGAACTAATGCGATGAATCAGCCCAAGCTCTAATAGAAAATCTAACGCACGATAGACTGTTGGTGGTGCCGAATTAAAGCCGTCTTGGGCTAATTGTGGCAACAGCTCGTAAGCGCCTGTCGGTTTGTGGTTTTGCCAGACTAACTCTAATACGCGTCGACGCACTGGTGTGAGACGTGCGCCACGTGACTCACACAAGGTCTTCGCATTAGCCAAGGCTGCAGTTATACAGGTGTGATGATCATGCGGTGCGTAGACAGTAGAAGTCATGACGTAAACCTTAGGTTATAATGTAGCAATTCTACGATACCTAGGCTGCGAGACAATGAAGAATTTGCGTTATTTGTTGGGTTTAGTTGTTTTATCTACCCTAACATTTCCCGCCATGAGTGCGCCCAAGCCATTAAATGTGCTGGCAACACTGCATCCGTTAGCCTTAATTGCGGCATCGACGGTTCCTCTAGAGCAGCTTGAAGTGCTAGTGCCAGCGGGTATGACGCCGCACGACTTTAGCTTGCGTCCGTCCGATATCGACCGATTGCAAAATGCCGATATTATTTTTTGGGCCGGTCCAGAGGCTGAGCCCTATTTGCGTGGTTTTGCTAAGCGTTGGCCCGACAAACATTGGATTAACTTAGCCACTTATCGCCAAGAGGGGCAAAGTGACGATCCTCATGTTTGGTTTTCGACGGCGATTGCTTTGGGAGCTCAAGCGGATCTCGCGGCCTTGTTAGGGCATGACAACACTGAGTTCGCGCAGAGTGTGGCTGCCTCCGTACAATTCAGTGAGGTGCAATTACAGGGCTTACAACAGCGAGGCTTTTTCGTATTTCACCGCGCTTACGACCACTGGGTTAGTGAGCGAGGTCTATTGCAATTGGGGGCCTTTACCTTGTCGCCTGAACAAAAACCGGGCATTCGGACCCTGCAGGCTATGCGTGACCAGCTAGCTAATGGCGAAGTCGTATGTGTGTTCAGTGAACCTGAATATACACCCGCTCTGGTGGATTCTGTCGTCGGTGATTTGCCAGTGAATCGGGCAGAACTTGATCCGTTAGGTAGTCATATTTCTGTGACAAAAGATGGCTACGCTCGGTTCTTAGATGACATGGCGATGCGTGCGCGCGCTTGTCTTGAACCTAGAGAAAATTAACCGACTAAGACTTGCACTATGTGCTCTCAGAGGTCAGGGTTAATAACGACCGATTGACCAGAGAGCATCATGAACGATCCATCGCATACCTATCACGCAATTAGGCAGACAACATTGGCGTTATGTGCGCCGTTGGAGCCTGCCGATCATGAGTTGCAAGCGGCGGCTTTTACTAGCCCCGCGAAGTGGCATCTAGCCCACACTACTTGGTTCTTTGAGACCTTCATTCTACTGCCCAATCTGAAAGGTTATCGTCCTTTCAATCCCCTGTTTGAACAGCTTTTTAATAGCTATTACAACGGCATAGGCAAACCATTCCCTCGCGATAAGCGCGGCTTGCTGTCGCGTCCTTCGCTAGGTGAAGTACTGCGCTATCGTCTCTGGGTTGATGAAGCGATGCAGGCTCTATTGGCGGATACTAGCCTCTGGCCCTTAATTGAACTGGGTCTTAATCACGAGCAACAACACCAAGAATTGTTACTTACTGATCTTCAGTATTGTTGGTCTGTGAACCCGCTTGCGCCAGCCTATGCAGCGCCAATGAATGAGGCCAAATTTACCCACCAAAAAATAAGCTGGCACGAATTTGGAGGTGGTATTCACAGTATTGGTTATCAAGGTAATGCTTTCTCGTTTGATAACGAAGGGCCGCGACATTCGGTTTTAGTCAGTGATGGAGCGATCGCTAATCGCTTAATTACGACCCGTGAGTATCTAGAGTTTATGGCAGATGATGGCTATCAACGTCCGGATTTATGGTTAGCGGATGGCTGGGCTTGGGTGCAACAAAATGCTATTGAAGCGCCTTTATATTGGCGTGAGACACATGATGGCTGGCGTCGTTTTAGTTTGCATGGCGACCAGCCACTGGCATTAGATAATCCGGTGACGCACGTGAGCTTTTATGAAGCAGATGCCTACGCGCGTTGGGCGGGTGCTCGTTTACCTACAGAAGCTGAGTGGGAGTTAGTGGCGTCGAAGCAAGCGGTTGTTGGTGGGTTTCAAGAGTCGGCTTATTGGTATCCCCAAGGTGCTGTGAACGATCAATCTCTACAACAGCTCTTTGGTGAAACTTGGCAGTGGACCAGTAGTACTTACCAAGCTTATCCCAAGTACAAACCCGCCGCCGGTGCTGTTGGCGAGTACAACGGCAAGTTTATGTGCAATCAAATGGTGTTGCGCGGAGCATCTTGCCTGACGCCTGTTGCTCATGCTCGAGCTTCGTATCGCAATTTCTTTTATCCCCATGAGCGCTGGCAATTTACCGGCATTCGTTTAGCGCGTTTTTAGTTAACGCAGCAATTATTACGGACTTAAATAAAAGAGGATGACCATGGAACGTCAGGCATTACAAATTTTTGATGATTTACCTGCTCCGGCTGATATTCGTTCAGAGGTATTAGCTGGCTTAAACTCTAGTCAGAAAACCTTACCGGCGAAATATTTCTATGACGAACGTGGTTCACGTTTATTCGAAGAAATTACGCATCTTCCAGAGTACTACCTGACTCGGACCGAAATCGGTTTATTACGAGAATACGCTGATGAAATTGCCGAAATTATCGGACGCGGCTCGGTTTTGTTGGAATATGGCAGTGGTGCGAGTATTAAAATTCGCTTGCTGCTCGAAGCCTTGCGTCCACAGTGTTATGTACCTATGGACATTAGTCGCGAGTTTTTAATCGCTTCCGCTTCACGCCTACTCGACGACTACGAATGGCTCAATATTTACGCGGCATGTGTCGACTATTCTCAAGACATCGCATTGCCGGATCAGCTGTTAAATGCCGGTACTAAAATGGCCTTTTTCCCCGGGTCGAGTATGGGCAACTTCACCCCAGAACAAGCCAGTGATTTTTTATGTCGTGTACGTTCGACCTTAGGTGACGGCGGCTATTTTCTATTGGGTGTCGATTTACTAAAAGATGAATCGATTTTGCAAGCCGCTTACGATGACTCTCAAGGTGTTACTGCCGCATTTAATAAGAATGTCTTGCGTCACCTAAATCGCACCTTAGGTGGTCAATTTAACGAAGATCGTTTCGAACACAAAATTGTTGTCAATCATCTTCTCTCTCGTGTTGAAATGCACCTCGTGAGCTCCATCGATCAGATGGTTAATATTGCCGGTAACACTATCGCTTTACGCAGTGGTGAAACAATTCACACCGAAAACTCTTACAAATATCGGTTAGAGCACTTGATTGATATGGCAGGGTCTTGTGGGTTTGAGTGTACGAATATTTGGACCGATAGTAATGAATATTACGCGCTGATTATGCTGAAATGTGGCAGTTGAGCCATTAACGGCATGAATTATCCTTGTGCTTTTGCGACGTGCTGAGACAATTACCATTAATTGGTAAGTGCAGTTTCAGCATAGTGATCGACGATAGCCTAAAAGGATAAGTATTATAATGGCCTACAAGCGATACCCTTTCTACGATTTACATCTTTTGAATCGTGTCATTATGGGGGTAATGGCAATACCAGGAATACTGTGTGTTGCTGGTTTTATTCATGGTTTTATGACCTTGCAACAACTTCATGGGCTGGCTGCGACTGACATAATCACGCAATTAGATACTGAGTTGCAAAGTCGTATTGCCCTAGATAGCCTGATTCGTATTACGCAAATCAGCCTGACCGGAGTGCTCGGTATATTCTTTGGCTACTGGCTCTTCTATGCGGTGCGCAATTTAGTCTGCCTATACGACGAGAAGCCGCATACCCTAAAAAATACTCTTATTATTTTTATGCGCATGCTGAGCTGTATCTTTTTAGCATTGCGCACCCTTGCGTCTATGCGTCATAGATCGGCTCCTGAGCATCACAACTTTGTCCCAGATTCTTGGTTGCTGCCGTTGTGGTGGTTGGCTTTGGTTGGGGCTAACGTGAGTAAAATCGTTGCCGTCTATGTGTTACTTAACGTCGATTCTGTCGCCCGCTTGATTGAGGGGATGATATGGATGAGCGCTGCTTATGTCTTGTATTTAGCCATGTATATATTAACGGCTATTTTGATTAACGAAATTGGTTACTGGCAGCGGGTTAATTGGCTGTCGCAGCAAGACTTGCCCGTAGAAGAATAATTGCTTAAAGCAAAAATGGGGTGGATAAATATTTAATAAGGCCGCGTAGGAGATTTTTGCATTCTCTCATACGCGGCCTTTTTAGTTTTAAAGGTTTCGTGCGTCGTTTAAGCCAGCTTCCCAGCTAGAGCTAAGAACGTCATCTTTATACGGACATACCGCCTTACGAGCATTTCGAGTACCTTGTTCAAAACCGCGTTGGTAAGCCGCTTCAACGGGATCTTCAGAGCTACCTTTCGGTGTTTGTTTAAACAGACGTAACAGGGTTGTTTGCCATTCAACCATCATTAAGTAAGTTGCTGGCACTAACAGCAAACTAATGAGGGTGGCGAATACCACACCAAAAGCTAACGACACCGCCATTGGAATTAAAAACTGTGCCTGCACACTGGTTTCAGATATCAGCGGGGCCAAGCCAACGAAGGTGGTGAGTGATGTCAACATAATGGGGCGGAAACGAACACGACCGGCTTCGCACACCGAGACAAACACATTCTCACCTTTAGCGCGCTGGGTGTTGATGTAATCAATCAGTACCAAGTTATCGTTTACCACCACCCCGCTAACGGCCACCATTCCTACGAATGACCATAGGGTTAATTCTAAGTCGAGCAGGATATGACCGGTAACCGAACCAAGAAGTCCAAATGGGATTGCATATAGCACCAGTAGCGGCTGACTATATGAGGAAAACAAAACCGCCATCATTAAATACATAGCTAAAATGGCGAACAGGTAGTACTTCGTTAAAATATCTAAAAACAATGTGACTGCACGCTGATAGCCGCCAACATCCCACTTAATACCGGGCATGTTTTTCACTAAGCCATCGAGGTAATTGGTCGCCAAATCAGTTTGAATGTTTTTCACTGAATTCTGCGCTGGGTTAACGAATGCACTTACCGAAATAACGCGTTTACGGTCATAGCGTTTAATGTGAGTTTTGGACGGACGATACTCAATAGCAGCAATGGTCGACAAGCTAACATATTGTCCCGGTGCATATTCGATATGCATGTTTTCTAAATACCAAGGCGAAGAACGTTCATTTTTCGGCAAGCCAACCCAGACTTCCACTTCGTCATCTTGGGTTTGAATACGTTGTACGACATTGCCTTGGAAGGCGCGGTTGATCTGGCGGATCACGCTCTCAAGAGTTAACCCAAGTGCAACGGCGTTGTCTTTGAGTTTAATTTCAGCTTCCTGCTTCTCTTCTTCTTGCGAGGTATGAATATCGAAAGTACCGTCGTATTCGCGAAGTTTTTCAGCCAGCTGATTCGCTGCACTCATCAAGTCATCGATGTCGTAACCAGAGAATTCAATTTGAATATCAGGATTGGTCGGATTTAAGCTCGCGCTGTATTGCAAACTGGTGGTGTCTTGAATATCGCCAGCGAGTTCGCGCCAGCGGGCCAATACATCCTGACCACTATAGGTCCGAGTTTCAGAAGAGGGCAGTTCAATAATGACCTGACCTTTATGATCCATACTTTTATCTACGCTGTAAGAGGTAAAAGTATTCTTTGGTGCAACAACTGAGTAAATATGTTCAATTGCGCTGGCGTCTTTAGCTTCGTATTCAGCTTGAACTTGATCCGCTGCAGCAATTAAGTGTCTTAACGCTTTTTCGGTTTTTTCACGCGGCGATCCTTCAGGAAAGGCAACATTAGCAACTACGACGTCGCCTTCAATGGCGGCAAATAAAGCGGTTTTAATCCAGCCTTGGCTTAGCAACACCATGAACAATGCGAAAACGACGGTAAAGGTCAGCACTACCAGCCCTTTATTGCGCAAGCATACAGTCAATACTGGGGTGTAAACCCATTTTATTAATGTATCTAGAAAAACCGAGAAAACATTTTGAATCGCTGTTAATACCTTATTGCCCGGCTTCTCATTCTTGTGCGTGCCGGATAAGTGCGCCGGAAGAATGTACAAAGATTCTATTAACGAGAATATGAGCGTGCCGATCACAACGATAGGGATAGCTCGCATTAGCTTACCTTCAGGTCCGGGTAAACTCACTAATGGCAAAAAGGCGACAACGGTCGTGGCAACTGCGAAAAAGATCGGCTTATAGACTTCGAATACGCCCTGTAGTGCTCCTTCAGTGCCATACAAGCCTTTTTGATTTTGTAGATGGATAGATTCGCCGACAACCACTGCATCGTCGACAACAATACCGAGTACAAGGATAAATGCGAACAACGATACAATGTTAATTGATACATCGAACACCGGAAGAATAAAGATAGTCCCAAGGAAAGCGATTGGAATACCTAAACTCACCCAAAAAGATAAGCGCGCGCTTAAAAATAATAATAAAACGATAAAGAGCAGTACAAGACCACTAAACGCGTTGCTTACTAATAGGTCTACACGGCTTTGGAAGTTTTTCGATTCATCTTGCCATACATATACTTTTACGTTTTGCGGTAAATTACTGTCGGCTAAGTGGTTGTGAATTACATCAGAAATGTCGGTAATGTTTTGGTTGCCAACACGGAATACATCGATGGACACCGCGGGTTGACGATCAAAGGAAGCTTGGGGCTGATTGCTAAAACGGTTGTCGATAATGTCGGCGATATCGCCAAGGCGAACTTCGCCGCCATCTGGGTCGGCGGCTATGACAATATTGGCATAGCTTTCACTAGAATCTCGATAGGCGTCACTGGTTATGAGTACGTCGCCTTCGCTTGTTTGTAGCATGCCTCCTGGTAAAAAACCCGACTGCTTTTGAATCATTGCGCTGATTTCATCAAAGCTGATTTGATATTTCTGCAAATTAAAAGCGGGAATGCTGATGCGGATTTCCGACTTTTTCATATCTTCGAGTTCGACAATACTAACCGCACTAAACTCAAGTAAGTCGGTGCGTAATTGCCGCGCGGAAGCCGTTAACACGGAATAACTAACAGGGCCGCTAAGGATTAATTTAGCAACGCGGTTTCTTACCGTTAGCTCGACAACGTCAGGTGTTGTTGCTTCTTTTGGTAATAGATCTTTTGCTTCTAGGCGACTCTTTACTTCATCGACGATTTCTTTAGTAACAAAGCCTTCGTCAACATCAAGGGTGATTGAGCAAATTCCCTCGTAAGCATAAGAGGTAAGGTCAATAGTCCCTTGAATGTCATAAATACGATTTTCAATAGGACGGCAGATACTCGACTCAACGGTTTCAACTGAAGCGCCAGGTAGCTTGCTTTGGATGCTAATACGCTCTAAGGAGACGTTAGGCAGCAACTCTTTGCGTGTTTCAGGTATCGACAAGAAACCTAAAACCAAAATACAAATCATGCATAAGTTGGCTGCAACTGGGTTGTTGGCAAACCAGCTAATTGAGGATTTCATACGATAGATCTACCTCAGTTATTTTTATTGCTGGATTGGCTAATAGGGATAACGCGCGTGCCTTCGGCCAAACGATGGAAACCACCAGATACAACACGAGTACCTTTGGGTAGTAGAGTATCGATATAGACTTGATCGCGACCACGATATATCACAGCCACTTCTTGTGAATGGAGGCGATTATCGTCATCCAGCAACCAAATGATGTTACCTGGTTGCAGAACTTCGCGAGGCAAAATGCGCAGATCGTCGATCACTCTTCCTTTAATTTCGGCTTCAACAAACGATCCAGGTAGTAACGACTTACCAGAGGCATTAATCATAGAGTCAGCATTGACCTGAGCGACAACATACATTAATTGGTTTTGACCGCGCTCTCCGTCTTTACGGACGATATACCCAGTCCATTCGCCATCATCTTGGTAGCTGCCTAATTTTACTTCAGGAGTGAAACGTGGACCCTGCTCCGAACTGAGCTGATCTTTAAAGCCGATAATGTCGAGTTGTTGGTCGTTGATCGGCAAACGAATTTCCGCTTGGTTCATGCTGTAGATAACAGCAACCGGAGCAGATGCTTGTAGTAAATCTCCTTGATGCACATAGGATTCGATCACTTTGCCATCAATTGGCGCGCGAATTTTTGTTTCTTCTAATTGCTTATAGGCATAATCCAATGCCGCTTGTGCTGCAGCAACTTGGCTATTGGCATAACGCAATTGCGGAACAAAGCGAGCGTATTCCGACGCGTTCTTACCTGTTTGGCGTTTTGCTACTCGCGCATTGGCTTCAACTTCTTCGAGTTTTAGTTTCACTTGATCTAAAGTCGCTTGCTGTTGCGCAATATCGAGGATGATATGGGACTCATCAAGTTCAACTAAGATATCGCCTTTGTTAACGAAAGCGCCCTTTACTAATGAGTCGCTAACATTCACAACTAAAGCCGACACAGAGCTAGCCACTTTGTGTACCTTTGCGGCCGTCACTCTTCCTCGGGTGTATACCGGAATCGACTGGCTAGCAATCTCCACTTCGATATAGGGCACTTGCGGTACAATGACCGATTTTTCGGTGACTACTGGTTTGGGTGCATTGGTGTAAAAGTAGTAACCAGCGCCGCCGCCGATAAGTAATACGATAATCACCAACGTAAGAGTTCGTAATATTTTCATGCTTAGTTACTGTCCGTTAAATTCTTTTGCCATTGCTCGAGGCAATGTTTAGTTAAACCGGGCTTTTTGCCGATATACGGATGTAGCTTGAGGGCTATGGACATCTTTCCATACCATTCAGTAACACCCGTCGAAATCGGATAATTTTTTGATCCTGTACCACAGCATGCCAATACGTCGTCTTTTCGTTCTCCAGAATTTCTTTCATCGGGAATTGGCCAGCTCCCCAGATAACTGAGTGACCCAGCGAAAAAATTCTTTTTGCTCGAACTTATATAAATACGTTTAACGCCGGCGTGTCCAATCCATTTACCAATATGCGCAAGCTTCCACAGCATCCAATGGCTCTGTGATTTTAGTTTGTCTCGCACAATATCTTGGATTTCCTTGGCGGTAGACTTAGTGTTAAGTGCTAAGTTAAAGCCAGATGAATGGTTCATCGTTTCATCTTCTAGCTTTACAGCACCACGCATATTGACAGGATATAACCAATAGTACTCTTGTTCTCCGTCAAGAAGTTCAGAGGCAACCATTTTGTTCAATGAGTAGAATATAATGGTTGCTACGGAAACATTCTGTGCCGCTGCTTTTTCTTTCAATTTTAAGGTTGCAGCTTCATCAAGAATAATACACTCCAGCTCTCCGCGATCGCTGTTAGAATATTCGAAGGTTTCCTTCCAACGAATTTTCTTTGGAGCAGTATCTTGGTATTTTGCTTGACGCTGTTTCTTCAATACATCAAAAAATTTAGGTTCGCTGGTATCGCGATTGGTTGGTAGTGGCGTGCAAGGATAGCCATATTTTCTTAATTCGTGAGCATATAATCCCATACCATCCATTTTTGCATGTTCGTAGCTCGTCCATTGCATAGTTTTAGTATTGTGATCGTACCAACCCGCATGTATTTCATCGCTAATACCTAACTCTTTGCGAACATTGAACCACATGGCTACGTAATCTTTCTTCTTCTGCACACTACTGCTCCTACAGACGAGATGTTTCTAAATACATGATGCGGTCGGAATCTAACTCGCTCGCGGGATCCTCTCCATAGGATGTAAGAAAGTGGCGACTAAACAATTCAACCTTTTTGTATTTGTCCGCGACGGCGTGTAAAGGATCATTAACATCGAATCCAAAGACTAAAGCATCGTAGCGCGTGTTTTTTAATTCACGACGCGCAAAGGCGACGAGGTCGGCAAAGGTCTCGGTTTCGTTATTGGCGATTACAGTACTATGCAAGTATAGGTAACTCGTTAATGCGCCGGCAGATGGCAAGCTTAGCCCGCCAAATATTTTGGTATAGAGATTATAAAACGGTCGAATGTACTGCATGCCATTAGCGTAGCCTGCAATGCGTGTTTGCTTGAAGTTCTTTTGATCCCATAAACCCGTCATTCCAATGAGATTTTGGCGATCGCCATTACTCTCGAAGGCAAGGAAGAAATCGCTTAAGCGAATATCTCGATAATAGTCATTATCTGTACCTATTAATGAAAAGTCATAGCAAGGATAAAATTGCTTTTTGCGGGCTTCCTTATCGAAGAAGGCTTGCATGATGACAATGTCATCGGCAGTCGCACGACGAACATAATGCTTTATTTTGCGCTTTTCCGTGCGGCGCAAATCAATCATATTGGTGCGATATCGCCCCGCGGGATAATAAGTAGGGAGGACTGTTCGACCACTACTCACGGTATCCATGGATGCTTTATTTTCTTCGAGAATAACCGTTTGCATCCATTCATCTTTCGTTTGCTCTTTATAATGCTTGAACATCCGATAAAGAGCGCGTCCGCCTTGCTGGCTACGATGAATACGTAAATCGCTGGCGTAGCGCACTGCTTGCGGGACACCATTAATAAATACATTTCGCTTACCGATACTGAAAGCACCGACAATGATTTTTTCTTGAGTATCTTCCATGACCCAAAGATCAGGATCACTCGTGCCTATATAAGTGGCATAAAAATAATTAGGCTGGCGTTCAAAGTTTAACCGAATGCTACCTTCTTGCGGTGTATCGCTAAGTAAATCCAGTAGCGCCTGAGAATCTTCAGGCACTGTTGGGCGTATAACATAGCGCTGACTCATGCACTGCGCTCCGCGTGTTCGTTTAACGACACTTTTAACGCCTCAGGTAACTGTTCGCTTTGCCATAACACTAATGGCTCGACTTTAATGTTACCGGCGACCATGCCGCCAGCAATTTTATGGCTGGTATATACATCCATTGCGTCATCTACGATTAGCAGTTCGGCGTTGGCGAGCTGGCCTAGCTCCCGCGCAAGCTTGTAATGGAAGTGCTGACAAAGGCTATTTTCTAATTGCGCACTGAGTTCAGCTCCGTGAGCTTTAGCCTTTTCGTCGCCACTGCATAACAGTGCATAGGTTGGTTTGGCGCGGAATTCGTTGGATGGCAGTGCTAATAAGGTGACGGGTGCTATGCCATGTTTACCGTCAAATTCGTTAATCAAATTAACGGCAACATCAGGAGCGAGTTTTTCGCCAACCATGTCGACGCCGTCGATACGGCTGATGAACTGCAAGCATGGACATTGGTTAATGAAGCCAGTGACTAGCAATTGATCTTTCGTGGCGTAACGCAGTAAGCCGTTACCTGTGGTCAAAATTGGGCGAACACGTTGCCCTTCTTTTAACTGCCAAGCGGTTAAAATTTCTTGGGTTTCTAAGTCTTCGAATTCGTAGAAGTGACTATTGAGCGATAGCGGATATTTGTCGCCAATAGGGAAGGTTACGACGCCTTCAGTAGCCCATAGACCTTTACCCTGAAAGCCACTGTGCGGGAAAATTGCATGCAGCTTTTCTGCCCAGCCTTTTGATGACGATGTGTCCCAAGAGCTGATCAATGCAAGGTTCGGCCAAAGCGCTTTGGTAATTTTTGGCGATATTTCACCATCCCAAGCGGCCATGATTTTGGCGGCTTCAAGATTTTTTGGAGCTTCTAAATACGTTAGGGTTTTAAATGGTTCAACCCATTCACCAGTACGCAGCACTTCTGCGATAGCGGCACGATGTTCTTGCATCAGTTGCAAGATACTCATGGCAAACGTTGGGCTCCATACCGAAATAAACGATAAATCAGTACACGAGGCTAAGTAGCACGAGGTCGCGAAGAAAGATTCTTCTGATGATTCTGCTAGCGATACGGCTTCTGGCACAGCCATGGTACGGGCCATAAAAATGCGTTTCCACCACGGCAGTAATTTCAGATCGTCGTTAATGCTTTCGCTGACTTGGTTGCGTAGATCGCTTGGAACCCAAGATAGCGACCAATAGTGACGCCCTTTTTTGATACCCGGAAAGCTGCTGTACAGATCCGACATCCAAGGGCTAATCGCTCCATCTAATTCATTCAGGAACGCCTGAGTATAGGGAATCCATTTTATTTTAGAGGTTGAACCACTGGTTGGCTGGTAACGTTCGCAGCCTTCGCTGGTTAGCATTGGACGATTGCTTTTTTGCTGCTCAACAATCATGTCATGCCAGTGATCATAGTCGGTAACAGGGATGCGCTGTTGGAATTCTTCCAACGACATGTCAGCCGACACATTATGTTGCTTACCACTAGCGCTACCTGCAACGAGTGCTAATGTCGCTTGTAGCTTAGCGCGTTGAATACTCTCCAATTGTTTGCTTGATTCGAGCATCTTCTTGGCACCCTGACGGGTAAGTTGACTGGACGCAAAGTGTAGCAATGACGTAGTCAGAGAGTTTAAAGCAGACATTCAATTTAGCTCCTGGTGCAATGACGGCACTCGTAATAACAGTGACAACCATCAAGAATCTTAGGGTTCTTTTGGGTTGTATTCGTAGCCATCATCACCCCTATAGGAGATGCGACAGCTGGATGTTCTCTGGATTTCCAGATAAATAACGAGGCAGGCATCTACCCAAGCACAGTACAGGTCTATCCTGTTGATCAGCTTTTTGCTATCAATGGCTGTGTTGAGCGCTAATGCGCGGAGTCTGTGTTCGAGAATGCATCGTTATTTTAGTTATCATCAGCTTAGGTTTTCTCGTTAAAGGAACGATTGTTTTCTTATTATCATTAGAACCAGCGCTGATACGATCAGATTTAATCACAAAGCGCTCATTATGAAAATTCAGCGGTTAAGCAGAAAAGTCGATTGGCTCATTATATCCTTTCCCATTCCCTTGAATTTTTGGCCCTTTTGTACTGGTCTACCGCCTACCTTTAAAAACGACGTAAAATATATTGACGGGTATTGTTTTCAATAATGTGACGGTGCGATTTTTTCCTATAAAAATCATGGCGTTATGTGACATGTAGCTGATGATTGGTTAAGCCAATTTGAAATTGAGACGGACGTTTTAAAATAGCTTCTGGCAAGTGATTTTTTATTGGAATAAAACCCCATCATTGTTGCGAAAATGGTACTTTTGCGCCTTGGTTAATAATTGGGCGCTAATTGTGCTCGGTTTGCTTCCGAGTCGTGAGGGCATAGAATGGCGGCAATTTGTTGTCTCTATGTTCACTTTTCACTGATTGTTGATACGGATACCCATCGTTATGACCTTAGCAGTTGTTACTCTTGCGGCCGGTAAAGGCTCGCGCATGAAATCCGATTTGCCCAAAGTTCTGCACCCATTGGCCGGACGTTCAATGCTGGCGCACGTATTGGCAAGCGCGCGTCGGTTGGAGCAAGCGGAGCAGCATGTGGTGATAGGACACGGGGCCGAAAAAGTGCAGCAAGAATTTGCTGACCAGAAGGTGACTTGGGCGGTACAAGCCGAGCAGAAAGGCACTGGTCATGCGGTAGCACAAGCGATGCCAGCGATCGCAAATGACGCTGTGGTGCTGGTGCTGTACGGTGATGTGCCGTTAATACGCACCGAGACGTTGCAACAGTTGGTTAAAATAGCCAGCACCGGAGATACTTTAGCGCTGCTTACGGTTCATCTTGATAACCCTAGTGGATACGGTCGCATAGTACGTGACGAGGTTAGCAATATATTGGCGATAGTGGAGCAGAAAGATGCATCCGCCGAACAGCTACGTATTAACGAAGTAAACACGGGTATTTTGGCCGTGTCTGCAGCCCACTTGCACGAATGGTTACCTAAGTTATCGTCGAACAATGCGCAAGGTGAGTATTACCTAACGGATGTGATTGCCATGGCGGTGGCGAATGGTGTGGGAGTGCGTGCAATTCATCCGCTTAACGAATTTGAAGTTCAAGGCGTGAATGATCGCCTACAGTTGGCGCAACTTGAGCGCGTTTACCAACGTGAACTGGCGGATAATTTATTGCGTGACGGAGTCTCTCTTGCAGATCCCAGTCGTATTGATGTTCGTGGCACTCTTACCGTCGGATCTGATGTCAGTATTGATGTCGGTTGCATCTTTGAGGGCGACGTAACGATTGAAGACGGCGTTACTATTGGTCCTTACTGCATTGTGCGTAACAGCCACCTTGGTGCTGGCTCGCGCATAGAGAGCTATTCGCTGATTGACGAGGCTCGACTAGAACTGGATTGTAATGTTGGCCCTTATGCTCGTCTTCGTCCTGGGGCGGAGCTGGCGGAGGGCGCGCGCGTTGGTAACTTCTGCGAGATTAAGAAATCCCATATTGGTAAAGGCTCCAAAGTAAACCATCTAACCTATATTGGTGATGCAACGCTGGGCGCCGATGTAAACGTGGGGGCCGGTACTATTACGTGCAACTACGATGGCGTAAATAAATTTCAGACCAATATTGGTGATGGTGCTTTTATTGGATCCAATTCGTCTTTGGTTGCGCCTGTGACGGTTGGTGCAGGTGCGACGGTGGCCGCAGGGTCAGTGTTAACTAAAGATGTTGCGGATAGTGAATTGGCCGTTGCGCGTAGTAAACAGCGCAATATTAGCGGCTGGCAGCGGCCTACAAAAAATAAATAGAAATTAAATTTGGCCTATTTGCATCCAAAATAAAATTCACGGCGTATCTCTTGGGATTGAATTGTTAACTCATCCCAAAAGGTACGCCCATGAAGAATTCCATCACTCGTTCAGCTCTGGCTATCGCCATTGCCAGTTTGGTCAGTAGCGAAGCCGCATTAGCCTCAAGCCATCGCGAAGCGCCCAACGTCACCCGATTGCCAACGATAGATTCTACCGATTTTTATGCGTTTAATAGCTATCAAGATGGTCGTGAAGACTTTGTAACTTTCATCGCGAATTATATTCCATTGCAAGATGGTTATGGTGGTCCGAACTATTTTGCAATGGACCCTAATGCGGTTTATGAAATTCATATTGATAACGATGGCGATGCCATTGAAGATTTAACCTTTCAGTTTAAATTCCAGCAGGCATTAGGGGTTAGCGGTGGCGTAGCGCTAACCATTGGCGAAGGCGAAAATGCCAAGCAAGTTGGAATCCCATTGAAGAACTTCGGTAATGTCGACACAGATAATAGTGTTAATTTTAAAGAAACCTACACGGTTAAATTAATTAAAGGCGATCGCCGCGACGGAATGGCGACAGATTTAACTGGTGATAATGGTACGAGCTTCTCCAAGCCCCTCGATAACATCGGAGAAAAATCGTTCACGGATTATGACGCATACGCGTCGTCATTTATTCATGATATGAGTATTCCAGGATGTGACACGGGCAGTAAAGTGTTTGTCGGGCAGAGAAAAGATCCATTTGTCGTCAATTTAGGTCGCACTTTTGACTTAGTAAATTATGTACCATTAGATAATGGCACTAATCAAAGTGATAGCAACGACGATTTACTCGATAAGAATGTTACTACCATTGCTATAGAGGTACCGAAGTCGTGTATCACGGGGAGTGGCAATGGTGTTATCGGTGGATGGACTACAGCGAGTTTGCCTCAGGCTCGTATTTTAAATCCGCAAGCTACATTTGATAAACCATCGGTTGATGGTGGTGCTTTGGTGCAGGTTTCCCGCCTAGGAATGCCGCTCGTTAATGAAGTTGTCATCGGTTTAAATGATAAAGATTTATTCTCGTCGTCGGAGCCAAAAGATGACGCTCAATTCGCCGATTATGTAACGCATCCAACCTTGCCAGCCTTGCTCGATATTTTATTTAGAACGCCATTAGGTGCTGCTGAAAATATTGCGCCATCAAATATCCCTCGTAATGATTTAGTCACCGCCTTTTTAACTGGATTTCCTGGAGTTAATCAGTTGGCTACCGTGACCGGTTCTGAAATGCTGCGATTAAATACCGGTATTGATGCAACACCGGCTGCCGATCAAAGTGCGTTTGGTGTCGTTGCTGGTGATCTTGCCGGTTTTCCAAATGGACGTCGTCCAGGTGACGATGTTGTCGATATTGCTCTGCGCGTAGTCATGGGAGCGTTATGTCATCCAGTAGATCTCGATGGCGATGGCACTGCCACCGACGATTTAGGCTTGTGCTCACCGAGTGATGCACCAGTAGGCGATCAGCCATTCAGTGATCTTGCACCAATTGATGCAACCTATGTGGATAGTACTTTTCCATATTTAAAAGCGCCATTGGCTGGCTCAGTAAATCCATAGGCGAGAGGATATGAATATGAAAATGACTACCCAGTTTATCTTACCCGGATTGACCGCTATGGCGTTGCTTTTGTCTGGTTGTTCAGATGTATTCGATAATGATAAAAAGCGGTCCGACCCTAATCGGGTAACGCTAACCGGTTTGGTGGACGACATCTTTTATGCCGAAGCCGAGAGCGAGCCAGTAGCCATTAATGATTTAATAATTAATGACAATGCTGATCAATACTCGTTCGATTACTTGTTGCAAGGCGAGTAATTAAATGACCGCCGAGTACTTTGCTCGGCGGTTCTTTGTTGGAGTTTTAGATATTTATGAAGCATAAATATAATTTGTTATGTTTTTTCTTTTTATTTTTCCCATTTCTAGTACATGCAGAATGGGTGCCGGCTAATTTTGATGATGTTATTGCTGAGTGGTCGCTTGACCGAGTTCCTGCCACTGTTAAACGCAATTTTTCAGCCGCGGATGTTGCAGAGATATTTGATGAAATTGATCAAAATTTACGAGTAGCTAATCAGCCGGGGCAGGCATATCGCCATAGTTGGGCTGAAAGTACTTTTCAAGTGTTACCAGAATCCGCGCAGATCTCTCCTCGCGGTCTATTCGTTCGTGCTCGTATTGATCAATATCAACATCAGTTTTCTGCCGCAATTAAAACACTGAAGAAATTAGTCTTACAGAAGCCACAACACATCAGTGCACATTTGTTGTTGGCTCGCCTCTATACCTTGAAAGGCGACAGCGCTGCGGCAAAGTCGATCTGTGTCCGCATGATCGGGCTTACAGATGTATTAACGATTGCTGCTTGTTCATCAGAAGCAGAAGGTAATGTGAATGCCAGGCTGTTAAGTCAATTAGAAAATATGATTATTCAGCAAGGTTGGCCTGATGATGAGCGCGCCTTATGGCTTGCTCAAATCTTAGCCGAAGGGGCGATGCAAACAGGGCGATGGGATCTAGCTTCGCACTGGTTAAATACAGTAATGGAAATGCGTGCGCCGGCGACACTAACGCTTAGTTTCCTAGCGCAATGGAGTGATATCGAATTCGTACTTAATGACCCTCAGCGTGTGATGGATGTGCTAAGTCCTATTGTTGCCGGTAATACTGATAAAGATGACGCCTTATTGTTACGTTTAGCTATCGCTGAATCTTCGTTGGGTATGTCGTCGTATTGGACAGATATAATGAGAGATCGAGTTGCATTACGTGAGCTACGCAATGATCAATTGCATGCGAGTGAAATGGCGAGATTTTATTTGGAAATTGAAAAAGATATTGGTAAAGCTGAACGTTGGGCCAATATCAACTGGCAAAAAAATAAGAGCTACGAAGATGAACGCTTAATGTCATTAGTGCGAAATTCTTTAGTGCAATCTAGTGTCGAGGGTAGCCATTAATGCTTACTTTACGTCTTATTTTTTTAATGCTGCTATGGATACCTAGTGCTTATGCCCATCAAGCAAGTACCGCCTTTCTAACGGGGGTTATCGGTAATGATGCAGTGTTGCAAGCAGACTTTCAGTTGCGCTTGTTCGATCTTGAACGAGTGATTGGTATTGATTCTAATCACAATGGTCAGATGACTTGGGGAGAGCTGTTGCAGCACAAAAATGAAATAGCTATCTACCTTAAACGTCATTTTTCAGTCGAACAAAATCAACAGAATTGTACTGTCAATATGCCAGCTAATTGGAGCATAGATAGTCATTACGGTGAGTCTTATCTCAGCATTCCCGTTAAAATTATATGCCAAGAAATTGAGTTGTTTACAATCTATTACTCCGCATTTATGGAGCTGGATAGCCAGCATAAACTGTTGATTAATCTTAGTTATGATGATCAGTCTATCTCTACACTGGTCGCGAGCAATCTGCGTTTTGCCGATATTAACCCAACGATTAATAGTTCTTTTTCTACTATGGCCACCTTCATCGTGGAAGGTATGGTGCACATATGGAAAGGGCTTGATCATGTATTGTTTTTATTCACACTTCTACTGACATCGGTATTGATTAGAGTTGACGGTAAATGGTTACCGCAACCAAGTACTCGATCAGCTCTGAAGCAGGCTGCGTTATTGGCCAGCATGTTCACGCTTGCTCATTCCATAACCTTAACGGCGACGGCCTTAAAATTAGTGGTATTGCCAAGTTATTGGGTTGAGTTGGGTATCGCTTTTTCGGTAGCAATTGCCGCGTTAAATAATATTTGGCCGATGGTTCGCCAAGTTTCGTTGCTTGTATTTGTTTTTGGGTTATTGCATGGAATGGGCTTTGCGAGCGTTCTGGCGGAATTATTGAGTGATGGAGGAGCGCTACCACTACTAACCGTTGTCGCATTCAATATTGGCGTCGAGCTTGGTCAGCTAGTCATCGTAATCATAGCGCTGCCCGCACTATTGATATTACGCGGTCGAAGCTGGTATCCAAAATGGATCATGAATACCAGTTCTTTAGGAATCGCAGCGACGGCAGGCTGGTGGATCATTGCCCGTTCTTAGGGCCTCATTAAATTAAGAAGATGACAGCAATTGAATGGCTAAACGCACGAAGTCCTGCGAGGTTACTATGCCTAAAAGTTTCCCTTCGGCATCCGTAACCAGCAAGCAGCCCTGTTTCTCTTGTCGCAGTGTTTCTCCGGCCTCCTTAAGGGTGAGGTCGGGAGCCACTTTGGTAGCATCGTTTGAGACGCAGCTCCCTATCTCTGTACGGCTAAAATATTCCTGCAGGTGATGGGCACCGAACTTGTCGGTAATGCGAAAAGCTTCGCGTAAAAATTCTTTTTGGCTCAATAAGCCGACAAGATGACGGTTGTCGTCAATGATTGGTATATGGCGCACATGGTGTTCGCGCATTAATCGTTCTGCATCTAAAAGTGTGCATAGGGGTGTGAGCGTGAAAAGCTCAGTGATCATAATGTCACTAACGGTCTTCATAGGGTCACCATCGGGCCTGTTTTAATAAGATGTTAAGCTTCTTTTTAGTAAAGCAGTAATTGTTCAAACTGCTATGCTTTGGTGTTGTCAGGCGGTAAATATTGGCCAAGACGAGGAGTTTGAAATGAGCATTAGTCATCATATTCGTAACTATTACGAGCAACTGGTCGCGGAAGAAATACTGCGACAACTTAAGGATCAGCCGTTAGATGCTGAGGTTCGGCGTGATTCTGAGTATATGGCCGATGTCGCTTGTGTGGCGCTTAATCGTTTGCCCCCGCGCTACATTCGACATGAAGTTGATATGGCGTTTTATATGTCTCCAGATGAATTGGTAAGCACAAGAGATAGCATTGAGCGGACGGTCGCTGAAGCCATTCTTTTTGTAGCGGAGCACTCGCGTAAAGATTAATCAGGCGTGTAGTATGTTTTTAATATATCGTTTAGTTATGATCAGCCGAGTTTAGTGTGATCGAAAATTGCAAAATGGAGTAATGCATGAACATATTGCTAGTCGACGATGATGAAGAGCTGTGCGCTTTGTTGCGTCGTTATCTGGAACGCGAATTGTTCAAAGTAACCGCGGTACACACTGCTGATGAAGGCTTGACCGAAGCCTTGAGTGGCCGTTATCAAGCGGTTGTTCTAGATATTATGCTTCCCGGTGGGAATGGTTTGGAAATTTTAGCAGGCATACGCAAGCGCAGTGAGCTTCCGGTGATTATGTTAACGGCTAAGGGCGACGAGATGGATCGTATCGAAGGCCTCGAAATTGGCGCGGATGATTACATCCCCAAACCTTGTAATCCGCGCGAGTTATCTGCGCGTTTACGCTCAATTTTGCGCCGCGGCAGATCAAACGCAGTGGCTTCGTCGTCGGTGCAGCTAGATGAACTTACTATAGATTTCGACCAGCATCAGGTAAGCCGCGATGGTGAAGTGATTGATTTAACGGTCACCGAGTTCAACATTTTAAGTGTGCTGGCGCGTGATGCTGGCAAGGTTGTAGATAAAAATCGTTTGGCTGAGCAGTCGATGCAACGCTCGTTAACCCTATTTGACCGCAGCTTAGATATGCACTTAAGTAATTTGCGTAAGAAGCTTGGGCCGAATCGAGATGGCGAAGCACGGATTAAAACCATTCGTGGTGTTGGCTACATGTATATTCCAGAAGAAGAGGTGGCGTAAGCCAACAGAGTGCGAGGCGTATTTCTTAAAATTTATTTAGCCTTCATGGTGACGACTCTTATTACGACAGTCGTCACGCTTCTACTGGCGTCCTATTACCGTCAATGGTCTAACGATTCCGTTAACCTTATTGCTCCTACCGGCGGCTATATTTCCGCTGCTGAACTTATTCTGCAGCGCGGAGGCGAACCGCTATTACTGGAATGGTTGCTGACCTTTGAACGTCACCCAAGCGTTAACGCTTATGTATTTGATGATCAGGGTATTAGCTTATTGCCGGATGTGCCGTTATCAGTTCAGGACTATGCGTTTTCTTCTGATTCGTATGTGGCCAAGGTTAACCCGATAGGACGTTCTGAAATTCTAGTAAAGGCGCCGCTGCAAGGGTACGACGGGCGGGTGTATTTATTAGTCGTCGAGTTTATTCATCCTCTAGTCGTGTTTAACTTGCCGGAATATTTGGCGTGGGGCGCGTTAGCATCGCTCTTACTATTTGCGCTCTGGAGTTTTGTGCTATCGGGGTATCTCACTCGGCCTCTCCGTTACATGCAAAAAACAGTGCGATCTTTTGCCAACGGTGATTGGTCGGCACGCATGAATCCAAAGTTTTTGCGGCGCAAGGATGAGCTCGGCGAATTGAGCCGCGAGTTCGATCATATGGCCGCGCATCTGGAACGCTTGATTAAAGATCAACGGCAGCTGGTAAGCGATATATCGCATGAACTGCGTTCGCCGTTAGCTCGCTCGGCAATTGCCTTAGAGCTTGCACGTTTTGATGCTGTGCCAGAGCAGGTGGAACACTTAGATCGTATTGAGCTAGAGAACCAACGGCTCAACGATATGATCGAAGATTTATTGGGTATGGCGCGCTTGGAAACTCAACAAGATCATAGCCATTGGAAGCGAGTCGATTGTCACAAGTTGCTAACGCATATCGTTGATGATGCGAAGTTTGAGCACCAAGGTAGTGAGTTAAATTTAACCTTACACGGCGAACTTACAAAGGTGACTGGCGATGCCAAGCTACTGGCGTCGGCATTTGAGAACATTATTCGTAATGCATTGCTGCATACCGCGCCACGAACCTCCGTGGATATTGATATCAGTTCTCGTCATGAGAACCTGCGCATCATTATTCGTGATCATGGACCAGGCGTTGAGGAGAGTAAGCTGCAAGATCTATTGCGGCCTTTTGTTCGTGCCGAGTCTGCTCGTGAGCGGTTAGGTTCTGGACACAGAGGTTTTGGCTTAGGTTTGGCTATCGCTCATCGTGTGGTTTTGCATCATCGTGGTAAGTTGCGATTACATAATCACAAAGATGGCGGACTTATCGTCTTGATAGATTTGCCAATTGGGCCGGTTTCAAAGTCTAATTAGTCTCTTTACGTGCTGTTTACGCCTCCTTGACTGTGCGTTTTTGTAATCTCGCTGTTACACTCAGTAAGTAATTATATTTAGGGTGTGTCGCGTGCGAGTATTGTTGTCTGTTGCGCTAATTGTATTGTCCTCCGTTGCTATGGCGAATCCGCCGGTGGCAGGCGCACGTCCGGATATGCAGTTGGAATGGAATAATACTAATCCTGAGCAACGCCAAGCCCTTGATACCTTTTATCAGTCTCTCCAAAACTTCTCCGCTCAACCTGAAGCAAATCAGCGCATTATGCGCGAACAGCATTTAGAGCAGTTACGGGATATGTCCTCGGAGCAGCGTCAACAAATGTTCCGCAGTTTTGTGCAGCAGAGCGAGAACCAACGTTTTCGTTGAGGTTCGCCCGTATTCCTTATAGGCCATTCGTCATTTCGGCCATAGACTTTCCTTTTGTTATGCCTAGAGTAACCATCTGTTAATTTCACAGACGCAACGGTTGCTAAATTCTTATGAAAACCCGTATCACTGAATTGTTTGGAATTTCTGTTCCTCTTGTTTTGCCTGGCATGAGTTGGATTTCAACACCGCAACTCGTCGCTGCGGTAAGCAATGCTGGTGGTCTTGGGATTCTGGCTAGTGGGCCTCTTAATCCAGAACAAACGCGCGCAGCTATTCACGAAATTCGTTCTCTTACGGATAAACCATTCGGCGTTGGTGTGACCTTGCTGATGCCGGGTGCTAAAGAGAACGCTGAGGTTGCATTGGATGAACAAGTGCCAGTGATCAACTTCTCATTAGGTAAAGGCGATTGGTTGATTAAGCGTGCACATGAGTACGGCGGTAAAGTGATCGCGACTGTGGTGTCGGAAAAACACGCTAAATCGGCAGAGAAAATTGGTGCCGATGCCTTATTAGTAACAGGCCATGAAGCCGCTGCGCATGGTGGAAACGTAACTTCGTTGGTTTTGATCCCTTCTATTGCTTCTAAAGTATCTATTCCAGTTATTGCTACGGGTGGTTTTGCTGATGGTCGAGGACTGTTAGCGGCTTTGTCGTTAGGAGCTGAAGGCGTTGCCATGGGTTCGCGTTTCGCTACCAGTGCCGATAGCCCATTGCATAGCAAGGTAAAAGAAGCGGTGATCGCTCGTAGTGAACAGGACACGATTTATTCGAAAAACTTCGACGGTATCCCCGCTCGCGTGATGCGCACACCGCGCTCAGTTAAAGCAACGCGCAGACCGATGAATTTCTTTGTTGCTTCATGGCAAGCTACGAAGGCTGCGAAGCTAGTTAACCAGCCAGTTTGGAAGATTATGGTTGGCATGCTGGCTATGATGGATAAGGTGAAGTTATTGGCTTACTTTGGCGCTAGTGTGCCGCGTTTACAAGCCGCGACCATTGATGGTGATCTGGAAAAAGGCGTGCAGTTTATCGGCCAGACTCAAGGTCTCATCGAAGATGTCGTATCCGTTGATGAATTGGTACAGCGCATCATGACAGAAGCCCAAGCGCTTCATACTAAGCAGGCAGCGTATTGGGCGAATTAGTGTTTTACCGTCTGTAGATTGCAGCCAATTGATATCGATCGATGCCGGTATCAATTGGCGGTTTATATTTCTTTTCTATAGCCCCCACGCCGCATCAATCCTCTTATTTAGATTCAGACCCATCTATTGCATTTTTTCTGTCGTAAAGTGCCCAAAAAATGGCAGTTATGTAGTGATTTGTTACCGCGGCTTATATAGATACCGCTGCGGCTTCAACGGTCACTGCGGCCTTGCTGAATTTTTATACACTCAGTTGGCGTTTGCCATATGGACCATTGGTCTGAGGTGTTCGCTAAAACAAAAATAACAAACTGAGTAATGATTATGAAACTGAAGTGCTTAGCATTGGCTGCAGCCATTACTGTGTCTGCTCCAACATTTTCCATGTCGTCGACCCCAGAAACTGGTTATACCGAAACCAAATATCCGATCGTGCTAGCTCATGGTTTGTTTGGCTTCGATAGTTTATTGGGTGTGGATTACTGGTACAAAATCCCAGAGACCCTGCAAAAAGACGGTGCAAGTGTGTATTTGACGCAGGTGTCTAACTCGAATAGCCCGGAAATTCGCGGTGAGCAATTAATATTGCAAATCGAAGAAATTTTAGCCCTGACTGGTGCCGAAAAAGTGAACTTGATTGGTCATAGTCATGGTGGTCCGACAACGCGTTATGTGGCTTCGGTGCGTCCAGATCTAGTTGCGTCTGTCACCTCAGTGGGTGGTGTCAACAAGGGCACTCCTGTTGCGCAGACTCTTCAAGATTGGAATGAGGGATCTACTGAGTTTGAATGGCTACTCGATAACTTAGGCAATGCGCTATCGACGACTATCGACTTTTTGTCGGGCGGCGGTTATGAGCAAGATCTGCTGGCCTCAATTGGTTCGATGACCTTTGCCGAAGCTGAGCGCTTTAACAATGAGCATCCTGCTGGGATTCCTGCGACTGCGTGCGGCGAAGGTGATTATGAAGTGAATGGTATTGGCTTCTATTCTTGGACGGGTGCTAAGCCAGTGACGAATGTTTTGGATATATCCGATCTGATTACCGCTGGTGCGTCTTTATTCTTTACCGATGGCGAAGCCAACGACGGCTTAGTCGGCACATGCTCGACTCACTTAGGTATGGTGGTGCGTGATGACTTCAAGATGAACCACCTAGATGAAGTTAACCAACTATTGGGTATTCATCATTTAACCGAGACGGATCCATTAACTGTGTTCAGAACCCATGCTAATCGTCTGAAGCTAGCAGGTTTTTAAACTATGAAACGGTTCATGATCTTTGCGGTCGCGTCTTTTTTAAGCGTTATCGGTTGGATAGTGAGCGATATAGGATCACAGGACACTGTGATCCGTTCTTTGCCGATGGAAAATGCATCGGCTCAGAACGCAGAATATGGCTCTGCAGCGTCACTAAATAGCACAGTGAACGAAGCGGCACTTCGCACTTTTCGTGGCGCATCTGAAGATGGCAAGTTACAGGTTGATGAGACCAATCACTTGGTCATCGACTTGCAACTGCGTCATTGGTTTGATTTTCATTTATCTGCAGTCGGCGAGTTGAGTATTGCCGACATTCGTAATGTTATGACAGAGCGCATAATGCGATTGCCATTACCTGCCAGAGATGAAGCGCTGGCAGTGCTAAGTGCTTACTTGGGCTACTTGGATGCACTTGCCGCATACGATGAAACTACGGCTCTAAAAAACCAAATGAGCGATGCGTCTAGTCGTATGCTTACTCGCTTAGAGTGGCAGCAGCGCTTGCGGCGTGAGTGGCTGCAACCGGATGTCGTAACCGCTTTTTTCACTGCTGATGAGCTAATCGATAATTACACCCTGCAAAAATTAGCACTGCTGCGTAATGGCGCTAATGCTGCTGAGCTCAAACAATTGGACGAATCTCTACCTGAAGTTGTACAGGTGATGCGCGAGCAATCACAGTCCGTGTTAACGCTGGATCAAGAAATGGCGCAGATGCAGGCGCAGAATGTGAGTGCAGAGGATCAATACGCTTGGCAGGTACGCGAGTACGGTGAGGAAGCCGCACAACGCTTAGCACAGGTAAAACAGCGCCAAGAGGAATGGCAACAACGTTTAAAAGATTATCGGCACTATAAACAGTCGCCTGAGCTACAACGACTGGCACCGCAAGATCGTGATGATTTATTGCAAACCTATCGTGACGCTCACTTTACGAGCCTTGAGCAGAAGCGAATTGGGGCGGCACTGGCGTTGTTGAAGGAGGAATAACGCTTTCTTGGTCGGCGGCTTGCAGAAGCTTTTGCAAAGGCAGAAACAATGCAGGTGCCGACATTAATAAATTTTCACTATAAATTTCAGGATTTGCACCAGCAGGTAGGGGGTATATGTGCCCAACCGTCGCTCCAGACTCACGAGCAATCAGCTGCGCAGCGGCGAAATCCCACGGCTTAACGGTTTCGTAATAAGCGTCCATTCGTCCACAGGCTAACCAACAGATATCCAACGCTGCAGAGCCCAAGCGACGTACGTCAGCACAGCGGGTGAGTACGCTATTCAAACGCCCCATCAAACGCGGTAAATCATCTTTTACATAGGGAAAGCCTGTCGCCACTAGTGCTCGTCCTAATTCCGACTTAGTGCTGCAGCGAATAGGATGATCATTTAAACGTGCGCCTTTACCAGCAATGGCGTGGAAGGTTTCCTGCATAAATGGATTATGAACGACCGCTACTTTAGCTTTGCCTTTGTGGTAGTAGGCAATGGAAATAGCCACTTGAGGGTGGTGGTGCGCGTAATTTACGGTGCCATCAATGGGGTCGATAATCCAAAGATGTTCAGCATCGGTGCCGCCATCTGGATTGAGCTCTTCTGATAGGATTTGATGGTCGGGATAAACTTGGCGAATGCCTCGACATATTAATTCATCGGCAGCTACATCGGCCTGAGTAACGAGTTCCGTGCCGCCTTTAAACTCTACTGAGAGTCTTGGCCTCTGTTGACTGATAAGGTTTCCCGCATCAGTGGCAAGGCGCAATGCTAGCGTGAGTACATTAGTTATATGCATAGTAACTCCTTATTCAACGAGCCGTTGGCAGCGATTGAATATGCGTAGCGACGGTAACCATGCCGCAGAAACCAGTTCTTGATATTCGTCTGGTCATTGCGGAGTGCAACAGATGTTATATTATTACTTTTTAATCGGACTAACTAGCTTTCTATGATACGCGTTCATTTGATCACCGGCTTTCTCGGTGTGGGAAAAACCACTGCCATTCTGGACGTATTGGCGAATAAGCCGAGTCAGCAAAAGTGGGCAGTATTGGTGAATGAATTTGGTGAGGTTGGTGTTGATGGCACCATTATCGAGGCACAAGGTGCTGTGGTGAAAGAAGTTCCTGGCGGTTGCTTATGCTGCGTGTCGGGTTTGCCCTTTCAAATGGGGCTTAATCTTCTTATTGCCCGCGAAAAGCCGGATGTTATTTTAATTGAACCTACGGGGTTGGGGCATCCGCGCAATATTCTTAATATGCTGGCGGCAGAGCATTATCAAAGCATTTTAGAGCTGGGTGCCACCATTTGCTTGCTCGACCCGCGGCATTTATCCCAGCCGCGTTATACCAGCAACGACGTATTTAAAGATCAATTGCAGGTTGCTGACGTGCTGGTGGCGAATAAAACCGAGCTGACCTCGCCCGCTGATAAGTTCGCGTTTGATACTTTGCTTGAGCGATCACAACCGCCGAAAGCCGCATCTTACTGGACGACACAAGGTCATTTCGATTTATCCTGTTTGGAACTCGCCGCCAATCCTCAGCGACGTGTGCAATTTCGTCCAGCAACAAATATCAGCACCACGCCATTAGCGAACCCAAGCGCTCCCGAAGTGAATGTGCAGGAGACGTCTGGCCTTGTTGACGCCAGTAATTCTATATTGGCGTTGGAAGAAGGGCAGGATATTCGCCGACTAGAGAATCAAGGCGACGGGTATTTTTCTGTGGGTTGGTTATTGTCTGGTAATTGGCAGTTCTCGTTAGCAGAGTTACGGCATTGGCTGAATACGATGAACCTACAGCGGGCCAAGGGCTTACTTCGTACGGATCAAGGTTACTACGTGCTCAATTGGCGTGACGGCGCCTTAACCGAAATGCCGACGCGAGCGCTGGAAGAAAGCCGTATTGAATTGATTCATGATGCAGCGCTTAGCGCCGATGAATTAGAGCGAGCATTGTTAGCTTGCCGAATAAATTAATAACAAGATTATGTATAAAAAGGATGTTGAGGAATGAAGTACTGCCCACAATGCACATCGACGTTAACGGATACCGTCATTGATGGTGAGGCTCGAATTGCCTGCGCTGCTGAGTGTGGATTTGTTTTTTGGGATAACCCAACGCCGGTGGTCGCCGTTGTGGTAGAAACGCCAGATGGCATAGTACTAGCTCACAATAAAGCATGGCCTGAAGGTATGTTCAGTATTATTACTGGATTTTTAGAACGCGGCGAAACGCCCGAGCAGTGCGCCCTACGTGAAACCGCAGAAGAACTAGGATTGCAAGGAAATAAAGCCGAGTTTATTGGTTTTGAATTGTTTGATGGTCGTGGTGTTGGTGGGCAGATATTTAATCAATTAATTATTGGTTTTTATGTCTATGCCGAGGGGGAGATTCGTCTTGATGAAAACGAGTTAGATCAGGCAAAAACAATTTCCCGGGAAAAAATAAAAGGCTGGGATTCAGCCACTGGAAAAATATTGCAACGCTGGATTGATGGCTTAGCTCATTAAAAACGATGAGACATAGTCATCTAGCATCAATAAAACTGTCAATAAAGTGTCTTAGATAAGCAACCTAGATGTGTCCCAATGGAACCGCCAATTTTTAGCTTGCGGATGTTCCGCACATTGAGGACGCAATGAAAACACAACTCCCTTCGATTGCCTCGGCGCTGACATTAGCGCTGGCATCCGTTAGCCATGCCGACATATTAATCAACGAAGTCGATGCCGATCAAACAAGTACAGATATCGCTGAATTTATCGAATTATTTGATGGCGGCTTAGGCAACCAACCTTTAGATGGCTACAGTCTCGTTTTTTATAACGGCAGCAATGATCTAAGTTATCAAGCATTCAGTTTGGATGGATACAGCACCAACAATGATGGGTATTTCGTCTTGTGTGGTGACGCGACGCAAGTGGCAAATTGTGATCTGGATGTCTCGCCAGATTCTAATTTAATCCAGAACGGTGCGGATGCCGTTGCATTGTATGTAGCTCCTGCCAGTAATTTTCCAACGAATACTGCGGTAACGACCACCGCATTAGTGGATGCCGTGGTTTACGACACCAGTGACGCCGATGATAGTGGTTTATTGGTATTGTTGAATGCCGGCCAGCCACAACTTAATGAGAATGAAAATGCTGCAAGCACAACGGATTCTATTCAGCGTTGTGGTGGTGCTGCACGTGATACTGATGGCTTTGTCGTCGCTGCTCCTACTGCAGGTGTCGCTAACCAGTGCAGTGTTGTGGTTGAGCCAAGCATTGGTTTATGCGGTGAAGAAGCGACGGGAATTCATGCTATTCAAGGCGCAATCTCTGACGTAAGTAATGATACCAGCCCATTACTCGGCCAAAGTGTGATTGTTGAAGCCATCGTTACGGCAGATAAGCAAGGCGGGGCATTGGCCAACGGCGATTCTTCGTACCAATACAGCGGCTTTTGGCTACAACAAGCGGACGATGCAGTAGACAGTGATCCGATGACATCCGAAGGTGTATTTGTTTACGACTATAGCGATGCGGTCAATGTTGGTGATCGAGTTCGTTTGCAAGGGACGGTATCTGAATACAATCAAGTGACTCAAATTAGCCAAGTTAGTGAAGTGGTTATTTGTGCTTCAGGTCAGACTTTGCCCGAGACAACTACGATTAACTTACCGGTTGCAGATTTGAGCGCGTTAGAAGCGCTTGAAGGCATGCGCATCGCAAACGATCAAGGCTTAGTGGTTAGTGATTTATTTGGTACTGGCTACGGTTTTGGAAATTATGGTCAGTTTGTGGTGTCTTCGCGTTTGCATTTCCAAGGTACTGAAATTGCTTTACCCGGCTCGGATGCCGCTATTAATGCAGTTAATGAACGCAATTTAGATGCGTTGTTAATTGACGACGGTGTATCTGCATCTTACCCAAGTTTTATTCCATTCCCAGATGAAACAGGTTTTTCTGCATCGAACCCAATGCGCATTGGTTATCAAGTACCAGCAGTTGCCGGTGTAATTCATGCGTATAAAAATAACTACACCATCATTCCTGATGCCATCACCATTGATCCAACTCATGCACGTACATTAGCCCCTGTGGTTGCTGAGAATGCGAACTTAGTGATCGTTGGAATGAACGTACTTAACTATTTTAATGGCGATGGCTTAGGTGGTGGTTTCCCCACATCTCGTGGTGCGCCAACGGCTGATGCTTTTGCCATGCAAAGCGCTAAAATCGTAAGCGCTTTAACCGCAATGAATGCCGACATTATTGGTTTGATGGAAATTGAAAATGACGGTTATGGATCGGAAAGTGCTATTCAAACTTTGGCTAATGAATTAAATCAAACACAAATGCCAGGCTTTGAATATAGCATTATTACTCCGAATTCTTCGTTGTTAGGTACGGATGAAATTGCGGTGGGCTTACTGTATCGAGCCGAAAAAGTTACTCCGGTTGGTTCGGCGTTGGTATTAAATACTGCTAACTCGCCGCTGGATGATAATTCTGAACCTTTATTTGATGACACAAAAAATCGCCCAGCATTAATTCAAAACTTTGCGGTTAACGGCCACGAGATCACCATTGCTGTGAATCATCTTAAGTCGAAAGGGTCGGCTTGTGGCGAAGTCGATGAAGGTAGCGACGGCCAAGGTAACTGTAATATTAAGCGAACACGCGCGGCGCAAGCTTTGGTCGAATTCTTGGCTAATGTCGAATCTGACGGCGTGATGATTCTGGGTGATCTAAATGCCTACAGCCAAGAAGATCCGATGCAGGTATTTTACGCTGCTGATTTTACCAACTTAAAATACACAGCAGCGTCAACCGAAGCACAACCATATTCGTACTCGTTTAGTGGTTTGTTAGGTAGCTTAGATCATGCCTTGGCGACAGGTGTTATTGCGCAGCAAGTCGTGAGCGTGGACGCTTGGCATATCAACTCAGTGGAAGATTCATTGGTCGATTATTTAACCGAAGCCAATGGTCAAACATTCAGCTCGATTGATAATTATGCTGAGCCGGATGCGTATCGTTCTTCGGATCACGATCCCATTGTCGTTGGTTTGAATTTACAAGCTCCGGTTACCAATAGCGCTCCGCAACAAGATAATGAAATCCCTGTTGTTTTGGTTAACCGCAGTAATGCCCGTATTGCTGTCAGTGTTCGTGACTATGTAAGTGATGCTGATGGTGATGAATTAACGTATTCAGCTAGTGACTTGCCAGAAGGTTTTAGTTTATCGAATGCTGGCCAGTTAACGGGTGTTGCTACACCGAGCGTAATCGCTATGTTGCCGCTAACAGTCACTATCGATGTTACTGATGGCTATGACACTATTAGTGTCGTTGTCGAGTTTGAAAACAACACGCGTTGGTATCGCTTACGTCAGCGTTGGTTGGCTTTTTTGGAATGGCTACGCGGATAATTAATTACAATTAATCGTGTTTAAAATAGCCCTAGGCGCGTCGCGTCTGGGGCTTTTTTCTATTTAATTCTTTTTGCAATTGCCTGACCCATTGATCTACCCTTTTTTCAGTTAATTCGTGTTGGCGATCTTCATCAAGTCCTAATCCTACAAAGTGGCGACCATCGGAGGTTAATGCCCGCGATTCTTCAAAGTCGTACCCTTCAATAGAATAATAGCCAATCACGGTTGCCCCACGATCGCGCACGGCATCGTGCAGTAATCCCAAAGCATCCAAAAAGTAATAACCGTAACCGAGCTGATCACCCAAACCATAAAGGGCAATCGTTTTATTGGCAAACTCATATCTTCCAGTATTGGCCAAAAATCTTCCCAGTCGGCTTGAATACCGCCGAAATCCCAAGTGGGTATGCCCAATATTAATGTCTGATATTGCGCAATATCCTCAGGTGCACAACTGGCTATGTTGTGAATTTCGACCACAGCCCAATCAATTTTTTCTTGTAGTAGATAAGCAATTTCTTCGGTATTTCCCGTATCAGTACCGTAAATCAATCCAATCCGTTGCATAAATAGCTCCTTAAATGACGTAGCGAGAAATAAAAGAAAAATCACGAGATAAGGTTTTGATGCGACTATTGCTTCCTGGTTGCGCCCGATACAAATGCTGTAGAGCAAAGAAAGGTTGATACAAGTATTCGAGGCATTGGTGTCGCCATGCTTCATCGCAACTGACGTTAACCCCGGTATCGCGCAAGGTGTTGTAGATGCGTCTTAGCCAGCTTTCTTGTAGGCGTATGAGATCACGCTCGCCGGCTTCTTGGGCGAGCTCTAAACCGGCATCTAGGTAATCATTCAGCCACTCATGATGTAATTCATCGCCGTGGTAACTACGAATAGTATTTTCCAAACGCTCTAAGCGCAGAATACAAGAATTGCGGTGTTCTCGTTGTGGTACAAGATCGGGAAAGGTCGTTACGGGGTAGATATCAGCGTATAGCGACATAGGTATTCCTCCTTATTTGAAGAATACCTTAATGAGAATGGTTTTCATTTGCAATGGGGTTTGATTGAAATATAACTATCAACTTTTAGTAATTGATAGTTAGTGCCATTCGAACGACTTTTCTTGGCCTTTATTTAACTTAATCCAGCCGTTATCACTGGCGGCATTTTCGTCGCCTTCTTTCCAACCTTCGGCGCTGCAGCGAATCTCTGTTTCTAGCGCAGAGTGGGCTGCACGAGCTAACTCTAGGTCGGTATGCCAAGTCGTATCATTTTGCTTAAACCAAAGGCTAGCGAAATTTTTCTCAGCGCCTTCATTTAAAAACACATCCATATCGTTACAACGATAGTGATGGTGTCCAGCGGCAGATTTAATGATCTCAACTTTGAACAAGGAGGCGAGCCAGCTATGCACGGCTTCTGGGTTTGCCTTCATGATATAGATTTCTAAATCGGGAAGTTGGTCAGTCATTGGGGTTTGAGATCCTTAATATACGGAAGAGGCTTAGTGCTATGTAACCAATTAAGGCAGCCAAGCCACCGATGGATGCGAGTGCTAATCCAGCGAGTGCGGCCATTTCTTGCTGCCAAGAGGGTAAGAGTAAGCGATCTACGCCAATAACAATACCAAGGCCCGCAAAAAAGCCGACAGCACCCCATACAAACAAACCAAGGTAACGTCGATCATTGTGCATTTGTTGCTTAAGTATAGAGCGCCAGTCCATCGGTCCATCCGATAACGATGAGGTGAGTAGTGAGCATAGCAAATCTAAAAGTTCTGTTAACGGTTAAAAAACGGTCGTTTGAATGAATCCCATAGCTGGTGCACCTTAGAGCCCGTTGTTAATAAATTACACACAGAATTATCCACAGCAATTGTGGATGAGCTTACAAGGTTGTCCCCAGATGATCGAGGGGCTAGGTGCTCCGTCAGAGCATTGAGTCATTGTTTGGTCAGCTAACTCAAATGACGTGATTGGCTATGCTTATCCTATGAATAATAAGGAGTTTTTAATAACGATTTGAACTGATGCAAATCTGTACGACATTTTTAAAGCTAGTAATACTGGGGATTTAGACCACTTGTCTCCAAACTATCCACTAGTTTATCCACAGAATATGTGGAAAACCTTTGTGAGCTAGGCATAGGTTGTGCACAGCAGCGACAATCTTGGGTCAGTTGGTTGAAATCTTAGCGATATTGGTGAATAGGGCGCCGGTGGTGCGTTGCGCGACCATCCCGAGCCAGAGTCTACTTTCACTCCCTGCTAGCTCCGCACTGCACCGGCGTAATTCCCATATTAGGCCACCCTCATAGCCTGAAATTATAGTAATTCAGACCTAAGATTTCGTCTCTGTGGCACGATGTCGCAGGGGGTTGTCTATTTTTTGATCTTTATCGCATGCATTTGATTGAATTCACTGAGGGCTTTAGGTAAACTCCGCGCTCCTTTTTATCCATCCAAACGACAAATGTTGTGGTTTAGATGGACTCCTTGCCTTACCGGATCCCCTGGGAGGCTATAACCCACGAGGAGTTGACAATGCGTCACTACGAAATCGTTTTTCTGGTTCACCCAGATCAAAGCGAACAAGTACCAGCAATGGTAGAGCGTTACACCAACACCATCGAAGCGACTGAAGGTAAAATTCATCGCTTTGAAGATTGGGGCCGTCGTCACTTGGCTTACCCAATCAATGATGTTCATAAAGCTCACTACATTCTTATGAACGTAGAATGTACACAAGAAGCTTTAGATGAGCTGACTACTAACTTCCGTTACAACGATGCAGTTCTGCGTAACCTAGTTATCCGTCGCGACGAAGCCGTTACTGAAATCTCTCCGATCAAAGCAGCTGAAAGCCGTGAAGATCGTCGTCGTCCTGATACTCGCTCAGAATCTTCGGATGACAGCGCGGATATTGAAGAAGATGATGCAGATGATATCGAAGACGATTCATCTGAAGATAACGCAGAATAAGAGAGGATTTGAGTCATGGCACGTTTTTTCCGTCGTCGTAAGTTCTGCCGTTTCACTGCTGAAGGTGTAGCGGAGATCGATTACAAAGATATGGATACCCTAAAGGGCTATATCACTGAAACTGGTAAAATTGTACCAAGCCGCATCACTGGCACTCGCGCTAAATATCAGCGTCAGTTGTCTACAGCGATCAAGCGCGCTCGTTACATTGCTTTGCTACCGTACACTGATCAGCACGACAACTAAGTTAAGCTGATTATTAACGGATGAAATCTCTGGCCCGATGGGCCATGAGTCGCCGGTTGTATGCGTTTATCGCGGTAGCCGGCACTCTAATGGTTCCTTTGTTGTTCTGGATCGGAGGCGCACTGTCAGCATTAATTATTATGCGACAGGGCGTGAAGGACGGTGGTCGAGTGGTTCTCTGGGCATCACTTCCCGCAATTGCGTGGAGTGCGATCGGAGATTCAACGGCCCTGATTACGGTGATCGGCGCGAGCTTGATTGCCGTTGTTCTGCGTAATTATCAACGACTCGATTGGGCGTTGTTATTAGCGACAGGATTGGGAGTAATGCTGTTTGCTTTGCTACCTCTGCTATACGGCGATGTATTAACTGCCGTTATTAGCGAAATAGAGGGACAAATTATGACAGCGTTGACAGAGCAGCCAGACATGGCCGCAACTGTTCAACCTATGGTGGCTCCTGTCGTCAGTGGTGGCTTAGCCGCACTGCATGTAATTATCTGTATTTTGTGTCTGTTTTTGGGACGCTACTGGCAAAGCGAGTTGTACAATCCGAAAGGGTTTGGCCGCGAGTTTAATCAGTTGCGATTACCGCTAGCATACAGTCTACCGGCCACCGGCTTGGTAGTGTTTGCTGGGGCGTTACAGCCAAGCATGGTAGGTGTTTCTGTTGTCGTAACAGTGCCACTGTTTTTTGCCGGATTGGCGGTGTTCCATGGTATCGTGTCAAAGACACGAACCAGCTCGAATTGGTTGGCTGTATTGTATGTAGCCGTACTGGTTTTTGAGCCTTACATGTACACATTACTAATTTTCGTAGCGTTATTGGATAGTCTTACCGACATCCGGGCGCGACTAAAAGACACGGCTGAGGACGAATAACCCTAGCCCTGTAATGAGGATTTATTGATGCAAATTATTCTTTTAGAAAAAATCGCTAACCTAGGTACTCTAGGTGACCAAGTTTCTGTTAAGCCAGGTTACGCTCGTAACTTCTTGTTCCCACAGGGCAAGGCAGTTCCAGCAACTAAAGCAAACGTTGAACAATTCGAAGCACGTCGTGCCGAATTGGAAGCGCAAGCAGATGCTAACCTAGCTGAAGCCAATGCTCGTAAAGAGAAAATCGAAGAAATCGAATTGTCTGTTGCCGTTAAAGCGGGCGACGAAGGCAAATTGTTCGGTTCTTTGGGCAACCGTGACATCGCTGACCTAGCGTCACAAGCGGGTGTTGAGTTGGCTAAATCTGAAGTTCGTCTACCAAACGGTCCTATCCGTAACGTTGGCGAATTTGACGTGACTATCCAGTTGCATGCAGAAGTTTCTGCTGTACTGAAATTGCACGTAGTAGCAGAGTAATCTGTGTTGACGGTTAGGGCTGTATAGCTCTAATCGCCAGAATGAGGCACTATTGGTTTACGCTAATAGTGCCTTTTTTATTGGAGTTTAAGGGACGTTCATGAACGACGATTATTCACCGGATCATTCTCATGGTAACGAGTCGAGCAGTGCTCGCGTGCCGCCTCATTCGGTAGAGGCAGAGCAGTCGGTATTAGGAGCCTTGATGCTGGATGAGCGTGCCTGGGAATCGGTATCTGAGACTATTCAAGATAACGACTTCTATCGCCATGAGCACCGCTTAATTTTTCGTTCTATCGCTCATTTGACTGCCAGTGAGCAACCAATTGATGTCGTGACGGTTGCCGAAGAGTTAGAGGAGCGTGGTCAGCTCGATAAGATCGGTGGCGCTTCTTATTTAAGCCGCCTTGTCGATATGACACCGTCTATCGACAACTGCGAAGCCTATGCTCAGATCGTTAACGAACGCGCACAACAGCGTCGCTTAATTGAAGCAGCTAACGATATTATTGATAAGGCCTACGAACCAGCGGGTGATGACTCCCTGACCTTGGTATCCGATGCCGAAAAGGCCATCGCTCAAATTGCTGAAGGCAGTCGTAAAGATGGCGGACCGCAATTAGTTGCGCCGATTCTAAAGCAGACGCTCGAACAGCTTGATCAGATGTTTAACCAGCCAGACGGTTTAACCGGTATTACTTCGGGTTTTACCGAGATCGATAGCCGCACGTCCGGGTTCCAGAAAGCCGACTTAGTGATTGTTGCCGCGCGTCCTTCCATGGGTAAAACCACGTATGCCATGAACTTGGTTGAAAATGCTTTGCTAGCAACCAAGCGACCAGTATTGGTATTTAGTTTAGAAATGCCGTCTGAATCCATTGTGATGCGTATGTTATCGTCGATTGGACGGATTGATCAGACGCGTATTCGTAGTGGTAAATTAATTGATGAAGATTGGCCAAAGCTTTCCGCGGCGGTGAATTTATTAAAAGATTTACCTTTGTATATCGACGACACTGCAGCGATTACACCGCAAGAAATGCGGGCTCGGGCACGTAAGGTGTATCGCGAAAATAACAACGATCTTGCCTTGATCATGGTCGATTACCTGCAATTAATGCGAGTGTCAGGGCCGTCGGAAGGACGTACTCAAGAAATTTCGGAAATTTCGCGGACGTTAAAAGTGATCGCGAAAGAATTTAACTGCCCTATGATCGCGCTATCGCAGCTTAACCGCTCGTTAGAGCAACGACCGAATAAACGCCCCGTGAGTTCCGACTTACGTGAATCAGGCGCGATTGAGCAGGATGCCGATATTATTCAGTTTATTTATCGCGATGAAGTTTATAACGAAGACACGCCTGATAAAGGTGTTGCTGAAATCATTACTGGTAAGCACCGTAACGGTCCTATTGGTACTGATCGCTTGGCGTTTATCGGTAAATATACTCGTTTTGAAAATCTCGCCCGAGGCTATGACGGCGACGACGAATACTAATCGGGCTGCGCACACATTGCGCGCCCTTTAAGGCGAAATCAGTTCATGAAATTCACACCAGAATTAACGTTTGATGGCGGACTTGTTCGCCCACTCACGGCCGACGATGTCGACAACCTATTTGAGATTTATCAGCATCCTGAAATTCCAGGTCAGCGTGTTATTGAAAATCGCGAACATTTACAGCGCATGATCGATTTAAGTGTGCAAATGGCCGCGACTCAGCGCGGCATGATGTGGTTGCTAGAAGTGAATGGCGAGAGCCAAGGCTTAGTAAGCATTTATGATTGGCAGCCCTCTTTGCTGCGCGCTACATTGCGTGTGGATGGTTTACCAACCCTAAAAGATGCTTATCGCGCTGCCGCAATGAATGCCTGCATGAAATTTATGGCCGATAAATATCATCTGCGTAATTTTGCGTATCAATGGGTCGATGGTCAGCAAGACAGTTTAAAAGCCGTTATTGAAAGTGTTGGGTTCAAACCTGCGGCAGTTCTGCGTGATGCATGGCGTACGGGTGATACGAGCTTTGCAAATGTGGTGCAATATCACTGTGTGCTTGATCGCGCTAAACCGGTGCCGCGTAAACTGGGTGACGATGATGAGCTAGGTCAAAATATATCGGCCAATGGTGTCACGGGGCGTGGTTCTATCGGAGGTGACGCATGAGCTGGAATTTCGAAACGGCTAACTTTAGCGTGCGTTTGCCGGTTGTCGATCAAGATGGCCCACAATTATTTGAGCTATTAAAAAATCAAAATGCCGCCGCTCATATTCCACGTTTAGCGCAAACGGTTGATGCGCAAGCGCTGGATGAGCTGCGACGTATGACCATGCGGTTCGATTCGCGCGAAGCAGCATTTTGGTTGGTTGAAGGTCGTTTTGATAAAAAAATATTCGCTCGAATTGGTATCCAGCACATTAATTGGATGATGCTGAATGCGCAGTTGGTGTGGGAGTTAGACGACGAACTAACCGACGAAGGCGTATTGGAATTTGTGCCGCAATTACTCGAATATGTTTTTGCAGCGTTAAAGCTGCATCGTATCGAAATGCGACTAAGGCCTCAGCAAGAACGCCACGAACGTTTATTAACTTGGTTGGGTTTTGCCAAAGAAGGCTGCTTACCGGCGCAGTTAGAATTTGAAGGCGAATCAGTGGATTTTGAGGTTTGGTCGTTGCTAAACCCAACGCCACTACAAGATCTCGAATAAAAATCTTGGCTAGGAAATTATAGTCATGATGATTAACAAAAAAGGTGCGTATTTAACGCACCTTTTTTGTTACTTTTTCGCTTAAATTTTAGCTTGTAGCTGCAACCAGAAAGTTCGGCCCGGCTCATTAACGCGGTCGGTCGTTTCATAGCCAGTAATCGTCGCACCGCTACGTGAGATGTGCTCGGCATAGGTGACATCAAATAGGTTATCAATGCCTGCACTGACTTTGATATTGTCAATCAGCTGATAGCTGCCATTAACCGAGAACACATTAAAGCCACCTGTTTTACCGATATCCTGACCAACAATATTACCAGTATTAATCGCAACACGATTTTGCTCATCTACTAAGCGCAATAAAGCACCGGCAGACCAGTTGTTGCGTTGGTAATTTAAACCAAGGCGCATCTCGAGCGGCGAAATTTGTCCTAGTGCTGTGTTGTCTGTATCGTTTTGACCATGAACCCATGCCAAACTCGCCGTGGTATTAAAGTTGGTGGTTAGCTTGTATTTAGAATCGACTTCTGCACCGTATGTGGTGGCTTGAATATTACGCGCAGTAGAAGCGTAAGCACTTACGTCGGGTAATTGTTCAATTAAAATGTAGTCGTCATGTTGGGCATAAAATGCTGATACCGAGCCACTGACGCGGTCATGATTAAATAACACGCCGGTATCCAGCTGAGTTGTTTTTTCAGGGTTAATTAAAAACGTACTCGTCATGCCGGTCATCATTGGTGTAGTTGCTGCAGGGTTTTTAGCGCGCTCCCAATAGTCGGCATCGCGTTCGCTGTGGCCAATACCGGCATAAATTCTATGGGCAACATCCAGTTGTTTTTCATACCGAACAAAAGCACTGGTTAATGTATTAACGTCTTTTTCGCCGCTGGTTGTTTTATTCAAGCGCAGGTCTTCTGCTTGATCGCGGTTAACACGTAGGCCAGTGTAGACACTACTACCATCGCTATAATCGTGGTCTAACTCAGCAAATATACCATTGGTGCGGAAACGCATATCGTCAACGCGCGCAACGCCATCAATATCCGGCGTCATCATCATATTCATCATGTTACTGGCCGAACGAATACGATGATTATTGCGCTGATGATCAATCCCAGTACGTAAGGTTGTTGTTTGCCCTAAGGCCCATTCACTGCTCAGGTTGGCTCCTATCGTTTCACGATCTGGGTTGCTCACCATTTTCATCCCTGCGCTATCGCGCAGGGTAAAGTTATCCATGACGTGATCCACATAATTGCGATACACGCGACCTTTTAGCTCAAGTAATGAATCGCTGATATGAGTTTGCTCGACGGTTAATGCTGCGTTACTGCGGTCGAAGGCCACTCCATCCATGCCGCGATCCGCATAACGCGCTTCACCGTCGCTACGTGCGCCAGAAATTTCGATACGACTATCACGGGAAGGCGTCCAACCCAATGCCGCATTGCCACTCCAGCGGGTGTACGCCGAGTGGACTTCGTTGCCATCGCCATCTTCATAATTATTGGCATCGGTGCGTGTGCCATTTAAATCGATATAGCCATCGTTGGTACCGGCTAATACATGCGCCATTTGATCATTGCGATCTGCCGAGCCGAATAATGCGCTCGCTTCGCCTTGCACATTTTGTGTGGAGAAATCCGGTGTCGCACGTTCGAACAATACGGTTCCTGCACTATTGCCCGCGCCGTGCTGAACGCTTTGTGGGCCTTTTAACACCGTGACTTGATCGTAAGCTTGCGGAAAGACATACGCGGTTGGTGGGTCCATACGGTTGCCACAACCACCTAAAATCGTTTCGCCATCTAAAATGATGCCAAGACGAGACCCTGCCATACCGCGGAATACAGGATCACCATCCGTACCGCCTTTACGAATAACCGAAAACCCCGGAATACTTTTTAATAAATCGGCACCATCGTGCGCAGGCATTGGCTGGCGTGGCGCTTTCGGGTCGGTAACAACCGTTAGAACCGAATCGGTTGCTTGTGCTGTCACCACCTGAGTTGATAGTTGAGTGGGCTCTTGATTAGTGTCTTCTGCGCTGGCATTGGTGCTGATGGCGAGTATCGCGATAGCGAGAAGAGAAGGGGTATGCATGTAACGCATTGAATTATCACCAATAAGTCAGTTTTATTGGCGGGCAGATTAGCAGAAGGTGTTTGAGTTAGCGGTGTGACATGGTGTCGCAGGGTTGCGCCGTGCCGACAGGCGCCCTAGCCACGATACAAGTCCTATGATGCCAAAGCAGAGAAAGGAACTCATCTTTCTAGAAGCTCAACTCTATTACGACTAAGTATCTCGTGGTATAACCGCGTGCTTTCTTATGCGCAGCGCAGAAATTTTTAATCTAGACGAGGCTGTTTGTCGATGTAACGCCATTAAGGCATAGCTGTATTTTTGTGAATTACCTTGAGTAACTACTGACCGTCTCGCTTGTCACGACAAATTCCTGAGTTTATCTTCAATATCAGCCGGCACAATAAATACGTCTTTATTGCCGACTTTTAGACGTCTAAGAAGTCCAAGTTTGTTTGACAAGGTAAGCAAGTCAGTGCGTGCTGTTTGTTGCGTTACACCGTGAGATCCTTGGTGACTTTTCACTGTATATTCCATACCAGGGTTTCGTAAGGCGTGCTGTAGTAATGAAAGCTGGCGGTGGTTTAACTCGCTCTGAATCTCAGTGTTTCTTAATAATGATGCTGTTTCTCTCAACTGTTGCGACTTAAATGTAAGATAGGTATGTAGGTCGCTGATAGCTTCTCGGATGACATCTAACTGATGAATAATAAAGTAGGTTAGATCATTGTCGTCTGTTTCTGTGTGTAGATAAGCTTGCATGTATTTTTTTGGTGATTTTTTAATTACTCTAGAAATAGAAATATATTCCATTAGCCAATATTTTTCCTTGGCCATCATCCAGTAAAAAAGAGCCCTTGCAGTACGGCCATTACCGTCAACAAAAGGGTGGTCATAACCAATCATAAAATGAATAATAATCGCTCTGATCACTGAGGGAATGTAGTCTTTATCGTCATTAGAATATTCCTGGTTGGCAAACTCACATAACACATGCAGACGTTTACTCAATTCGTTTGCTTTTGGAGGAATATGTAGCGGCTCGGTTGACTCTCCTTTAGAAAATACGCAGATATCATCTTCTGCATCACGAAATGCACCAGCTTTATCGATATCTTCAGGTGTCAGCGTGCCTTCGGTGAGAATCCGATGAAGTTCGAATATCATAGAAGGACTGAGTTTTTCATCTTTGTATTCGCGGATGAACTGCATAGCTCTATGGTTGTTAAGAATCATTTTTTCGGAATGATCTTTTGGCTCTCTGCCTGTTTTTAGTAAATCTTTGGCTTGTCGACGAGATGTAGAGGCTCCTTCTAGTTGGCTTGATGTGATGGCCTCCTCAATGAGTGAGCTGATCAGGTATGTTTGCTTATTTTTCTCATCGGTTACCTTGCCGTCAGTCTCTATGGCGCCAGTAGAGTTCTTTTCGATCGAAAGAAGATCTCGTACGACGCCATCTGGCATGGAGTACTTAAATGGTTGCGAGACTTTGTCTTGAAAAGGCAATTTTTTAGCAATCGCTTTACGAGCGCCCTTGAGGGCAAACCAGTACTCCTCAATAGTGAATCCTTTTGGCGGCGTTAGATGACGAAGCTTATCCCAGCTTTGGTAACGGCCTTTGTGGTCGTATGGGCCTAAACTGGTGTTGAATATATGAGGAAGCCGCTCGTATAAATCACTCGCCGGTAGATTGGCGAGATAAGTGCTTAGATCTGGCGGAGTTTGAGGAATCTTCATAGTATGTTAACTACTAATTATTTAAAAATTAGTATATGAATCTGAAATGAAATTACTACTAATTTTTTAAAAATTAGTAGTAATTGAGTTGTGGCCGAATTTCACGACTTATTTTTGCCTTAAAGTGTTGAATTTAAAAGAGGTAGGATGAAAGTGAATACTAACTTAGACAAGTTTTTAGATTAGTAGTAAGTAACTGAAATTTCTAAGCTAAGTAGTTAGGTACTAATTTTGATTTGTAGTTAACTAGCGGAAATACGGACTTGGTTTAGTCTGACTAACCCTTCGTTGTTCAGTCAGTTCGGCCCGCTCCTAAACCTCATTCTCATCCTGCACGATAACCATGGCATCGCCGTCGTTATCGATCTGCACTAAAAATCGAATTGGGCGGCAGCACACTTGGCAGTCTTCGATGTAGTCTTGTTCGTCTTCAGAGTTATCGATCAGTACGTCTAGGTTTTCGCCGCAGTAGGGGCAGTAGACGCTATGGGGTTGTAGTTCGTACATATTTTCCTCGGTGGGTTGAGTCTTTAACGGGGAGTTAGTTGAAGCGGTTTATTCGGTCGATTCTTATCCTACCCAAAAGTCGCATCGCTCATTGAGCATAGCAGTGGTAGTGTCGAAGCATATTTCTGTTTGCAGGTTTGATTATGTCTGCCGCTATGGCCCCTTCTCGTTCTTTGTATGCAGCGCTGACGCTGTTGATTGCGATTCCGTTATCGGTATTTCTGTTTTTTAGCCCTAAGCAAAGTCAGTCGGCTGCGGCGGTGGATACCATTTCGACGGTGGTGGGGGAGGTTCGTTCCCTTACCATGGCGGGTGGTTCGGAAATTCAGTTGAGTGAAAATACGCAGTTATCGCGGCGCATCAGTGATGAGCAGCAACGTATGCGCTTGGTTAGCGGCGAAGCGACCTTTGTGGTGATGGAAGATCCGCTTCGACCTTTTTGGGTGCAAGCGGGGGATTTTCGTTTACGTGCGGGTACGAGTGCATTTCGTATGACGTTGCTGGAGAAACAATTAACGGTACAGGTGTTAGAAGGATCTGTGCGGGCGCAGTGGGCGGGAGATGCGCAAACGCTCACCGCCGGTGAGCGTATTCAAATTAATCTTTAAGTAAGTCTTGTAGGGCGTGCAGGCGTTCTTGTTGTTCTTTGCGCGGCAGAGGCACGCTGCTGTGTTCTGGTAATGCCTTCGGCAATTCGAGTTCTATCTCTTCACCTTGTTGTATACGTTGCAGCAATAATTCGTAATTACGCTTAAATACAGGGAAGGCGACGGCTTCAGGTTCATTCGCGAGAAAGAACCAATCGCTGGCACGCCCGGCATAATAAATTGCGGGGTGCGTCCATGAGAATTCACGCTTAGGCGAGGGTGCTCGGCAGGCTTCCATGTAGGCCGCGTGTGTCGACGGCAAGCCGTGGACGTCGGCAATATCACAGCGCATGAGTACTTCATGTACATTCGGTAAATAGGTACTGTCTTTTACCGTTTTTTCGGCGGCGCGCATAATCACTTGGCCGCTGTAGTCGGCTAATAATTTCGCCCACAAGCGTTTGGCCATGATCATGGTATCAAGATCAGGAAACGCTTTTAAAAACTGGTTGTGATAATTAAAGCGAAACAGTTCAAAAATCTGGTTTATCGCTTCTTTTTGCTCAACCGTCGGCTCATGGGCGATGGTGCCGTTATCACCAGCTTGTATCGTTGAGTCTTTGGATGCTTGCTTCAGCTGTTGTGTAATCCGGTTTAGCAGTTGTTTGCTGTCCATTTGCATCTCCTACAGGCTGAGCCAAACGCTTGCCCCATTGTTGTTTTACGTACTGTAAAAAGCGGCTATTCCAACTGTTATGAACTTGGTTGGAATCACGCCAGTACAGCACAAATTCGGGTACTAAATTTTGGGCAAATTCTTGTGGAATATGACCCATGGCTAAAATATCAAAGCAATCGGCCGCCGGTTGCCAATTATCGACAATACGGCTGGGCAGAGGCGAATGTTCTACCGCCGATGTGTAGCGCGCCCATTGCTGACGAACGTGCTGGATAAATTTGCTGTTCCACGTTTTAAAGGCATCACCGCGCTCGCTCCAATACAAAATAAACTCGGCCACCGCGTCTTCAATAAATTGTGGATCAATGCCTGCACGGCCTAAAATCTGGCAGGCATCAGCACTCGGCTGCCAATTTAATGCGATGGGTTTGGCTTCGTCTTGTGCCGGATTAAACGCGGTACGTTCCGGTATACGCGCATTTTTTTGCGCGTCATTTTGGCTAAATACCCACTGATTTTTCACATGACGGAAAAATCGGGTATTCCAGTCGTTACGGTTCGCACCTTGTTCTTGGCCTTGCAATATAAAAGCATCCATTTGCGCCCAGCTAAACGCTCGCGGAACACCGTGCTGCTCTAACCGCGCGAGTGTGTCTTCGTTGGGTTGCCACTGGCCATTGAGCGGTTTATGCGGTGTGGTCTGGCCCTGCATGGGCTGTACAAGGTTGGCCGGTTGTACTGATGGCTGCGCGGGTTGCTGTATCGCTCTGGTGCTGGTATCCGCTGGAACTTCGGTAACACCTTGGCTGCCAAAGCCAAAAATCAGGGACTCGGCATCTGGGAACATAGGCCCCTGCAAGCTGAGTAATCCTTTGTCGATGAGGCTACGCAGTACGCGTCGAATGGATACATCGTCCCAAAATGGCAGTTGCAGGCGTAAGGTTTGGCAATGCAACCGTGCCCATTGATTGCTTTGCAAACTGGCTGCGTCGTTCAGTATCGTCAGTAATACCGCTTCTTCCAGCCCGATCGTGGCCGCGAGCGTCGCAGACAGGGCAATGGTTTTGTCGGTAAATAACGGATGGCTCGGCATGAATAACTTCCGGGTACTGAATAGGACTGACATAATGACTAGGGTCATTACAGGATTGCTGTGATGGGTCTATTGTACTGATTTTCTGGATTGTTCCCACGCTTATGACACGTCCTGTTCGCGCATTACTCAAATGGTCTAACTTGCGTCACAATTACCGTGTGGCTAAACGCCGTGCTGCCGCCTTAGCTTATGCCGTGATCAAGGCCAATGGCTATGGTCATGGCTTGGAGGCTTGCGCCAATGCTCTGGCATCCGAAGCGGATGGCTTTGCTGTGGCATGTGTCGATGAAGGTGTACGTATTCGTTCCGCTGGCTTCGATCATCCTATTCTTGTTCTGCAAGGTGCCTATAACGCGGAAGAATGGCAAGTCGCGGCGGATTTAGGCTTACAGTTAGTGGTTCATCACGAACAACAGCTACAAGACTGCCAAGGATTAGAGTTTCGTTATCCTGTGCCGGTTTGGTTAAAAATAAACAGTGGCATGAATCGCTTAGGGATTCGTGTGGATGACGCGAACTCCATCATTATTCAAATTGAAGCGAACGATAATTTACAGCTGGTTCATGTGATGAGTCACTTTGCCACCGCGGACGAGGCCGACGATGCGTTTTTCACTGAGCAGCGTCAAATTATGCTCAAACACGATTGGCCGGTGCCGTTAAGTTTAAGTAATAGCGCGGCGTTGATGCGCGACGAGAGCATTGCTGAAGCGGTGAGTCGTCCGGGGATTATGCTCTATGGCAGTTCGCCGTTGGCGGAAAAAACCGCGTCTGAATTGGATTTGCGTCCTGTAATGAGTTTGCAGTCGGCGCTTATTAGCACGCACGAGGTTGCCGCCGGTGAAGGTGTTGGTTATGGCCATAGTTGGGTTGCCGAGCGTGATACGCGAGTTGGCGTTGTAGCGATTGGTTATGGCGATGGCTATCCGCGTCATGCCCCAGTGGGCACGCCAGTGAATGTTGCCGGTGTTGAATGCCCACTGATTGGTCGCGTCTCTATGGATATGATTACCGTTGATATAACCGATGTGCCTACTGCACAAATTGGTTCATCGGTTCAATTATGGGGTGAGCTGGTAGATATTGATCGTGTTGCCGCGTTGTGCGGCACCATAGGTTATGAATTGTATTGCCAAGTCACTCCGCGGGTGCCACGGGTAACTTTACAGTAAGGCGGAAAATAGGTTTGAGCTGCCAATAGGAAAATAATATGACACTGGATGACCTTCACGCCTATTTGCGGACTAAGCCTGACAGTATTGAGGATTTTCCGTTCGGCCCTGAGCCGAGCGTCTATAAAATCGAGGGTAAAATGTTTGCTCTCGTGATTCCTAGTCAAGACGGTTGGCGTATCAATTTAAAATCCCCACCAGATGAAGCGATTCAATTACGCGATGTATTTACCAGCGTTATTCCCGGTTATCACATGAATAAACGTCACTGGAATACGATTAATTTTCCCGGCGATGTGCCTGAGGCTGAATTGCAGCGCCAAATCGATGTGTCTTTTGCGTTGGTGGTTAAAGGCTTGCCTAAGGCTGCGCGTTTACGTTTGGAAACGCGCTACGGTCGGGAAGCCCTTTATTGTTAGCCGGGTAGCCCGTTAACTGATTGCCAAGGATTGATAGACACGACCGGATTCTACAATCGTTGAGCCTTTCGATAGGATCGCCCCAGTCGCTTGCAAGCCTACTGCCACTGCCGTCATGACGGCTCCAGAAATCCCTTCGCCTTTAATTAAATAACTGGCAATGATGACAGAAATAGAGCCGCCGATTCCAATTAAGGATGCCAGTCCTGATGCCGATTCAATACCAATCCCCCATATTTGATCTTCTTCGTTATCACTGGATTTGATCGTCATTGCATAATCGACAATTTTATAAATGGAGTAGCTCAGTAAAACGATGCCGATGCATATTGAGAAAATATTGGCTATGAGGTTAGAAATAAGGCTAGGAATTTTCAATATCACGGCAACAATCGCGGCCATGATCGCCAGCGATAATCCAGAAAGGCAGAATATGAGTTTTATCTGTGCGGCATTTTTTTCTTCATCGGTCATGGGCTTGCCCGATGGGATATGGGTTCCATCAATTGCTTGAAAAAACATACTCGTCAACTCGGAGATGAGTACGATGAATAGTGGAATCACTGTCATAAAAGCGACAACTTTACCTGCGAAGCCGGTCTCCGTTGTGGTTATTTCCGCTACGGTCGCAACGGGTTGCACGGTTAATGCAACCAATATACCGGCGATGGCAACAATAATCGTTAGTGCGCTTAGCACTTGTAAAAATGCACGAATATCTGCGGCACTGACTTTTTCGCCGCCGGATGAATCGGTCACTGCAGCGGCTCCTAGTGAACGATGCTTAGGCTGATTTTTTTCATTTAATAGCGACGATAAATTCATGTTTTTAGGAAGGTCTTCTATCCACGGAAGAAAGCGTTTGGTCGTTTCTTCCGTAACGATGGCCTTGCCGGAGACGATTTTCCAAATGGCAGTACCAATAAAAGCAAACGGTAAGGTTAGAATATCGAAGTACGATAGTTTACGAGTGCGATCTCCCGACCAGAGTTGGACTAAGGTGCTTATAAAAGGGATGTCGATGGTACTTTCAAGCGCTTCAAATAATCGACCGACTAGAAGATTAATTAACTCCAGCGCCGCCTCCAGTGCGTCGCCTGCTAACTTAGCAATGGTTTTAATAACCCCTTTAAGTAAACGTAGTAGTTCAAGAGGCATCGCACTCAGTTTTTCAAGCAGAGTATCATCGGAATCGAGTTGGCGGCCAATATCCTTAATGACACTGGCGACATCGTTTTCATAATTGGATTGAAGTCGATTAATAAAGGTTGTAAAAACATCAGCTTCGGTTTTAGGTATTGCTGTTGTTGTTTCAATACTATCGAGTTTGGTTTGATTTCCACCCATAATATCGCTACCTGCGCGATTGGTTTTCACTAGCGCAGATGGTGCCGGAATATGCACTCCACCAAAAGAGAGGCTTTGCTCGGCGCTCGCTGAGCGAATGTTGGATGCTTGCTGGGCTTGGCTGATCAATGAGTCTAATTGTTCATCCAAACGATCAATTTGTTTCTGATATTCAGCATTCATTGTGCGCCCAAGTTTAGCGGCGCTGCTGGATGTGGTGAGGAAGCCCGCTTTAATGGTGCTTTGTAAGGCATCGTTAGCGGCAAATACATCAGCTCCAGCAAAGACAAAGCTCACGGCGTCTAGAATTTTTTCACCGATATCCGTTAGTGTATTGCCGATTTTTTCGAAAACACCTGACAGAAAATTCGCGAGTGCTTCGAAGCCGTCAATAATGTTATCGAAGAGCGTACTGGTGAATTTAAATACGTCGTTGCCTATGTGTATTAAAAACTCAACGCTAGCGTCGAAAACCCGCACAATCATTTGTTTAATATCTTCAAATCCCTGACGAATGTGATTGAGAATGTCGCCTGAAAATCCAGCAATCGGTATCGCATTTAGCGTTTGACCAATGGCTGTTTCATTAATGAATGTGCCTTTTCCTTGAGCGCTCATTCGATATTGTGTGCGCAGCGTTCCATCGCATGAAATACCCCGTTTCGATTTGCTCGCGGCATCCCCATAACTTTTTATTAATTGGTTAATCTCACTGCGATGCTCCGGCGGTGCTAGCTCTGCAATGCGACGACTGACACTAAAGCCCTTTGCATTACCGGCTAAGCGTTCGCTAATTCGGCCATTGGGCATGACATCAATGGTAGGCGCATTAGGTGCGTCGACAGTGAATTTCGGTGCTTTGAGGCCATTGGTCGGAATGACTCCGCGAATACGGCCGTAGCTATTGCTTGTGAGCGTTAATGGCAGTCGAGGGCCAACACGATGAGTCATTCCGTCGATATAAAGTAAGCATGGAATATCGCAGGTTAGTGTTATGTCATGACCAGAGCAGGGAATGAAATTGGCATCACTGACTTCAATATCAATGACGTGCGTATTGATCGGAGTGACGTTGGATAAGTCGGTCGTTGCTACCGCCAGTTCATTCGTTGTCCAAGTGTGAGTGACCGCATTTTGGCGTTTGTATTCGATTTTGCCTGCCATTGGTGATACTTGAAATAATTCGGCACCGTCAGGCATAACCCTAGGGCATGCCATATCACTGACCTGATCACCTAAGCAGACCCATGAATGCGTATTTCTCTGACCATCTAAACGCATTAACCAAAGAGTTTGCTGTGTGGCTGGTGTTACAAATATCGCTAGGCTGGCATTTTTATCACCAATATTGCCGACTACGCCGACACTTAAACGATCGATGTTTGCTGGGCTGCTATTTTTAATGCCATTAGTTTGTAGTAGTGAACGATAATTAGGTTTTGTCGAATGAATATTTTCCAGTAATCCAAGATCACCATTCGGCTGATGCACTAATAGCGCATCTTTTATACCTGCTGGCACTGCTAAAATTCGTGCATCGGATAAATCAATACCTTGGCTATCAACCTGAATCGAGCCGCTCTCGAAGCTTAATCTAGGTTGTGCGTAAAAGCGGCTGGTAGGTAATACTCGCGTTGTATGGAATTCAATTTTTCCTTTGCGCAGCCGGAGTAGCGTGTAGCGATTAGCGTCAGAATCCGCTTCGCCGTCAAGTGGCGTGGCCAATTGATAAATGCTGGCATTTTCAATGCCATCCCAATTCGGAATTTCGTGATCTGCATCGTGCAAGGTATCAAAGACAATGTCTTGTTGCGTGATTCGTGATGTGTTGGACGGAGGGCGAGGAAGCATCATGAAAAATTCTTCCTCTCCTCGACCTAATTCTGGGTCACCAAAGCCGCGTGTTACGCCGTATAATACATGTTGCCCATCATTACGACGATGAATCGATAGTTGGCGTACCGACGCTAAAACAGAGCGGGCATCATCGCCTTTATGATCCCATTTTTTCTCGTGCCAGACAGGGCGGCCATTTTGCATAACTGACCAGAGAATTTTTACGCTGTAACTGTGCTGCACTACCGGTGATTGATATTGCACAAATAAATACGTGATTCCATTCTGGTGAAACCCCGATAATTCTCGTACACCGCTAAGAAGCTTTTCTTTACTGCTAGGATCGAACACGTCGCCTAAAGGGGTCTCTATATGCGACCACCCAGAAGCGCTTTTCGGGTCTTCGAAGTAATGCATTAACAAGGTTTGTGTTGCATCTTTTAATTCTGGATGTGCTTGCTGGCGAATACCTATTAAATCGGTTTTGTGCTGGGCATCGGTATCGCTGGAGCGATGAATAGCGATGAGTTTATTGCGTGAATCTGCCGCTACGGGTGTTTGTTTGATGGCTAGATGCTCCACCATAGTGTCGACACTGGCATTGATGGTTAGCGGTAGCGTATAAAGTGAGTTAGTTGATTTCATCGTATGCTATTCCTTGCTAAGTATGATTGGCGGTATGGGATTATTCTGGAACCTTGCAGAATTTCAGCTGGACATAGGGAAAAGTCATCGAGGTCGTGTCGGTTTCACCTTCCAGCTTCGACGCGCCAGGGGATAGGCCTTTAAAGCGATTGGTTGGTAGAAAAGTGGTGGTATCTATCCCCCACGCGCTGAGTGCTACTGGAATATCGACGGTATGTAAATGCGTTGGTCTTTGCTCGGATTTAAGCGCAGCAGCCCCAAAAGCTGTGCCACTTAATGGATCTGGATCTCCTGCATTTCGCGGTGGTAAACCGACAGGGAAGCGGCCCGCAGCAGAGGCCACATTATACAATCCTGACGGGCAAGCGAAGCTTTTGGTGAAGGTTCCCATGCCCGCAGGAAGCTCTGAAATATTAATGGTGTCGCTGGTTTTTTGGCAGGGGCGCAAATAGGTATAAGGAATTAATACATCGGGGGAACCCGCTTTTATATCGCTACGTATCCCTTTCGCGCTTAACCGCTCTATTTGTGGAATGGCTGCTTGGGCGAAATCTGTTTTTTTAAAAATATTAATAAAATAGGAGTCGTCGGTGCTGTTGACCATCAATTTAATATTGTGTTCTTTATCGGGCATGTTGAAGAACAGATTATGCTCATGGTTTTGACTATTACCGCCATCGACTATCGCAGCCGCCGCCGTGGCGACCGCATCGCGTGGTAGGGGTAACGCAGTCCGTCCTGCCCCTCCAATAAGTGGTTCGTACAGCGCCCATCCAGTAGGGCATGCCCCGCCGGTAAACCACTGAACGGTATTCTTAGGCAAAAAGATGCTGAGTGACGGTTCATGAACCGCAGGCTTGTCTTCTTGGCATGTTAGATATTGCACATAAGGCATTGCACCGTCGGAATGACTGGTTGAGCCATTGACGGACACTTCAATGGTTGTAATCCGCTGATGTGGACCGCCAAAGATGTTATTTCCAATTCGACGAAGAGGGAGCGTATCGTCCAACTTATGCTGATGCAGCGGTGCCTGGGCATCGTGTATTGCATCGCCCTTTTGAGCACCTATGAGGGAAGTATTATCGGTCCCTCGAATTAGGTAGCCTTTGGCCGGCTTGTATTCACTCCAGCCAGTTGGGCAGACTTCAGACTCAATCGGAAAAAAAGCCACCATTTGAGCATCGTTGGTAGTCGCTAACACGGGAGTTGGATTCATCAGGCTCGATGCGATTATTATTCCTACCGGTAGGTACTTCATTGCTAGCTCCATGAGTGATCTCTTCTAGATGGCGTTATCAAGAGTTAATAATTAGGTAGTAGAAATACACAATACCTAGGAGCAATTCATCGTTCAAAAGTATGAAGGGTTATGTCATTTAGCGACATAATTTGTAGTGATGACGGCTTTGTCGTATTTGCGATGGCGACTGTTCCAACCATGGCAATCTCTGTTGGCTTGCTAAATAGTCAGTTGCTGGTCTTAATAGAGCCATTCCAACTAGGCTAATCTGTTGGCCTACCTCACTATTTATCAATTGTATGGCGTTCTTTTCGGCATAGGCCGATGCGGCGCATAGGAGATTCCAATGATTAAAGCTTATGCTGCTCTAGAAGCTGGTGGTGAACTGCGTTCGTACGAATATGATCCAGGTCCACTGGGTGCTCATGATGTCGAGATTGCGGTTGAGTACTGTGGTATCTGCCATAGCGATTTATCCATGCTGAACAACGAATGGGGTATTACCCAGTATCCTTTCGTGCCGGGTCATGAAGTGGCTGGGCGCATCAGTGCCGTGGGCGAGCATGTGAAGAAATTCAATGTCGGTGATCGCGTGGGTTTGGGCTGGCATTCTAGTTATTGTTTAGATTGCGGTACCTGCATGGAAGGTGATCACAACCTTTGCCGCAGTGCGCAAGGCACGATTGTGGGTCGTCATGGTGGCTTCGCTGATAAAGTGCGTGCGCAAGCTGCCAGTGTTGTTGCTCTTCCTGATGATCTTTCCAGCGAAAGTGCTGGGCCACTGTTCTGTGGTGGTATTACGGTTTATAACCCTATGGTGCAGTTTGAACTGAAGCCAACGGCTAAAGTCGCTGTGATTGGCATCGGTGGCTTGGGCCATATGGCGGTGCAGTTTTTAAATGCTTGGGGCTGTGAAGTTACGGCATTTACCTCGTCTGAAGCGAAGCGCACAGAAGCGCTTGATCTCGGTGCTCATCACACACTCGATTCGCGTGATAAAAGCGCGTTAAAAGAAGCCGCCGGTCGCTTCGACTTAATCCTTTCTACGGTTAACGTGACGCTCGATTGGAACGGTTACATCAGTACCTTGAAGCCGAAAGGTCGATTGCACTTGTTGGGTGCTGTATTAGAACCAATGTCGATTAGCGTGATGGCGCTCATGGGCGGTCAGCGTTCTGTGTCTTCATCACCGGTTGGTAGTCCTGCGACGATTGCGCAGATGCTTGAGTTTGCGGCTCGTCATAGCATTGCTCCGCAAGTTGAGGTGTTTGATATTGCCGATGTGAATAAGGCTATTGAGCGCTTAGAAAACGGCAGTCCACGCTATCGTGTGGTGCTGAAAGTCGGAAGTTAATTCGATTGTTGTTATTACTCTAGTGAAAATATAGTTGGGGCTAGGAAACCAGCCCCAACTATTGTCGTGGTGTACTCATAGATGAATTCTCCCAGTGCCCTCATTATTGAAGGTGGAGCCATGCGCGGTATTTTTAGTGCGGGCTTGCTTGATGTTTTTATTGAAAAGGGTTTTTATCCTTTTGATTTTTGCTACGGTGTTTCCGCCGGTGCATCTAATGCTGCTGCTTATTTGGGCGGTAAAGTTGGTCGTAATTATAAAGTGATTACGGACTACTGCCGTCGGCCCGAATTCAAAAGCGTAAGACGCTTTTTAATGGGGGGACACTTAATTGATATCGACTGGCTTTGGGACGTTACGGAGCGTGATTTAGATATCGGCCTTGATGCCATTGCTGCAAAAAAAACTCGGTTTTTTGTGGTTATGACAGAAGCCGATACTGCGGAAGCGCACTACATTGAGCCAACCTCAGAAGAACTATTTCAAGCGATAAAGTGCTCTGCGAATATGCCAATTGCCTTTAAAAATCGCGTGAGCTTTCGTGGCCATGATTGGCTAGATGGCGGTGTTGCAGACTCCTTGCCGGTCGCCGAAGCTTATCGTCAAGGTGCACGGAAAATTGTGGTGGTGCGCTCGAATCCGTCTACTTATCGTAAGCAAGCGTATCGTTTGCGGGCTTTGTTTCCCTACTTGTTAAAGCAGTATCCGGCGGTTGCTCGACGATTGCAGCAGCGCCATGCCGAGTACAATCAAGCCCTCGATTTTATTCGTAACCCTCCAGATGATTGTGAAGTGGTTGAAGTCTGTCCACCTGAAAGCTTCGTTGCTGGTCAGTTTACGACCGATCTTGATATCTTAAATGATGCTTATGCGATGGGGAGAGAAGAGGGTGACAAATTAATTACATGTTGGGCTGGGGCATTAGTCTAGCGGTAATCTGAGCGTGTGAGACTAATGACTGATAGCAGTCGTGATTAAATAGATGTAAATCAACAGTTGATTTGCATAATCATGATCTCGTGCATGCAAGTAATACTTAATTAAGTGATAATCAATAATAAATTCATATCGGAGCTAGAATTATGTCACGCAAGTTGCTGGTAACTATACACTTATACTTAGCCGCCTTTTTCGCCCCTATTATCGTCATAATGGCAGCGTCTGGCGGTTTGTATCTATTTGGTGTTAAAGGTGAGATGACGCGAGGAGACTCCATTGTTGTTGCTAATGTGCAGCTAACTAAGGATAGCGCTGCACTTGATGATCAGGTTCGTGGTTTACTGTCTCAAGCTGGATTGAACGCTGATTTTGAGTACGTAAAAGCGGGTAGTTCGTCAGCACAAACTCGTCCAACTAGCCGCGACTACTACCAAATTAAAAATCTAGCCGATGGTGTCGAAATTACCGCCATGTCGCCAGATTTGCAGGCCAGCTTAATGGAACTGCACAAAGGCCATGGCCCTAGCCTCTACAAATGGTTAGAGAAGGCGTTTGCCGCGGCCTTAATCTTGATCATGTTATCGGGTTTGTATCTTGGATTGCAGTCACCCATGCTAAAGCAAAAGACAATGGTTCTGAGTGGTGCTGGTCTTCTGGTTTTTGTAGTGCTTGCTTTACTGTAAATTATTGACTGTATGTTTGATTAAAAGCCGGATTTATTCCGGCTTTTTTGTGGCTGATATCTAAACAGAAAAAAGCGTTTTTGATGCCCGACTGTGGCGTAGCATCAGTTCGGTAATATTCCCCCCTAGCCATTGCTTGTTTTTTACTTTCCAATGTCCTCCTATCATCACTGCATCCGCTTGGCTGGCACCGCATAATACCAAGGCCGCCAGAGGGTCGTGAGCGCCGCTAAAACGGGGTTCATCTAATTTAAAGAGCGCTAGATCGGCTCGTTTGCCAACAGCTATTTCGCCGATATCATTGCGTCCTAATACTTGCGCAGAGCCTTTGGTTGCCAGTGTTAATGCATCGGTATGGGTAAACTCATCGGCTTCATAACGCAGACGCTGAATGAGGAGTGCCTGACGAACTTCTTGCATTAAATTGCTGTGGTCGTTGGAAGCGCTGCCATCAACACCTAAGCCCACTGGTGCGCCAGCAGCTTTTAGTTCGTTAATTCGACAAATTCCGGATGCCAAAACCATATTTGATGACGGACAGTGACAAATTCCAGTTTGGGCGGCTCCTAAGCGTTGAATTTCTTCTTCGTTGAAATGTATACCGTGGGCAAGCCAAGTACGATCATGGAGCCAACCAACGGCGTCGAGATAATCTAACGGGCGTTGCCCAAAGCGTTGCAAGCAAAACGCATTTTCGTCTTCGGTTTCGGCCAAATGGGTATGCAACCTAACTTGGTATGTTTCCGCTAATTCGGCACTAGCAATCATAATGTCGGGTGTGACTGAGAATGGCGAGCAGGGGGCTAACGCCACTTCCAGTAAGCCGTCTTTATCTTGTTGATGATACTGACGAATTAAACGCTCGCTATCGGCGAGTATGGTTTTTTCTGTTTGTACGACCGACTCAGGGGGCAGGCCACCATCTTTTTGGCTTAGGCTCATAGAACCGCGCGTTAAGGTTGCACGCATGCCCAGCGCCAATGCCGTATTGGCTTGAATATCAATGGCATTTTCTAAGCACGCGGGAAATAAATAATGATGATCTGCAACGGTTGTGCAGCCGGATAGCAATAGCTCCACCATGGCTAGTTCGGTCGCTACCTGATGCGCATCTGGGGTTAATTTAGCCCAAATCGGATATAAGGTTTGTAGCCAAGGAAATAGCTTTTTATTGAGTGCTGGTGGGCAAGCGCGGGTTAGAGTTTGGTAAAAGTGGTGATGGGTGTTAATTAATCCCGGCAGAACGACATGCTCAGCTGCATCCCATTCTTGATCAATAATATGCGTAGGCTTTTGCCCTAATCCGACCAGTTCTTGGATTGTACCGTCGATGATGACGATGCCATTACTGGCGTCTGAGTGGTTAGCCGTGAATATTGCGCGCGGATTACGAATCCAAAGTGTTGTCATACAAGTTCCCATATCCAGAGAATGGGCCATAGATACAACTGTAGCCATGCCCCAACCGTTATCGTGCTGGTACATGGCAGTGACTTGCGTGTTAATCTGCCAAGAATAAGCCGCTAATATAGCACCTCATTTTCTAAAATTCGAGGATATTACCTTGCTCAGGAATGACAAACTTAACACCCAGATCATTTAATGCATTTATCTGAGATTTCATCTCTTTCACGATCTTCATGCCATCAAGGCTCGCTTCGGGTTTAATGTGCGTTACCACGATTGTTAGATCTTTTAGCGACTGTTTGGGATCTTTCGGATTAGTAATAGTGGCTAGCTCGTGCAATGAATGCAGCAGCCAGCTCGGCGTCATATGGCCAAAAAGTAGTTTGTCGGGGCGGCCATTTAGGTAAGACGACTCGATAAAAATTCCATTTAATTTTTTACTTTTAATGAGCGGCGCAACCTCGATCCAAAGCTGCTTTAGTAGCTCAGAATTTTCGGGTTTATCATCGCCGGTGTCGCCTAAGTAAAGAGCGTAGTGATTATCAGAGTGGATTAAAAATGCCGTTGACGCACCATGCTCAACATGGCTAAGAGGAAAAATTCGAACCGACATTTTGGTATCTGGAATGGGTAGTTCACGACCATGACTCATATCCCAGTATTCATATTTATTCAGTAGCGGCGCAGTACCTTGGTCAGCGAAGTTAGCGAAAATTCGCCAATTAAAAATATAGTCTTTTAAATCGTTGATGACATTCGTCTGCGCTAAAATTGGTTTTTTGGTATCTTCGGGCGAATTAATGATCATCCCTGCGATATGATCAAGGTGAGCATGAGATATTAAATAAGCGTGAATTAAACTGAGTGGATTTTCTAGCGCTGCTTTCTTATCAGTTAAAGCCAATTTATTAAATGCGCCAGATTTTTTAGCGGCGTAAAAGCCTTCTCGAACAGTACCGCCATCAAGGGCAATAAACTTATCACTGCCTTTTGGCGCGATGAGGTAACACGACATGTTGCCTTCGGCTAGGCCGCCTGAAGTGCCTAATGGCAACACGGTCCAAAACTTTTCTGCCGCTAAGGCTTGTGTGCTTAATCCTAAAGCGCAAAAAAGTACCAAGGTTTTTACCAAATTCAGCATAGGAAGCATCCGTGTAGGGCATTCGCTAAGGTAAATTGACCTTTGGTGGTGGCTTTAAGCCGCAACCGGTCAAAATGATATCTTCTAAGAAGTCGCCGATGTGTTCAATATCATCTTCTTCATATTGGCGCTTGTTAGTCACTTCTAATACTTGAGTGTCGAAGTCAGCGTAGTGCTGAGTTGCTGACCAAATCAAAAATATCAGGTGAGTTGGATCTATCGCACGTATTTTTCCCTGATCAATCCAACTTTGAATGATAGTCGATTTATCTTTAACCCATTGGCGCATGGCCTGACTTATATGACTTTTTAAGTAAGGTGCACCTTGTATAATTTCCATCGCAAAAATTTTAGAGGCGTTTGGATGGGTATAAGATAGGCGAATTTTGGTACGAATAAAGCGACTTAGCACATCGGCAGGGTCACTTTCTTCAGACATATCCGCTAATACTTCGTTCCAATTAGCAATAATGTTTTCGAGTAAAGCGAGGTAAAGATTATCTTTATTTTTAAAATAATAGTGAATATTTGCCTTCGCTACACCTGCTCGATCGGCGACGGCTTGCATGCTTGTGCCTTTAAATCCATGTAATACAAACTCTTGTTCAGCTGCAGCAAGAATATTTTCACTATTTCGTTCACGTATTTTACCGGGTTTATATTTTCTGTTGGTCATGTCCTATATACCTTATAGCCATGCTAAGAGTATAAACTTTTGATAGGTAGAATAGTAAGGGTTGTTCTTACTATTCTGCTCTAGTAGGAATTCGCCAATCTTTGATGGTCAATACTAGAAGCCCTTTGTTCTATTGAGGTAAGACGACATGAATGATTCCAATTGGGTCACATTGGTGGGTGTTTCAGCCCCTAGCTTAGCGCTAGAGGCTGCAGGTATTACTTTATATCCGCAGATGTTGGGATTTTATCTTTGTATACATCCCAATTGGTGAGAATAGTATCCATTACTTTTGTGCCAACGACATAGGCAGATTCAAGTGACGCTTCTAAACCGGCGTAGCCCTCGTTCTCTGCCAGTAGATTTTCTGCCGCGGTAACGCCTGGAGGTGGCGTGGTGTAGTTACTGCCCGTGCGCAAGACCATGACACGGTCTTTATCGACCTTGCCGATATTATCGAGGAAAGACAAAGACATAAATGTGCCTGTATCTTCCATGGCTGAGGTAACAAATTCACCTTTGCCTTCGGTCCAGTAGTCGGTCCATTTATTGGCCCATTCATTCATTATTTCGCCATGCCAGAATGTCATCGCTGCAAGTTGGTCGCCTTTTAATACAAACGGTTTGCGCTGTGCGTTAGGGTGATTAACATAAAGTTTACGAGTTTCATCTAAGCTCTCGAAATCAGGAAGTACCATATCTTTGGTTAGATCAAACGCCCAATTTGTTAGCTCTGGATTCAACTGTAACATTTCGCCTGTTGGCGCTGGTTTATTCGGATCGTATGGCTTCTTAGTATAACGAGCAAAATATCCCGTTTCCCAATCCTCTGGCATTTCACGCGGATCAATTTCGTGCGCTAAATCGCCATCCACTAAGTATTCAGCCCAAGCGGCAGAACCAATAGATGCATCTTCTGGATCAATACCAGCAATACCGGCGATTAACCAATAGGCATGCGATAGGTCGAAGCGAGGGTCCATACCTAAAGCCATGGCGGCACCTGCCGAATGCGAGGTGCCTATGCCAGTTACCATGCCTAGCACGCCGGTTTCTTCATTCATGTAGAGGTCGTGATAAGAATTAGCAAACTCAAATTTGGTATCGAGATGCTGGCGCTCCTTCCATAGCTGGAACTCACCCGCGGTATCGCCGGTGTCTTCACCAATTTCGAACATAGTAACAACCACAAACTTAACGGGAATGGGTTTTACTTCGGGGGTTACTGAACCATTTAATGCGGTATTGGTGCTGTTGTTGCAGCCCGTTAATATAGCGGCGCTTAGCGCACTGAGTGTGAGTACTTTCATTAAAGGTTTAATCATGGTTCTTTCCTAATTATGAATATAAAAACAGGTGCAATTAACTATTCTGGTTTACCCAGTTATGCTGGCGCTTCAAATCTTCGGCATACTTCAACCAACTTTTAGCGCGGCGTTCGGCATAGTCGTAGGCAATGGCATTGCGAAAGGCTTTCATGCCATCAGAAAATTTAGTTTGTTCGGTAAGGGCAATACCAAGCGACACCCATACATTGCCGGGTTTATCGACATCTTTTGATAGCGCTGATCTAACGGCTTCTTCGGCTTTTTCCCATTGAGCTTTTTCAAGGTATAGGTTCGCAATACGAACATAGGGATTACCGCTACCAGTAACCGTTGCAAGCTGTTCAAAGGCTGTAATCGCTTGCGACGATTCTTTTGCTGCAACCCATGCATTCGCTAATAGATCTAAATACTTTTCGTTTTTTGGCAGGGCTTCTTTATCGATAGCTGCGGCTAAGAGACGAGCGCCGTGCTCGGGGATTCCCTCTGTAATTGCTAGTTGGATCATGGAACGAATAGAGCTTTCTTTATCTAAAACGCCACTTTTCCACGCCAATTGCAGTGTTGCTAGGCCTTTTAGCTCATCTCCGCGGGTAATATAAACGCTGGCTAGCTGCTCCCAATAAGAAGGTTTTTCCGGCCAAAGCGATATTGCTTGTTTTAATGTTGATTCAGCACCTTTGTAGTTCTTAACCTCAAAATAACAAGCAATCAGTAATTGAAACCAACTCTCTTTAGGATTTTCACTCTTATTGATGGCAGCGCTGGCGTAAGGGATTGCATCTAGATAGTTCTTAGTTTGAGCAAAAATATTCGCCATAAATATGGATTGATCCGGAGTAGGATTCTCCAGTGTGCTAAACCATTCTTTAGCAAATGTCAGTGCCTCATCGAATTGGCCTTGAGCGGCATATAATTGTGCAACCATATAGCCAACGCTGTACTTTATGCTTTCTGGTAGTCGATTAAGATCCAAGCTCTTACGCAAATACGCGATGGCTTTGGGATAATCATTTTTACCCATTTCGGTGTAGCCCTGCATTTGCAGGACTAACGCGGCATCAATTGAATCGGCCTCAACCTCTGCATAGAGTTCTGCGAGTGCCTTTGTTGCCTCATTAAGTTGGTTGGCCGCAATTTGTTCTTGAATCGCGGTTAATTTCTTATAGGTTCCAGAGCTTACTGAATCGGCGGCAGCATGAACTTGCCCGACGGAAAATATAAGATACACCGTGATTAGACAGGCACTCCAAAATCGACCATGTCGAACGGTTCTGCTGTTCATTTGATCTTGTATATCCATCATACAATCCTAATCAATGATGACGACGGCACCGAGACCATCGCCCTCTAATTTATTGGTTTAAAGTAAATTCAATCGTTTGTTGAGCGCGTTGCGATTGCGGCTGACCATTGACAATTTTCGGTCGGAATTTCCATCGTTGCATGGCTTGCACAGCCGCGCTGTCAAATAAGCGTGGAGGTTTAGATTCCGTTACTTCCACATCAGCAACCGTACCATCAGGACGAATGGTAACGGCCATAGTGACATAACCTTCTAGCTTGGCTTGCTTAGCACGTTGCGGGTAAGCGGGCGGTACACGCACCATAGGTATAACGTCGGTATCAAACCCGGCCATGCCGTTACCTACCTGCATTGTGCCCAACGCTGGACCTTCACCCTGATTAATTCCCATGCCAATATTAGGCATATTCATACTCAGACTCGCTGTAGCGCTGTCGAACGAGTTCGATAGCGCATTATCCGGTGTCGCTGGCGGCGGTGTTTCTGGTGGCGGTGGCGGATCGGGTAGACGCCTATCCTTAGTAGCAACGTCTTGCGACGAAGTATCGACACGAACAAAGTTAAGGTAGGTTTGGTTGCGGTCGGGCTTCTCAAACATACCATCGGTTGCCACCATCAATTGCATGGCTGCAAAAATCAGTAAACCAAACACGATGGCGGCGCCGATACTAACGACGTGTTTTAACACCATTACTTATTCTCCGACGCCACTGACACCGAGGTTGCTCCAGCTAATCGCGCTTGGTCCATCACTTCGATAAGAGCACTGGTGTTTGAATCGCGATCGGCAACGATAATAACGGCGGCACCTGGGTTTTCAGCCAGAGACTTTTCAACGTTCGCCCGTACTGCACGCTTATCCACTTCACGTTTGTCGATAAATACTTGGTTGGCTGCAGTAATTCCTATCTGAATACTATTGGATTCTGATACGACGGATGTCTCTGCATTCGGTCGTGTAACATCTACCCCGGATTCTTTTACAAAAGTTGAGGTGACGATAAAGAAGATCAGCATAATGAAAACCACATCTAGCATCGGCGTTAAGTCGATTTGGTTTTCTTCGTCTTCGTTCATTAAAAACAAATTGTTATTCATACAATTTCCTCACTGATGCGGCGCATCATTAATGTGTCGGCATGCTTTGCTGGGTATTGCGCAGCTCTCTGCTGTAACGACGATTAAGCTCAGTAGCAAACGGAATGGCTAATAACGAAATCACCATCCCAGCCATGGTTGGGATGGTCGCTGCACTGACACCATTGGCCATGGCGCGTGGATTTCCTGATCCCATATACGCCATGACTTCAAATACCTGAATCATCCCAGTGACCGTGCCGAGCAACCCCAACATAGGGAGTAGGGCAATTAAGCCTGTAATGAGTTTTAAATTGCGTAGCATTAAGCAGTCGATCTCGGACACAAGTTGATTGCGAATTTGCAAAGAAAACCAAGAGGTTTTATCGCTATTTGCTTCCCATGCTTGAGCACTTAATCGACGCTGTATTGGATACTCGCGTAGAAAGAACCAGTAACGTTCGAATATTAAATACCAGAGTAAAAATGTCGTGGCTAAAATTGCCCACAGTACTTCTCCTCCAGTATTTAAAAAATCCAAAAGATAGGTTTGCATATCCATTTTGATGTGCCTCTACTTACGACTTATGGCTAGCAATTTCAGCGGCTTTTTGTGCCACCATGCCAGACGCTTGCTCGCCAATGACCTTGCTAAGCTGTTGGTTCTTACTGGTGAGTAAGTTGCTAGCCAGCAATAACGGGATTGCCGCGCATAGCCCTTCGACCGTTGTAATTAAGGCCTGAGAAATACCGCCAGCCATTAACTTAGGATCACCAGTACCAAATAAGGTAATTGCTTGGAAAGTACCAATCATGCCGGTTACTGTGCCTAATAAGCCCATCAACGGTGCAATTGCCGCCATCACTTTGATCGTTGATAAGCCTTTACGCATATCGGTAATGTCTTTAAACACAACTTCATCAAGTTTCTTCGAAATAACATCTAGGTCGTTAAGATGTTTATTTTCGTAGAAGGCAATCATCATGCGGCCCAGCGGATTGTCATCGGATGGATGGTCCATATCTTTTAATTGGCGCTTCATGCGTCGAGATACGGCCGATAAACTCAAGAAGCGCATGAGTACGATCAACATACCGACGATACCGACGGCAATAATGGCGTAACCCACTTCTTTACCTTGTTGCACTCGTTCGAAAAGACTTGGCGACTGCACAAGTAATCCGAGTAAAGCGCCACGCGAAGGATCAATAGCGAAGTTAACCTCGCCAGCGGTGCTGCTGATATCGGCAGCAGTATCTTGAATATAACCTGCTGGTTGACGTGACAACTCCACCAGTTGCTGGCTATCGGAAGCGTAACTTAGGTATTTATCGCCTGTGACTATATTAAACGTGCCGACACGAGTGACGGCTGCATCATAGGTTTCACCGCTTGGCTTAACGACTTTTGCATCGAAGCGACTGACGGCAGCAGACTCCGAAATTTCTTGCAGCATTAGTCCCCATAATTGTTGCATTTCAGCAATGGTAGGTACTTCTTTGGCTTTAGCTAAAGTACCGATCAGTGCTGTACGATCAGGAAATTCAACGGTAATTACCGAGTCAAACATCACTTGCTGAGTATCTCCGGCGATTTGGCGAAATACTCCAAATAACTCCCCGAGATTTCCAGTGCGACGATCAAGTTGTGTACTTAATTCGGCTAACGATACTTCGTTATTATCGAATTCAGTTTTCAATTGTGCGCGCAGCTTTTCTTGTTCTGCTAACTGAGCATTGACATCCGATAGCATTTTCTTTTGCTCGCCCGCAGCCGCACGGAAGCGCTGCTCACGTTCGCTGTTGTGTGATGCTTCAGAACTAATGTCTTTAGAGATTTGTTGATATAGCTCTTGCAAAGTATCAGCCTGACTAACGGCGCTAAACGACACTGCTAGCGATAGTGTTAAACCAGTTATTGCTGAAGATAAGCGGGACGATTTTGGTAATAAATTCATGGTAACAACACTCCTTAAAGTGCAGGCGCGTTGACCGGAAGGGTCAGCAGTTCTGGTGGCATTTGTTTGCGGGCTATACGCAGTCCGTCGCGGATGCTATTGCGATGGCTGGAATTTAACATTTCCCAAGCATTACGTTCCGAATCCCAGCGGCCGCTCTCGGAGCCATCCAGTGTCTGGTAATACAAGCCGACACGACCAATGCGTAAGAAATCGACGGTTCTTGGTTCGCTGTTATCGTTTGTTACGAGTACGTCACGATAGGCCTCGATGGTGCGACCAAATTCCATTTCAATCTGATAGGCTTCCATAATGCGGCGATATTTTTCTCCAGCACTGACATTAGCTTGATCAATCAGTATGGTTAGGTTTTCAAAACGTTCTTTTCGATCATTCAATAAGAATGGAACATCCGCTGCGATAATATCTCCTAGCGTCGTAGTCATCTTTAGCATCAAGGGCAAAGCACCCGTTTCAATGCTATCAATGTCATTAATCTGTTGATTAATACTTACAATTTCGCTTTTTTGAGATTCAACTAACTTAGCCATTTGTTTATTGAAAATGGTTAAGCTTTCTAAGCGTTGCGCTGCGACTCTATACTTTTCGAAATCGGACGTGGTTTGATCAACTAAGTTGTTGATTTTTTTTTGGCTGGCAGCAGCACTTTTATCAATTTTTTCTTGCCCTGCTAGGCTGTTTTCTACTGCACTGACCGGCGCTGCAATTAATGCAGATGCGAGCAGTGTTAATGTCAGAGATTGACGCAATACCATAGTAAGCCCCGGTATTTATCGGGAGGTCAGAGACCTCCCCCGTTAGTGAAAAGTGTGACTAACCAAGTTCAGAATTTAACTGAAGCACTTGCAATAAAGTGACGTGGCAATTCGGGTAGTACGATGGTTGCACCGAATAAGTCTGGGAAGTTAGCGCGGAAGTAGCGCTCGTCGGTTAAATTTTTACCTTGTAAACCGAAGTTCCAATCTGCCACGCTGTATTTAACCCCCGCGTTGAATACCGTGTAAGAAGGCAATTCAACAGACTTCGAGAAGCTAGAGTAAGTTGAGTCGGCATGGACTGCGCTACCAGTAATGTTGAACTTATCGGTAATGGCGTACATTGCCGTTAAGCTATACATGTTTTCTGGAATACCGGCTTTTTTCGATTCTTCTTCGTTAGCAACAAGATTTAAACCTTTCAGAACATAGCCATAGTAGAGTGAAGGATCACTCACACCGGTTGTATCTTCAGCACCTAGGAATCCAAACTGAGTACCATTTTCTTCAGCGGTTAAGTTAAATACTTCTAGGTGAGTAAATGCACCGGTTAAGGTTAGTTTCTCTGTCGCTAGGAAGCGGAATTCACCTTCAAAACCTTCGCTTTTAGTGGTGTTGTTACTCACTTGGTCTTGCGCTGAATAGTTAGTGCGTTCTTGGGTAAAGTAGGCACTAGAAAGGTATAAACGATCATCGAATAAACTCGCTTTAATACCCACTTCTTTCAGTGTTGAGTCAGCAATGGCATCACCAGATTCGATTAAATCTGGGGATATTTCTGAACCCTGACCAATCACCATAGTGGCTTGCTTAGAGGCTGTGATGTACGGCGTTACACCGATAGGCAGCGTATAGGATAAGCTTGCTGTCCATGATGTTGCGCTATCGGAGTCATCTGCGCTTGTCGCGCCACTACCATCGTGCAGTTTTTCAGCGATATCTTTGCTCTTCATATCGAAGTAATCATAACGAGCACCTAACAACAGGTTTAATCGTTCAGCAAAGGTGTAGTCTGCCAAGAAAGCTAAGCCAATATCCGTGTATTCACCTTCTTTATAACCGGCATAGTCGCTGTCTGTTCTCGTTGCTAATTGCTTAGCGTCTAATGCAGTGGATGGTCCTGTTAGATCGCGGCGGTCGAAGTATTCGTAGTCGAAGTCGTCGCCTTGAATAAAGCTGGTATAGCGCACTGATGGCGATATTTGATAGTTTGCTTTGATCGAATCGCCGTGGTCCATTGAGAATGCAAAGATGACCTGATCTTCTATTGCATACGAATCAACGAATTGAGAGAAGCCATAAGCGTTTTCGTTGATGTTTTCGAGCTTTTCGTAAAACAGTTTATTAGTAACACTCGACGTGTCGCTGAAGTCATGAATGGTATCAAAGTACAAGGTACTCACTTTGGTGCGTAAGACGTCGTCTGGTGCTACCAGTGTTTGATTACCTTTGAGCTTAGCCGTTCCGACATTTTCTAATGCCCACGCTGGGTCCATATCAGCATCGGTAGCCGCAGAACCCGGAACAAAGAAGTTGTTGGCTGCAGTGCCTGACCAAGCATCAAATTCATCCGGTGAGTTAAGTCCGTCGCCATTGGTATCAACGCTTTGTGCGGTTCCCGTTATGTATGTGCCGTTATCAATTAAGTCTTGTGTTAGACGGTTCCAACCAGCCACTTGATTGCCGTCGAAATCCTGATACATACCACCAAATTCAACCCGTGTTTTATCGGTTAAATCCATGTTAAAAGAGGCTTGATAAATACTTTGATCGGTTGCTGAGTTGTCATAGTAGCTACCTGAGTTTTCGCTTTCTGCGTAAACGTAATAGCCCAGTTTCTTGCCTGCAATTTCTCCTGGGCCGCCCACTTCTGCCGTCAGTACATTTTTGTCCCAGGTACCTTTAGTAATGCCAATCTCACCCATCGGCTCTTCTAGGTATTGTCCGGTTTCTGCGCGTGCCGATTTAGGTTCGAAGTTTAGATAGCCACCAATTTTTGATGGACCATAAATAGGCGATGCTGGTCCGCGGACGATATCAATGCGATCAGATGCACCAATTGGGGTAGGGTAGTTACCCGGGTTGTTCACACGGCGGACGCCACGAAAATATACTTCGCCCGGTGTGCCGCGCACATCAAGAGAACCGGCAACACCAAAGAATGACTGGGTGAAAGCACCTGGAGAGATTAATACCAAGTCGTCGATATCGGTGATCGCGTAACTGTCCAGCATGCTGGCGCTAACGGAAGTAACACCGCGTGGCGTTTCTAAAATAGTTTTGTTAAAACCAAAAACAGACTTTACCGGCTCAGTTGGCATTATCCCCATTGTGTCTTCGACGGTGCTTTCAGCAGTGTAAGTTTCTAGCTCTACAACATCTTCTTCAGCTGCCGACACCAAGGCTGGTGCAGCGAACGCGAGTCCGATGACAAGGGCTAATTTATTGAGGCGAAAGGATTTTTCATCAGTCATTCTTGCTCCCTCCAGAAAGGATATATTGCAAAAAGTTATTCAAAAATTTGAAGGTTAAAATTGAACTTAATCTGACTTGAGCAATGCATATGCCAAAACCCTGTCCAATTGGTCATATTTTTGAATCCGGATGAAAATAGCTAGAATCTCAGCTAAAAGTCCGATTTTTTTATACAAATCGGCTATTTGGTCAGGTTTTTATCAGAAAATGACGAGACCAGATAAAAACGGTTAAGAAGTGTTATGCAGAGTGAAAATAAGGGCGCGAAATTTGACTTAACTTTGCACTATTTTTGAGCCTTGAAAAAAATAAGGCTCAAAAATAGGCATGCTTTGAGTGACTATTCTTGGACTAAACAAACGCTGTAGTAATTGCATAGGAATTGGTATGACACAGGAGTGACATTCGCTTTCTTTAGCTTTCCTGAGGCTGCTGTATCTTCGAAATGTTTGATGCGTTCTTCGTAAGTTTTGATGAGTGAAGCCTTCGTTTTGTCATCGACAAAGCTGTATTTTAGTGAGTTGAGCGAGAGTGTTTTGATCTCCTCCCAGCTCAAATTAAATTCTTTCACAGCAACAAAGAATTCGTCGGTCATATTCGAATCCCACATACCACGGTCATCGGTTGATAGTGCTACAGGAATACCAATGCGCAAGTATTCTGGGAATGGGTGTTGAGAATATTCATCGACGTACTCTAATAGTAAGTTAGAGATAAGATTGATCTCTACCATATAGGGTCCATGACGCATTTCCCTCATCAATTCGTCGTCGGTAATGAGATTAATGCCGTGACCAATGCGATCTGCACCTAAAAGAAGCGTATCGCGAATATGTGAATTTGGTTCGTCGACTTCACCGGCATGAATAGATAACTTCACATTGGTGTATGTGCGGCGCAGCTCTCGCAGTGTTTGCAAAAAGCGCATTGGGTGACCTTTGTCGTTATCTTCACGGCCAACCATATTAACCGCTAGATACAAATCAGAGTGCGCAGAAACAAACTTGTAGTCACGGATCAGTTGCTGTTCGGCGCTGGGTACAAAGCGCAAAATGGATTCTTGCAAGCGCACGGTAACCCCAGTAGCTTTTGCATCCGGTTGTTTCAGCCGCGCTTTAATCATAGCGACAAAGTCTTCGTCGCTGACTTCGGTACCGTCAGCGAGTTGGTAGCCTAAGCTACCCATCATCGGCTCCATATAAATTAAGCCTTCAGCACCAAAGGCTTGCATGTTTTTTACTAAAATCTCTAACATCAGATACGGGTTGTCGGTCAACTCATATAGGCGCTGCCAGTGAGTTTGGAAGAATTCGTCACGACCTTCACCTTTGCCGTTTAAACGGATGGCGTTTAAAAATGCCGCTTTTTCTTCGCTATTTAGATCTTCAAGACGTTTGTATTCGCTTTGTTCACATTCTGACATTGTCGCGTAGGTGCGCTCTGTCACGGTTTTAAATAGCAACAAATAAGGGCTACCAGCAAATTCATTGCTGCCATAGGGCACACAGTTGTTGATGGTGGTCTTGGTAAAATAGTGATAACCATTTTTGCTTTGATCTAGGGCTAGGTCGTACCACCACTCGGAACGAGCAGCACCAGAAATATGATTGTGCAAGTCGCCGCCTTTCGGCATGGCATAGAGAAAGGTGTAGAGATCTTTATCGGATGCCGTATTTTTGAATTTTTCAAACCAATCCATATCGGCGTAAGACGATGAGGCATGCATAGCGGTAGAGCAGATAAGCACTGCGCTTGCTGTAATCTTTTTGAGTGATGAAGCGATACGTTTCATAGCAAGTCCTGAATTAAGGTTGGCTAATGATGGTTTGGAATTCGGTAAACACATCGGCAGGGCGAGTATTCATACATACTTTTGTGGTTGGGCCTGAGCTTGCGGCTACGACCTGTCCGGCGTTGGCAGCATTTAAATGCTGGCGTGCTTTTCCACTGGCTGCGCTCGCTGGCATGGTTAGATCTGAGGTGCCTAAATACGGAGTGTCGCTAGCCTTTTCGACGACGGCGGTTAACGCGATATCTGGTCCTTCGCATAGGGTTGGATTAGCGCTAACAATGGCGGCCATAACATCCCAGAAGTAATACTCTCCGGTATCAATAAACCAGCGATTATTGTCCATAACGCGATCAATAAATTGCCCCGCCGGATCACTGACCATTAGTTTTAAGGCATCGGCAAAACCATGGGTGACGCGTACTTTATTGGTGACATCTAAGCCCACCATGGTTTTATGCAAAGTGCTGGAGAGCACGATTTGAGTCGCCAGAGGATCAATAAAGTAATTCCACTCTGAAACTGTATTTGGATGTCCCGCGGTAAATTTAGGCACAATAATATTGCCCCCTTGCTGATAGCTACCGCCCATCATGATCAGTTCGGCCACTTTACTTTGATCGTCGGGATAACGTTGCAGCCATTGCGCAATGTTCGTTAATGGCCCTACGGCGACGATGGTTAACGGCTGATCGCTATTAATAATGGTTTGATGAATTAATTCGGCAGCATGCAGGCTTGCCTGAACATTAGCGCTGGGATGCTGCAGCCAATGACTCATGTCGATACCCGATAAGGTATCGGAATCAAGGCGCCACGGCTGTGGGAATACAAAATAGCCATCGAGTGGATAATCATCACCACAAGCAATAGGAACAGAGCGGTCGCTCACCAGCTTGAGTAAATTCGTTGCATTATCTAGCCCTGCTTGGCAGTGACTTTCGCCACTGTTTGATACAGTAATCGCGCGAATATCAATGCTAGAATTTTTTTCTAGATATAACAGCGATAACCAATCATCAATGGCCATATCGGTATCGAAAATAATGGCCTTCTTAGCATCATCGGCATGGCTATTTGAGGCTAGGCTTGCAGCGACTAGCAGCAAGTAAAATACGTGTTTAAACATAGGCACTCGGTTATTTAATACTGGTGATGACTAAACCATAGGTTTAAAGGGTTGGCCGATGGAGCGCGGCGCACTCATCTTGGTTTTAGCAGCATCCGAGGATAACCAAACCAAGACTAAAATAGTGGCGACATACGGCAGCATGGCCATGACATTGGGATGTACTTCGAAGCGAGTGCCTTGCAGTACCAAGTGCAAAATACTGGCAAAGCCAAATAACCATGCACCGAGCATGATGCGTTCAGCTTTCCAGCTGGCAAATACTACTAGGGCTAACGCAATCCAGCCGCGACCTGCGGACATACCTTCGGTCCACATTGGCGTGTATACCAAGGATAAATAAGCACCCGCCATACCGGTCATCGCGCCACCGAACAGCACGGCACCATAGCGAATGGTTTGAACTGGAATGCCGATGGCATTGGCGGCTTCCGGATTTTCACCAACCGCGCGAATACTCAAACCCAAGCGAGTCGAGCGAAATACCCAATAAATCGCTAAAAATAAGACAAACGATAAATACACGAGAGGATCATGTTGAAATAGTACGCGGCCGATTACCGGGATATCGCTTAGTACGGGAATATAAATCGACTGAATGCCTTCTAAGCCAATTCCGACGTAGGAAGCACCAATAAAGGCACTTAAACCACCACCGAAAATCGTGAGTGCCAAACCTGTGGCAATTTGGTTGGTCGCAAGGGTTATCGATAACCAGCCGAATAGCAGCGCCATGGCACTGCCGCCGATCATGGCGAGTGCGACTCCTAAGCCATAGGAGCCAGTCACGTAAGCGGCGATAAAACCAACCACGGCACCAACCAATAACATGCCTTCTTGGCCTAGGTTTAATACGCCGGATTTTTCGCACACCATTTCACCTAGAGCAATAAGGATGAGGGGCGTTCCTGTTCGCAGTGTGGCGTATAAAATATTAGTGATTAAATCAATGTCCATTACAGATCTCCCGTCGCACGAGTACGCGGCGTAAATACAATGCGATAACGAATTAGCAGGTCGGCGGCTAGCATGAAAAAGAGCAGCATGCCTTGGAATAAACCGGTTAGCGACTTGGGTAAGCTCATTTCTATTTGAATCATTTCGCCCCCCATAAAGGTAAGCGCGAGTAAAATACTGGCGAGGAAAATACCAACGGGTTGCATGCGTCCAAGAAAGACAACAATGATCGCGGCATAACCATAGCCCGGTGATACTTGTGGAATGAGCTGGCCGATGGGGCCGGTAACTTCTGAAACGCCAGCAAGGCCGGCTAATGCACCGCATGCTAACAAGACAAACCACGTTAATTTTTTCTCGCCAAAACCTGCGTAGCGTGCCGCCTTAGCATCTTCGCCCAGCACTGTAATTTGATAGCCAATCCAACTACGCGCTAACACAAAACCAAGAGTAATAATGGCGATAAAGCTAAAGATTAATGAGATATTTAACCGGTAATCGTCGGCAAATAACGGCAAGATAACCGCATCAGAAAAAGTTGCCGACTCGGGGAAGTTAAAGCCTTCAGGGTCTTTTAATGGCCCATGCACGGCATACAACAAGGCATTGAGAGCAATGTAGTTGAGCATGATGGTGGTTAAAATTTCGTTGGCGTTAAATCGAGTTTTTAACCAAGCCGCTAAACCAGCCCACAATAGTCCTGATGCGCTGCCACACAGGAGCACCCAAACTAAGGCCCAGCGTGAGCTGTCTTCGCCAAATTGCAGTGCCGCAGCACTACCGCCAAGCGCGCCCATAATAAATTGCCCTTCGGCACCGATATTCCAAATTTTTGCGCGATAACACAGAGTTAAGCCGGTGGCGCAGAGTAAAAGTGGGGCGACTTTAATTCCCAGTTCCGTAAGGCCATAGATGTCGCTTATCGGTGCTAAAAAGAAGGTATATAGGGCGGTGAGTGGGTTGTGTCCGAGCAGGCCGAACAATAATCCACCGGCGAGCAAGGTCAGGGCGATGGCAATCAGTGGCGATACATAGCCCATGAGTGCGGAGTCATGTTGACGCGCCTGCAACTGAATCATGCGCATTGCTCCTGTTGGTCGCTAAATTCGCCCGCCATCCATTGCCCTAACTGACCAATGCTTACATCATGAGTGGGTTGTATTGGGCTTAGCCGTCCGTCGCAGAGTGCGCCAAGGCGATCGCAAATTTCATACAGTTCGTCGATATCTTCCGAAATAACTAAAATTGCTGCGCCTTGATCCCGCAGTTCAATTAGGGCTTTGCGAATTAAAATAGCGGCACCAATATCCACGCCCCAAGTCGGGTGAGAGCACACGAGTAATTTCGGCTGTTGACGAATTTCTCGGCCAATAATAAATTTTTGTAAGTTACCACCCGATAAGCTTTTTGCTTGAGCGTGAGTGCCAGCGCATTTAACGTTGAAATCGCTAATGACCGCTTCGGCGAAATCGTTCACCTCATGCTGACGTATCCAGCCGTTGTTGAGCAAGCCGCAGTGACTGCTGCTGAGCAGTGCATTGTCGGTCAGGCTCATATTGGGTACGGCACCACGTCCTAAACGTTCTTCTGGCACAAAGGCAAAACCTAATTCGCGGCGTTGGCTGGCAGATAACTTGCCAATCACATCGCCGTTGAGGATAACCTCGCCGGCTTCGCGCATATCTTCACCGCTGAGCACCGCCATTAATTCTTCTTGGCCATTACCTGCAACCCCAGCAATGCCTAATATCTCGCCTTTTTTTACATCGAACGACACGTCTTTTAGCGACATGCCGAACGGATCGACCGGGGTTAGTGATAACGGCTTCACGATTAGCACCGCTTCGCCCCCCACCTGTTTGCTAAAACCTTGCTCTAGAGGGGTTTCATCACCCACCATTAAACGCGCTAAGGTCATGCTGTCGCAGGACTTAGGTTCGCAATGACCGGTAACCTTGCCATTGCGTAGCACAGTCGCTTGGTCACATAACGCACGCACTTCATCTAACTTGTGTGAGATGAACAAAATGGCGCAGCCTTCTGCTTTTAGGCGGTTGAGGGTGATGAATAGCTGTTCCACCTCTTGCGGCGTAAGGACGGATGTCGGCTCGTCTAAAATCAATAAGCGAATGTCTTGTAGTAAGCACCGTACGATTTCGACACGTTGACGTGCTCCTACCGATAGCGAATGCACGTAACGATCAGGATCAAGTGCCATGCCGTAGTGTTCCGATACTTGGCGAATACGATCACTGAGTGCGCGGCGATTACGGGTTTGGTCTTTCGGGAGGCTGAGAGCGATATTTTCTGCCACCGTTAAGGTTTCGAATAAAGAGAAGTGCTGAAACACCATGCCTATGCCCAATTCGCGGGCATGTGCAGGGCTGCGTATCTGAGTTGGCGTACCCTCCCACAGCAGAGTACCGGCGTCGGCCGCTACGATGCCGTAGATGATTTTCATTAGGGTACTTTTACCGGCCCCGTTTTCACCGAGTAGGGCATGGCATTCGCCCGCCGCTACTGCAAGGTGAATATCATCATTGGCAATGCAGCCGGGATATTGTTTGCGGATGCCCCGCAGTTCGAGTCTTGATGTCACGTTAGCTAAACCTGATGGTGCAAGAACAACAGCTTTTAAAAAGCTGACTAGATGGACAAGATGTTAGCAATTAACTTGCCAGTATCTATTCTTGAATAGAATGAGGTTTCAAAATATAAGCTTGACCAGTTGGTCAGGAAATTGCAGGCTGGAAAATAAGGTAAACAAGACGGCTACTCGGGAAACTTCAATCAGCCCAGTCGCTATAGGTGATATCGCACGTTTAGCGATCACGCTATGCGCGTTTTAAGCCCGAGTTTCTTGGTATTTTTAACAAGAGTGTAGGATAGACAGTGATACGTTTTAATTTAAATGGTGAATGGATCGAAGATGGGAATATTGACCCCATGTGCACCATTCTCAATTATTTGCGCACTCAAATGGCGCAGACAGACGTGAAGGAAGGTTGCGCAGCTGGTGACTGTGGCGCATGCACTGTGATGCTCGCTAGCCTCGATAACGGTCAGCTTTCTTTCTATACGGTCAATGCTTGCATTGCCTTAATGGCGCACCTGCACAATCGCTATATTTTTACTGCGCAGGGTATTGCTCAACAGTCGTTACACCCAGCGCAACAAGCCATGATTGATTTCCATGGATCGCAATGTGGATTTTGTACCCCTGGTATTGTGATGTCGCTAGCGACTCTGTATCAGCAGCGACTGCAACAGGGTATTGATTTAAATATTGTGCCTAGCGATCACGATATTCATGCCGCGTTATCGGGTAATTTATGTCGGTGCACCGGTTATCAGCCTATTGTCTCTGCGGCTCGTCATATGGGTGATTATCCCAAGAGGGATTGTGCTGAGCAGGTACAAGCAGCCGCTGTTGTAGAGTTTGATCCTAATGCAGGCGTTAGCCGTGAGCCGTTGCAGCAGAGTGCCTCCTCACAATTATTTATGCCGCAGACCGAAGCCGAATTAATTGCACTCTTGCAGCAATATCCAACGGCGCAATTATGGGCCGGAGGCACCGACTTAGGGCTCGCGATTACCCAACAATTTAAAACAATGGCGTGCGTTATTGTGCTTGGTCGAGTGCAGGGTTTGTCCTCGATTGAAATACAGAATAAGCAAATGTCGCTGGGTGCTTTGTGCAGCTACAGCGACGTTGAACAAGAATTAACCCCCCGTGTTCCTTCACTCGCCGAGTTAGTGCAACGAATAGGCTCACGCCAAATTCGTAACCTCGGCACTTTGGGGGGCAATATTGCCAACGCATCACCTATCGGCGATATGCCCCCCGCTTTTTTAGCATTAGGAGCAGAAGTAGAAATTAATGGTATTTATGGTCTGCATACCATAGCACTAGAGCAGTTCTTTACTGGCTATAAGCAAACTCAATTGCGTGCTGGGGAATACATTCGTCGAATTACTTTTAATTTACCGCAAGAAAATGACCATCTATTTCTTTGGAAAATCAGTAAACGTCATGATGATGATATCTCAGCGGTCATGTTTGCCCTTAAACTCAGCATTGAAAATGAGACCATTATTGCGGCTAAGTTAGCCTTAGGCGGCATGGCCGCGACCCCGATCAGAGCGTATCACGTTGAGTCAGGGTTAATAGGTCAGCCCGTTAATCTAGCGATATTTAAACAGGCAGGCAGTTTGCTTGAGCAAGATTGCAGTCCGATGTCGGATGTCCGCGCGAGTGCGAGCTACCGCCTGCAAGTCGGCAAGAATTTATTGCTACGCGCAGCACTCGAATTAACCCGTGGGACAGTACAAGCAGAGGTTGCATCATGAGCCACTTCTCTGCATTTCCACCGTCATCCGAAAGTTTTCGTCGTCGTCCAGCGAAAGGTGGGCGTGGTGCCAGCGTTACTCACGATAGCGCTGAGCAGCATGTTACTGGTGCGGCACAATACGTTGATGATATTCCCGAGCTAGCGCGAACATTACACGCGGCGATTGGTAAAAGCCCAGTGGCGAAGGGCACACTAACCCAGTTAGATTTATCTCAGGTGTGCACGGCGGCTGGTGTTGTCGATGTGGTCACCATTGCTGATATGCCAGCGGTAACCGATATTGGTCCTGTGTATCAGGGCGACCCTATTTTGGCAGGGCCGGAATTACAATTTCACGGACAAGCGTTATTTGCGGTTGCTGCTGCTACCTTTATTGAGGCGCGTAAAGCTGTTGCTCTGGCCGCCATTCAAATGGATGAACAAATACCGACACTGACTTTAGAGCAAGCGTTAGCCAGCGGTGAACGGGTGCGACCTGATCATATGATGGTTAAAGGCGATGCGAAAAAAGCGCTCGCCAGTGCGCCAAATACGCTCACCAATACGCTGTATAACAAAGGCCAAGAGCATTTTTATTTAGAGAGCCAAGTCAGTTATGCCGTACCAACGGATGATGGTGGCATGACGATTTATACGTCGTCGCAGCATCCATCAGAAGTACAAAAGCTGGTGGCTGAAGTGCTTGGCATAGCCATGCACAAAGTAACTGTCTTAGTGCGTCGTATGGGAGGTGGTTTTGGCGGTAAAGAAACTCAGGCAGCGCCTTGGGCGTGTTTAGCTGCGGTATTGGCGGTGCGCAATAAACGCCCGGTTAAGCTGCGCTTGGATCGTCAAGACGATATGGTCTTAACGGGCAAGCGCCATGATTTTTTTAGCCGTTGGACCGTGGGTTTTGATGACGAAGGTCAGTTAATTGGGGCCGATATTCATCTTGCGGGATTATGTGGTTTTTCACCGGATTTATCCGATGCCATTGTTGATCGGGCCATGTTTCATGTCGACAACGCCTATAATTTCCCTGCTATGGCTGTGCTTGGCCAGCGGTGCAAAACCAATACCGTATCGAATACCGCATTTCGAGGGTTCGGTGGGCCGCAGGGCATGATTGTTGGCGAAGCCATGATGGATGATATTGCCCGAGCAACAGGACTAGATCCTTTGGATGTTCGTCTAAAAAATCTCTATCAAAATGGCGATAAAACGCACTATGGGCAGCCGATTGAAGATTTTCATATCGAAAGGCTTATGACACAACTTGAGCGAGAGTGTGAATATCGTCAGCGCCGTCACGATATTACGGAATTTAATCAGCAGCATCCGTATTTAAAACGCGGATTGGCGTTAACGCCGGTACGTTTTGGTATTTCATTTACGGTGCAGCATTTAAATCAAGCGGGCGCACTCATTAATATTTATACCGATGGCAGCATTCAAATAAATCATGGTGGCACCGAAATGGGCCAAGGTTTATTTACAAAGGTTGCGCAGGTAGTTGCCAATGAATTTAGCGTTGATCTTGATTACGTGCAGGTAACTGCTACGGCCACTGATAAAGTCCCTAATACCTCGCCAACGGCGGCGTCATCAGGCTCAGATTTAAATGGCAAAGCGGCACAGGCGGCCTGTCAGACTATTAAACAACGGTTAGTTGATTTAGCGGTCGAGCACTTTGGCGTTGCGCCTGATGATGTGCACTTTATTAATAATCATGTTGTGGTCGGCGTTGGTGAGAGTGCGCAATGGTTAACCTTTGCCGAATTCGTACAGCTAGCCTATGAGCAGCGCGTGTCTTTATCTGCAACCGGTTATTATCGTACGCCTAAGATTTTTTATGACCGTGATACTGCGAGTGGCAGACCATTTTATTATTACGCTTTGGGCGCCTCTTGCAGTGAGGTAGAAATTGATACCCTTACTGGCGAATATCGAATATTGCGTACCGATATTTTGCACGATGTTGGCGCGTCGTTAAGCCCTGCGATTGATATCGGTCAAATTGAAGGCGGTTTCGTGCAAGGGATGGGTTGGTTAACGACTGAGGAATTAACGTGGGATGCAAAAGGTAAATTGGCCTCGGCCAGTGCCGCGACGTATAAAATTCCAACGTCGATGGATGTACCTAGCATTTTAAACGTACGCCTGTTTGATCAACCTAACGCAGAAGAAACCATTTATAACTCTAAGGCCGTTGGTGAGCCTCCACTCATGCACGGTATTTCGGTTTGGTGCGCATTACGGGATGCCGCTGCCAGTGTGGCGAATTATGCAATTAATCCACCGTTGGATACGCCAGCAACGCCAGAACGTGTACTTGCTGCGGTGATGGCCTGCCAAGCGCACAATGAAGGCCTTGTGGCGGAGCAGATATCATGAAACCAAGAACTTGGCAGCAAGCGCTTGCCTATTGCGAGCAACAAGGCTGCGCTTATGTGATTGCGACTATTATTGGTCGAGCAGGATCGGCACCGCGAGATCCAGGCAGTAAAATGATCATTACCGCCGATGAGCAATTCGATACGTTAGGCGGCGGTGAACTGGAGTTTTTACTCAGCCAGAAAGCACGGCAGTTATTGTTGCAAAACACATCAACTCAAAGTCTAGAAATGATTCCTCTGGCGGCGCAAGCAGGGCAATGTTGTGGCGGTAGTGTCAGTGTTTTATTGGAATCCTTTTGTGCGCAACGTCCTGTGCTAGCGGTATTTGGTGCAGGTCATGTCGCGCGTGCGTTAATGACGATTGTTCAACACTTACCGATTCAAGTGCACTGGATTGATAGCCGTGAAGAGCAGTTTAAACTCGCGCATTCGTTAGAGTTTCCACCGCAATCTACTCTTAATAGCAACATTAAAATCTTAGTCAGTGACGACCCCGTGGCGTCACTCAATGCTCTACCGAGCGGCGCGCAGCTAGTCATTCTTACTCATAATCATCAGCTCGATTTCGACCTGCTGGTCGCGGCGTTAACGCGTGGAGATTGCAGCTTTGTTGGTTGTATTGGCTCGGATACTAAGCAAGCTCGATTTACTCAACGTTTGCGCCATCAAGGCTTTAGCCCAGAGCAAATCGCAACCGTGACTATGCCCATAGGTCATGCCGATATTCTTGGTAAATTGCCAATGGAGGTCGCAGTATCCATTAGTGCCCAGTTGATAGCCTTGCATCATGGGCAGCAGGATCGCAGCTTGCATCAAGGTATTTCGGCAAAAGAGCTACGCGCAAACGAACATTGGATGGCGTTACGAAAATCGACGACGAGTACAAATCCAACAACTGAAATTTCAACTTTACCGCTCGCGGTGACGGCAGGTCCTTTTTATGAAGAATGAAGTACATCCCTATACACAATGGGTGGATTTAGCGAGTCGTCAATTAGGCGGACAAGTACTGCAATCGAGCGATGATTTTTTTGCCGAAATGGAGAATTTAATCAAACCCGAAGCACCGGTATTTATCGACGGTAAATATACCGACCGTGGTAAATGGATGGATGGTTGGGAAAGTCGACGTAAGCGCGAAGAAGGCCACGATTGGGCCATATTACGCTTAGGTGCCGCTGGGAATATTGTTGGCTTTAATGTTTGTACACGTTTTTTTGCCGGTAACGCGCCGAAACAGATTTCCATTGAAGCTTGTTACTCCGCTGAGACACCAAACGCAGATACCGAATGGACCATGTTGATCGAGCAGCTTGATGTTCAGCCCGACAGCGACAACTTTATTGATGTTGGTCACGGCGCAGATTCGATTTGGAGCCATCTGCGATTAAATATCTTTCCTGACGGTGGCGTTGCTCGTTTACGCGTTTATGGCAAAGCTGTTCTCAATAAAGATTGGCTACTACCGAACGAACCCGTTGATCTGGCAGCAGTTAACAATGGTGCTCGGCCGTTAATGTGCAGTGATATGTTTTTTAGCTCAATGAATAATTTATTAATGCCGGGTCGAGGCGTCAATATGGGCGATGGCTGGGAAACAAAACGCCGTCGCGGTGGCCGAGAAACCGACTGGATCATTATTGCCTTAGCGGCTCCTGGTACTTTGCATAAAGTATGCGTTGATACCGCTTACTTTAAGGGTAATTTCCCTCATTCGTTCACTTTAGATGCGCTCTATATGCCGAGTGGCGAAGTGCATCCTGATAGCGCTTGGCAACCTGTAATCGAACGACAATTACTCAGCGCTGACTCTGAACATTTTTACCGAAACGAAGTTATTAACACTGAGCAAGTATTTACCCATATTCGCCTGAGTATTTATCCTGATGGTGGCGTTAGTCGATTACGAGTGATTGGCTATCCAGTGTCAGAGGAGTGAAGCGATGGCGACCAAGTTAACGCTCGATGAATTAAATAGTTTGCCTGATGGTGAAGCCGCGATTGCGTTGCGTCGTTGCTGCGCAGCAGAAGCTTGGGTGTTGGCATTGGTGAATGCACGACCATTTACCTCCATCGAGCAGTTATTAAAGAAAGCCGAAGATGTGTGGTGGAACCTGCATGAAGGCGATTTTATGGAAGCCTTCAGTGCGCACCCGAAAATCGGTGATGTCAGCTCGTTACGGGCTAAGTATGCAGACACCCACGCATTAGCGGCAAACGAGCAGCAGGGCGCTCATCAAGCAGACGACAGTGTGCTTGAGGCATTGGCTGCGGGAAATAAAGCCTATGAAGATAAATTTGGTTTTATTTTTATCGTTTGTGCTACCGGTAAAAGTGCAGAAGAAATGCTGACTTTATTACAGCAGCGTTTGCCAAATAGTCATGTGCAAGAAGTACGTAATGCTGCAGAAAATCAGGCGTTAATTACCGCCATTAGATTAAATAAATTGCTAGGCAGTAGCGTGAATTAAGGTTGGAGTAAAACGATGCAGCGAAGCCCTATTACCACTCATATTCTTGATACCAACTTAGGTAAACCCGCCGCCGATGTGACGGTGCGTTTGTGGATGGAGCGCAATGGCACTTGGGAAGCCGTCGCAGAAGCCACCACTGATCAAGACGGTCGCATTAATTATTGGCTAGGCAATCAAGAGCGTTTATGCGGTGATTACCGTATTGAGTTTGAAGTTAAAGAATATTTTCGACGACAAAAAGTCGCGACGTTATATCCGCGAGTTGATATTTATTTCACCGTGACAGATGCAAATCAGCATTACCACATTCCTTTGCTGATTACGGCGAATGGTTATTCGACGTACAGAGGCTCTTGAGGATGCGGAAGATTGATTTATTGCCCGAGCCATTAACGGCCAGTCGTTTTGCTCAATTCGGCGACGTCATTAGTGCGAATGGTGCCTCCTATCCTATTAATGGTGGCACTACACAAAGATTTCATCGCCAAGCCACGGTAGAGCGTAATGACGGCGAGGCCATTATCAGTGTATTTCAGGCGCAACCGCGCAGTCTGCCTATGAAGATTACTATGATGGAACGTCATCCGCTCGGTAGTCAGGCATTTTTACCCTGTGACGATCAACCTTATTTGGTTTTGGTGTGCTTAGGTGACAATGCGCCGGATCCAGATACTTTGCGCCTATTTAGTGTTCAGGGGCAGGGTGTTAATTACCATGCAGGCACTTGGCATTTTCCGTTATTGTCGTTAGAGACGGTGCGTGATTTTTGGGTGGTTGATCGAGTGGGGCACGGTAATAATTTAGACGAACACTCTTTCAGCGATGATGTTGAAATTACTATTAGCGAATACAGGAGTCATTCTGAATGACCTTGCAGGCACACTGCGCCGCGGTTTTGCATTATACCGCCTCTTCATCAGCAGACTTATCATCTACACATGCTTTTCAGCCACATTATTTTCCCGATGGCGCTTTAGTTATTGATACCGATAGCGGACGCGTTGTTGCTTGTGGTGATGCAGAATCGGTATTAGCAAATTATCCGGGTATTGAGATTAAGACCTACGACAATGCCTTAATTATGCCGGGCATGATCGACACTCATATTCATTATCCGCAAGTGGATGTCATCGCTTCGTATGGTGAACAATTACTCGATTGGTTAAACAATTACACCTTTCCGGCTGAGCAGGCGTTTGCTGATGAGCAATATGCCGCGGCTACCGCTGACTTCTTTTTGGATGAACTTGCCCGCAATGGCACAACCACGGCGCTCGTTTTTGGCACCGTACATCCACAATCGGTGGACGCTTTCTTTAGCGCCAGTCACCAACGCAATATGCGTATGATCTGCGGTAAAGTGATGATGGATCGCAATGCGCCACATGCATTGTGTGATACGGCTGATAGCAGTCTTACGCAGTCGCGAGAACTCATAGAGCGCTGGCATGGTAAAGGTCGCCAACAGTATGCCGTAACCCCGCGCTTTGCGATTACGTCGACGCGCGAGCAACTGGAGGTTGCTGGGCAACTTTTAAAAGAATATCCGACCGTCACCTTGCAAACCCACTTAGCTGAGAACCTCGACGAAATTGCTTTTGTTGAAGAGCTATTCCCCGAACGCGCCAGCTATCTCGATGTGTATGATTATTATGGTTTATTAGGGCCGCGCAGTGTTTTCGCGCATGGGGTACATCTTACCGATACCGATTATCAACGATTGAGCGAAAGCGGTAGCCACCTTGCCTTCTGTCCAACGTCGAATTTGTTTTTAGGCAGCGGTTTATTTCGCTTACATAAACAGCCGCATCCGGTCAGTGTTGGCTTAGCCTCTGATGTGGGTGGCGGCACGAGTATGTCGATGCTGCAGACATTGAGCGAAGCGTACAAAATTTGCCAGTTAAACGGCACCAGCCTGAGCGCCCATGAAGCTTTTTATCGGGTAACCCAAGGCAATGCCCAAGTTCTCGGGTTAGATCACCGTATTGGTAGTTTTAATTCAGGTAACGAAGCTGATTTTATCGTCCTTGATCTAAATGCCACGCCGTTAATGCAGCGCCGACAAAGTACCTGCCACACCTTAGAAGAACGCTTATTTGCTTTAATGGTACTAGGCGATGACCGAGCCATTGCCGCTACGTTCGTTGCAGGCCAATGCCTGTACCGAAAAGTTAGCAATAAGGAGTTGTCGAACTAATGGAAGCATACATCTTCGAATGGCTGAGTTTGTTTTTTCGTTGGTTTCACGTCATTGCCGGTATCGCTTGGATTGGTGCTTCTTTTTACTTTATTTGGCTCGATTTAAGTTTGCGCGAACCGCCGGAGTGGAAAAAAGAAAAGGGGATTAAAGGTGATTTGTGGGCAATTCACGGTGGCGGCTTTTATGAAGTCGCTAAGTACCAGCTTGGTCCACAAACCATGCCGAAGAAACTCCATTGGTTTAAATGGGAAGCCTACACGACTTGGTTAACGGGTTTTTCTTTATTAGCCATTATTTATTACTGGGGTGCTAATCAATACTTATTAGATCCGCAAAAGATGGTACTAACACAGGTTCAAGGTATCGGCATAAGCCTTGGATTTCTACTCGCTGGCGTCGGTATTTACGAAGCGATGGTACGCAGTGCCTTGCGACATTGGCCACGAGTGTTTGGCGCGATTCTATTCTCGCTGTTGGTATTTTCGGCTTGGGCGCTTGATCAGATATTCAGCGATCGTGCCGCCTATCTGCATATCGGTGCTTTAATCGGCACGATTATGGTCGGTAATGTGAAACTCGGCATTATGCCTGCCCAGTGCGAACTAGTACGCGCAGTAGAAGCGGGGGAGGTTCCGAATGCTGAATATGCGGCGATTGCTAAGCTGCGTTCTACGCACAATAACTATTTCACATTGCCTTTGATCTTTTTAATGATCAGCAATCACTATCCTATGACTTACGGGCATGAATACCCTTGGTTAGTGCTGGCAGCGATTGGTGGCTTGGCTGCATTTGTTCGTCATTACTTTAATTTAAAACATCAAGATCAACATAAGCCTTGGATTTTAGTCGTTGGCATCGTTGGTTTGCTGTTAGTGGCTGCGTGGATGACACCTATGCATTTGCGCCACGCGTCGACCGCTGCTGTTATCAACGATACGCAAGCGTTAGCGTTAGTTCAGGTGCATTGCGTCGGTTGCCACGCGGATGTGCCGACACAAGCAGGATTTGCTACGGCTCCCGCTGGTATCGTATTAGCCCACGTCGAGCAGTTGCAGCAATTTAGCCCGCGAATTGTTACGGCCTTACAAACGGGTTACATGCCGTTGGGTAATATGAAGGGTATGACTGAGCAAGAGCGTTCAGAATTAATTCAGTGGCTAACACGTTAGCCCTGAATTAATTATTTTTTGAAATTATTTTGCTGGAAAGTGTGTGTGCCAGTGACGAGCAATATCGGCACGAGTGCACACCCAAACGTCGTTATGCTGCTGCACATAATCTAGAAAGCGTGCTAGTGCTGCAGCGCGTCCGGGGCGACCAACTAAACGACAATGTAAACCAATGCTTAACATGGCTGGAGCAGTTTCGCCTTCGGCATACAGCACATCGAAACTATCTTTTAAATAGCTAAAAAACTGGTCGCCACTGTTAAATCCTTGGGCACTCGCAAAACGCATATCGTTGGCGTCTAGCGTGTAGGGTACAACTAAGTGCGGCTTGCCATTTTCTTCTACCCAGTAAGGCAGTTCATCGGCATAGCTATCGGCGTCGTATAAAAAATTATGCTCGCATACTAAGCGGCGAGTATTTGGACTCATGCGTCCGGTGTACCAGCCTTCGGGAGCTTTGCCGGTAACACGGGTATGAATATCAATCGCCTGGCGTATATGCTCGCGCTCGACGTCTTCGCTAATGTACTGGTAATCAATCCAACGCAGGCCATGACTAGCAATTTCCCAGTTGGCATCCAGCATGGCTTGCACGGCATCTGGATTTCGCTCTAGCGCCATGGCAACACCAAATACCGTCGTTGGCATGTTGCGTTCAGTGAACATTTTATGCAAACGCCAAAACCCCTTGCGGCTGCCGTACTCGTAAATAGATTCCATATTCATATGGCGCACGCCAGTAAGTGCTTGGGCACCGACGATTTCGGATAAAAAGGCTTCGGAAGCGAGATCTCCATGCAAAATACAGTTCTCACCACCTTCTTCATAATTAATAACAAATTGCACGGCAATGCGTGCTTTATTCGGCCATTGCGGATGGGGCGGTTGGCTGCCATAGCCAATCATGTCGCGGGGATAATTCATAAATTCACTCAACTATTCGGTGAAACATTACCTAAGAATTCTTTATATATTTCTTTAGAATCATAGTGTTAGTCTAGTATCAGCAGAAGAACATGCCCATAGGTAAAGGCCGGATTGGCAGCTTTAAAACATGCGTGAAAAGTTTTCATCGTCGGCAGTGAAAAAATTCACTTTCTTACTGTAAAAGTCGGCATATGATGGCCGCCTTTTTATCACTGCCATTCCAATCATGCGTTTTTTATCATTTGATGCTTTACGTACCTTACACCTTAATGGCGTATCTTATATTAAACCTGAGCGCATGCTGGCTGAGGCCGAAACCATTAAAGCAGCAGATGGCGTTTTATTTCCACAGTTTTGGCAAATAAATCCATTAATTTATGGATTAAAAACTCGAATTTTTCCTAGCCCTGCCAGTTATTATATCGGTCATGACAAAGTTGAGATGACTCGGTGTTTTCAGCTATTAGCGCCTGAGCACGTTCCTTATACACTAATAGAGCCTAATACCCCTGAAGCTGCCGCCAGTGTTTGGGCGAAAATGCCACTTCCTTTCGTTGCTAAAATTCCTAAAAGCAGCATGGGTGATGGTGTATTTCTTATTGAAACACAAAAAGATTGGCAGGCTTATTTAGCTATTTCTCCCGTTATTTATGCACAAGAATATTTACCCATTGATCGTGATTTACGTATCGTGTGGGTGGGCGATAAGATTGTTGGTGGTTACTGGCGTATGCAAGCTGAGCAAGGGTTTTATAACAACATTGCAAAGGGCGGTAGCGTTGAGTCTGGGATTTTGCCACCAGAAGCCTGTGCATTGGTTGAACGATTAGCGCTAGGATTAGGTATAGATCACGGCGGATTTGATATTGCTATGATAGGTCATTATCCGTATGTGTTTGAATTTAATCGCATTTTTGGCAATCAAGGCTTAGCGGGTAAACAGCAAGCGATTGATGATGCGATTATGGAATACCTAGGCCGAATTTGGTCGGATGACGAGCCTGATAACCCTCTTTCACCCATGACGCCAGATTGGCCAGAGCAGCCGGAGGCTATGTAAGTTAAGTAGAAGGGAGGCCAAAAAAAGGGGCGTCGAAATCGACGCCCAAAGGAGAGTATCACTCTCAGACAAAGCTCAAAGGAAGTGTCTAGAAAAAGCCTAAAGGACTGGTGCTGTAACTCACCAACAAGTTCTTAGTCTGCTGATAATGCTCTAACGCGATCTTGTGGGTTTCACGGCCGATGCCTGACTTTTTGTAACCACCAAATGCGGCATGAGCAGGGTAAGCATGATAGCAATTAGTCCACACTCGACCGGCCTGAATATTGCGGCCCATGCGATAGGCGCGGTTCATATCACGAGTCCACACACCTGCGCCCAAACCAAACTCTGTATCGTTGGCAATCGCCAGCGCTTCAGCTTCATCTTTGAAGGTGGTCACACTAATCACAGGGCCAAAAATTTCTTCTTGGAAGACGCGCATTTTGTTGTCGCCTTTAAAAATAGTCGGCTGAATGTAGTAACCCGTTTGTAAGTCACCACCCAAAGAAGCCGCAGCACCACCAATCAAAATTTCAGCGCCTTCGTTTCTGCCGATATCGATATAGCTCATGATGCGGTCGTACTGTTCTTTTGACGCTTGAGCGCCGACTTGAGTCTCGGTATCCAGCGGATTGCCGCGCACTATGGTTTGCGCACGCTTAATCACCATGGCAATAAATTTGTCGTAGATGCTTTCGTGCACTAATGCGCGCGATGGGCAGGTACAGACTTCACCTTGGTTGAAGAAAGCGAGCACAACACCTTCAACGCATTTGCTGAGGTAATCGTCTTCATGTGCCATAACATCTTCAAAATAAATGTTAGGTGACTTACCACCCAGTTCGACCGTGCTAGGAATGAGTGATTCTGCAGCGCACTTGAGTATGTGCTGCCCCACTGGCGTAGAACCGGTAAAGGCAATTTTGGCGATGCGTGTACTCGTCGCTAACGCCTGTCCAGCTTCTTCACCGATACCATTAACAATATTGAGTACGCCGGGCGGTAGTAAATCAGCAATCAGTTCGACTAATACCAATATTGACGCTGGGGTTTGTTCCGCAGGTTTCATAATGACGCAGTTACCAGCCGCCAATGCGGGGCCTAATTTCCATGCCGCCATTAAGATCGGAAAGTTCCAAGGAATGATCTGGCCAACCACACCCAAAGGTTCGTGAATGTGATACGACACTGTCGTTTCGTCTAGCTCAGCCATTGACCCTTCTTGTGCGCGTAAGCAACCAGCAAAATAGCGGAAGTGGTCGATGGCTAGCGGAATATCAGCAGCGAGAGTTTCGCGTACCGCTTTACCGTTGTCCCATGTCTCGGCTACGGCGAGCATTTCAAGATTTTTTTCCATGCGATCGGCGATGCGCAATAGTACGTTGGAACGCTCTGCCGCAGGTGTTTTGCCCCATGCGCTTGCCGCGGCATGAGCAGCATCGAGTGCTACTTCGATGTCGGCAGCATCTGAGCGAGCAACCGTACAAAAGACTTCACCATTAACGGGACTGATGTTGTCCATGTAGCGACCATTGACCGGCGCGACCCATTCGCCACCAATAAAGTTATCGTATTGCTTTCGGAAATGAACAAGAGCGTCTGGTTGACCTGGGTTTGCGTAAATCATAGTGTGTCTCCACTTGTTATTGTTCTGCCAATTCGTATTCGGACTTACGTCTACGACCTTGGTCGTAGGCGGCGTCATTATTGGGTGAATAGGGCCACTTGGCCGGTTGTCAGTCTTCACACTATGTGATCTATTGATACTTAACTTGCCCCTGAGTACGAAAGACTTTGCTCTGCGTCCTAAAGGCAGAAAAAGAGAAGCTTTCAGGTAACAGCACATGACAAAAACAACATCGCTGACCTCTCTTGCGAATCGCCATCGCCGCACGGCAGCGCCACGCCAGTTGATTGAGAACCGCACTGTTTATGCCAGTCATAATGCTGAGCTATCTATTTATGACACGTACGAAGCGGCTGAGCGTGTGCGCTTAGACGCTGGAGAAGTGTTGTATTGCGGGATGATGACAGGACGTAAAGTGATGCATGGTCGTAACGGCTATTCACGCGGATTTTTACCACATGAGTCGTTTGTAATTGCACCCGGAGAATACGTTGAAATTGATTTTCCTGATGCCAGTGAAGAAACTCCGACCAGTTGTCTTACCTTAGAAATTAGCCGCGACACGCTTCGCACAGTCTGCGATAAGCTCAATCAACGCAGTGCCCGTCCTGCTGAAATTGGCGAGTGGAAGCCCGATGAAAGTCATCTTTTACACTTGCTACATACGGATGCGACGCAGCATTTACTTGAGCGTATTGTCGGCAGTTTTGTCGATGCCGAAGAAGATCGCGATTTAGTGCTGGAATTTGGCGTTAACGAATTGGTTGCGCGTATGTTTCGCCAGCAAGGCCGAGGATTTTTGTTACAGTGTGCGCAAGAGAATCCTACTCAGTCAGCGTTAGTCAACGTGATTTCACATGTTGAACAGTGCTTGGCGGAAACCATTGATATTGATCAGCTGGCACGCATTGCTTGCATGTCGCGCAGTAAGTTATACCAGCAATTTAAACATTGTTTTGGGTGCGGCCCGATGGAGTATATTCAGCAGCGTCGTTTGGAAAAAGCCTGCAATTTAATTCGCAATGGCAAGACAATTACGCAAACTTGTTATGATGTTGGCTACAGCAATCCCAGTCATTTTTCGCGGCGTTTTCATCAGCAATATGGTATGTCACCAAGAGAATATGCGGCGCGTAGTTAGTGAAGAAATTTGAGTCAATAAAAAAGAGAACTCCCCGAAAGCATACTGCTTTCGGGGAGTTTTTCGTTTAGCGGGCGTGAAATGCAATCGACCAAACGAAATCAAGTGATGTGAATTTGTCAATCTTAGGATCCGTAATTTTACCTGTGCTTACAGTGAACGGATAGAAGGCTTTGATCGTTGGATTACCTGATGTTGTGCCGTGACATGTATGGCACGACGAATTCCAAGCAGTCCATTTATCCGGTGACGAACCATCCGGTACGCCAGCAAAATCTTCCATCTTAGTATTGCCTAAAATAATGTTCGGATTCTTAGCATCTGAATAACGAATTTGCGTACCGTTACTGCGGTAATTCACAAAAGCGGTTTTGCCTAAACCCGATTGCACCAACATTTTTGTGTATTGTGCTTGGCTTAATTGATCGGGATAAGTGATTAGCGATTGAGCATTGGCTAGGCCTGGGTTGCCTTTAAATTCGAAGGTCGTCCAAAACCAGCTTGGCGTTTCTGAATGGAAAGGATCGTCTGGTGTTGGCGCCATTTTAGCCATGATGTGCAGACCCAAGAGACTGTAAGTTGTATTGGTTGTACTATCGACCAGTTGATATGCACCATCTACTGCAGAGTTTACCCAGTCGCCTTTTATTTCTACGGTACCAATCGGGAAATCAATTTTAGGAGAGGTTGATAAGGTATTCCAAACACCAGCTTTGGAGTTTAGATTCTTCTGCATGATGTATTTATATGAAATTAAGTTACGAGTAACTTCTTCTCCTCCATCGTTTGGTGGCATGCTGAACTTGGCTGCCATCGGCTGGTGTTGTGCAGCAAGAAAGATCTTAGGCTCTTGTAAATGCGGGCGTGTTCGCACTTTATTTTCGACGCTAAACGCTTTAACCGCTGGGCTAAAAGTATCTTCGTTACTCGGCCAGATTTCCCATTGAGAAAAGTCTTTACCATTAAAATTAACGCGCTGATTGACGCGTGAAAATAGCATCCAAGCGACTTCAGACTGCCCTTCGACATCATCGTTAAGTGCCATTGTAGAATATTCGGCAGCGAAATCAGCATCGGACATCGTCCACCAATCTTGCGCTTGGGTGCAGGCACTAACCAATAACATTGAACTGCAACTAATCGTTGCGGCAACGATTGTTGGTAAGGCGAAACGTTTAAATTTCCATTCCATCATGATACTCCCATTTTGCAATTTATATGGGCATAAAGGGCGTCATGGCTTTGTTCGAGTGACGTCCAGTATGTCCTCGTTTTATGTAGGCCTTTTGAAAGCAAAAAGGCCGTATTCACCCTAGATGCGAAGATGGAATAACTCAATGTGACGAGGGTGAGTTCCCGTGAGATGCCAGTTGATTTATTTATCAAAAAATAAGCTCATTACTAGCATTTTTGCGCCATACGTCATTAATGTTAATGCATTGTTATGTATGGACTGATGCTAAAGTATTGTTTATCAGTTGAGTCGCAATATTAATTCCTTAGATAACTAATTGCTGACAATTGAGTTCACTAGGCGATGTTGTAGTTTTGGCGTGTGATGCCTATGTATTTGCATGTTATTTTTGGGTCTAACACTTTATGCGGGAATTTGGAGCTATTGGAGGGGGACTGACGATTTACGAAGAATTTTTCCAATACGAATAATGGCCGTGTTTTTTCCGCTAGCGATGACCTATCGCTTAGTTTTTATATTGCAACTTACCTTTGAAAAATTACCACCCGACTATCGTCCTGCCAAACTGGCGTTACCCCATAGCGCTCCGCAATATAACTAATCGTTTTATCGTGCATAAACACCACATGCGTTGGATCTCGGGTGTAATGCCAGTTGGCAAATTGCTGTTCGGTTTTCCAGCGGCTGGTCATTAACGCTAAATAGCCGTTCGGCGCTAGCAATTTTGTTAATTTCGTTAGCTCTTGCGCAGGCTGGTGAAAGTGCTCGAAGCATTCTGTTGCCGTGATGACATCGTATGGTGGTTTTAGCTGAATATCTGCAAAGAAAGGATCATAGTTATCGCAAGCAATACCTTCACGCTCTAGCAAGAAACTTAATGTTGGTCCTGGGCCGCAGCCGTAGTCGAGCGCTTGTAAGTGAGTTTTTTGCTCATTCGGAATCAGCGCCAACAGCGGCGTGGTTACGTTTTGCAGAAAGCGCACATAGCCTTCATCGGCAATACTGTTCTCGTGCGTTGCGTAATAGGTCATCTCTTCGTCTGCTGTTAGATAATCTGCGGGATCTACAAACGCGAGATGACAGTTAGGACAGGCGAAATAGGCTCTCTTGTCGGATGCACGGATTGGCGTCAGGCCATTTTCTTCGTTGCAAAGAGGGCAGGCGGGGCCAATGTGGGTGGCTATATTCATAACAGGCCTTAAAAAGATGAAATACGATTGTAGCGCTTTTGCCTCTGCCGTCTAAATCCGCGACAATAGCGGGCTTATCACTTATTTAACGATCTTCAGGTTTCGGATGTTATGACCACGCGCATTGCTATTAACGGATTTGGTCGTATCGGGCGCTGTGTGTTGCGTGCCTTGTATGAAAATGGTTATCGCGAAGATCTGCAAGTGGTTGCTATTAATGAACTCGCAGATATTGAATCGCTGAGTTACATGCTGCGCTACGACAGTACCCACGGTCGTTTTTATGGCCCAGTGACGATTGCTGATCCACAGCATCTGTTGGTGAATGGCGATAAAATCCGTGTGCGCCATCAGCAAGACCCCAGCAATCTAGATTGGGCTGAACTCGGCGTTGATCTGGTGCTGGAATGCAGTGGCCAGATTCGTTCACGCGAAGATGCCGAGCTGCACTTAGAACGCGGTGCGGGCAAAGTACTTATCTCTAACCCGGCCGATAGCGCCGTTGATAACACCATTATTTTTGGTCTTAACCACGACTTGATTACACCGGCCGACCGCATTGTTTCCAACGGGTCGTGTTCTACCAATGCGCTGATTCCGATTCTTACCTTGCTCGATGAGGCATTTGGTATTCAAGCAGGTGTTACCACCACGATTCACTCGGCCATGAACGATCAACCTGTAATTGATGCCTATCATTCGGATCTGCGCCGCACTCGTTCCGCCGTGCAAAGTATTATTCCGGTGGATACTGGTTTGTCGTTAGGTATTGAGCGCTTAATGCCACAGTTGGCAGGCAAGATTGAGTGTCTGCATTTGCGCGTACCAACGGTGAATGTGTCGGCTTTGGATATCAGTCTGCAATTGAACAAAAAGACCAGCTCACAAGCGGTCAATGAACTGCTACAATCCGCCGCCGAAGGCGAGTTCGCTGCGATTATGGGTTTAACCCGTGAAGCCCATGCGTCCATCGATTTTAACCACGATCCTCGTTCAGCCATTGTCGATGCCACGCAAACGCGGGTGAGCGGCGGCCATTTGCTGAAATTGCTGGTGTGGTTTGATAACGAATGGGGTTTTGCAAATCGTATGCTCGATACCGCGATGTGCCTGCGCTAAGCGCTAAGATTTCTAAATTGTTCTCCGTATGACTACCTCGCTTTGAGTGTGAATACGGACTGATACTGAATTGCTACAGAGGATAAATGATGGCTGTTTTAAAGATGACTGAACTGGATTTGACTGGTAAGCGCGTATTGATTCGCGAAGACCTCAACGTTCCAGTTAAAGATGGCAAAGTAACTTCCGATGCGCGTATTCGTGCGTCTTTACCAACCATTCAGCATGCTTTAGCGGCCGGTGCCAAAGTGATTGTCATGTCTCACCTTGGCCGTCCTGAGGAAGGCGTTTATGACGAAGAATCCTCCATGAAGCCAGTAGCTGCGCACCTTGGCGAATTGTTGGGTCGTGACGTTAAAGTAATTCGTGACTTTCGCGAAGGCGTCGAAGTTGCTGATGGTGAAATGGTTTTGCTAGAAAACGTGCGCTTTAATAAAGGCGAGAAGAAAGACACCGACGAGTTATCTCAAGCCTACGCGGCGTTGTGCGATATCTTTGTGATGGATGCTTTCGGTACTGCGCACCGCGCTCAAGCATCTACTCACGGTGTGGCTAAGTTTGCCCCGATTGCTTGTGCTGGCCCTTTGCTTGCAGCGGAATTGGAAGCGCTGGGCAAAGCGTTGGATAAACCAGCTCGCCCATTGGTGGCTATCGTGGGTGGTTCTAAGGTTTCAACTAAGTTAGAAGTATTAGAAAGCCTGTCTGATATTTGTGACCAAATCATTGTTGGTGGCGGTATCGCCAATACCTTCCTTGCTGCTGCGGGCAACAATGTGGGTAAATCTTTGTGTGAAGATGATCTGATTCCTGCGGCTAAAAAGCTGATGGAAAAAGTCTCTATCCCAGTACCAACCGACGTTGTGTGCGGTAAAGAATTTTCGGAAAGCGCGGTGGCGACCTTGAAGAATGCAGCGGATGTCGAAGCCGACGACATGATCTTCGATATTGGCCCTGATTCAGCCAAGGCGCTTGCCGAGCAGTTGAAGGGTGCTAAAACCATTATTTGGAACGGCCCAGTAGGCGTGTTCGAATTCAATCAGTTTGGCGAAGGCACTAAAGCATTGGCATTAGCCATTGCCGAATCAGATGCGTTCTCAATTGCGGGCGGTGGTGATACGCTAGCAGCCGTGGATAAATACGACATCGCTGATAAGGTTTCTTACATCTCAACCGGTGGTGGTGCTTTCCTAGAATTCGTAGAAGGCAAAGTGTTACCTGCTGTGGCGATTCTGGAAGAACGCGCGAAAAAGTAAGCGTAAAGCAAGATTCAAAAGGCCGGAGATCCCGGCCAAACTTTTTTTAAAATAGCCGCTCGTACTGAACGGCGATAAAAATTTGAGGAGCTATCATGGCACTTATCAGCATGCGTCAGATGCTAGACCACGCCGCCGAATTTGGTTACGGCGTACCAGCATTTAACGTAAACAACCTAGAGCAAATGCGAGCCATCATGGAAGCGGCGGACAAAACCGACTCTCCGGTGATTGTTCAGGCCTCTGCTGGTGCTCGCAAATACGCGGGTGCTCCGTTCTTGCGTCACTTAATTCTGGCTGCAATTGAAGAGTTTCCGCATATTCCAGTGTGTATGCATCAAGACCACGGCACGTCACCTACCGTATGTCAGCGTTCTATCCAATTGGGCTTCAGCTCAGTGATGATGGACGGTTCATTAGGTACCGATGGTAAAACACCAACGACCTATGAATACAACGTTGACGTGACTAAACGTACCGTTGAAATGGCGCACGCTTGCGGCGTATCGGTTGAAGGTGAGCTGGGCTGCTTAGGTTCTTTAGAAACTGGCCAAGCCGGTGAAGAAGATGGCATTGGTGCTGATTGCGTACTAAGCCATGATCAAATGCTGACAGACCCTGAAGAAGCCGCTGACTTTGTTAAGCAAACCGGTGTTGATGCGTTAGCAATTGCTTGTGGTACTTCTCATGGCGCTTATAAGTTTTCTCGTCCACCGACAGATGACATCCTAGCGATTGACCGTATTAAAGCGATTCACCAGCGTATCCCTGGTACTCACCTGGTGATGCACGGTTCATCTTCTGTTCCACAAGAATGGTTGGCGATCATCAACGAGTTTGGCGGTGAAATCCCTGAAACTTACGGTGTGCCGGTTGAGCAAATCGTAGAAGGCATCAAGTACGGTGTGCGTAAAGTAAACATTGATACTGACTTACGTTTGGCATCCACTGGTGCGATTCGTCGCTTCTTGGCTGAAAACCCAAGTGAATTCGACCCACGTAAGTATTTCTCTGCATCGGTTAAAGCCATGACTGAAATTTGTGTTGCGCGTTACGAAGCGTTCGGTACCGCGGGTAATGCGTCTAAGATTAAAGCCTTGTCTTTAGATGATATGTTCGCACGCTATGAGCGCGGTGAACTGGCTGCAAAAATCGTTTAATAAAAATGACTTTTGTTAGCTGAATAAAAGAACCGCCGCAAGGCGGTTTTTTTATGGCTGACTTTAAATATTAATAATTTGGTTTTAGTTTAAATCGAATCTAATAAAAGAGAATGAGTCAGAATTTTAATTTATCTCGGGTTTTTAATTGTTCGACGAATTTGGTCTAATTGAGTGTCAATAGTGGCACTTTTTTTGGGGCGATAATGTCTGTTGATGTATTGCTTCGGCTCTGACAAACTCGTTGAATTCCACATAACAATCATAAAGCGGATTACGGATGATCAATAAGCGCTATACATCCTTGCTTGTGTTTCTAACACTCTCGCTTTCTGCGTCAGGAGCTTTGTCGATGTCTTTGTTCGAGCCTAAAAAAGTCTGTCTATTTTCTGCCATATCCGGCGTTATTACTTTGAATGGTGAGCCCGCTAAAGGTGCTCACGTAAAACGTATTGTCGAAAAATTTTATTCATCAGGTCATAACACCGATGAAACAATGACGGATGATAATGGCTACTTTGAATTACCTGCGGTGTTTGATCAAAGCTTTTTAGGCAAGTTTTTACCGGGTGAGTTTTCGATTCCTCAGCAGATTTTTGTGACGTATGGGGGGGAGGAGTACCCGGTTTGGCAGGGCGTGAAGCGTACGATAGAAGAGAATGCTGAATCGCGAGGAAAGCCTCTTCAAGTCGATTGTATGTTAGGTATTGAGCACAATGTAATCTGGGTAAATGGCGGCGCTTATGTAACGCAATGCACATGGAGTGTTGAGGCGGATAAAATCGTGACGGGATTCGAAAATGAATGACTCAATAGTTAAGCCCATTCAGGCTGCTTTATTTGCTAAAAACATATACGTTTTGGTCGACATTCGACTTCCTGATCTTGCGTATACACTTGTAAAGTCTACGTTCAAAGATGAGCTAGAAATTACTGAAAAATCATTCACCTCCGCCAAAACCGGCGGCCCCGGCTTTATTAAATCAACAACCGCATTTGGTTTGATGGCTTTTGGTAAGGGCGCATACGAAGGTCATGCATTTGTTATTTTACGCGGCACCAAGAAAACCTTTCCTGCTGATTGGCTGACGAATTTCAATCTAGCCACATCTCGCTCGACTCGCGGGCAATTGGTTCACGATGGTTTCAATCAAGCGTTTTTGTCGATGCGTGCGCAGCTTAAAGCATTTATTACAGACTTTGCTGGTCGTGGCGTTCGTACCGTTCATTGTATCGGCCATAGTTTAGGTGGTGGCCTAGCCACTTTATGCGCCGAATTTTTAGAAGCCAACACCACACTCAAACCCTATCTATATACCTTCGGTGCTCCAAGGGTGGGGATGGCACCGTTCGCGACCAGCCTTACCAACTCATTAAGTTATGAGCGTATGTACCGGATTTATCATCGCACCGATATCGTTCCTTGCGTACCATTTTGGCCTTTTGTACATGCCCCTTTGCAAGAGAAAGAGGAGGCTTATGATTATTTCCAACCGAGTGCAGGATCCTTTCCAGCTATAAAAATGCATGATATGAAAGAGTATGTCAAAACGATCGGCAAACAAGGCTGGTCGGAACTTAGGGGTAAGCGTGACGAGCATTTTGGTGAGCAAGGTATAAATCGTTGGCTCAATGATAAAGCCTCGGTTAGTTTCCATGTAACCAACTTAGAATGGCTTGATAAAGCCATTAGTTATGTCGTTGGTAAATGTTTAAAAGCGATGGGTATGGCAATGTCTAATGCCTTCTCCGCTACATTTACTCTGATGGATCGTCTTGCTTATATTCTGCGCAAGGGCATTAATTTAGCGACGGCTATCTCGGACTTAGTGCTTAATTTAATTCGCAAAATGATGTCCATGTTAGGCATGAAACCCATCTTAGAAAAAGCCGATGCTACCCATGCATTTATTACACGGATATTCCAGCAAATGTCTGCTCGGGTCGGTGCATACTGCCAACGCGCATTGGACAGCGTGTTGGTGAATGGACAAGGGATGTAACTTTATTCTATAACAGCTAACTCCAGTCCAGCTTTTAATGCTTACACACTGGCTCAATATGGCCATTCTGGTATTTGTGAGCAGCAAGCAGCCAGTGTTATCGTTCATTGATAAGAATAACAACGGATCTCCCCATGACTAGCAATCCTCTCTCGCGTCGTAAATTTCTCGGCCTATCAGCGCTTACAACGGCGTCAGCTTATGGGCTAACAACCGTTAGTCTCCTTTCCGCGCAAAAAGCAGAGGCGGGATGGTTTTCCAAACCTGAATTGGCTATCCCTGACAGCCCTAATGCTATTGCATCCCACTATCCGGCTATTGTCATCGGTAGCGGATACGGCAGTGCGGTCTCGGCATAGCGGTTGGGTGAGGCCGGGATTGAGACGCTGATGATTGAGATGGGGATGTTGTGGGATAAGCCGGCATCTGATGACAAAATATTCACTAAAACGACAGCCCCTGACGGGCGTTCGATGTGGTTTAAAGATCGTACTGAAGCGCCGCTTGAAAATTTCTTTGGTTTGAATGTTATTAATCGCGATATTGAACAGTATCCCGGAGTGCTTGATCGTGTTCGTTACGACAATATGTCGGTTTATGTGGGTCGCGGTGTCGGCGGTGGTTCTCTAGTTAACGGCTGTATGGCGGTTACTCCGCGTCGTGATTACTTCGAGACTATTTTGCCGAATGTCTCAGCTGATGATATGTACGATACCTACTTCCCGCTTGCGAATAGCATGTTAGGTGTGAATAACGTGACGGAAGAGTTGTTCGAATCTAAGTACTATCAGTTCTCGCGGGTTGCTCAAAAGGCGGCTATCAATGCCGGGTTCAAAACTGCAAATGTTCCGAGTAGCTATGACTTTGGATATATGCAGCAAGAGGCCGATGGCGATGCGCCTAAGTCGGCGCTTGATGGTGAGGTTATCTACGGTAATAACGGTGGCAAGCAGAGCCTCGATAAAAACTATATTCCTGCAGCTATTGGCACAGGTCACGTGACTCTGCGCACGCTGACTAAGGTGACTAAGATCGAACAAGATGCCAATGGAGTGTATTCCTTATCGCTCGAAACGATTGATGTTACAGGTGCCGTGGTCGAAACATTACAGGTCAGCTGTAACCAACTGTTTTTAGGTGCGGGCTGTCTCGGTACGACTGAGCTTTTGGTGCGCGCGCGCGATACTGGCACATTACCGCTGCTGAATTCTGAGGTAGGAAAGGGGTGGGGCAATAACGGTAATATTATGTTTGCGTGTTCAACGCGCTTTTGGAATGGCACTGGCGTCGCGCAATCGACAATGCCGGTCATGGGGATTGATAACTGGGATGATCCTGAGCATCCGGTGTTTGCCGAAATCGCTCCTTTCCCAACTGGTATTGAAACCTGGACCAGCTTGTTTTTAGCGATTACTAAAAACCCAGAACGTGGATATTTTACCTACAATGCGGCTGCGGATAGTGTCGATTTAAATTGGGATGCGACGCAAACAGCAACTTCTTATAACGATAGTAAATGGTTGTTCGATAAGATGAACGCGGCCAATCGAACGAAATACCGTACGGGATTGTTTGCGGATAATAAATATTACGCGGATGACTTCACCTATCATCCGTTAGGTGGTTGTTTGCTGGGTAAGGCAACCGACGATTATGGCCGTGTGAAGGGCTACAACAACTTGTATGTTGTTGATGGTTCTCTAATCCCAGGCAGTGTTGGTGTAAATCCTTATGTCACCATCACTGCCCTTGCTGAAAGAAATATTGAGCACGTCATTGCTAACGACTAGGCAAAAAAGTCACGTTAGCTAAGTTTCAATGTTTTAACCCCTGCGTCAGCCAAGCGCACTAAGCCTTGGCTGATACTGCTCTTTGGAAGGGCTGTAAGCATCGCCAATGGTTTATTTTTGCAAGGCCTTTAGCGATTGCATAAGTGCATTCATGTCCACGACTTTGTGATCACTTGGAGCTTTAAACCATTGTTCATCTTGCTTCCCTAGTTCTAGCATTTTGGCCTTCATTACTAGTCGGCCACTATCCTTCTCCCAGAGCGGGATACCTTCCTTGGTAATACATGCTTCTATATAACCCGTTGGTTCTTTGCCTTGGTGTGTTATTTGGATGTCTTTACGCCAGTGGGTGCATTCAATCCCAATGAATTCTTTTTTTCCTAAATTTGTCGAATTTTCTTTAATACTGGACAAATCTATACCTAGATTGGTAGCAAATTGTTTTTCATCCATTGTCATAACTACTTTTCTTGGATCATTTTCCACCCAAAAGAAGTACGTCATGTCTTTGCTATTGCCGACCATTCGTAGGTTGCCAGGTGCTCCCGTTGGAGCTTCGCCTTTTAGACTAGATTGAGATTCGCCGTCATAACGCAATTCAAAATCTCGAGGTGTGACACCATCTGTTACTTCAACAATGGCAAAAAACGGCGTTTTAACATCATTAAAGTCAACGGCGTGACAGTGTGCCGAAGCCGCAATGGTCATGATGGTTAGATATTTTTTCATGAGTTCATCCTTGATGGCTGCTTAGATCTGAATTACGAGAGTTTAGATTAGCAAGTACCGATAGTGATCAAGTTGATGGTGTCGCTGCATCTTTAATTTTTTGCACCATTGCGCGGATACCATTACCTCGAGTGGGGCTGAGATGTTTGATTAAATCGATACTGTCGAAGTAAGAATCAATGTCAAAGGCAAGGATTTCAGCCGGCGTTTTGTTGTTGTAGGCTGCAAGCACAACGCCTAGTAATCCTCGAACGATATGGGCATCTGAGTCTGCTTCGATATTCATGGTCGAGCCGTTTAACTCATAGTCGATCCATACTTGGCTTTGGCAGCCGCGCAGTAAAAACTCTTCTGTTTTCTTTTCATTGTTCATCGCGGGTAGCTGTTTACCCAAGTCGATGATGTATTTATAGCGTTCTTCCCAGTCGTCGAAAAAACTGAGGGTATCGACGATGTCATCGGTCGTGATATCGCTACCGAAGGGATTCGCATTAATAGACATGAAGACTCCTAGTTATAGTGATTCAATAAAGCGACGAATACGAACAGCGGCTTCAATGCATTCATTGGTCTCAGCAACTAACGCCATACGAATGCGTCCCGCGCCGGGGTTAATGCCATCAACAGTGCGCGATAGATAAGATCCCGGTAGAACGGTGACATTTTGCTGGGCGAATAATTGCTGGGCGAACTCTTCTTCGTTAATCGAAGTCTTTGGCCATAAATAGAAGCTGGCATCGGTTTGTTTTACATCGAGCACGGGCTGTAAGGTTTCTAATACGCCACGGAATTTCTGTGTGTATTGCGTCCGATTGTCGATGACATGTTGTTCGTCTCCCCAAGCCGTAATGCTAGCAAGTTGCGTATGAACCGACATGGCACAGCCGTGGTAGGTACGATAGAGCAAGAAGGGCTTGAGCAAATCGGCATCACCGGCAATAAAACCGGAGCGTAAGCCCGGTAGATTAGAACGTTTCGATAGTGAGTGGAACACGACGCAGCGTTTAAAGTCGTGACGGCCTAATTTTGCGCAAGCTTCTAATAAGCCCATCGGTGCTGAATGGCCTTCAACATAGATTTCTGAGTAGCACTCGTCGCTCGCTAAAATAAAATCGTGTTCGTCTGCCAGTGCGATGAGTTCTTTGAATTGCTCGAACGATAAGGTTGCACCGGTTGGATTTCCTGGGGTGCAAACAAACAGAATTTGGCAGTCGGCCCAAACGCTTGTTGGCACCGCCGCATAATCTGGATTAAAGCCGTTTTCTTCTAGGCAGGGCAAAAAGTGCGGTTGCGCGCCGGATAAATACGCTGCCCCTTCGTAGATTTGATAAAACGGATTTGGGCACACCACTAATGGATTCGATTTAGTGCGATCAACGGCGGCTTGAGTAAAGGCAAAAATAGCTTCACGCGTTCCGTTCACCGGAATAACTTGGCCTGCGGCATCAACGGGTTGTAAATCAAACCGCTTGGTTAACCAGTTGGCGATGGCTTGGTTAAGTTCAGGTAGACCTTTTGTGGTCGGATAATTTTCTACGCGCTGCAGCTCAGTGCGCAGAGTATCCAATACAAACACTGGGGCTGGATGCTTCGGTTCGCCGATGGATAGAGCTATGTGTTCCAGATCGGAAGGCGGGGTCACCGCTCCTTTCAGCTTGGCCAGTTTTTCAAAGGGATAGGGCTGGAGTTTGCTTAGATCAGGATTCATACCGCTTCCGAGGTTCTTGTTGTAAATGCCGCATTATACCAGCTTGTTTATCGACTGCTCGGGAGAAATCGCCGTAGATAGTGTATCCAGTTATAATGGCCGGAATTGATATAAGGATGGTGGCAAGTATGTTCGGTGTTTTCGATGCGATGTTTTGAATAATGCACTCAAAATTTGCACATATGCAGGCGTTAGGCACCAAATTTATACGATTTTTATTACTAATACTCTTTTCTTGTTTAGTACTGCCAAGTGTTTCATTGGGGCAGGACGCGACACCTCCGCAACTTGCGGCTGAAAATGGGTATATGGATTTGGGTGCTATTGATTGGTCAAACCATCTTATTCGTCTTGATGGCGATTGGTCTTTGATTTGGGGCAGTCTAGTTCCCCCTGAACAATGGCATTCGGGGATCGCGCGTGTCTCACACTTACCCCATAGTTGGAGCAGCATGCTGGGCAGTTCTTCTGATATGCCGGGACAGGGAGCTGCTTCTTATCGCTTACAGTTATCAGGTCTTTCCGATCGCGAGCGCATGGGGCTCTACATTCCTGAGATCTCTACTGCATTTCGTCTCTTTGCAAATCGCCAACTTGTAGCAAACGGCGGGGTTGTTTCAGAAAACTTAGATGAAATAGAAGCCTACAGCGGCGACCAGTGGGCGTTATTGCCAGCGTCAGTTGGTGGAAAGGTGACGCTGGTTTTACAGGTTGCTAACGCCAAGCATTTTAGTGGTGGCGCTTGGCAAAGCTTAACACTCGGTAAGGCTTCAAATATCGCTGAACGATTTAATCGTATGTTGGTTTATGAGGGCGTGGTAGCTGGTTTAATGCTGATAATGGCATTGCTGCTGTTGCTTGAGTTCGCTGTCGATACTCGGGACCGTGCAGGCTTGTGGCTGGGTCTATTTGCCTGCGTGCTTGGCTTGCGAATTAGTATTTCTTCGCACGGTGCACTGTATTGGTTATTTGATTTTAACTTCCCTTGGGAATGGCATATCCGCTTGGTGTATATCACCATGCTGTTAACCCCAGTGTTCTTTTTTGGTTGGTTGCGAAGCTGCTATCCACGCGATATTCATCGTCGCACGTTAGTTATTTTATCCATACCTTATCTGGCTTCGGCGTTACTTTGTTTGGCGCTTGAAATCGCTTGGTTTACTGCACTTCTGCATATTTTTAGCTTACTGATTTTGGCCAGCGTTTTAATTGGTAGTGGTTGGTTGTTGCGGGCGCTGGTGCGTAAGCGCAAGGGGGCTTGGTTTTTAACATTGGGATTGCTATGCCCTGCGGTGGCCGTTGTTCATGATGTATTGCTAGTTAATCGCGAGGTGCAAGGTGAGCCCTGGATGTATGGTGGCTTAGTTGTGTTTGTACTGGCTCAGTCGATTAATTTTTTGATGTTTCGTGTGTGGCAGCGGCGCCAAATAGAATCATTGAGTCGCCAACTAACCCAAGCGAATAGAGAGCTTGAAATACGAGTGAGTGAGCGAACTCAAGACTTAAAAGACAAAGCAGAAGCTCTGCAAAACGCCAATGCGCAGCTACAGGTATTGGCGAATATTGATGCCCTTACTGGCTTATTGAATCGGCGCGCTTTTATTGAGCAAATGAAACAGCTAACGGGTCTGCATTCGCAGGTGGCAATGTTGTGGATTGATCTGGATAAGTTCAAAGAAGTGAACGATAACTTTGGACATGCAGCTGGTGATGAAGTGTTACGTCAGTTCGGTGCGTTATTGCGTAGCCTGCGTCGTGGTCAAGATCGTATGGGACGTTTAGGCGGAGAGGAATTTGCTTTATTGCTGGTGGACTGTGACCTTGATGGTGCCCAGCGTTTTGTGCACCGCTTATTTGAGTGCTTAAAGGATTTACAGTTTACCGAATGGCCAGAAATTGAAGCTGTCACCGCAAGCGTTGGTATTTCTGTAGGTTCGTTAAGGCATGACCGCTGGGAGGAATTAATGAGTGCTGCGGATCATGCAATGTATGAGGTTAAGCACAGCGGCCGTAATGGTTTTCGCGTTGCTTAATCGCAATTGATGATGCATTACCCATAAAAAAGCCCTACCGATTGCTCGGTAGGGCTTTTGCGCAGATGCAGGAGGTCTTAGTTAGACGCTTCTACAATTGCTTTCATGTCTGTCATATAGCCACGAAGTTCTTGACCGATCCACTCAACTGGGTGGTTACGGATCAATTCGTTCACTTCAATCAAGCGCTTGTTGTCGACAGAGTTAGATTTGTTTTTCAAACCCTTACCGATAACGTCAGTGCTGATGTGCGGCATGAACTTCTCGCGCAACAGTGGCACTGCAGCGTGAGAGAATAGGTAGTTACCATATTCAGCTGTGTCTGAAATAACCACGTTCATTTCGTACAGTTTACGACGCGCGATTGTGTTAGCGATTAACGGAGTTTCGTGCAGAGACTCGTAGTACGCAGACTCTTCAACGATGCCGCTTTCAACCATAGATTCAAACGCTAGTTCAACACCTGCTTTGATCATGGCAACCAATAAAATGCCGTGGTCGAAGTATTCTTGTTCGTCGATAGCAACGTCAGATGCTGGTGCTTTTTCAAAGCCAGTTGCTAATGTTTCTTCACGCCAAGTGAGCAGGTTTTTATCATCGTTCGCCCAGTCAGCCATCATAGTGCTAGAGAACTCACCGCTGATGATGTCCGCTTGATGCTTGCGGAACAAAGGACGCATCAATTCTTTTAGTTCTTCAGCCATATCGAAGGCCAAAATTTTAGCTGGGTTAGACAGACGATCCATCATGTTAGTGATGCCGCCGTACTTCAGCGCTTCTGTCACTGTTTCCCAACCGTATTGGATCAACTTAGCGGCGTAGCCTTCGTCGATACCGTCTTCAACCATTTTCTCGAAGCCAAGGATGGCGCCAGTTTGCAGCATGCCGCAAAGGATGGTTTGTTCGCCCATTAAGTCAGACTTAACTTCAGCAACAAAAGATGATTCCAGACAGCCAGCGCGGTGACCGCCAGTACCCGCCGCCCATGCTTTAGCTATATCCCAGCCTTCACCTTTTGGATCGTTTTCTGGGTGAACGGCGATCAGTGTAGGAACACCGAAGCCGCGCTTATATTCTTCACGAACTTCTGAACCTGGACACTTAGGAGCAACCATTACAACGGTTAGGTCAGAACGGATTTGCATGCCTTCTTCAACGATGTTGAAGCCATGGCTGTAACCTAAGCAAGCGCCTTGTTTCATCATAGGCATTACGGTCGTAACAACATCAGTGTGCTGTTTATCTGGGGTTAGGTTTACCAGCAAGTCGGCTTGTGGAACCAATTCTTCGTATGTGCCAACAGTGAAACCGTTGTCAGTTGCGTTTTTCCAAGACTGACGCTTTTCAGCGATAGCAGCAGCACGCAGAGTGTAAGAAACATCTAAGCCAGAGTCGCGCATGTTCAAACCTTGGTTTAAACCTTGAGCACCACAACCGATGATGACAATTTTTTTGCCTTTCAGGAATTCTGCTTCTGAAGCGAATTCTGAACGGTCCATAAAACGACAGCGACCAAGCTGATCCAGCTTTTCGCGTAGGTTTAGAGTGTTGAAGTAGTTATTACCCATGCTCTATCTCCTTAATAAGTGAATGTTTAGCAAGTTTGCGCGGAATGATAGGGGAAGAATCGTGTTGCGTAAAATGCTATATTTGCGTTATCACGTTGCATTTTTTGCAATACGTGAGGTGCAATTATTCGCGAGCCGAGAATTAATATGGATTACAAAGACTTGCAGGTGTTTCTTAGCATTGCTGCGCAGCAAAATCTCGGGCGCGCCAGTCAGCAGTTGCATGCTAGTCCGTCAACTTTGAGTCGGCGCTTAGCGCGTATGGAGCAAGAAGCAGGTGCCATTTTGTTTAAGCGCGATGCCCAGCCGCTGGTATTAACCCCAGCAGGCGAATTGTTTCGTCAGCACGCGGAGCAAACGTTAGCTGCTTGGGATGCTCTACGCGCCGCCGTGAATACAGAAGTCAGTGATATGACGGGTTCTATCACCTTATATTGCTCGGTAACGGCGAGCTATAGTTTCCTTGCTGACTTATTAACGCGTTTTCGGGAGCGCTATCCTAAGGTGGATTTGCGTATTCACACGGGGGATGCGGCAGAATCGATTCCTCGGGTTGAGTCCGGTGACGCTGATGTGGTGATTGCCGCTCGTCCCGAACAGCTATCCTCAGGGCTAACCTTTAAAACCATTACGCCGTCACCTCTGCTATTTATTGCGCCACGCTCGCTCGGGACTGTGCCGCAAATTACTCAGGCAGAGATTGATTGGTCTACGGTGCCTATGGTGTTATCAGAGTCGGGTTTGGCGCGGACCCGTGTGAACCATTGGTTTGATGCCCGCGGAGTAAAGCCCCATATCTATGCGCAAGTATCCGGTAATGAGGCGATTGTGAGTATGGTGGCGCTCGGTGTTGGTGTTGGTGTCGTTCCTGAATTAGTGCTTCATAATAGTCCTATGGCGAGTCGAGTTCGGATTTTGAACGTTCAGCCTGAGCTAGAGCCGTTCGCAGTAGGACTTTGTGCGCAAAGTCAGCGATTACAGGAGCCATTGCTGCAAGCCTTGTGGCAAACTGCAACTCGTTAGCGAACCAAGTTATTTCTAAAAATAGGCTGGCTGATGGCTCCTTTGCGGCTAATAGCTCATAATAGTGGCTAGTCTTAATATGAGTCTCGATTTGAGAGAGTCTCCATGAATCACGAAGAGCATAAGGTTGTGTCCTTGATTAACAACGACGACAGTAATGAAAATACAACGGAAACGCCTTTGCAGCCGGTAAAACGGGATCGCAAAGGTATTTATTTATTGCCGAATTTATTTACTACCGGCGCTTTGTTTTCTGGCTTCTATGCCGTAGTCGCCGGAATGAATGGTCATTTTGAGAATGCAGCGATCGCGATTTTTGTTGCGATGATTCTTGATGGTCTCGACGGACGTGTTGCGCGTTTAACTAATACGCAAAGCGATTTTGGCGCTGAGTACGATAGCTTGGCGGATATGGTGTCATTTGGTGTAGCGCCAGCGCTTGTTGCTTTTAGTTGGGCATTACAAGATCTCGGTAAAGTCGGTTGGGTCGCGGCTTTTGTATATTGTGCAGGTGCGGCATTGCGCCTTGCTCGTTTCAATACGCAGCTAGCGGTAGCGGATAAGAATTTCTTCACCGGGTTAGCGAGTCCAGCAGCAGCGGCTATTGTTGCGGGTACCGTATGGGTGTTTAGTGAATCTGGAATGCCTGGTCGTGAGATCGCGTGGTTAATGGCGGTTGTCGTTCCTACTGCAGGCTTGCTTATGGTTAGTAACTTTCGCTATCACAGCTTTAAAGGGCTCGATCTGCGCGGTAAGGTGCCATTTGTCGCAATGCTCGCCGTAGTGTTTGTCTTTGTTATCGTATCTATTGATCCGGCTAAAGTGTTACTGGGTGTTTTTGTTGTTTATGCGTTATCCGGACCATGTTACGAGGGATGGACGAAGTTGAAAGAGCGGAGAAACAGTTAATTTAGCAATTGGGTTGTAAGAAATAGGGAACCCTACCGACTGAATAGTTATCTCTCTATATATCATAGGCCGCAGTAGCGGCCTTAAATTTAGGAATACTTATGATTATTCAGCAACGTAAAGCGAACGACATCCTTCCTTCTGAAATAACGCCGAAATCGACTTATCTTAATCGCCGTAAGTTTATGACGGGGGCTTTAACATCTGCTGCAGCGCTAGCGACATCTCCTGTGTTGGCAATCCAATCGGCTGACGGAAAACCCGCATTATCCAGCCCAAATGAATTGCAAAAACAAATTCTTGCCGCGTCCGAAACCGCTTGGGGTAAAGACGAAACGCTTTCACCTTACAGTGCCGTGACTCAGTACAATAATTTCTATGAATTTGGTACAGGTAAAACAGATCCGTCACGGTATGCCGGCGATTTTAAGACCGACGGCTGGAAGGTAGAGATTGGCGGTGAATGCGAAGTGAAGGGGCAGTTTACCCTTGAAGATATTCTTAAGCCGTTGGATTTAGAAGAGCGTATCTATCGCTTACGCTGTGTCGAAGCTTGGTCAATGGTGATTCCCTGGATTGGCTTCCCTCTGGCTGAATTGTTGAAACGTTTTAAGCCTTTATCTTCGGCTAAGTATGTCGAATTCACCACCATTGAAGATCCGGAACAAATGCCGGGCCAGCGCTCAGTGTTTTCAACCATCGATTGGCCATATAAAGAAGGCTTGCGTATGGATGAAGCCATGCATCCTTTAACGCTTATGGCTGTCGGCTTATATGGTGAAATCTTGCCCAATCAAAATGGTGCACCATTGCGTTTAGTCGTGCCATGGAAGTACGGTTTCAAAAGCATTAAGTCTATCGTCGCCATTCGTTTTGTTGAAGAAATGCCTAGTACGACTTGGAATGATCTTGCCCCACAAGAATACGGCTTCTACGCCAACGTCAATCCCAAGGTCGATCATCCGCGCTGGAGTCAGGCTTCCGAGCGGCGCTTGCCGAATGGATTGTTTAGCGCTAATCGTATCCCGACGCAGATGTTTAATGGTTACGCCAGTGAGGTTGAAGGCCTCTATAGCGGAATGGACTTGCGCCGCTTCTATTAATACATGATAGAAAGCGGTTATTTGTCTCCATTAAGACTCGAGGAAAGGTATGTCCATTCTTAGCGCTATCTCTAATAAGATAACGTCGGTGCCTGTACTTTGGCGTCGATTTATAATTACTGGTCTCTCAGCACTGCCGGCACTCTACATTTTGCAGTTAGTTGTTCGTATTCAAACAGGAGAGTGGGATTTACTTGGTCCTGAGCCTGGCAAAGCTTTGGTATGGCTAACAGGAACGTGGGCATTTAACTTTCTATTGATCGCTCTAGTGGTCACGCCTTTATATCGGCTATTAAACCAACGTTGGGTTCTGGTTCATCGCCGCATGCTCGGGCTTTGGGCATTTCTCTATACAAGTTTGCACGCACTGGCTTATGCAACTTTCTTGTTGCAGTGGCAATGGGCCGATATCACGAGCGAAATAGTAAAGCGTCCCTATCTACTGTTAGGGACCGGCGCGTGGACGATATTGCTAGCACTGGCCCTAACCTCAACTCGCTGGGCGCAGAAATCCCTAGGTAAGCGCTGGAAGGCCTTGCACAAGCTAGTGTATTTCGCAGCGTTACTGGCATCCGTTCACTATTTGCTACAAATCCGTGCTGGTTGGTTTGAGCCTGTGCTCTACACTGTTTTAACGATTCTGGTTTTATTAGTCCGAAATCGCCGTTTCGAAGGCTTTTGGAAGAAAAGTGACAAAATATGAAGAAAGCCGTTGACGGCAGAACTGAGGTCTCTATAATGCGCACCTCTTGATCGCTACGGCGCTTAAGACGGAGTGAAAACTCCATATTTTTCAATGA